>LNFM01007547.1_pt1 | contig 16960 bp, 15 predicted proteins | sample 596031 | NCBI WGS metagenome assembly LNFM01 (sample SAMN04254537, study PRJNA301005) | activated carbon metagenome | isolation source: dual media filters at the Ann Arbor, Michigan drinking water treatment plant | place: USA: Ann Arbor
GCGCGATTGAAATTGCGGACGGCGTCGATGCGCTTCAGGCTTGCCTTGGGCATCCCGGCAGCATCGCCCGTATACTTGACGGAGTCAACTATTTGTCCGGGCTTTCCAGCAGCACCCGCGTCCGTAGCTTCACGATCCGCATACGGCCGAGCCTTGCGATCAGGCGCCGATGCGCGTTCGCACCCTTCTGGTGGCCGCCGATTTTTTGATAAAGCAGCTTCGAGATCAGCAGCCCCTGCTCCGCACGCGGGCGGCCGGTGAGCACGAGCCGCGCGCTCGCGGCAGCTTCCGCAAGCCGCGGCTTCATGCCGAAGCCTTCATAGGCAATCCGGAACGTAGCGGCACGACGGTCGGCATGGCCTGCGCGGCCTATGGTGTCGAGGAATTTCCTGACCTCTCGCGTCCAGCCTTCTTCCAGCATTCCGCCGGGATCGAGAAACAGCAACCACTCGCCGCGCGCCGCCGCCTGGGCGCCGGCGCGAAGGCGCACGCCGAGATCGGGATCGGTCTGCACGAAGATGCATCCGGCGGCGTCCGCCACCGCTTCGGTCTCGTCTCTGGAGCCGCCATCGGCAAGTACGACATCGCGCACGATGCCTGCCGCCGCACCCGAGACCAGCGCAGACAAGGTCGGGACGATCTGGCGCTCCGAGTCGAGCGTAGGAATAACGACGCTGATCAAAGCGGGCACTGCATGAAGTTGAATTTTCCTCGCTTGCCCTGCGCTACGTTTTGGAAGCGCAGGGCCGCGAAGGTTCTACTATTTTACCGCGATTGCCGAAATCTCGACTTTTGCGTCGAGCGGCAGACGGGCGACCTGCACGGTCGCGCGCGCAGGCGGTGCCTTGGTGAAATAAGTGGCATAGACGCCGTTCATGGCTTTGAAGTCGTTCAGGTCCTGCAAGAAGACCGAGGTTGAGACTACGTTGTCGAGCGTCATGCCGGCGGCCTCCAGCACGGCCTTGAGATTATCGAGCACCTGCTTGGTCTGGTCCTCGATGTTCGCGTCCGAGCGCATCTTCTTCGTCGCGGGATCGATCGCGACCTGGCCCGCGAGATAAAGCGTGTTGCCGGCCTGGATCGCCTGCGAATAGGGGCCGATCGCTTCCGGCGCATTCGGCGACGAGATCACCTGCTTGCCGCTGGTTTGCGCCTGCACGATTCCGGCGAGCGCGAGTACAGCCGCGCCCGCGAGCGCGAGTTTTACGTAGTTCATTGGTCACTCCCATTTTTTTACGTTGCGATTAGACGGTTCCCGCCGTGCGCAGGCAAGCGGACCGAATCACTTGCTCGCGCGCGGCCTTGCGCGAGTGCCGCCATGCAACCACATGGCGCTTCCGCGCGTTATTGCAGCGTCCGCGTTGTGTTGGGCGTTCCCTGAAAACAAGACCTTGGAGTGCAGACGATTTCGCCCCTATATGTTGTTCTTGTTTCGTTCTCATTTTGGGACTAGGATTTCATTCCATTGGAGAAGCCGCCGTGGACGACAGATTTGAAATCGATGACCGCCATGAAGCCGACCCCGCGCCTTCAAGCGCGGACGGCTTCCTTTCGACCACCGTCGGCAACGAGCGCCGCCGCGGACGCGGTGCAGTGTCCAACGCCAGCGGCCGCTATGAGACTACCGCGCTAATTCCATTCGACGACGGCTGGCAGTCGCTCGACGACCTGCCGCCGTTCAAGACGGTGGAGCGCGAGGAGCGCGCGCGGAAAATCATCAACCGCAACCAATCGCCGGATCTCGGCTTCGACCGCTCGATCAACCCCTATCGCGGCTGCGAGCACGGCTGCATCTATTGCTTCGCGCGGCCGACACACACTTATCACGGAATGTCGGCGGGCCTCGATTTCGAGACGCAGCTCTTTGTAAAGCCCGATGCGCCGGAACTGCTGCGGAAAGAACTTGCGGCTGCGAGTTACACGCCACGCACGATTGCCATGGGCACGAACACCGACCCCTACCAGCCGATCGAGCGTAAATGGAAGCTCACGCGCCGCATTCTCGAAGTGCTCCGCGAAGCCAACCATCCGGTCGGCATCGTCACGAAGTCGATCCTCGTTCTTCGTGATCTCGACATTCTCTCTGAAATGGCGGCGAAGGGCCTTGCCAAGGTCGCGCTTTCGGTGACGACGCTCGATCCGAAGCTCGCGCGCGCGATGGAGCCGCGCGCCTCGGCACCGGCAAAACGCCTCGAGGCGATCCGCGAGTTGTCTCGCGCAGGCGTGCCGACCGCGATCATGACGGCCCCCATCGTGCCTGCGATCAACGACTCCGAAATCGAGCGGCTCTTGGATGCGGGTGCCGCGAACGGCGCAGTCGAAGCAGGCTTCGTGATGCTGAAGATGCCGTTCGAGATCAAAGACCTGTTCCGCGAGTGGTTGCGCGAGCATTTTCCCGACAAGGAAAAACACGTGATCTCGCTGATCCGCGACATTCACGGCGGCAAGGATTACGACCCGACCTGGGGCCTGCGTCAGACCGGCACCGGACCCTATGCGTGGTCGATCGGGCGGCGCTTCGAGCTTGCCTGCAACAAGCTCGGCATTAACCGCCGCAGTTATCGGCTCACCACCGCGCTGTTCAAAAAGCCCGTTTCGCGCGGCGATCAGATGGATTTGTTCGCGGCGTAACCGCCAAATCCCTAACAGCCGTTAACACTTTGCATTTACTACGCTTTTACCCTGACCGGGCATGGTGCGCTTCTGTTTGGTTGCGTAACGAGTACCGGTATTGCGTATGCGAGTCTCGCGTATCGGGGCGCCCAGTAGGGCGCCCCGTTCAGCTTCCAAACCCGATCTTCCGGGTCTCGAACACAATCGCATCATCGTCGGCGATTGCATCGAGGAATTGCTGAGGCTGCCCGAAGCCTCGGTCGATCTCGTTTTCGCGGACCCGCCTTATAACCTGCAGCTTCGCGGCGATCTTTCGCGCCCCGACCAATCCAAGGTCGATGCGGTCGATGATGCGTGGGATCAGTTCTCGAGCTTCGAGGTCTATGACAATTTCACGCGCGAATGGCTCAAAGCCTGCCGCCGCGCCATGAAGCCGAATGCGACGCTCTGGGTCATCGGCTCGTATCACAACATCTTCCGCGTCGGCACCGCGCTCCAGGACATCGGATTCTGGATTCTGAACGATGTCGTTTGGCGTAAAGTCAATCCGATGCCGAACTTCCGCGGCCGCCGCTTCACCAACGCGCACGAGACACTGATCTGGGCTGCGCGCGACGAGAAGGCGCGCAAATACGTCTTCAATTACGAAGCGCTCAAGGCCGGCAACGAAGACGTGCAGGTGCGCTCCGACTGGACGCTGCCGCTCTGCACCGGCGCCGAACGCCTGAAAGACAAAGACGGCGACAAAGTGCATCCGACGCAGAAGCCGGAATCCTTGCTCGCGCGTGTGCTCTTGTCCTCGACGAAGCCCGGCGATGTCGTGCTCGATCCCTTCTTCGGTTCGGGCACCACAGGCGCGGTTGCGAAGAAGCTCTCCCGCCGCTTCATCGGCATCGAACGCGACAAAACTTATGCTAGCGCGGCAAAAGCCCGGATCGACGAGGTCGTGCCTTATCCGGAAGCCTCGCTCGTTCCGTTCATGACCGCACGCGAAGCGCCGCGCGTTGCCTTCGCAAGCGTTGTCGAGCGCGGGTTGATCGGGGCCGGCACTGAACTGACCGATTCAAAAGGCAAAATCCGCGCGACGGTGCGGCCCGACGGTTCGATCCAGCTCGGTGCGCAGGTCGGCTCGATCCACAAAATGGGCGCGGTCGCGCAGAATCTCGAAGCCTGCAATGGCTGGACCTATTGGCACTTCGAAGACGGTAAAGCGAAGAAACCGATCGACGCGCTGCGTTCGATCATCCGCGGCGAGATGCAGGCCGCCGAATAGCTAAGACGCCAGCCGCTGCCTTTGCCGGGGCGTGTTGATCGCATCCCGCGGCGGACGCCCGGCAAGTACATCCGCAATATTCTCGGCAGCGCGCAGTTCGATCGCGTTGCGAACGCTCGCGACCGCCGAGCCGAGATGCGGCGTAAACAAAGTGCGGCGGTCCGCGAGCAGCCTTGGATCAATCGTCCGCGGACGGTCCGCGAGCGCCCAGTCCTCAAGCTCGAACACATCGGCGGCGTAACCGCCGACTGCGCCGGCTTCAAGTGTGCTCGCCACGACCGCTTCGTTCACTACCGAGCCGCGCCCGATATTGATGAGGAGCGCACCGCGCTTCATCGCCGCCACGGCCTCCCGCCCAATCATGTGCCGGTTTGAAGCGGTAAGCGGCGCCGCAACGAAAACGTAATCGGCCCGCGAAAGCGCTTGTGCGAGATCCATGGCGCGGACCCCGTCCGGCATCGCGCCGGATGGATCGACTCCGATCAATTCGCAGCCGAAGCCGGAGAGCCGCTGCGCGATCGCGCGGCCGACGGCGCCCATACCGACGATCGCCACCGCCGATCCATCGAGACCGGTGCCGTAAAGGATAGGACGCCAGCCGTTGAACTGCCCGGTTCTTACCAGCGCATCGCCGTCGCGGATTTTTCGGGCGAGCGAAATCGCGAGGCCTACGGCCAGTTCCGCCGTCGGATCGGTCAGAAGATCGGGAACGATCGAGAGCCACACGCCCGCGGCGTCCGAAGCCGGGATGTCGAAATTATCGAAGCCCTTGAGCGCGCAAGCGACGACCTGAAGGGCGGGCGCCGACGCAAGAAACTCCGCGTCGATGCGGTCGGGCATGAAGGCGAGCATCGCGTCCGCATTCGCCGCGCGGCGCTTCGCTTCGGCATAGCCGAGCGGCGTCTCGCTATCGTTTGCGTCCACCTCGCCGATTTCGGTAAGGCGTGCGCGCGTGGCGGCGTGAATGCGATTTGTTACGAGAATACGGGGGCGCGTCATTTCAGCTTACGCCGGAGCGCCGCACCGATGGCATCGACCACGATCACACAAAGCAGGATGCAGATAAGTATCGCCAACACCTGATCGTAACGGATTACGCGAAGTGCGGCGATCAGCTCGAAACCGATGCCACCGGCGCCGACGATGCCAAGCACGGCGGAAGCGCGGAAGTGATATTCCCAGCGGTAGATCGTGATGTCCGCAAGCTGCGGCATGACTTGCGGCATGACGGCATGGGAAATAACCTGAAACGGGCTCGCGCCCGCCGCACGCGCGGCTTCCAGCGGTTTCGGGTCAACGTGCTCAATTGCTTCGGCGTAGAACTTTCCCATCATGCCGACGGAGTGCAAGGCCAACGCCAGCACGCCGGGCAGCGCACCGAAGCCGACGGCAGCCACGAAGATAATGCCCATGATGATTTCGGGCACCGAACGAAGAAAACTCAGGATGACCCGGCAGAATTGATAGACGACTGCGTTCGGCGAGGTGTTGGAAGCAGCCAGCAGCGCCAACGGCAGAGACAGCACGACGGCGAGTATGGTGCCGGCAATCGACATAGCGAGCGTATCGAGCAACGGCCGCATCCACGCGCGCCAGCGCCCGAAATCGGGCGGCACCATTTCCGAAAATACCTGCGCGAGCGCCGGACCGCCTTCGATAAAGCGCTGTGCATCGAAAAACCCGGTGATCCAGAGCGCGGCAGCGCAGACCACAAGTATAGTCCCTGCGAGACCGGCGTAGCGCAGCGCGATACGCCGGTCTTGGGCAAGGATTTCGGCAAACGGCGCGGACGTAGCGGACATCAGCCCATCCGCGTGAGGTCGAGTTCGAGAATTTTCGCGGTTTCGCGGAGCACATCATAGGCTTTGTCGTCGGTCGCGGCGAAACCCTCAGCGCGGAAGCTTTTCAGCACTTCCTTGTCTTTCATTTCGATAAAGGCCTTGCGGATCGAGTCTTTCAGCTCGGGCGCAAGACTGCCCTGCATCACCATCGGATAGTTCGGGATTGGTGGGGTGATCGCGACAGTCTGGAGTTTGTCGCCGTCAATCGATTTGCGGGCGAGCAGATTCTCGTAGATCGCCTTCGAAATGGCGCCGGCATGGACCTGGCCATTCTGAACCGCACGCGCCACTCCATCATGCGTTCCGAGATGGACGACGCGGTAGTCCTTGTCGCCTGCAAGCCCGTTCTTCAGGAGGAACGCGCGCGGAATGAGATGGCTCGAGGTCGACGCCTGGTCGCCGTAACCGAAGTTCTTGCCCTTGATGTCCTCAATCTTGACGACCGGACCGCCGGCGGTGGCGATGATTATCGAGTTGTAGGTCGGCGAGCCGCGCTCGATGCCGACCGCGAAGGGCTCGATCAGCGGCGCGCGGGATTTCGCGAGCACGTAAGAGAACGGACCGAAATAGGCGATTTCGATCCGCCCGAAGCGCATCGCCTCGATCATCGACGAGTAGTCGGTCGTGACAACGAGATCGATTTCCTTCTTGAGCGTTGCTTCGAGATATTTCTTCAGCGGTTGCGCGTTCTGGATCAGCGTCGCGGCATTCTCGTCCGGCAGGAGCGCAATCCGCAGCTTCGCGGGATTGCTGGCATAGACGGGCGAAACGAACGGCGCGGTAAGCGCGAGGGTGGCGGCGCCACCCAGGAAAGTGCGGCGATGAATGGTCATGCGTAGGTCCCTGTTTTGCGTTGAAAATCCGGTTCGTCGTGCTGCTCGACGGCGTTCGGCGCCATGTCGCGATAGATCGACACGACTTCTTTCCTACCGAGTTGCGAGGGTGGCCCGTCGAAAACCACGCTGCCGCCGGCAAGCCCAATGATGCGATCGGCGTAGCGCCGCGCGAAATCCAGTTGATGCAGACTTACGACCGCGGCGATCGCGTCGGCCTTGCAGATGCTGTGCAAGAGGCCAAGTACGCGGTCCGCGGTCGCGGGATCGAGACTCGCCACCGGCTCGTCGGCGAGCACAAGCGACGGCTTCTGCACCAGCGCGCGGGCGATACCGACACGCTGCTGCTGCCCGCCGGAAAGCTGATCGGCGCGGCGCAGCGCATATTGTATGAGTCCGACACGCTCGATCGCTTGCAGCGCCTCGCGCTTCTCCGCGGCGGCAAAGGGAAGCAGCGTGCGAAGCGTCGAGTGGAATCCGAGGCGCCCTATCAGCACGTTATCCAGGACGCTCAGGCGCCCGATCAGCTGATGCTGCTGAAAAATCATTCCGGTCTTGCTGCGATGCGCGCGAAGTCTTCGTTTGTCGGCAATATCGCCGACACCCGCCGTCACGCGTCCGGATGTGGGCCGCACCAGTCCGTTCAAACTGCGCAGCAAAGTCGACTTGCCGGCACCCGACGCGCCAAGCAGCACGGTAAAGGCGCCCGGCGAAAATCCGAGGTCGGTACGCTCAAGTGCGCGCGTTCCGTTCGGATAAACGACTTCCAATCCTTCGACGCGCAACATCCGCCGCTCCCGTTAGTTATCGAGCGACTACTCACTATGGCGGGTGACGGGATGATTACTTCAGTATGACAGTTCGGCGACTATCCAGTGTCACCGCGCCGAACCTGCGAAAGGCTACCTCTTCAGGACATAATCCATCATGCCCTGCGCGATCTCGCGCTCGCCCATCACGGTATAGTTCGCACCCAACTTGTTCAGGTTGCTTTGTTCCGCATCCGAATGTGCGCGGGCGACGATGACCAGCGACGGGTTAGCCTTGCGCGCCTGTTCGACGGTCTGGCCAGCTTCGAAAGTCTCGGAGATCGCGACGAATAATGTTTTCGCCTGCGGCAGGTTTGCCGCTGCGATCAACTCCGGCGAAGCGGCATTGCCGAAAAATACTTCGATGCCGCGCGCACGGAGCTGTTTCACGGCTTCCGCGCGGTCCTCGATCACCAGATAAGGAACGTTCTGCTGCTGCAAACTGTCGCCGATGTGCGACCCGACGCGGCCATAGCCGACGACTACCGCGTGATTTTGCAGTTTCGTCGGCTCGAGAATTTCACTGCGCTCCTCCGGCGGCTCGGCCGGACTAGCGATCTCTTCTTCGAGTTTCGCTTTACGCTTCTCAAGCCGCGGCTTGATCCAGTCAATGGCCTGGAACACGAAGGGGTTCAGCATGATCGAAATAATCGCGCCTGCGAGGATGAGATCGAGGCCGGTTTGCGGCATCAGCTTCAAAGTCACGCCAAGACCGGCGAGAATGAAAGAGAACTCGCCGATCTGCGCGAGCGACGCGGAAATGATCAGCGCGGTTGAAGTCGGATACTTGAACGCGCGCACGATCAGGAATGCCGCGGCCGACTTACCGAAGACAATGATGAAGATGGTGCCAGCGAGCAGCCATGGATGATTTACGACGATACCGGGATTGAACAACATCCCGACCGAGACGAAGAACAACACCGCAAACGCGTCGCGAAGCGGCAGCGTTTCTTCCGCCGCGCGCTGCGAAAGCGGCGACTCGCTCATCACCATGCCCGCGAAGAACGCGCCGAGCGCAAACGACGCGCCGAATAAGGTCGAAGCCGCGTAAGCAATACCGAGCGCTATCGCGAGCACGGCAAGCCTGAAAAGTTCGCGAGAGCCGGTGTGCGCAACCCAGTGCAGCATCCACGGGATCACCCGCTGGCCGATCACCAGCATCACGAGGACGAAGGCTGCGACCTTACCGAGCGTGATTGCAATCGGCTGCCACATCGCGGGATTGGAGACTGCGTCTTTCGCCATCATCACGCCGGCGAGCGCGGGAAGCAGCACGAGTGCCAACACCATCGCGAGGTCTTCGACGATCAGCCAGCCGACCGCGATGCGTCCGCGTTCGGTTTCCACGAGGCGGCGTTCCTGCAAAGCGCGCAGCAGCACAACGGTCGATGCAACCGATAACGCGAGTCCGAAGACGAAGCCTGCGACCCAACCCCAGCCGAGGAAATGGACCATCGCCATGCCCATCAGCGTCGCGGTGCCAATCTGTACAATGGCGCCGGGAATCGCAATCGCGCGAACAGAGAGCAAATCCTTCAGCGAGAAATGCAGGCCGACGCCGAACATCAGCAGAATGACGCCGATCTCGGCAAGTTCGTTTGCAAGCGCCTGATCGGCGACGAAGCCCGGCGTGTAAGGACCAGCCAGCACGCCTGCGAGGAGATAGCCGACGATGGGCGAAATCCGCAACCGATGCGCGATCGAGCCAAAGATAAAGGCGAGCACGAGGCCCGCGACGATCGTGGCAATCAGCGGCGTGTAATGCGGCATTCTTCCTCAACAGGCGCGCAACGCTCGCGCGCTCATTTAACTAGAGGAAGCAATGCGGCGAATGCAAACAAAAATGGCCCTAGGCCGTCAACTAAGTCGAAATCGGCAAGCCGAAAGAATTGGCCGAAGGCGGCTGTACAATTGGTGCTTTCGAGCCATCCGCAGCGGGAATCTCGTCGGTCCAGACCGCAAATTTACGGAGAATGTGCGGACCGAAACTCGTCGTGATTGCGACGTCCGCGGCATCGCGTCCGCGCCCGATCAGGATGCGGGCAACCCGCGGCATATTGTGCCGCGCATCGAACGAATACCATTTGCCGCCGAGATAGACCTCGAACCACGCGGAGAAATCCATCGGCGCGGGATCGAGCGGCACACCGATATCGCCGAGATAACCGGTGCAGTAGCGCGCGGGAATGTTCATGCAACGGCACAACGTGATCGCAAGATGCGCGAAGTCACGGCAGACGCCGCGCTGGTCGGAGAGCGAATCGGCGGCGGAGCGCATCGCAGAGGCGTGCGGATAGCCGAAGCGGATTTTCGCGTTCACGAAATCGCAGATCGCCTGCACGCGCGGCCAGCCGGACGGCGTATTGCCGAACATGGCCCAGGCCATGCTGACCAGCTTATCGGTCTCGCAGTAGCGCGATGCGAGCAGGAACATCAGCGCCTCGTCGGGGAGATCCGCGATGTTGTGCTGCATCGCTTCTGGAACCACCGGCTCTGGTGTGCCGACATCGTTGATGATCGTATCTGCGAAAACCCGCAATTCGCCCGCCGGCGCAACGATGCGCGCACAGGTATTGCCGAAGCTGTCCAGATAGCTGCGCGAGGAAATATGCGGCGCGAACTGAAGCGTGTCGGGCTTCTCGAGATCGGCCTGCCGCGACGGGTGCACGTTCAACATCAACACCATCGGCGTCGGTTGCGTGCATTCGTAAATGATGTCGAAACCAATTTTGATCTGCACGGAAAGGGACTCTAATAGAAAACGCGGCGGCGGCTGTTAAGCCACCACCGCGCCGATTGTTCCCCTCAAAGCGATAGGCGCAAAGCCTATAATTTCAGCGGGCTGCTACCACCATGATCTCGACTTTGTAGTCGGGCGAGGCAAGTTTTGCCTCGATTGTCGCGCGCGCAGGCACATTGCCGGGCGAGACCCACGCTTCCCAAACCTTGTTCATCTCGGCGAAATTCGAAATGTCTGGCAGGAAAATTTGCGTCTGGAGAAGCTTCGACTTGTCGCTCCCGGCCTGCTTCAGAAGACCGTCGATGATTTCGAGGATTTCCTTGGTCTGGTCGGTCACGCTCTGGCCTTTGGCTTTATTCGCGACCTGGCCAGCGAGATAAACGACGCCGTTATGTACGACGGCCTGTGCCATGCGCGGACCCGGCTCGATACGCTGAATGCTCATTACCTTCTCCCTGTTCGTTTTCGTTCTGACGTGAATTCGCGTGCGTGGGCGATAACCTTTCGCATCACGCTCGGCAAGGCTTCTTCGTCGAGCGCGCCGAGTGCCACAAAGCGCATACCCTTCGGCGCCCGCGTTTTCTTCGGCACGCCTGCGGCATAGACCGTCAGTTCCAGCGGGAAATGCGTGAAGACATGGCGGACTACGCCAAGGGCCTTTTTCCATTTCAGTCCCGGTATCGGCGCGGTTCGCGCTGACTCCTTATATTCCGCGCTCCACTCGCTGCCGGGGAGTTCCGTCATGCTCGCAAGCAGGCCTTTATCGGCGCGGGTGCGCAGAAGAATGTGATTGTCTTCGCGAAGCACGAAGAAGGCGGCACCCTTGCGCAACTTGCCTTCCGCCTTCTCTACCTTACGCGGAAATGTTTCCTGATCGCCGCGCGTGCGGGCGATGCAAACATCCATCCACGGACAGATTGCACAGGCAGGCTTTCTCGGCGTGCAGATGGTGGCACCGAGATCCATCAACGCCTGTGCGAAATCGCCGGCGCGGATAGCCGGTGTCATTTCGGCCGCGAAGCGTGCAAGTATTTTCTTCGCAGCAGGGAGTCTCTCCTCGACCGCGAAGAGGCGCGACATCACGCGCTCGATGTTTCCGTCCACCGGTGTCGCCTTGCGTCCGAACGCAATCGCCGAGATCGCCGCCGAGGTATAGGCACCGATACCGGGAAGCCTGCGAAGTTCTGCTTCCTCTTCCGGAAAACACGCGGAAAACTCCGAGACCACGGCTTTCGCGCAGGCATGAAGATTTCGCGCGCGCGCGTAATAGCCGAGGCCCGCCCATGCCGAGAGCACTTCTTCCTGCCGCGCGTTTGCAAGCGCCGTCACATCCGGCCAGCGCGCGAGAAACTTCGCGTAGTAAGGCAGCACGGTTTCGACACGCGTCTGCTGCAACATGATCTCGGAGAGCCAGACGCGATAGGGATCGGGTTTCGCCCCGCCCCTCGCCCGCCACGGCAACACGCGCGCGGATACGTCGTACCAGGCAAGCAGCGTCGAGGCCTCGGGCAAGCGTTTCGCCCTTGCCCGCTCTTCACCGTTCAGCCGGCTTGTCTCGCGCATAAGGAAGCTCTACGCCGAAACGAGCCGGAGTCGCAAAGATGGCAGTATCGCCAAAACGCCCGCGCAACGCAGCGCCACTCGCCGACCTTGTCGGCAAGACTGTTGGCGATGCTTTTGCCCGGCAGGGCTTCGCCGCGGTCGAGGTCGTGACCCACTGGCAGGACATCGTCGGCGAGGATCTGGCCCGCCGCTCCGAGCCGCTCAAACTTACCTGGCCGCGCCGCGACGATCCGGATTCCATCGGCGTATTGCAGGTCCGGGTCGAGGGCGCCTATGCGCTCGAAGTGCAGCATCTCCAGCCCGTCATTATCGAGCGCGTGAACCGCTATTTCGGCTGGCGCTGTGTCGGACGGCTTGCAATCCGGCAAGGACCGGTTGCCTCACGGCGAAAGCGGCCGGCCCTGCGCAAGGAACCGGCGGCGGCCGAGATCGAAAAGGCGCGGCAGAGAATAGGAAAATTCGAGGATGACGCGCTCGGCCATTCGGTGGCGCGGCTCGGCGCACTTATTCGCGAGCGTGGCGGGAAGTAATCCGCCTGTAATGGCGCCATCCCACGCTTGCCACAATCAGGGCCGCAGTCTAGTCGAACCCTATGTTGTTCCTGTTTCCGGAGGCCGCTTTGTCCGTTTCGCGCCGTGAATTTACCGCTGGTGCCGCCGCTCTCGCCCTCGTTGCGACCCTTCCGTTCCCGGCATTCGCGCAGGGCAGACCGAAGAAGAAGTTCGAGGTGACCGAGCTTTACAAGCCCGGCCCGCTTGGTGATCACTCGCTCGGCAAGGACGATGCGCCGGTCACGATCGTCGAATACGCGTCTTTCACCTGCGGCCATTGCGCGAGCTTCCACGTCAACACCTTCCCGAAGCTCAAAGAGAAGTACATCGACACCGGCAAGGTGAAGCTGATCTTCCGCCCGTTCCCGACCGGACCTGCGGAACTCTCGATTGCCGCCAGTATGCTCGCACATTGCGCGGGCAAGGAGCGCTATTTCGCGATGACCTCGGCGCTGATGGAAACCCAGCGCAACTGGATGGCGACCCAGGATCCGGTGCCGCTCTTGCAGAAGCTTGCGAGCCAGGCCGGTATCGACGACGCGAAATTCAAGCAGTGCCTCTCCGACCAGACCCTTGCCGCCGAAATCCAGCGCACCGGTTTGCGCGGCTACGAAACCTTCGGGGTCGAGGGCACGCCGACCTTCTTCATCAACGGCACGATCGTGGTCGATGGCGACACCACGATCGACGCCCTGTCGAAGATCATCGACCCGCTAATTAAGTAGTGGATTTGCCGGGCTTTTTTGGCCCGCTATCCCCAGCGCGGTTCTCATGGAATGCCGGAGCGGACTTGCCGCCGCCGGTGGAGAGCCCCATCGTTGCGGGCATCCGAATCGCGCGAGTATAAGCGCGTCAAAAGGCCAGAAAATATATGCAGTTCACGCGGTTAAAGCTTCTCGGCTTCAAGTCCTTCGTTGAGGCTTCCGAGTTCATCATCGAACCGGGGATGACCGGCATCGTCGGCCCGAACGGCTGCGGCAAATCCAATATTGTCGAGGCGCTGCGCTGGGCGATGGGCGAAAGCTCGACCAAGGCCATGCGCGCACAGGACATGGATCAGGTGATCTTCGCCGGTTCCACCCACCGCCCCGCGCGCAATACCGCGGAAGTCGTAATCGTGGTCGATAATGCCGAGCGCAAAGCGCCCGCGCAATTCAACGACGCCGACATTCTCGAAGTCTCGCGCCGCATCGAGCGCGAAGCAGGCTCTGCTTACCGCATCAACGGCCGCGAAGTTCGTGCGCGCGATGTGCAGCTTCTTTTTGCCGACGCCTCTTCCGGCGCGCGTTCGCCCGCACTCGTGCGGCAAGGCCAGATCGGCGAGATCATCAACGCGAAACCGGAAGCGCGCCGCAGGATCCTGGAAGAAGCCGCGGGTATTTCTGGTCTCCACGCGCGCAAGCACGAAGCCGAGACGCGGCTCCGCGCCGCCGAGACGAATTTGCAGCGCCTCGAAGACGTGATCGGCCAGATCGCAACCCAGATGGACAGCCTGAAGCGTCAGGCACGCCAGACTGTCCGCTATAAGAATGTCTCCGCCGAAATCCGCCGCCGTCAGGCGTTGCTCATGGCGCTGCGCTGGCGCGAAGCGGAAGCCCAGATTTCGGAAGCCGAACGCACGCGCGATCTCGCGGTCCGCGCGGTTGCCGACCAGACGAAATTGCATCTCGAAGCGAGCCGCAAGCAAAGCGGAGCCGGCGAGCAGTTGAACCCCGCACGCGAACAGGCCGCGATTGCGGGTGCCGCGCTGCAGCGCCTCAACCTCGCAAGCGCCGACCTCGACAAGGAAGAAGCCCGCGCGAAAAGCCGCGCCGACGAACTCGACCGCCGCCTCGCGCAGCTCGCCGCCGATATCGAGCGCGAGCGCGCACTTGCGAATGACGCGATCGAAGTTTTGGCGCGTCTCGTGCGCGAAGAAGAAGCGCTGGCAGCGGAAGAAAAATCGGTTTCGGGCGGCGAAGCCGCCGCGCGCGAACGCATGGCCGCGGCCGAGCATCAGCTTGCCGCGACCGAAAAAGAATTCGACGCGGCCACCGCGAAACTCGCCTCGCTGGTTGCGCAGCGCGGTTCGCTCGAAGGCTCAATGAACAGCCACCGCGACCGGCTTGCAAAGATCGCAGCCGAAATCGTGCAGATCGAGCAGGAAGCAGGACAAGGCCTTGCGGAAAACGGCGGCGAACTCGCGAAACTCCGTGCAGCCGCGACGGCCGCGCAGGAACACGTCGGCAAGACCGACGCAGCCGCGATCAAGGCGGAAGCCGCGCGTTCCGCCGCGATCCAGGCGCTCGATGTCGCGCGCCAACCGCTGCAGCAGGCCGAACAACATCTCCACCGGCTGGAAACGGAAGCCCGCACGCTTGCCAAGATGCTGGGCGAACAGTCGAAATCGCTGTTTCCGCCCGCAGTCGATCGGGTCAAGGTCGATAGCGGTTATGAAGCGGCACTCGCAGCCGCGCTCGGTGACGAACTCGATGCGCCGTTAGACGCCGCGTCCCCGATGCACTGGGCAGGCGCAGATGCCAACAGTTCCGATCCCGCGCTGCCTGCCGGTGTCGAGCCGCTCACCGCGCACGTGAATGCACCGGAAGCGCTTGCCCGTCGTCTCAAGCAGATCGGCGTGGTCGCACGCGGTCAGGGCGCGGTATTGCGTAAGCAGCTTTCGGCCGGGCAGCGCCTCGTCTCCATGGAAGGCGATCTGTGGCGCTGGGACGGCTACACCGTCACCGCCGATGCGCCGACCGCAGCCGCGCGCCGCCTCGCCGCACGCAATCGTCTTGCCGAAATCGACCGCGAAGTTGCCGCGGCCCGCGATACCGCCGCAAAAACCAAGGCTGAGAACGACAAGGCGCAAGCCGGTCTCGCCACCGCCGAGACGGAAGAACTCAATGCCCGCGGGTTGTGGCGCAATGCGCAGAGCGCCTATGACGCGGCACTTCAGGCGCTTGCAGAAGCGGAGCGCGGCGCCGGCGAGCAGCAGTCGCGGCTTTCAGCTCTGTCCGAAGCGCGTGCGCGGTTGCTCGCGAACAAGACCGAAATAGAGAGCGCTTCTTTGGAGGCCGCAAACTTGCTGAATTCGCTGCCCGTGATCGCCGCGAACGAAGCCGCGCTGAATGCCGTACGCATCCGCATTACAAACGACCGCGCCGCCTACACGAACGCAAAAGCCGATATCGACGGCATCGAGCGCGAACGCGCGGCGCGCGCGCACAGGCTCTCTACCATCGGCGCGGAGCGTGCGTCCTGGCGCGAGCGCGAGGAGCGCGCGGGAGTTCAGATCGGCGCGATCGAGCAGCGCGTTGCCGAAACGAAGAATGAGCGCACCTCGCTCGACGATGCGCCCACGAAATTTGCCGAGCAGCGCAGCAAGTTGCTCACCGAAATCAACGTGGCAGAGGCGAGAAAGCGCGAAGCCGACGACAAGCTGGTGGCGGCCGAACAGATCGTGGCCGAAGCCGACAAGGCCGAGCGCGAATTGCGCGATGCCCTTTCGGCGGCGCGCGAAGTCTCGGCGCGTGACGAGGCCCGCCTTGAGGGTGCGCGGCAGCGCAAGAACGACCTTGTCCGCGAAGTGACGGAAGTCCTCGGTGGCGAACCGACCGACGAGCGCATTGCCGAAGCCCTCGACACCAAGGGCGCGGAATCGGACCCGGCGGCAGTGGCGGAAAAGCTCGAGAGCCTCGAGCGCGAGCGCGAGCGTCTGGGTGCCGTAAACCTTCGCGCCGACGAAGAGCTTACCGAGGTCGAAAAGCAGCATCTCGGCCTCACCTCCGAGCGCGACGACCTCGTCGAAGCCATCAAGCGCCTCCGTCAGGGCATTCAGAGCCTCGACAAGGAAGCGCGCGAGCGCCTGACCGCCTCGTTCCAGACCGTGAACGAGCACTTCAAGAAGCTATTCACCGGCCTGTTCTCCGGCGGCACGGCGGAACTCGTCCTCACCGGCTCCGAAGACCCGCTGGAAGCCGGTCTCGACATCATCGCGAAGCCTCCCGGCAAGAAGGCGCAGTCGCTTTCGCTCTTATCGGGCGGCGAGCAGGCGCTGACCGCCCTGTCTCTCATTTTCGCAGTGTTCCTGACCAATCCGTCGCCGATCTGCGTACTCGACGAAGTCGATGCGCCGTTAGATGACTCGAACGTGGAGCGCTTCTGCAACCTACTCGAGGAAATGACCCGCCAGACCGACACCCGCTTCATCACCGTGACCCATAATCCGATCACGATGGCGCGTATGGACCGCCTGTTCGGGGTCACGATGGCCGAGCGTGGCGTCTCACAGCTTGTCTCCGTCGACCTTCAGACCGCGCAGAGTTTCCGCGAAGCGGGCTAGTTTCGGGCGAGACTTCCGGCCCTCCCGAGACTCGCCGCCGCACCTTGTAAAAGTGGCGGTTTATTCAACAAATACAGAGTGTTAAGAGACGTTTACGTTTCTTGACACCCATAGACCCCCTCACTATGGTCCGCGCGGCTTCGGAGAGAAGCCGCTATTTTCCTCGACTTTTGAAAGGTTTCCGATGACCGGCGACCAGAGAGGAAACGGCGGGGACGATCTTTCCGGTAGGCTGCGACGCCTCGACGAAAAACTCGACGCGCGAGAAGCGGAGGAGATGCGGAAACAACCCGCGCCTTCGGCCAACGCTGCGGACCGTTCCGGGTTTTCGGGAGGCTTGAAACTCTCCGGCGATTTCGTCGGTGGCGTGGTCGCAGGCTTCGCTGTCGGGTGGGCGTTCGACAAGCTCA
>LNFM01007548.1_pt1 | contig 16959 bp, 17 predicted proteins | sample 596031 | NCBI WGS metagenome assembly LNFM01 (sample SAMN04254537, study PRJNA301005) | activated carbon metagenome | isolation source: dual media filters at the Ann Arbor, Michigan drinking water treatment plant | place: USA: Ann Arbor
TTCAAAATGATCTGAACCTTCGAGTTCCCAATTTGAACTTCTTTTTCATCTGTACCTTGAGGGCCGGTTTTATCTAGTGCATCACCGCTGGGAGAGTATCGGGCAGACAAAATGAATGGGCCTTTGAATGGAGTGCCGGGCATCATGACATTTTTTTCCGAGAGTATGAACTTCAATGGGAAAACTGGATTTGCAACTCGCAGAACGGCAACAGGGGGGCTTGGCATCGGTGCTTTTTCCTTATTTGGTCTTTTAGCAAAGATAAAAAGTGCACCTTGCGTTGTGTTCAAAACCTTTATTTCTTTAGAAAGTTCGACAACTCCAGAAATGTCGGCTGCATGCGTTGGGAATGCCGCAAAAAGGAAAATGAACAATCCGACTAAATTTTTTCGCAATTTTAGAACCATATTGAAACTCCAAGATGATTTTTCGCTTTTTCAAACTGTTTTGCTACCCATTGAGTATCTAATGGAAAATACTCAATTCAAGTAAAAACTTCGATTATTCTGTAAGGTTATCAAAATGATTAGACACATTAAAAAATCTGAGTACAAGAAAACACGCTGGAAAAACGGCCAAGGTTTTACTGAAGAAATATATATTTACCCTGAGGCTGCAAACTTCTTTGAAGACAAATTCGTATTTCGCTTAAGTACAGCCACAATTCAGAGCGAGAATGAGTTTTCCCAATTTCCTGGTTACGAGCGCATTTTGACCGTCATTGATGGCAAAGGCTTAGTTCTGAACGATGAGCCATTATTGCTTAATGACATCATTCAGTTTTCGGGCTGGAAAAGCATCAAATGCACTCCGTATACCAGCCAAACGATAGATCTGGGGCTAATATTTGATGAAAAAATAATTGCGGCCGAGATGACAAGGCTTCAGTTTGGCGATTTGCGATTAGAGCTCGACCAAAGCAAAGAATATTTTTTGTTCTGTGGCGAGGGTTTGATTTTCTATGGCTCACTTATGGTTCAGCGCTTTGACACCCTCCATTTAAAAGGCGAGGAATCAGTGCATGTAAGTTCACCTGATGTGATTGCCTTTTTGATCACGGTGACATTCAAACTTTAAGTAGCACTATAAGATGGATTAATTCTCAATGTTTCATTTTGAAACTTATGGAAGTGAATTCTCAGTCTAGATCATGACTTTCAAAATGAACGTTTCATTTGGTTACTAAAACTTACAACTTATTAAGATTTGGTTAAATTGTGTTAAGCTTAGGAACATAAAGCACCGAATAATGTACGTATGTTGAGGTATAAACTGAAGTTTATAAAATTGATTTTAGCTCTGATTGTTTACGCATTTGCTCTTGGATGTGCGAAACGCCAAGACGGTTTTGCGCCCTCGATCGAACAACCTATTATAGCGGCTCCGAATGGTCAGTGGGAATACGAATTGAATTTTAGTGAAAAAGTATCAACTGTAAATAGTTGGGAAGCTCTTTTAGATACGAATGATGTCGTAGAACATTTAAGTTTAGCAAATGGTTGGAATGTAGAGGTTTCAAATGATTAAGATATTTGTCATCATGGCGATTTTGTTCATTGGCCATAGCCCTGCGTTTGCGGAAATGGGAATTCCATTAAAACTCAAATTAAAGTCTCCGGCAGGAATAAACCCGACAGAGTCAGGTCTTTCTGTTAAAGTTCAAGTTTTGTCAAATGGTACTAACTGTATCCTCCGAGAGGAAGATTTTTCGGGTCAATCGATTACCAATGGGTCTTTGAGCCTGTCTTTGGGCTCCGGAGTCCGAGGTGTTAACGATCCGAATCTACTGCTGACACAAGTTTATGACAATTCTAAAAGTAAAACAGGGTTGAGCTGTGTGGATTCAAATGGAGCAGTCATATCCACTGGGCAAGTATACACTCCTGCACTTAATGATCAAAGAGTGCTTCGAGTGTCAACAATCGTCAGTGGAGAAACTTTGACAATGAATTTTAATGTCAAGGCTACCCCGTATGCCATTCAATCTGAATCTGTTGGTGGAAAGCTTGCCGCAGACATCATCGTTAACGACTTGACGACTCAGTTAAATCAAACAAATTTGGCAGACTTACTTTTTGACGTGACAAGATTTAATAACTTAAAGAACTTTGCCATTTCGGGCTCGGTGTCGAATGCAGCCTCGGCGGTGCAAGCCTCGAATTTCACCGGCGCGCTAACTGGTGATGTATCTGGTACGCAAGGCGCAACTTTTGTGGATCGTATCAAGGGTCAACCAGTCAGCGCAGCTGTGCCAACAGCCGGACAAGTTTTGGCTTTTGATGGGACTCAGTGGGCACCTTCAGTTCCGTCTTCTGCACCGGTATCTTCGGTCGCTGGAAGAACTGGGGCGATTGTTTTATCAAGTTCAGATATTTCAGGCTTAGGTTCTGGTGCCGCACTGAATGTTGGAACGACGGCTGGAACTTTAGCTGCTGGTAACGATGCCAGGATCTTAAGTGCCTCTGCAGATCTAGCTGCAGCAACTTCCGCAAACACAGTCAGCACGATCGTCAAGCGTGATGCCTCTGGAAATATTTCAATTGGAAATCTATCTTCGAGCAGTGTGTCGTCGAATAATTTGTATCTCTTCGATGGTGCAAATTCGATTCGCTTGAAAGCACCTGCGGGGTTGGCGAGTAATCTTATTTTCAATTTGCCGGCAAACGTAGGAACTTCTGGCCAAATACTTCGAACTGATGGCTCTGGAAATCTAAGCTGGGTAACGCCAGCAGCCGGAAGTGTCACCGCGGTTACAGCGAGCGCACCACTAGTTTCAAGCGGTGGGAGTGCACCTAATCTAACAATTAGTGTTGGGACAACAGCCAGCACAGTCGCAGCTGGAAATGATTCAAGAATTATCGGTGCATTACAAACGTCTGCATTTAACGGCTATGTTTCTTCGGCGGCGTGTACGTCAAGCCAATCGATGTATTGGAATAGCGTCAGCAGTCAATTTTTATGTCAGAATATTTCCTTCCCGACAGATTTAGTAACTTCCGTTGCGGGTCGTGCCGGTGCCATCGTTCTTTCGAATACAGACATATCTGGTTTGGGAACGGCTGCGACACTTAACGTGGGTAGTGCTGCGGGCACTGTTGCCGCGGGAGATGACGCAAGAATTCTAAGTGCACAAAACGACTTATCGGCAGCTACATATGCAAACACCGCAAGTACAATTGTCAAACGTGATGCATCCGGAAACTTCAGCGCTCAGACTGTTAACTTAGCAGGCGATATAAATGTCACTGGTGCTATGAATGGTCTATCTCGAAATGTTGCATTTCAAAACTCTCCAACCACGGCGGGTACAACAACGGCATATACCCTATCTTTTGGTGCTGCGATGAATGCAAAAATTACTTCCAACGCTTTGGGTGAATCGGTACGTTTCAGAGCTAACGCGGTGAACACTGGACCAGCGACGTTGCAAGTTGGTTCAGCCCCAGCTGCAAATTTGTTCTCTCAGTTTACGAATTCAGCGATAGCTGCAGGAGATTTGCAAGTTGGTTTCTACACTGCAACTTTTGACGGGACCAATTGGGTCGTTTCGATTCCTCCTCGAATAATCAAGTCTGGCGCAGTGAATTGGAATGCAACAACTTTGCTTACGCTAACAGCTTCTGGGGTGAATGTGGGTGACTATGCAACTTGTTCGTTTACGACCACAGGTGTTGCGCAAACGACAACACGCTTTTGGACTCAAAGCGTGATGGTGCGAGCGGGTGCTATTGAGGTCGTTGGTATACGGAACGGGACGCCACCAAATGTTACGGGCGTGACCTGCCTAGTTCAAAAGTAAGATCTTCAAAAAAAAGCATACATTAATTTTATTTCAATCTACCATTTGAAAGTTAGAATAATTTGTCTTCTTTATTTCTAAAACCAGTCTATTAAAAGGAATTTATATGAAAATTAATGCTTTCGGTAACACAAGTGAAAAAGCGCCCATTCAAAAAATTCAAATTGAACGCCGTGATGTCGGTCCAACTGATGTATCTATTCGCATCCATTACTGCGGGATTTGCCATTCTGATATTCACACGGCGCGCGGTGAGTGGGGAAAGGCGAATTACCCTTGCGTACCAGGACATGAAATTGTTGGCGAAGTTGTCTCTGTCGGCAAAAAAGTAAAGAAGCATAAGGTCGGTCATTTTGTTGGAGTTGGATGTTTAGTGGATTCGTGTGGAAAATGCGATCCTTGTAAATCTCACGTCCAACAGTTTTGTGAAAAAGGGTCAACGTGGACTTACAATTCTGCGGATCGTAAAACTGGTGAAAACACTTTGGGTGGTTATTCAACTCATATTGTTGTTAAGGAAGACTTTGTACTTAAAATTGCAAAAAATATGAAATTAGATGCGACAGCACCGCTACTGTGTGCCGGGATCACAACGTATTCGCCGCTAAAGCGCTACAAAATTAAAAAGGGAATGAAAGTCGCTGTCGTTGGCCTTGGGGGCTTAGGACACATGGGTGTTAAAATCGCAAAGGCCATGGGGGCAGAGGTCACCGTGATCAGTACCTCCCCAGCAAAAGAAGCTGAATCAAAGCGTCTGGGCGCAAAGCATTTCGTCGTTTCAAAAAATGCAGAACACATGAAAACTATGCAGGGAAGATTTGATTTTATTTTGGATACGGTTTCTGCGACTCATAATATTACAGAATTGATTGCACTTTTAAAAATGGATGGGACGTTGTGCATGGTTGGAGTTCCGCCAGAGGCGCTTGCATTGCATTCGGGTTCTTTGATTGGAGGTCGTAAGAAGATTACGGGATCCTTGATCGGCGGAATCAAAGAAACTCAAGAAATGCTCAACTTTTGCAGTAAGAAGAAAATCTTTTCTGACATTGAACTAATTCAACCAGAAAAAATTAACGAAGCTTACGAACGCGTCATCAAAGCAGATGTGCGGTATCGGTTTGTAATTGACATGAAAAATCAACACTAGACCAAAAGCGAGTGATGTTTCTTAACCTATTGAAATAGTTAGTATATTTAAAGTGTTTCGGATTGCGAAACACTGTTTCAGAAACAGTGTTTACAAAGGCCAAGGACTCCACTACCTTGGCTTTATGAACACGGCACAAGAACGATTAAAAAGCGAACTTGAGATACGCAAAAAAAGAAATCCGAATTTTTCTTTGCGTGCTTTTGCGCGTTGGCTTTCGGTGAGCCCCGGACAGCTTTCACAAATGCTCAGCGGCAAGCGAACGATCACTCCGAAGATCCTAGATAAAATCGGACAGCGCCTGGATTTTTCACCAATCGAAAAATCACAGCTCGAAGCTTCGTTGATTCCAAATCAAGGCTCAAACACAAATTCTGAATCCGCGACGAACAAATTATTAGATGATCAATTCACAGCAATTAGTGATTGGTATCATTTTGCTATATTGAGCCTTTCGAAAGTAAGAGGTGCGAATCCGGACCCAAGGTGGATTTCACGCACTTTAGGAATTCAGGTCAATGAAGCATCTGAAGCCATTCAACGACTAGAGCGTATGGGTCTGTTAGAAACAAAACCTTCCTTTAAGCAAGTCGGTGACCCAATTGAAGTGGCTTCAGATGTGCCCTCTTCTGCAATAAGGCGTTTTCATCAACAAATTCTAGGCCTGGCTCAAGAAAAAATTGAACAAGTTGATAAAGTTCACCGAGACTTCCAATCAATCACAATTCCGATCGAGCAAAAAAACTTGAATCAATTTCGAAATCACATCAATGCGTTTTTAGACTTGGCCGCCAAGCAGTCTGAAAAAGACGTTTCCAGTAAAAAATGTGACCACGTTTATCAATTAAATGTTCAGCTATTTCCATTAACAAAATTAACGACAGAAAATTAAATAAAAAGGAATGATTACAAATGAAAGCAGTCCAAATGAAATCAATAATGAAGATTAAATCGAAGAATAGGGTTCCAAAATTAGGAGTGCTCTTAAAGCTTTGTGGGCTCTGTCTTGCTGTGTTTGCTGTCGGCTGTGCAACCACTCATCCCGGTGAAGAAGCACAAGCGATTGGTAATAAATCCATTGCAGGATTAAAAATAAGTGCTGAAAATCTCGAAAATAAGCCTAAAGATTCATTTCAATTGATTGAAGTCACTCTTGAAAATAATCAGGATGACTGGGTCCGCATTCACAAAATCAATCTTGTCGTCGGCGATCCGGCGGTTAATAAAGTCAGCGCGGTGGTCGGAAATGATTTACGTGATTGGTCGCAAGCGATGAAATTTCGACTGCAAAAAGATCAGCACAATCAAGCCCTAGCGCAGTCTGGACTACTTCTGGGCGGGGCTGTGCTAGCAAGTAATTCAAAAGATGGTTCTGCAGCGCAAGGCTTAGGAGCTTTAGCGATGATGGGCGGAGCTGGCTGGGCCGTTGCTGATGCCATTCAATATGATTTAGCCCGAGCAACGACGAGCGAGAAAGTTCCCGAAAATCATCTCTTCAGAAGTGTCTCAATACCCGGTCGTATGTTCACTAGAAAATGGCTTTTGATCAATCGCCCGGTGAATACAACTGTTGCGAATTTAGTTCTTGAAGTCGAAACGATCGATGGCAAAAAAGACTTTTACCAAGTTAAGTTTTAGGATTTTATGAAAAATATTTTAGTACTTTTTCTATTCACGCTATCTTCTCTGGCTGCATACGCTCAAAACCGTGTTGGAAACGGTGGTGACGTTCTTGTATGTGATAAAAAGCCGAAATCCCGGACCGTTCAGCTTTTGGATCTGTACGAATTGGAAATGGCCACCCCAAAAAAGGAGCTCTACAAGCTCTCATTGGAAAAAATGAATGCTTGGGAAGCTTCCGAAGAAATTTTAGGACGAATGAAGTCATTCGCACCAAAACTATTTGAACAATATAAGGCACGTCTTGTGACAATACAGGCCGAACTCGATTTTAAGTCTGAGGTGCGTCTAGTGAACATCAAAGATTCAGAACATCTATTTCTCCCGAAGTCACAAAAATGCGAGCTGTTTCAAATTGCCGTAAGAAAGAATACAGTTACAAAAGAAGAGAAACGATTTGTCATAGATCAAGAACTTTGGAACGAACTCAGCGTGTTGCATAGGTCGGGCTTAATCATTCACGAAATCGTCTATGAACACTTGTTCAAGCTGGGGGAATTCAATTCGGTGAAGGCAAGAAAAGTCGTTGGCTTAATCTACTCTGCGGATTTAGATTCCAAGCGATTTTGGAAATTGATTCAAGAGCTTGAGCTTCCAATTTATCCTTGATAACATCTTGAGATGAAAAAATTTAAATTACTTCTTGTCGCATGTATTACTTTTTATTTCGGAATGGCTTTCGGAGCAGAAGGATTTCATGACTTCACCGTTAAAAATTCTCATGGGAAAGATGTGAAGCTATCTGATTTCAAAGGGAAGGCCGTTCTTGTGGTGAACGTCGCAAGTAAATGCGGTTTTACAAAACAATACGATGGATTGCAGAAATTGTTCGCTAAGTATAAAGACAAAGGTCTACAAATCGTCGGATTTCCTTCTAATCAGTTTATGGGTCAAGAACCTGGAACGAATGAAGAAATTCAAAAATTTTGCAAATTGAATTATGGCGTTGATTTCCCAATTTATTCAAAAGTTGATGTCAACGGCGCTGACGCAATTCCATTGTATAAATGGCTCACGAGTCAAAAAGACCATGCAGGACCCATTACATGGAATTTCAATAAGTTCCTCATCGGCCGGGATGGAAAAGTGATTAGCCGATTTGATTCCAAGGAAACGCCAGAAGAAATCGACCCCAAAATCGCCAAATATCTTGCGGCCAAGTAGTCATTAAATTTCTTCAAAGAGTTTGCAGAAATCAATAGCCAGAATATAAGCGGTTTCTTCTTTAGAATTTGAAATGATTTCGACATTCTTTTTCAGTTGCGAAAGTAGAATTTCTCTAATTTGTTGCGCATCGGATTTCGACAAGGATACGCAGGCCGAGTAGTGCAAGTCATCTTCGTCTCTAAAATTCAGCCGATTGATGATTTGAGTTCGCCAATTGATATGGTGCTTTAGAACAAGTTCTGAATCATTTTCAAGATGGACGTGCTGGCTTGTTGAGATGAATTTTGAATCTCGGTCCGCAATTAATCCTATTCGCAGTAGGAAGGACACGATTTGCTTCGTTCTCGGTATTGATAAACTGGTCGCTTTAGCAATTGATTCGATAGTTTGAAATTCAGGGATCGATGTCAAGACATGAACTGCACCGTAAATGTAGCTCGAATAGAATTTTTCTCTGTCTTCCCTATCAAGAGCGTCAGACTTTCTAATTCTGCTCTTAATATTGAGCCGACTTTTTAAAATCAATGTGATCGACTTTTGGAATCGTTCCCGGAGTTTTTTTGTGCCGGCGCGATCACGAAGAACGAGCAGGATGAAAAATTCGCTTTCCTCTTCAGAATGCTCAAAAAAAGAATTGCATGCTTCTGCTTGTTCCAATGATAAATGACTTCGACCCGCCATAATCTGAGAAATAAAAGTCGTATGAACTTTTATTGAAAGCGCCAATTTCTTTCGCAGACCTGAACGAGACCTCTTCGACCCAAGTCGTGCGTGAAGGTATTTTCGGTAGTCTTCTTGCTCAAAAATATACAAACGAAACCCCATAAATTTCAATAACTTACGATCTATATTAGAGTAAAACTAAATTATAACAAGAGTAAATGATAATTATAATCTCGAGTCTCATCTACATCTGGGCGATCCTACAATTGTCGGATCAATGCCATCGTCATCTAAAACCAAGGAGGGAAGTAACCCATGAAAATTCATACAAGTTTTTTGAAAGCACTCGCACTATGTGTAGGGATGACTGGATGCCAGAAAGCTGACAGTCTAAGAAAAGCAACGCCACCATTCGGACTGGAAGGAAATTGGGAGTTAACGGATACATATTGTAGTAATGGCGATGAACCAAGTTATCAGCCTTTAAGCGACATGAAAAAAATAAGCATGGAAGTTTTGCCGCAAAAAATAGTTCAATTATGGCAAGGAAACAATGGACAATCACAGACAGCTGTCTTCAATTATAAAGTTGAAGGGCGAAAACTGATACTGGATTATCTAAATGCTGAAAATTCAGAACAACGATTTGAAAAAGTCAGTTTTAAAATTGCGGGCGGAAGAAATCTAGTGATCATTGCTGGAACAAATAATTGTGAACAGAGTGCAAGCCTTGTCACGGTCTATAAATACTTGGGTAAATCCCAAGGGCAAAAGTAGGATTAAAATATGAATATTCATTTAATCAAAATAAAAGCTGTTGCGACCACTTTTGTCTTGTTGAGTTTTGCATGCCAACAGCAGCCAGACACAGTAAACAATTTTTTTGGTTCAGACAAAGTAACCGAACAAGACGATAAAGGCATCGAAGGTACGATTAACGGCGGCGGCGGTAAGGGAATTCGATGTTTTGACATCGCAACAGGTAAGACTTCTTTGCAGCTTTTAGATCTTTATGAAGCGAAAGCCATGTATGGACTAGATATTCTGCCAAGTCCGGAGGGTAGTAATGAAGCTCTTGATCTTTTAGCAGATAAAATGGCCCGGCATTTTTGGAATCCATCGACAATCAACATGGATGACTACAAAAATATGATACGCGAAGGGTATGAAAAATTCATCACAAACGATGCTCGATTCATTCCCAACGGAAAAAGATTGAAGCCGACGAATGACGCTTTCGAACCACTTATCGACAGTAACTGCGAATTGGTTCAAATTGCAGTTTACTATGACGAAAGCATTTTGCTGATCGATCAAAAACTATGGAAGGAACTAAATTGGTTGAATCGAATGGCCTTATACGCTCATGAAGTCCTTTATGGTTTTGATCGTGCGAATGGTGTGACCAATTCAATTTCGGTGCGTAAACTTGTCGGGCAAATGTTTTCTGTCAAAGGGGCTCGACCTCGATCAGACGGTGCGCCGAGGGATCCAGCACTGCATTCGACGTGTCATATTAATAACAAGTTTGGAATTTCGGTGGGCTATCTTTACGCGTGGAATTCTAAAATGACCATTTGGGGAGCTGAGCAAAATGGGCTTGAATTTGTTTTCAATTATTTAGAAAATCGAAGTCCAATTTTTAGAACATCTTCTTTTTTTGTTGGCCTTAATTTGAATAGTCTATTTGAAGATCAGTTAAAAAAATCTCAATCGCCACTTCTAATTGATTCATATTTCGCTTACGACACTAAGGGTAAAGAATTGCATTTGACTCTAAATGGAAAGGGTCAAGGAAAACTGGTGATTGAAAACGAGCGCACGGCAGAGTTTTCAGAAGAATATGAGCTTTCTTGTTCAGCTCCATATTCAGGCCATTAATCTTGAACCTTTTCATCGCCACTGCGATACTTCCAAAATTTTGGAAGTATCCAGATGGTTGCAAGACACGCAATAACAGATAGAATTCCTCCGGACAGAATGGACCAAAAATTTGACGTGGTGGACGCAACAAATCCAGCGCGTGCATTCCCTATGAGTGGACCAATCATATAAGACAACATGTTGAGCCCTGCCAACCGACCTCGATAATCCATGGGGATGGACTCATTCCAAATTGTTTGGCGATAGATCGCACTGATGGAATCCGCCGCGCCTGCCAGCGCTAAGCATGCAACAGCAACCCATAAGTTTGTAGCAAACGCTAAGGCCATGATAAATAAGCCCCATACGGTGGCGGAAAGAATGACCCCGGCTCCGAAGCGCTTATACTTACTCAGTGAACCTGAAAAAAGTGAAATCCCAAGAGCCCCAATTGGAAGGCCAGCATAAAGCCAACCGGCAGCAGTAGCTCCACCCCAGGCAACTGACATTGCCGGGAATAAAGCCATCGGCATCGCAAAGACCATGGCTAAGATATCGACGATATAGGTTCCCAATATAACGGGCTGTTTGACCGCAAAGACTAATCCGTCACGAATACTTTCAAGTGAAACGCCTTTTTCGCTTTTTGGTGCCGCAACCGATTTAATGTTCCAAAGACAAAGAAGCGAAATGACATACGTCGCTGTATCGACACCGTAACTAAAGGCAATTCCAAATTTGGCGATAAGGATTCCACCAAGTGCCGGCGCGGCGATGGCGCCTATCGAATAGCGAAGTGATCCCAGGGCTGCAACGGCTGCATAGTCTTCCTTTGAAACAATCTGCGGTGTGATGGCCTCCATGGCGGGTCGATGCAAACCCACAAAGACACTTGAAAGTGCCGCCAAGAAGAAGAGTAAAATCACTGACGGCGAAGGCAAAAGGCTATTGATGATCAAAAGTAATGTACAGAATGTAAGAGCGATTTCACTAAAGATTAAAAGCTTCTTACGATCCATACTGTCAGCCAATGCTCCGCCGTACATTCCCGCTATCACTAGCGGAACCAGTTGAACGACTCCAAGTAAGCCAACTTGGAATGAAGATTCTGTGAGTTGATAAATTTGATAGGGGATCGTCACGTAACTCATCATGCTGCCAAAAAAGGAAATTGTTTGGCCTAGAAAAAGTAGACGGTATTGTTTATTGTTTTTTAGAGGGCTTAGGTCAATAAGCATATAAAACTCAAATTTCTACCTGAAAGCTCGCGGTCTCGACGAAAAGAATGAAAGTCTAGATTTGTCTTTGTGTCTAAGTCAGTGGAAAACCAAGAATTGATATGACTGCCTTGAAGTTTCTCTTGAGTTTTGTCTTGAATGTTTTCATTTACTTGTCTCTTAACAATCTCGGATAAATTTAAATAGTAACGGTCCTTGGACTCATTGAACGAGAATAGACTTTGTTGCTCTATTTTTGAAACTGATGGAATCGATTCCAAAATCAAGTCTTTGACATTCATCTCCACTTCGAAAGATTTTTCTTGAATATGAGGGCCAATAAAAAAATCAACTGGAGTGCTTTGTATTGCGCGTACAGTTTTTTGGACAATCTGATTAGCTACGCCCTTCCAGCCAGCATGAATAGCGGCGACGCGGCGGGAAGAAGGGAAATAGCAAAGCACCGGCAGACAATCAGCAGTTCGTATCAATAGCCCAACATTCTTTTCTTCAGTCCAGTGAGCATCGGCTTCATCGACCATCTGTTGTTCGCCGATTCGATGGACGTGGCTAGATTTTATGAAAATATCCGAATGTGTTTGGCGAACCGATCGAAATTCAATTTTGGGAAAAAAGCTTTGAAGTTTTTCAAGCGTTGCGTTTTTATTTCCGAAAAATGCAATGAACGCATCATTCTTTAACACAAGGCCTTCGGGAATCAGTTCAAAACTAGAATTCAAAAGTAAATCCCCAATCTCGAATTTTTTGCAAGTCGGCTTTTGGCCACGAGGTTGAAAATTTTAACTCACCCAATGTCGTCGGATGCTGAAAGCCAAGCTCCGCGGCATGTAAATAGAATCGGTTTAAGCCTTCATCTTCGAATTTCTTTTGTGAATAACCGTAGAGTAAATCGCCAATGAGGATGCAACCAAGTTCTTTCAGATGAATACGGATCTGGTGTGTGCGACCCGTTTCTAATTTAAGTTTGAAAAGAAATTTATCATTCACGGATTCGACCACTTGATAATGAGTGATCGCATTTTTCCCGATATTCGAGCTTGTACCTTTTAAAGAAGCATAACGTTTTCTATCCGTAGGGTGACGAGCTAAAACTGTTTCAATACGGCCCGATTTTGCGATGGGATTCTTCGGTGCCTGGGCGACCGCATAGTAAATTCGATGAGTCGTTTTTAATTTAAATTGCTCTGAAAGGAGTTCGTGAGCGCGATCATTTTTAGCCACGACTAGAAGTCCGGATGTTTCTTTATCGATACGGTGAACGATGCCAGGACGCTCTTCATTCTTCATGCTCAGATCTTTTGTATGGAATAAGAGCGCATTCACCAGAGTGTCACTCTCATGCCCAGCCCCAGGGTGAATCACAAGCCCAGATTGCTTGTTGATAACAATGACATCTTTATCTTCGAACACAATGTCGAGTGGAATATAAGTGGGAACAATTCCAACATTAATTTTTTCGACCGCCGTAATGGATAAGATATCGTTCACTTTGAGCTTCAAAGACGACTTAGCAGGTGCACCATTGACTTCAATTTGACCTTTTTCAATGAGGTCTTGCCATTGGGATCGATTGAAATTTTTTAAAAATAGAAAATCGGGATCTTCAATAATGAAATCAGCGGAAACAAGAAACTTATCAAGCCTGCGATCTGAGGGCGGATTTAGTATTGTAAAGATAAAACTATTTTTTTGGTTCAAGGACAGATTTAAAAGCTTTCATGTAGGATTCCGCCACGACTTTTTCATCAAGGCTTAAGAGCCTTGCAATTTGAATGATGTAGCCACGAACAAAAACAGGAGCTGGCAAGTTTGCAGGATCCATCTTTTCGATGGCCGTTAAGTACCAAGGATTGATCTTTGTTCTTTCATGCAACACTTCAAGGGAAAGATTTCGGTATTCACGGACTTTTTTCAAAAGAGCGCCGTCCCAGTTTGTTGTCGAATTAATTTCGACTTCAAAGGCCTCATCGCGCTTAAATGCATTTGAACTTTCAAAAATTCTTGGCGGTAGTGGTTCGACTGGCATCAACACACTTTGCTGATAGATCGATTGGCATTCTGCTTTTATTGCATCCAGTGAAAGATCTGATTGTGCGTAGCTTTTTGAAAGCAGTCTTTTTTCGTAAATATTTCGATATGTCTGGTTGCTGAGGACTTCGTAGGCTTCTTCAATTAATTTTCGAAGCGCCGTCGCTTCATCAGGACTGAATACAGAATACAATGCAGGGTTTTTATCAGAATAAGTGCGCTTCGCTTTTTCAAACGCAAGAACGATATCGTGCTGTGTGGCCGATGGTGCGACTTCCAAGATTTCATAATAATTGCTACGTGAGTCCATCATATTTTTTTAGGAAAAAGCAAAAATAATACGCATGCTTCCCAAAAACTATGATACGGCTCTGAGCTGCTCTGAATCAATAAATTGTTTCGAAAATCTGTAGATTTCGTGACAAATCGTTGATGCCGGAAATGTCTTAAAGAGGTTCTGGTTTGCCTGGCTTGCCTGCCAAGCACAATTATCAAACGGAAGATGTCCAACCTGAGCGCATGTGACGCCATATTTCTTAGCAATCAAGGCATGGATGCTAAAACCGACAGCGCTTTGCTGCGAAGTCCGACATTCATTTACGATCAAACTTAAATTTTCGAGATCGACTTTTTTCTCAACACAGTGATCGATCCAACGATGTGTCTTTTCAACTGAAGCTGTTTCTGGAGTTGTTAAGACGACTGTCTTGTCGACCATGTTTTGTAAGTTGAACAGAGATTGAAATCCTGATGACGACGTATCCAAAAAAATAAAGTCATATGGAAGCGTCCTTAAATCAGAAATCAGCTGGGCCACAACTTTGTAATCTGCGCAAAATTCTTGAGTAACCCGGCTTGCAGAGAAAATAGTATCGCAATCATTGAAGTGGGACTTTTTAATCAAATTTGAAAGTGGCGTTCCCTTTTCAAAGTAGTCTGCAACCGACAACGCGGAATTTGGCATTCCAAAACATGAATGCAGATTTCCTGACGTATAGTCTAAATCAACAACAAGAACGCGTTTTCTAAGTTTCGAAATACTGATCCCTAGATTAGCCGCAACAAAAGACTTTCCAACGCCGCCCTTTGCACTACAAAACATCCATATTTCTGCCATGATAAAATCACCTCAAAGTGGAGAAAACTTAATTCCTTGTAAGTTTTCTTCGGCTTCTGAGGCGCGTAAGTAAATAGGCAAAAGGTCCTGCCAAGCCATTTTTTTCACAAATTTAGACAAGTACTCGTGGGAAAGCTGCGCGGCTAGGGCAATTGTTGATGCGACTGGAAAATCTGAATGCTCGAGTGAACGATTTAATAGATTCTTTGCGTGCAGTGAAAAATAGCTTTCATAAGCTGAAAAACCATCGCCCAGACATAAGGCTGGGTCTTTTAATTTGGTCGTTAATTCGCGGACATGCACGGCTGCAGGAGCAGAAATCTGTACTAATTGATTTGAATGAGAAATGAAATCTGCAGTGTAAACCATATTTTTAAAAGCGTTGATCATGACTAAAATTTTCCCCGCATTGGGTTCCTTGTCGTGAGCTTGCAACGCAATATTCGCAAGGCTATCCATGACAAAGCAGGGCTTTTGATGAATGAAAGAGTAGGTTTTTAATGTATTTAAAGAAACCCGAATTCCTGTGAAGCTTCCAGGCCCAATCCCCGTCGCAAATGAATCGACGTCAGAAATTTCGATTCCCGCGTCATTCAAGCATTCAATAATCGTCGGATGCAAATTATCTGAATGAGACCCCTGCCGCATGGCCTTCTTCTCAACAACAGTTTTTCCATTTCGAATGAGAGCGACACTCCCAAGGAGTGTGCTCGTGTCACATGCTAAGGTGATCAAAGTAGAAACTTAGTCACATCATTAAAAAGTGCCAAGACCATCAAACCCATCAAAAGTGCAAAACCAATTTGATGTGCAATTTCCATTTTTCTTAGGCTTAATGGTGAACCTTTGATGACTTCAATCGTGTAAAAAACGAGATGTCCGCCGTCCAAAACTGGAACAGGCAAAAGGTTCAAAATGAAAAGACTGATCGATAAGATACCCATTGTTTGCAGAAATGTTTGGACTCCCATTTCAAAAGAATCTTTTGCGGCCTTTCCAATTGAAATGAGTCCGCCAACATTTTTATGAGAAACTTCGCCTTGGAAAAGTCGAACAAACGACATAATGGTCATGCCGGAAATATCCCACGAGCGTTGCCAGCCCTTACCAAGCGCTGCAATTGGATTGTCGCTCACGACAATCAGCTCCGGAGAGGCAATGTTGACCATCGGAACAATGCCGATCGTGTAACGTTTGTCTTCTTTACCCTGAAAGGTCATTTGCGACGTTACTTTTGGAGTGACCTTTTTTACGACTTCCGTTCCCGCTCGAAGTAATTTCACTTCCAGGGCATCTTTTCCATCGTAAGACTTGATCGTTTGCAGAACCTGATCCCAATTTTCCATTGGCTTTTGATTGATAGAAAGAATTTTATCAAACTTTTCAATTCCAGCGTTCGCAGCCGGTGACCCGCTCACGATTTCTTGTAAATACAGCTCTGGGTTTTCAAACCCAAACGATTCATACGTGTTAGTTTGGGTTGTATCTAAACCCTGAATCGAAATGATCGTCTGGGTACTTTTGCCATCGACATTGCGATCAACGGTAACTGCTGTAGTAGTTGGATCGAAAATCTTTTGAAGGTAATCCCATCCCATGGCTTTTTGGTCATTGATGAGAAGAATTTCATCACCTGTTTTGAAACCCATTTGCTCAGCTAGGCTGTCAGGTCGAATGGCAACAGTTGTTCCTTTCGAATAAGGCAGGAGTCCTTCGATCGTGCCAATCGAAGTTTCAGAAGAAAAAATATTCGGATTCGTTTCAGAAGTAACTTGTACATTGATTTCTTTTTTCAATCCTGAGATGTCTGCCACGCCAAGCTTAATTTCTTGATTTTGGGACTGGTTCAAAAAGTTTTGGAATTCTTCGTAGTTTCGAACGCTTTGACCGTTCACGGTTTCAATTAGATCATGTGATTTCAGGCCCGCAACTTCAGCGACCGAGCCTGGTTTAATTTCAGCGATGCGTGCAGACCTTGTTTCTTCGCCACGGAACGCAATGAATCCAAAAACGAGTATCGCAAAAAATAAATTCATGAGTGGCCCGGCCAGAACAATCGCAATTCTTTGCCAAACCGTTTTGTGTGTGAAAGAAACACTCTGCTGATCGGGTGGAACGACGTCGCCGCCTTGTTCGCCGAACATTTTCACATACCCACCAAGTGGAATCAGTGAAAGGCAGTAGGTGGTGTCACCACGTTTGTAGCTGAGGATTTTTTTACCGAAACCTAAAGAAAATACCTCAACCCGCACGC
>LNFM01014326.1_pt1 | contig 16959 bp, 12 predicted proteins | sample 596031 | NCBI WGS metagenome assembly LNFM01 (sample SAMN04254537, study PRJNA301005) | activated carbon metagenome | isolation source: dual media filters at the Ann Arbor, Michigan drinking water treatment plant | place: USA: Ann Arbor
TGCGCAGCCTGCTCACCGAAATCATCAACCGCCAGCCCGACATGACCTGCGTGGGCGCTGCCGCCGACCCGCTGGTGGCGCGCGAGATGATCCGTGAAACCAACCCCGACGTGATCACGCTGGACGTGGAAATGCCACGCATGGACGGGCTGGAATTCCTCTCGCGCCTCATGCGCCTGCGACCCATGCCGGTGGTGATGGTCTCCACCCTCACCGAACAAGGCGCCGAGACCACGCTGCGCGCGCTCGAGATGGGCGCGGTCGACTTTGTGGCCAAGCCGCGCATTGGTGTGAGCAGTGGCTTGCAGGAGTTGGCCGGCGACATCGTGGACAAGATCCGCGTGGCCGCGAGCGCCCACGTCAAGCGCCTGCCCCCCGCGCCCGGCGCCGGCTCGGCCCCCGCCAGCGGCGGTGCTGCGGAGCCGCCGCGCGCCGCACTGCCGCGCGTGTCGACCGAAAAGATCATCTGCATCGGCGCCTCCACCGGCGGCACCGAAGCCATCCGCGAAGTGCTCATGCCCATGCCGGCCGACGCGCCCGCGATCGTGATCACCCAGCACATGCCGCCGGGTTTCACCACCAGCTTTGCCAACCGGCTCAACACGCTGTGCCGCATCCGCGTGCAGGAAGCGCGCCACGGCGAGCGCATCCTGCCCGGCCACGCCTACATCGCGCCGGGTGGCCACCACTTCCGCATCGACCGCAGCGGCTCCAACTACGTGGCCGTGGTGGAAGACACCGAACCCGTGAACCGCCACCGCCCTTCGGTGGAGGTGCTGTTCAAGTCCGCCGCGCGCGTGCTCGGCCCCAACGCGCTGGGCATCATGCTCACCGGCATGGGCGCCGACGGCGCACAGGCCATGCGCGAAATGAAAGACGCCGGCAGCTACAACTACGTGCAGGACGAAGCCAGCTGCGTGGTCTTCGGCATGCCACGCATGGCGATCCAGTTTGGCGCGGCGCACGAGATCCTGCCGCTGTCGCAGATCGCCTCGGCCGTGCTCAACCGCCTGGCCAGCGCACCCGCCGGCGTGCGCCACCGCATCTGACACCCCATGCCTCCCACTGCTCTTTGCCCATTCACCATGAACATCCGTCGACGCTTCACCTTGCTGCTGGCCTGTGCCGCGATGTCCCCGCTGGTTTTCGCGCAAGATCTGGAGCCCCCCAAGGGCCGCACCATCCTGAGCGTGAGCGGCAAGATCGGTGCAAAAAACAAGGGCGATCTGGCCCTGTTCGACATGGCCATGATCGAAAAACTGCCCCAGCACAGCTTCACCACCCGCACGCCCTGGTACGACAAGCCGGTCAAGTTCACCGGCCCGCTGCTGGCCGACGTGCTGGCGGCCGTCAAGGCCAGCGGCACCACGGTCAGCGCGGTGGCGATCAACGACTACAAGATCGGCATTCCCATGGAAGACATCGGCAAACACGGCGTGCTCATGGCACGCCTGATCGATGACAAGCCGATCCCCGTGCGCAGCAAAGGACCGCTGTTTGTGGTGTACCCGTTTGACAGCGCGGCCGAGCTGCGCTCGTCGGTGTACTACGAACGCTCGATCTGGCAACTCAAGGCACTGGACCTTCAATGAACTCACGACCCACAGGTTTTGGTGGCTGGCGCATGGGCCACTGGCTGGCCGCCATTGGCGCTGCCCTGCTGGTGACCTTGACGCCGCTGACCTACATCCAGTGGAAGCAGTTCAACCTGATGCAGGACGTGGCGATCAACCAGATCGACTCGATCATGTGGCAGTCCTACCAGCTCGAACGCGAACTCGGCCACCTGGCCTACGCGCTGCACAGCTCGCTCGACCCCGATTCCACCGTCCAACCCGACTTTCTGTTGGAACGGTACGAGGTGTTCGTGAGCCGCATCGCGCTGGTCACCGACATGCCGCGCAGCGACCTGCTCAACACCACGCCCGCATACGCTGAAGCCCTGCGGCTGGTGAACGCTTTCGTGGCCCAGGCCGACCCGGTGTTCGCCGACCCACCAGGTCTGCTGGCCCAGCGCGCCACGCGCCTGGCGCTGATCCAGTCCGTGGAACAGCTGGAGCCGGCGCTGGGTGAACTCACGCGCGAGGCCAACCGCGCCACCGCGCGTTTTGTGGACGAACGCAACAACCAGTTGCGGGACCAGGGCCGGGTGGTCATCGGTCTGGCCGGCGTGCAGGCGGGTGTGCTGCTGCTGTTTGTGGCGCTGTTGGTGCGCCACCTGCGCCGCCAGGTCGCGCAATACGAAAACCTGCAGCGCATCAGCCGCGAACTGGCGGTGGCCAAAGACCAGGCCGATGCCGCCAACCACGGCAAGAGCGTGTTTCTGGCCAACATGAGCCACGAGATCCGCACGCCGTTCCAGGGCGTGCTGGGCATGCTCAACCTGCTCGATGAAACCCGGCTCTCGGGCCAGCAGCGCGACTACGTGCAAACCGCGCGCGACTCGGCGCAACACCTGCTGGGCGTGCTCAACGACATTCTGGACGTGTCGACCATGGAGTCCGGCACGCTGCGTCTGGCGCCCGAACCGGTGCGCCTGCGCTCGCTGGTGCAGGAGGTCGAAGGCCTGATGCGCGCCGCCGCGCGCGAAAAAGGCCTCACGTTGCAGGTCGACACCGCGCACGACCTGCCCGAGTGGGTGATGGCCGACCCCACGCGCGTGCGCCAGATCCTCTTCAACCTGCTCGGCAACGCGGTCAAGTTCACCAGCCAGGGCAGCGTCACGGCCCGGCTGTCCCGGCTGGACGACACGCCGGCGGGTGTGCGCATTTCCGTGCAGGACACCGGCATGGGCATGGACCAGGCCACCGTGGCCCAGCTCTTCACCCGCTTCTACCAGGCCGACAACTCGGTGCGCCGGCGCATCGGCGGCAGCGGTCTGGGGCTGGAAATCTCGCGCAACCTCGCCAACATGATGGGCGGCAGCATCCAGGTCAGCAGCGAACCGGGCCAGGGATCGCTCTTCACCGTGCACCTGATCCTGCCCGAAACCGTGGCGCCCGCGCAGTCGGCGCACACCAACGACCAACCCGGCCACATGCGCCGTCTGCGTGTGCTGGTGGCCGAAGACCACCCGATCAACCTCAAGTACATGCACATCCTGCTGGAGCGCATGGGCCACGAGGCGGTGTTCTGCGAAAACGGCCAGGAAGCCCTGCAGTTGCTGGCCCGCCAGCGCTTTGACGTGGTGCTGCTCGACTACCACATGCCGGTGCTCGACGGCATGGCCACCACCGCGGCCATCCGCGCGCTGCAAGGGCCCAACCGGGACATCAAGGTCGTGCTGGTCACGGCCGACGTGGTGAACGACACGCGCATGAAAGCACTGGACGTGGGCGTCAACGAGTTCGCCAGCAAGCCCCTGCAGTCACAAGACCTGCAGCGTGCCTTGCAACGCTGTGGACTGCTCGATGCGTCCACCGTGCTCGTGAACGATCCGGCGCCGGTGATCGAAGTGGCATTGCCCGAACCCGATGAACTCAACGCCAGCGCGGCGGGCCTCATCGACACCGAGTCGTACACCGAGATCGTGGCGATGATGCCGCCCGACACCATGGACGAGTTGCTGGGCACCCTGTTCGAGGCACCGCAAGGCAGCGTGCACGTGCTCGTGGCCTCGCTGGCGGCGGGCGAAGCCGACCAGATCGCCTACGACGCGCACAAGCTCAAGGGCACGGCCATGCTGCTGGGCTTTCGCGCACTGGTGCGCACCTCGGCCCAGATCGAGCGCCTGGCCCCGGAAGACAACGCCCCGCTGCGCCGCGAGCTGGGCAACCAGTTGCTGGTGGACATGGAACGCACGCAACACGCCTTGCGGCAGTTTGCACAGGCCGAGCCCGCCTGAGCGTGCACAAGCTCCTTTTGTTCGTTATCGAACATATAAATCGGGCCATGGCCTCAAGTCGCCAACGGGCAGGCCGAAGCGTCGGGTAACCAGCGAAGCCTGCGATCTGCACCACAAACCTCTGATTCATAGGGGCTTTGAAGAAGCACCACCGCAGGATGATCTGGACAGGCACTTGAGGAAGTTGCCGACCGGGGGCGACCCTGGAATACCCACCAAGGAACATCCATGTCCACACGCACGACGCTCGCCCAACGGCTGCTGCTCATCAACACCACGCTGATCGGTCTGTTGATCGTCGTGTCCCTCACGGTCTGGTTCATGCTGGCGCGGGTCACGTCCTCGGCCGACGAGATCAACAAGACCAACGTGCCGCAGCTCCAGCTGATCGCCGAGCTGGAACTCAACGTCACCCGAACCTCGCTGCAGCTGCGCCACGCCATTCTCTCGCGCAACCCGCAGGAGTTGCAGACCACCCTGGACGACGTGACCACCAAAAAGCAGCTGTTGACCGAGAAGCTGGCAGCCTTTGGCCAAGGCATGGACGACGAGACCGGGCGCCGGGCCTTCGCGCCCCTGCCCGGCCTGATGGAAGAATTCTGGAAACAAGGCACGGCCAACGTGGCGCTGATCCAGGCGGGCCAGAAGGACGAAGCTTTTGCCTTCCTGGTGGACAAGACGATCCCCGCGCGCAACGCGCTGCTGGCGCCGCTGGCGCGCGAGAAGGAACGACAGGGAGAACAACTGCGGATGGACGTGAGCGATGTGCAGTCCTTCGCCGCCCTGGTGCGCAACGCGGTCGTTGCCGCGGTTCTGGTCGTGGCACTCGGCCTGATCGGCATGTCCCTCTACCTGCGCACAGTGACCCGACAACTCGGCGCCGATCCCGACCAGCTCAAGCGCGTGGCCGACGCCGTGGCGCAGGGCGACCTGAGCGTGACCATCGACCTCAAGCCAGGCGACACCACCAGCACCATGGCCGCCTTGCACACCATGACCCAGCGCCTGGCGCAATCGGTGAGCCGGGTGCGCGTGGGGGCCGAGGGCGTGTCCAACGCGAGTTCGGAAATCGCCTCGGGCAACGCGGATCTGTCGGGCCGCACCGAGAGCCAGGCCAGCGCGCTGGAGCAGACCTCGGCGTCGATGGAGGAGCTGGGCACCACGGTGCGGCAGAACGCCGACAACGCGCGCACCGCCAACCAGCTGGCGCAGTCGGCCTCGACCCTGGCCGCTCAAGGTGGCGACGTGGTGGGGCAGGTGGTCACGACCATGAAGGACATCAACGACAGCAGCCAGAAGATCGCCGAGATCATCGGCGTGATCGACGGCATCGCCTTCCAGACCAACATCCTGGCGCTGAACGCGGCGGTGGAAGCGGCCCGCGCGGGTGAGCAGGGCCGAGGATTTGCCGTGGTGGCCGGCGAGGTGCGCAACCTCGCGCAGCGCAGCGCCGAAGCGGCCAAACAGATCAAGGGCCTGATCTCCACCAGCGCCGAGCGCGTGGGCCAGGGCAGCGCCCTGGTGGACCGCGCCGGCGCCACCATGACCGAGGTGGTGGCGGCGATCCGCCGTGTCACATCGATCATGGAAGAGATCAGCAACGCGAGCGCCGAACAAAGCGCCGGGGTTGGTCAGGTGGGCGAAGCCGTCACCCAGATGGACCAGGCCACGCAGCAGAACGCCGCACTGGTCGAACAGATGGCGGCGGCGGCCACAGGCCTGAGCACGCAGGCGGCCGATCTGGTGAACGCTGTCGCGGTGTTCAAACTGAAGAGTTGAAGCCCCCACGCTCCGCCGCTGCGCGGGTCGCTGCCCCCCAAGGGGGCTGATTCGCCTTGGGGCGGCCCGGCGGCGAATCGGTCGGCCCCCCAACAGTTTTAGACTTTCTCGCTGAGCAGGGTGCCGGTTTCGAGCGGTGCGAGGCTGTTGTTGCCATGCTCGTCGTAAGCAATCACCTCACCACCAGGCACCTCCGGCGCGACCTCAACCGCGGCCTCTTCCGCCGCCTGCGGCATCACCGGCCAGGGCATGTTCCCGGCCGCGGCCTGCTCGGGCAGGTCAGCGGTCTTGGCACCGGGCAACAAGCGGCGTGAGATGGTGGACGCGGCCACGGCCGAGAGGTCGGGCGCGGTGTCGCTCTGGTTGCCGGGCAGGGCCTCGGCTTTGGGCTCCAGCCCCAGGGCCTGGTCCACCACCGCGGCGCTGGCGGCCCACATGTTGGCCAGAACCTCCTGCAAACGGTCCATGGCCTTGCGGTGGCTCGCCTTGTCGGCTTCGGCCTTTTTGATGGCCTGCTCGGCGCGCTGCGCGGCCGCTTCCTGGCGCACCTGGGCGCTGGCCTTGGGGTCGGCGTCAACAGGCCGCTGCGGCGTTGCCGGGCTGGCCTCTTCATCCGACCGTGCCCGCGTTCGACGCGCTTCGCGCCGCGACTCCAGTTCGGTCTGCGCCTCACGCCCGCCCGACTGCACCGGCTGGACCGCCGGCGCTGCCGCCACCGGCGCCACGGCGGCGGACGGCGGCGTGGGCCAGGACACGGGGCTGGTGGTGGAGATGTTGATCATGGCGGGCCTCTCAAAGCGCCACCGGACGAAAACATGCCCGGTGTTCTTGGCTCTCTATCGGCGGCCCCCGGCGGGACTTGAGGGTTCTTTTCAACAAACACCCCAGCACAAGCGCCCCACCGTGCGGCAGCGAACATATCCAGAAGCGATAGCCCTCGAAAATGCGCTGCATGCACATCGCCCCCCTGCCCCCACCATGCTGAACACCGCATGGGCCCTGATCCGCGACACCATCAACGCCTGGCTGGACGACTACGCGCCCAGCATGGGGGCGGCGCTGGCGTTCTACACCCTCTTCTCCATTGCGCCGCTGCTGCTGATCGTGATCTCGGTGGCCGGCCTGTTGTTTGGCGAGCCCGCCGCGCGCGGCGAGATCCTGGCCCAGCTCACCCAACTGGTGGGCACCGACAGCGCGGTGGCGGTGGACGCCTTGCTCAAAGGCCTGGACCGCCCGGAAGCCGGCATCTGGGGAACGCTGGTGGGCATCGTGGTGGTGGTGGCGGGTGCCACCACCGTGTTTGCCGAGCTGCAAGACGCCATGGACCGCATCTGGCGCGCGCCACCCCACGCCGAGGGCGGCGGCTTTCTGCGTTTTTTGAAGGTGCGCCTGCTCTCCACCAGCATGGTGTTGGGCATCGGCTTTTTGCTCATGGTCTCGCTGGTGCTCAGTGCGGCCATGGCGGCGCTGGGCAAATGGTGGGCACCGTGGCTGGGTGAGCTGGCGCTCATTGCCGACCTCATCAACTTCGCGCTGAGCTACCTCTTCGTCACCACCGTGTTCGCCATGATCTACAAGTGGATGCCGCGCGTGCCGGTGGCCTGGCGCGACGTGTGGCTGGGTGCGGCCATCACCGCGCCGGTCGCAGCGGGGTGGCCTCGGTGTTCGGCGCGGCGGCGTCCATCGTGGTGCTGCTGCTGTGGGTGTATTACTCGGCGCAGGTGTTCCTGCTGGGCGCCGAGTTCACCAGCGTGTATGCCCACCGGCACGGCTCGCTCAAGGGCTGGGCGCCCCAGCCCGCGCCTCAGAACCCGCCCCACTCACCGGGCTAGGCGCGATCGCCGGGGTGCGGGCTGTTCGGCGGTCCGGCGCCACTCAAGGGTTCCATTCACCACGGGACCCTGTCCATGAAACGCACCACCACCCCCGACTCCGCAACCAAACACGTCGATCGCCGCGCGCTCCTGCGGCCGAACAGTCCGCTGGCGAAAGATCCCGACCTGCAAGCCTTTTTGGACAACGCACCGCCCGACCAGTTCGACTTCGCCGAGGTTCAAAGCCAGTTGGTGTTCGCAAACGAAGCCCCATTGCTGTTGGAGCTCTACAAGACCACCCAGTGCGAGTCGATCGACCTCAGCACATTCCACGCCCCGTTTTTCTCGTTTGCGACCCAGGCCGTCCTCAACGACCACCTCTTTCCCTATGTGGCGGAACACCTGGGTGAGTTGTCCTGGATCCAGTCGATCAGTGTCGAGCACGCGGTGCTCACACAGGCCGCCTGCACCCACCTGCAGGCGTTTCTGCAGCGCCCCGACTGCCAGTTGGCCCAGCTGTCTTTCTCCAACTGTGCATTCCCGGACGCGCAAGTCCACTTCCCCGACACGGCACCCACCGTCGAGGAACTGAACTGGACGAGCTCCCACCTCATGCAGGAGCCTGACGGTTTGCTGCAGGTCCTGCCTTCCGCGACACACTGGCCCAAGCTCGCGTCCTTGCGCACGGTCAGCCTGGGCAAACCGTTCCCCTACGCCGTTCTTGCGCAAATGCTGCTGCACAACAAGCAGATCGGGAAACTCTCGGTGGGTGCCGACCGAAGCCAGAGCCCTGCCGAACTGTTCAACGCCCTCAAACACGACCGCACCGGCGTGCACTCCCTCGAACTGAACATCGCAACCTCCGACATGCAGGTCAACGAGGACTGCCTGCTGATGACCATGGACTGCCTGAACAACAACAACACGCTGATGTGGCTTGAACTGCCCGGCATCACCGCATGCTCGACCACGGCAAAGGATGAGTTTGTTGAAGGTCTGCGGCGCAACCGCTCGCTCATTTCGCTCCTGCCACTGCCCGACGAAGACGCGCCGATACCCCATTCGATCAACCGCAACATGACACGACAGCTGTGGTTCACCCAGGATTTCATTCGCGGCGCGGCCGAAGCCTTCATGTTGCACACGGCGAACGCCACGGACCCCGGAGCGGCGTTGGCATTTAAGCTGTACTCCACGCCCGTCGAGCGCGTCTATTGCGCAGCGGTCGTGGGGATGCTGTGCAAAACGAATCGTGAACGCGCCATCAGGTTGCGAAGCGCGGGTCTGCGGGCGGTCGTCCAAGACTACATCTTGAGCGGCGACAAGATGCGCTGCCTGGAGCTGCTGGGCAACCTGGTTCGTCTGCACATCGACCTGCTGCCTGCCGACAAGGCAGCCGTGGTGGCCTGCGCCACCAGCGCGAACAAGGTCGGCTTCCTTCCAGCTGGCTACGCACCGCACTGAAAGCCAGCATGAAACGCTCCAACGACTCCCCCCAACCCGGCCACAACCGCCGCGCCATGGTGCGCAACCCCGACTCGGAATTTCTGCAAGGTCAGGCCGTGGAGGATTTTCTGGACGGCGGGGAACCCGACCGAAAGAAATACCGCTCGCTCGAACGCAAACTGGTGCTGGCCAACGAGCCGGCCCTCCTGCTGGACCTCATTGGCGTGACCGGCGAAACCCATGTGGTGCTCAGCGGCGCCTACGACGCCGAGGACGACATGCCGCCTTTGCCCGACGGCCTGTTCGAGTTTTTCGCCGAACACATCAAACAGGTTCCCTGCGTCACATCGTTCACCGTCACCCAGGCGGTGCTCACGGCCCAGGCTTGCGCCAAGCTCCAGGCCACCCTCACCGCACCGGGCTGCGAGCTCACCGAACTGGGATTCGTGAACTGTCGCTTCGCCGACGCGCACGTCAACTTCGTCACCGATGCCCCCACGATCGAAGAAGTCACCTGGTCCAACGACCACGGACACGCACCACCGGCACCCGAGATGGAGCACTTCCTGCCCGCACTGGCGAACTGGCACAAGCTGACCAGCCTCACCTTGCGAAGCATGGGCGCACCGCTGAACTACAACGCCATCACCAACACCCTGCTGGCCAACCCGCGCATCGCGGAGCTGGACCTGCACAGCGACACCGTGCCGGCGAACCTGGGTGTGGCGGGACAACCTGCGCCGCAGAACCCCATCGTCCTGTTTGAGGTGCTCAGGAACAACCGCACGGGCCTCACCCAGCTCAATTTCCAGGTCTCCACACCGAGCCACCCCCGCTTCGCCACCTACTGCATGCAGTGCGTGTCCGGCTGTCTGGCCAGCAACACCACGCTGCAGACCCTGGAACTGCCCGGTATCGCGCTGTGCAGCAACCTCTTCCGTGAACGCTTCGAAGCCCGACTGCAGAACAACCGGGCCATCACCACGCTGGGTCCCCGCAGTGCATTCACGCCCCCCATGCGACTGGCCATCCTGGCCAACGAGAACCGGCACATCTGGATCACCGAGGACTTCCTGCGCGGCGCCCTGGGCGCGTTCATGCAGGAAGTGGGCGCTCCCAAAGAAACGGCGGCGCTGGTGGCGCCGCACCTGTACTCCACACCCTACGAACAGACCTACTGCGGCGCCATCGTTGCGCTGCTGTGCAAGAGCATCCAGCCCGCCGCCGTGCTGCTGCGCAGCGCGGGTTTGCGGGTGGCCATCAAAAACCTGATGCGGGCGGAAGACGAAGAAGGCTGCCTGGCCCTGCTGGAATCGTTGAGCCCCCGCGGCATGGGCCTGCTGCCGGCCGACAAAGCCGACGTGGTGAACTACGCCACCGCCGAAGACCAACTGAGCTACCTGCCCGCCGGCTACGCGACCTGAACGCAGCGGCAACGGCGGCGGGCTCACAAGACCGCCCGGTCGCCAACCACATGGGCTGGTATTGAACCCACATCGGGGTCCATATCAGCCCTTCATTGTTTGTGGGTATTGCCGATACTTCATTTGTACGGTGCCGAACACAAGCGCTCGACGTGCTTGGTGCCACATCGCCAACCCACTTGCGAGAGCCCCATGCGCACCAACCTTCCCGTCACCCACCAGGAGTTCGTCATCCCGGAGGGCGTCACCCTCGTCTCGACGACCGACCTTCAAAGCCGCATCACCTACTGCAATCCGGCGTTTGTCGCGGTCAGCGGTTTTGATCGCGACGAACTCATCGGACAACCGCACAACCTCGTGCGCCACCCCGACATGCCCACCGAGGCCTTCCGCGACATGTGGGCCACACTGGCCAGCGGCTCGCCCTGGTCGGCGCTGGTGAAGAACCGACGCAAGAACGGTGACCACTACTGGGTGGTCGCCAACGCCACACCGGTGATGGAGAACGGCCAGGCGGTGGGCTACATGTCGGTGCGCACCAAACCCACGCGCGAGCAGGTGAAGGACGCCGAAGCGCTCTATGCCCGCATGCGCAGCGAAACCGCTTCGGGCCAGCCGAGCATCGCCCTGCACCACGGCCGTGTGGTGCGCACCGGCCTGCTCGGCCGGCTGCAGCTCGCGCTGCAGCTCACGCTGGGCAAACGCATCGCCATCTCATCCGTCGGCCTGGCCGCGGTGGGCCTGGTGATCGGCGAATACGCCGCCGTGCACGGCACAGCGGCCCATGTGGGCGCGGGCGCCTTGCTGCTGGTGATTGCCACCTTCGCCGCGCTGAGCCTGCGCAACCAGATCCTGAGCCGCCTCACCCAGTCGATTGCCTTTGCCAACCAGATGGCGGCGGGCGACCTGTCGGCGCGTTTCAAGGGGGAGGGCAGTGGCGAGTTCGGTGAACTCAGCCGCGCGCTCAACCAGCTCAACGTGAACCTGCAGGCGGTGGTGTCCGACGTGCGCCACGAGGTCGAAGGCGTGCAGGTGGCGTCCAACGAGATCGCTGCCGGCAACTCCGACCTGTCCTCGCGCACCGAATCGCAGGCCAGCAGCCTGGAAGAAACGGCCGCCTCGATGGAGCAGCTCACCAGCACCGTGCAGCAGAGCGCCAACTCCTCGCGCGAGGCCTCGGTGCTGTCGCAGCGCTCGGCCACCGTGGCGCGCGAAGGCAACGAAGCCATGAACCAGGTGGTCGCCACCATGGACGACATCAGCAAGTCGTCCAAACGCATCGGCGAGATCATCGGCGTGATCGACGGCATCGCTTTCCAGACCAACATCCTCGCGCTCAACGCCGCGGTGGAAGCCGCCCGCGCAGGCGAACAGGGCCGTGGCTTTGCCGTGGTGGCCGGCGAGGTGCGCAACCTCGCGCAGCGCACGCTGAGCGCGGCGAAAGAGATCAAGGTGCTGATCGACGAGTCGGCCGACAAGGTCACGCACGGCAGCCAGCTGGTGCACAGCGCGGGGCAGACCATGGCCAACGTGGTGGGCTCGGTGGAACAGGTCAACGGCCTGATCGCCGAGATCACCGGCGCCACGCACGAGCAATCGATGGGCCTGGCGCAGATCAACCAGGCGGTGGGTCAACTCGACTCGGTCACCCAGCAGAATTCGGCCATGGTCGAAGAACTCTCGGCCGCGGCCAGTTCGCTGCAGGCGCAGGCCCGTGTGATGAACGACGCGGTGAAGATCTTCCGGCTCGACAACCGCAAGCAGGCCGCCTGACCAGGGGTTCGACTTCTGACGCATGAGCGCAAGCCGCGTCGACTTGATCACGCCTTTTCATATGTTCGCTAGCGTACACTGCCCCGTACCGAACACAACGAAGCGAAGCCTTCTGCCAACGGGCTTCCTCGCACAGGAGGAGGCACCGATGACGGCCCAACGCATCGCGCTGGATGAGTACCTGGGACAGGCCTTCAACCGCATTCCGGTGGCCATGATCGTGGTCAACAAGGGCGGCGAAATCATCCGCACCAACGAATTGGCCGAAACCACCTTTGGCTACGCGGTGGACGAACTGATCGGCCAGAAGGTGGAGGTGCTGATTCCCGCGCGCTACCGACACAAGCACCCCGGCTACCGTGGCGGCTTTCTGTCCGAGCCCAGCGCCCGCCCCATGGGCGCGGGCCGGGACCTCAGCGGCCTGCGCAAGGACGGCAGCGAATTCCCGGTGGAGATCGGCATCAACCCGGTCGAAACCGGCGAGGGGCCGATGATCCTGTCGGTGATCCTGGACCTGAGCGAGCGCAAGCTCAGCGAAAAACGCATCCAGGACGCGCTACAGCAGAAGGACCTGCTGCTCAAGGAAGTGCACCACCGCGTCAAGAACAACCTGCAGGTGATCCACAGCCTGCTGGACCTGCAGGCCCTCAAGATCAGCGACACCGACATGGTCGATCTGCTGCGCGACAGCCAGAACCGCATCCGCTCCATGTCGCTGATCCACCAGACGCTCTACCAGTCGCAGAACTTCGCGCAGGTGGACTTCCAGCGTTTTCTGGGCGAGCTGCTGCCGCGGCTCACCGAGTCGTATGGCACGCGCTCCCGGCAGGTGCGCATCGACATCCGGGCGCGCGACGTGAAGCTGCCGATCAACGAGGCCATTCCCTGCGGCCTGATCGTCAACGAACTGGTGAGCAACGCGCTCAAGCACGGCTTTCCCAACGACCAGAGCGGCACGGTGCTGGTGGAGATCCATCAGGATGCCGAGCAGGTGGTCCATCTGTCCATCAGCGACGATGGCCAGGGCATTCCGCCCGACATGGACCTGGCCCGGTCCGAGTCCCTGGGCCTGCAACTGGTGCACCTGCTGACGCGGCAGTTGCACGGCCAGCTCGAGGTGCAGCGCAGCCACCCCACCCGGTTCACCCTCACCTTCCGGATGGGCGACAAAACATGAACTCCACGGCACACATCCTGATCGTCGAGGACGAGGCCATCGTCGCGTTCAATTTGCAGCAGCGCCTCACCCAGATGGGTTACCACGTCCCCAACGTCGCGGTCTCAGGCAGCGAGACGCTGCACCTGGTGTCCAAGACCCGGCCCGACCTGATCCTGATGGACATCCACATCGAAGGCGGCATGGACGGCATCGATGTGGCCGCGCGCATCCACGAAACCAGCCCGGTGCCGGTGATCTACCTCACCGCGTATTCGGAGGACGCCACGCTGGAGCGCGCACGCAAGACACGCCCCTACGGCTACCTCATCAAGCCGTTTTCCGAACGCGAACTGCATGCCACCATCCAGATGGCGCTGGAGCGGCATTCGGCCGAAGAAGCCCTGGCCGAAAGCCAGCAACTGCTGCAGCAGGCGCTGGACGCCGCCCACATGGGCACGGTCGAATTCGACTGCACCAGCAGCCAGGTGCGCCTCTCGCCCGGCTCGGCGAGCCTGATGGGCCAACCGAACAACTGCGCGCTCACGTTCGCGGAATTTCTCTCCAGTGTGAACGAGGCAGACCGGCCCGCGATGGCCGCGCAGATGGACGAGTCGACCGCGCCGCTGCACAGGTTCAGCGAAGAGTTCCGGGTGGGGCAGGACGCGCTCGGCGACCGGTGGATCAAGATCGACGCCAGCCCCTTGCCCGGCCACCGGCTGAGCGGCATCGTGCAGAACATCACCCAGCGCAAGACCGCCGAGATCCAGATGGGCCAGCTCAACGACAGCCTGGAGCAGCAGGTGGGCGAGCGAACCATCGAGCTGCAACAGAGCCTGAGCGAGCTGGAGACCTTCACCTACTCAGCGGCCCACGACCTGCGGGCACCCATCCGCGCCATCGCCGGGCTGAGCACGGTGATGATCGAAGACTTTGCCGACGGGCTGGGTGCACCGGGCGTCAAGCTGCTGAAGACCATGGGCGCCTCGGCCACGCGCATGGGCGCCCTCATCGATGCCCTGCTGGAAATGTCGCGCCTGTCGCGCTCGGCCATGAGCGTGACCGAGGTCGACATCAGCCAGATGGCCAGCGAGCTGGCCGAGTCGCTGATGGCGTCCGAGCCAGACAGGCAGGCCGACATCGCCGTTGCCCCGGACCTCACGGCGCTGGCAGACCCCACCCTGGTGCGCTGTGTGCTCGACAACCTGCTGCGCAACGCCTGGAAATTCAGCGCCAAGAAGGAGGCCACCCGCATCGAGGTGGGTGGCTTCATTCACGAGGAGGGACCGGTATTTTTCGTGCGGGACGAAGGCTGTGGCTTCGACATGAAGTACGCCGAGCGCCTGTTCGCCCCCTTCAACCGCCTGCACAACCACAACGACTTCAGCGGCTCGGGCATCGGCCTGAGCATCGTCAAACGCATCGTCACCCGCCACGGCGGCCGCATCTGGACCCACTCGGTCCCCGGCGAAGGCTCTACCTTCTTTTTCACGCTGCAGGGTTGAGGGCGGGAGGGCCTGTCCAACTTAGGCTTCGTGCCCGCTTCGCAAACCCGGTGAGCCCCGATTTGGGACCAGCGCTCAAACGATCTGGCGCAGCAGGGCCACGGTGTCCTGCAAGCCAGGCACCAGTTCTTCGGTGATGCGGGCATCGTCCCAGAAGGCGGCTTGCAGTGTCATGCCGATGGCCCCGCGGATGTCGCCGCGGCGGTCCGTGAGCCGCACGGCCACGCCGACCAGGCCGGCGTCCAACCTTCCGCGCGAGATCCACGAATCGCTGGCGCGCGCCACCACCACCTGCTTCATGAACGCCTCACGGTCCACGACCGTGCTGGCCGAGAAAAGTCCGAACTCGTGCTCGTCGATCCAGGTGCGCAAGGCTTCATCGGACAGCGCGGACAGCAGCACCGGCCCAGGGCTCACGACATGCGCCGGTACCCGCGCACCGGCATGGAAGCCGATCGACACGATGCGGGGGCTGTTGCTGCGCGCCACATACACCACTTCGTGGCCGTCGAGGACGCTCACGTTGACCGTCTCGCCCGTGGCCATGGACAGTCGCTGGATGAAGGGCGACACCAGCCGTGGCATGCGCGCCGCCTCCAGGTAACTCTGGCCCAGGCGCAGCACGCGCGGGGTCAGCCAATAGCGCTTGCCGTCGGTTTCCGCGTAGCCGAAGTGGCACAGGCTCAACAAGTACCGCCTGGCTGCGCTGCGCGGAATGCCCGTCGCCGCAGCCGCCTCCGCGACCGTCATGCGCGGATGGGCGTAATCGAAGCTTTCAATCATGGCCAAGCCACGTCCCAGCCCGGCGATCAGGTCGGCAGGGTCGATGGGCGGCCGGTCCGGTGTGAGATCGGCCGCAGGCCGGTGGGTGAGCGTCATGGTGGTAACCCCAATTTCATCCGATCAGCGGGCAGTATGTTCGATTGCCGGACATTTGGTGCCGCCGCCGTCTTGGCTATCGGTATGTCGCTGCCTAAACTGCGCCGCAAAGGCCTGCGCTGCCCGGGTGTGCTGGCACAGCCCTTTTTGTGCCCTTGCCCTCACCACAAACCCAGGAGACATTCATGACCCACCTTCGCCGCACCTTCCTGGCCGCCTCGCTGGCCGCCGCCTCCCTGCTGTCACTGCCCACCCTCGCGCAGGACATCCAGGCCCGTCAGATCAAATTCCCGTCCGCCAGCCAGAAGGGCCACCCACAGGTCCAGGGCGTCGAGAAGTTCGCCGAACTCGTGGGCAAGAAGAGCGGCGGCAAGCTGGTGGTCAAGCCTTTTCCCGGCGGCGCGCTCGGCCCGGATGCCCAGGTGGTGTCGGCCATGCAGGGCGGCAACGTGGAGATGAACGTCATGAACGCCAGCTTGCTGGCGGGCCAGGTCAAGGAAATGGCGGTCTTTGACTACCCCTTCCTGTTCAACAACACGAAGGAAGCCGACGCCGTGGCCGATGGCCCTGTGGGCCGCAAGCTGCTGGACAAGCTCCAGGAGCGCGGCCTGGTGGGCCTGGCCTACTGGGACCTGGGCTTCCGCCAGATGCACACCGCCAAGAAGCCGATCCGCAACGCCGACGATGTCAAGGGCCTGAAGATGCGCGTGATCCCCACAGCGCAGTACGTTGACTTCATGAACACCATCGGCGCCAATGCAACGCCCATGCCCTACACCGAGACCTACAGCGCTCTGGAGCAAGGCGCCATCGATGGCATGACCAACCCGCTGCTCAACATCGTCAGCGAGAAGTTTTATGAGGTCACCAAGCACCTGACGCTGACCAACCACATGTACACGCCGCAAGCGGTGATCGTGAGCAAGAAATTCTGGGACAAGCTCTCGCCCACCGAGCAGAAAATCCTGCAGGAAGCCGCCAACGAAACCGCGATCTACCAGCGCAAGGTCGCGCGTGATGAGGCGGCGAAGGCGTTGACCGAACTCAAGAAGAACGGCATGCAGGTGTACGAACTGTCACCCCAGGACGTCGCGAAGCTGCGCGAGCGCGCCAAGCCCGCCATGGACAAACTGACCCAGCAAGTGGGCGAGCAACTGGTGAAGGAAGTGACTGCGGAAGTGGACAAGGTGCGCGCAGCCAAATAAGCCGGCGGGGTGCGCGAGCGGCCGCTTCGTGCCCGCCGCACCAAGGGCGAGGTGGTGCACACCCTCGCCCTGCGAAAGAATGGTTGGGCTTTAACCCTGCCTTTTGTGATCGCCGCGGTCTGCTTCGGGCCCGT
>LNFM01008361.1_pt1 | contig 16958 bp, 14 predicted proteins | sample 596031 | NCBI WGS metagenome assembly LNFM01 (sample SAMN04254537, study PRJNA301005) | activated carbon metagenome | isolation source: dual media filters at the Ann Arbor, Michigan drinking water treatment plant | place: USA: Ann Arbor
TGGGATCGACCATGATCAGCCGGCACTGCTCGGGCTTGAGCCGGTAGAGCAGCGACAGGATCATCGTGTTGATCGCCACCGACTTGCCCGAGCCGGTGGTGCCGGCGACCAGCAGATGCGGCATCTTGGCGAGATCGACGATCACCGGCTCGCCGCCGATGGTCTTGCCGAGCCCCAGAGCGAGCTTGTGCTTGGAGCTCTCGAAATCCTGGCTCGCCAGGAGCTCGCGCAGATAGACCGTCTCGCGCTTGGCGTTGGGGAGTTCGATGCCGATCGCGTTCTTGCCGGGAATCACCGCCACGCGCGCCGAGATCGCGCTCATCGAGCGGGCGATGTCGTCCGCCAGCGAGATCACGCGGGAGGATTTGGTCCCCGGAGCGGGCTCCAGTTCGTAGAGCGTGACGACGGGGCCGGGGCAGGCCTGGACGATCTCGCCACGGACATTGAAATCCTCGAGCACGCCTTCGAGGAAGCCGGCATTCTGCTGGAGCACCTCGGTCGGGATCGCGGTTTCGACCGCCGGCGGCTCACAAGGGCGCCGGCGGCGCGACGCGGACCTCCGCACGCTCCGGCACCGGCGCAGCCACCGGGGCCGCGACAGCCTCTGGCACCGCCATCTCGGCCCGCGCCCGGCGGGTCACCACGACGCCGCGCGCCGGCCCGGTGGAAACCGGCTCGGCGATCGGCGCCGGCGCGACGGGCGCGACAGCCTCCGCCGCGACCGGGCGCATCGCGACCGTCCGGACAGGCGTCGCATGCTGCGGCTCAGCCTTGCGGGCCGCACTGCGGGCCGGCGGCCTCGCGACAACAGGCTCGGACGGCCGCGCGGGACGTGACATGGCGGCGGCGGGCGTCTCGGTCCGGGATGCGGCTGCCGTGCGGCCGGTCTCGTCCTCCGCGACATCGGCGGCGACGACCTCCCAGAAGGCGTGATCCGAGATCAGATCGAAGGGCGTCAGCGGAGCCGGCTCATGAGCTTCATCCGCGAAGGCCTCATCAACGACGACCTCGTCGACAGCGGCATGGCCGGACATCTCGACGAGCGACTCGACTTCGATCGCATCGATATCCGACTCGTCGTCGCCCAGCGCGACTTCGCCCCCGGCGCCGCGCGCCCAGACGCTGCCGATCAGACGATCCGGCGTGCGCCAGAACCGGACCTGCGGCCGCTCGGGGTGAGGCGGCGCAGCGGGAGCCTCGCCGGGCTTCACCAGCGCCAGCGGATTGGCGCGCGACCGGACGTAGACCGGGCCGCCCTGCTCCGTGGGCAGGTCCGGCGCATCGTCGGAAAAGGCTTCGGCGGCAATCTCTTGCGCGGAGGTGTGAAGGCCGGAATGACGCATGAGAAACCGCGGAGGCTGGCGTAGAAGACAGGCTCCAAGGGGTATCGGCCCAGCGTTAAGACGCGATGAACCGCCCGCCTAGATCTCCCGCTGCGCCTCGGGGAAGCGGGCGCCGAAGGCCCCTTCCCGCTCGGGCGGCAGCCGGACCGTCAGGTCGAGCGTGCCGTCCTCGGCGTCGCGGCGTTCGAGGATCTCGCCATTGGCGTGCAGCCAGGCCAGCGACTGACCGTCGCCCGGTGGCAAGGCCAGGCGATAGATCGGGCGGCTGCGGGCGATTCGGCTCTCGATCGCGTCGGTCAGCCGCCCCATGCCGTCGCCGGTCAGGGCCGAGACCAGAACCGGACGCGAGACCTCGGGCTTCAGACCGGCGAGGCCGAGCTGGCGCTCGCGCTCCTCCGGCGCCAGCAGGTCGGACTTGTTCCAGACCTCGACGACACGCTGGCCGTCATCGGGGTCGATGCCGAGATCGCGCAGGATCGCCTGAACGTCGGCGGCCTGGGCGGTGGTGTCCTCATGGGCGACGTCGCGGACATGCAGCAGCACATCGGCCTCGATCGCGTCCTCCAATGTGGCGCGGAAGGCGGCGACGAGCTGGGTCGGCAGGTCGGAGATGAAGCCCACCGTGTCCGACAGCATGATCCGGGCGCCATGCGGCAGCTTCAGCGCGCGGGCCGTCGGGTCGAGCGTGGCGAAGAGCATGTCCTGCGCCAACACCTCGGCGGAGGTGAGCCGGTTGAACAGCGTCGACTTGCCGGCATTGGTGTAGCCGACCAGCGCGACGACCGGATAGGGCACGCGCTTGCGGCTGGCGCGATGCAGGCCGCGCGTGCGTTTGACCGCTTCCAGATCGCGCTCGATCTTGGTCATCCGCTCCTGGATGATGCGCCGGTCGGCCTCGATCTGGGTTTCGCCGGGGCCGCCGAGGAAGCCGAAGCCGCCGCGCTGGCGCTCGAGATGGGTCCAGGACCGCACCAGCCGGCTCTTCTGGTAGTTGAGATGGGCGAGTTCGACCTGCAGCGCGCCTTCCTTGGTGCGCGCCCGGCGGCCAAAGATCTCGAGGATCAGGCCGGTGCGGTCGATGACCTTGCAACCGAAGGCCTTTTCGAGATTGCGCTGCTGCACCGGCGAGAGTGCGCAGTCCATCACGACGAGGCCGATCTCCTCGAGCTTGATGCGCTCGGCGATCTCCTCGACCTTGCCCTTGCCGAGATAGGTCGCCGGCCGCAGCGCGGTCAGCATGACCTGGATCGGCTCGACGACGGTCAGGTCGATCGCCGCCGCCAGCCCGACGGCCTCGTCGAGGCGTGCGGCAAAGGAGCGCTGGTTGGCGTCGGCGGCACCGCGACGCTGCTGATAGGGGCCGACGACATAGGCGCGGGTGTTGGCTGCGATCTCGCGCTCGATGGCGTCGAGCGGCTTGGTGGCCGCCCGCGCCTCGTCCGCATCGCTGCGGGCGCCCATCGGGGTCAGGCCTTGTCCTGTTCCTCGGGCTCGAACAGCTGCACCGGCTGGCCGGGCATGATCGTCGAGATGGCGTGCTTGTAGACGAGCTGCGAATGCCCGTCGCGGCGCAGCAGCACGCAGAAATTGTCGAACCAGGTGACGACGCCCTGCAGCTTGACGCCGTTGACGAGGAAGATCGTCAGCGGAATCTTCTGCTTGCGCACGTAGTTGAGGAACGTGTCCTGAAGGTTTTGAGCCCGCTCTGCGGCCATGGGTAGCCCCTGTTGTTGGGATCGCTCATCGGGTTCAAGCCCGCGATCCAATTCGTCCCGTTGGCGGCGCGAGACCGCGCGCCACTTCGGGACACCGATCCCGTATTAGATCGCTGACTCCGCCTACAACGCAAGTGCAACATTGCTTCGCATTGCGGCGAAGGGCCTGCGCCGCGCGCACGCGCTCATGCAAGCCATGCCTGCCGGCCTCAGCCCACGCCGAGCGATTTCAGCTTCCGATGCAGGGCCGAGCGCTCCATGCCGATGAATTCGGCGGTCCGGGAGATGTTCCCGGAGAAGCGCGCGATCTGCGCGATCAGGTATTCGCGCTCGAAGATCTCGCGCGCGTCGCGCAGCGGCAGGCTCATCAGGCGCTCGCCACCGGAGCCGGACGGCGTCGTCGGCACCATGGCGCCGACCTCGGCCGGCAGCATGTCGACGGTGATGTCGGCGGTGGGATCGCCCTTGGTCAGGATCATCAGCCGCTCGACATTGTTTCTGAGCTCGCGAACGTTGCCCGGCCATTCATGCGACTGCAGCACCGCCATGGCGTCCTGCCCGATCCGGCGCTTGGGCAGACCGGATGCGATCGAGATCTGCTCCATGAAGAACTCGATCAGCTCCGGCACGTCCTCGCGGCGCTCGGACAGCGCCGGGACCTTGACCGGAACGACCGAGAGCCGGTGATAGAGGTCCTCGCGGAACTGCCCGCCCGAGATCAGCTGGGCGAGGTCGCGGCTGGTCGAGGAGATGACGCGGACGTCGACATGGACCCGCGTCGCGCCGCCGACACGCTGGAAGTTCTGGTCGACCAGCACGCGCAGGATGCGGTTCTGAGTCTCGCGCGGCATGTCGCCGATCTCGTCGATGTAGAGCGAGCCGCCATGGGCCTCCTCGAGCGCACCGACGCGGCGGGAACGACCGTCCCCGGCCTCGACGCCGAAGAGCTCCTCTTCCATCGTCTCGGGGGTGATGGTGGCCGCGTTGATGACCACGAAGGGGCCGGTGGCCCGCGTCGAGGCCTCGTGCAGGGTGCGGGCGGCCAGTTCCTTGCCGCAGCCGGGCTCGCCGGTGATGAGGACGCGCGCATTGGTCGGCGCGACGCGCTCGATCGTCTGGCGCAGCTGGTTGACGACGGTCGACTTGCCGACGATTCGGCTGGCCTGGACCGAGCCCTTCTTGAGTTCGCGCACCTCGCGCCGCAGCCGCGACGCCTCCAGCGCCCGCTCCGCGACGAGGACCAGCCGGTCGGCCTTGAACGGCTTCTCGATGAAGTCGTAGGCGCCGCTCTTGATGGCCGAGACGGCGGTCTCGATGTTGCCATGGCCCGAGATCATCACCACCGCGAGGTCGGGATGGGCCTGCTTGACCAGCTCCAGCACCTGCAGCCCGTCGAGGCGGCTGCCCTGGAGCCAGATGTCGAGAAAGACGAGATTGGGACGGCGCGCCGCGATCGCCGCGAGCGCCTCGTCGGCGGAACTCGCCTTGCGCGTCCGATAGCCCTCGTCCTCGAGCAGGCCGGCGACCAGCTCGCGGATGTCGGCCTCGTCGTCGACGACCAGAATGTCAGCGCTCATACGCGTGCCCCATCATGTTGTTGCCGTGCCGCCGCCGCGTCGCGAGCTTGGTCGCCACGGCCGCCTTCCGGGTTCTCCTCGGCCGGTCCGGTCTCCGGGAACCAGAGCCGGACACGGGCGCCGCGCCCGCCCTCGCCCGCATCCGGACGATCGAGCAGGTCGATGCCACCGCCATGGTCCTCGAGAATCTTGCCGACGATCGCGAGGCCCAGCCCCGTGCCGCCCTCGCGGGTCGTCATATAGGGCTCGAGCAGCTTCTGGCGCTGGTCGGCCGGCAGCCCCTTGCCGTTGTCGATCACGTCGATGACGATCCGGCCATCCTCGCGCCGCTCGAAGACGACATCGATCCGTCCGGGCCCGCGCTCGTCCATCGGCACGGCCTCGATCGCCTCCGTGGCGTTCTTGATCACATTGGTCAGGGCCTGGGAGAGCAGGCGGCGGTCGAAGCGCGCCATCGCCGGCCCTTCGGGCAGATTCTCGGTGATCGTCAGCTCGGGATTGCCGACGCGCATCAGGAAGACGATCTGGCGGACCGTCTCGGCGATGTCGTCGCGGGCCAGCGAGGGCTTGGGCATGCGGGCGAAGGAGGAAAACTCGTCGACCATGCGGCGGATGTCCTCCACCTGGCGGACGATCGTCGCCGTGCACTGCTCGAAGACCTCCTTGTCCTCCACGATCACGCGGCCGAACTTCCGCCGGATGCGCTCGGCCGACAGCTGGATCGGCGTAAGCGGGTTCTTGATCTCATGGGCGATGCGGCGCGCCACGTCGGCCCAGGCGGCGGTGCGCTGCGCCGAGACCAGATCGGTGATGTCGTCGAGGGTGACCACGAGACCGGCGCCGGCCCCCTCGCCCTCGCGGGCGGCGCGGACATTGACCATGCGGTCACGCCCGGCGCGGGTGATCGCGATCTGGCCGGAGGTCTGGCGCTGGCGCCCGGTGAGGGCTTCCGTGACGAAGGTGGCGATCTCAGGGGCAACCGCCGCGATCGGCTGGCCCAGCAGACGGCCGCCGGTGCCCAGCAGGCTCTCGGCCGAGCGGTTGATGATGGTGATGTGGCCGTCGCCGTCGAGGCTGAGCACGCCGGACGAGACACCCGACAGCACGGTTTCGGTGAAGCGGCGCCTGCGGTCGATGACCTCGCTGGCGGTGACCAGCCCGTCGCGCTGGCGGCGGAGTTCCGCGGTCATCTTGTTGAAGGTCTCGCCGAGATGGGCGAGGTCGCCCTCGGAACGGCGGATCGGAACCTGGACGTAGAAATTGCCGCTGGAAACCTGGTCGGTGGCATGGATCATCCGGCGGATCGGCGCGACCAGCGCATTGGCGAAGCTCAGGCCGAGCCAGATCGCCGACAGCAGCAGGATGACGGCGATCAGCCCGTACATCGAGGCGAAGGCGATCTGGACACCCTTCCGCCGCGCGTCGATCGAGAGATACTCGGTCGCTGCGGCCCGCGCGATGGCCGGGAACTCGACTGCGAGCGGATCGACCTGCCGCGCGATGTGCAGGAAGGCGTTGTCATAGGCCGGCAGCTTCATCAGCGCGCCGAAGACCCGGCCGGTCGGGGGAATCACGCAGATCGGCTCGGGCGAGGCCATCGCGTCGTCGAAGGCCGCCTGGTCGGGCTTGGCCGCATCGCGCAGCACGTCGATGTTGGCGCGCGCCAGAACCTTGTCGGGAGACTGCATGATCGCGACGACGGGAACGCCGAGCGCCGTCGCCCGCGCCGTCAGGAAGCTGTCGAACCACTTTCGGTCGACATCAAAGGCGGCCCTGGCACGGGAGAGATCGTCGGAGAGCAGCCGGATCTCGCGGCCGAGCGACTGGCATTGCGAGCCGGCATAGGCATCGGCGACGTCGACCGAGCGGAAGATCGCGTCGCGCATGCGGTCCGAGAACCACGGCTCGAGACCGCGCTCGATCGTCACCGTGGCGATGATGGCGACGAGGATCGCGGGCAGCGCCGCGATGATGCTGAACAGCCCGACGATTCGGACATGCAGCCCCGCCGCCGCGGCCCCCGCCCGGCGCGCGCGGATCAGCACCGCGGTCTCGAAGGCGACGACGACGAGAAGCAGCAGGATCAGCAGGGCGTTGAGAACGAAGACGCCGACGACGACCTGATGGACCGGGACCACCGGCGTGACGCCGGACAGCACGAGGAAGGTGACCAGCGCCGAGACCAGCGCGAAGACGACGACCGTCGCTCCCAGCCAGCCGGACACGCGTCGCGGCGTGTCCTCGGCGCGCGGCACGATCCTCAGGTCACTCGGTGATGCAGACACGATCGCAGACAACTCCCTGGCGCGCGGCGCACAGGACGCGCCCGGCCGCAGCGCCGCACTGATGCGCCGCCGCAACGGTGTTGTCAAAATATGACATATGAAAGGCGGAGCCGTGCCGCCATCCGTCTCACCGGGGTGAGCGTACCACCTGCATGTCGAGCTCGCGGATCTTCTTGCGCAGGGTGTTGCGGTTGAGCCCGAGAAGCTCAGCCGCACGGATTTGGTTGCCGCGGGTCGCTGCGAGCGCTGCGGCGATCAGGGGCGGCTCGACCTCGCGCAGAATGCGGTGATAGAGGCCTGGCGGCGGGATATTGTCACCGAAGCCACCGAAATACTGGTTGAGATGGCGCTCGACCGAACCCGACAGGGTTTCGGCCCGCTCCTGCGCGGGGTTGCCCGAGAAGCTCGCCGTCGCCGTCGCCGGCTGCAGCTCCGCCTCGATGATCGGGGCGGTGATGGTTTCCTGGGGATAGAGCGCCGCGAGGCGGCGCACCAGATTCTCCAGTTCGCGGACATTGCCCGGCCAGCGATAGCGCCGCATGACGTCCATCGCTTCCGAATCGATCTGCTTGCGCGGCAGCCCCTCCTTCTCGACCAGCGAGAAGAAGTGACGTGCGAGGTCGGGAATGTCCTCGACGCGCTCGCGCAGGGGCGGCAGGCGGATCGGCACCACGTTCAGGCGGAAGAACAGGTCCTCGCGGAACAGACCCTGGGCAATCGAGATCCGCAGGTCCTTGTTGGTCGCGGCGACGATGCGGACATTGGTCTTGATCGGGGTGCGGCCGCCGACGGTGGTGTATTCGCCCTGCTGCAGCACGCGCAGCAGGCGCGTCTGCGCCTCCATCGGCATGTCGCCGATCTCGTCGAGGAAGAGCGTGCCGCCCTCGGCCTGCTCGAAGCGGCCCGAGGAGCGGGTCAGCGCGCCGGTGAAGGCGCCCTTCTCGTGGCCGAAGAGCTCGGATTCGATCAGGTCCTTCGGGATCGCGGCCATGTTGATCGCGACGAAGGGGCCGTTCTTGCGCTTGCCGTAATCGTGCAGGGCGCGGGCGACGAGTTCCTTGCCCGTGCCGGATTCGCCGTTGATCATCACGGTCAGGTCGATCGGCATCAGCCGGGCGAGCGCGCGGTAGACGTCCTGCATGGCCGGGGAGCGGCCGATCAGCGGGATGTCGTCGGGCTCGGCCGCATTCGCCCGGGCCCCCTCGCCGCGGGGCCGCGACAGGGCGCGGCCGACGATGGCGACGAGTTCCTTCAGGTCGAAAGGCTTGGGCAGGTATTCATAGGCGCCGCGCTCGGAGGCCTTGATCGCGGTCATGAAGGTGTTCTGCGCGCTCATCACGATGATCGGCAGTTCCGGCCGCACGCGCTTGATGCGTGGCAGCAGGTCGAAGGCGTTGCCGTCCGGCATCACCACGTCGGTGATGATGAGGTCGCCCAGACCCTGGGCGGCCCAGGTCCACAGCGTCGCCGCCTGGCCGGTGGTCCTGACCTCGTACCCCGCCCGCGCCAGGGCCTGATTGAGGACGGTGCGGATCGCGGCGTCGTCGTCCGCGACGAGAATGTTACCGGTGGGCATTCACTGTGGTCCTGTAGGCCTCAATCCGCCTGCCGCGCCCGGAACTGGTGCAGAGGCAGCAGAATTCGAAACGTGGTGCGGCGGGGGACGGACTCGCATTCGACGATCCCGCCGTGATCCCCGATCACCTTGGCGACAAGTGCAAGTCCAAGGCCACTGCCCTGGGCCTTGGTGGTGACGAAGGGATCGAACAGGTGCGGCAGCAGATCGGGCGGCACGCCGGGACCGTTGTCGCGGATGCCGATTTCGAGCGGCAGCGCGATGCGGCCCGACGATCCCGCGACCTGCATGCGGATGCCGGGCCGGTAGGCCGTGGTCAGGGTCACCTCGCCGTCGATCGCCTGTGTTCCAATGGCTTCTGCCGCATTCTTCATCAGGTTCAGCAGCACCTGCACGAGTTGGTCGCGGTTTCCCGAGACCGGCGGCAGGGACGGATCGTAGATCTCGTTGAAGCGGATGTGGCGCGCGAAGCCGGATTGGGCGAGGCGCTTCACATGGTCGAGCACGTCATGAACGTTGACCGGATCGCGCTCGGTCGGGCGTTCGTCGCCGAAGAGCTCGACGCGCTCGACAAGCTTCACGATCCGGTCGGTCTCATCGCAGATCAGCTGAGTCAGGATGCGCTCCTCGTCGGGAACGGTCGCTTCCAGCAGCTGCGCGGCGCCGCGGATGCCCGAGAGCGGGTTCTTGATCTCGTGGGCCAGCATCGCACCGAGCGCCGTGATGGAGCGGGCTGCTCCCCGATGCGTCAGTTGTCTGTCCATTTTTTCAGCAATTGTTCGTTCTTGAAGCATCAGAACGACCGCATCGCCCTGGCTGGGCAAAGGCGAGGCAAAAACATCGACGATCCGATCGGCCCCGAGCCGGGGCGACCCGAGATCGAGCCGGTACTCGCTGACGCTCGACCCACGGCGCTGAACCTCCTCGACGAGCGCCAGGACGGGCGAGCCGAAGGCGATGAGGTCATCGAGGCGCTGGCGCTTCAGCACCACCGCGCTGGACTGGAAGAAATCCTCGGCGGCGGTGTTGGCGTAGAGGATGCCATTGCGCTCGCCGATCACCACCACGGGCATCGGCAGCACATTGAGCGCCTGCATCTCGATCGGATCGAGCAGGTAGCCGTCCCTGCCCTTTCCGCCGCTCTCGGCGAACGCCATCGTCATACGCGACACCTTCGGTTCAGGCCGCAACGCGGCTGCAATCGGGAGAAAAGAGCCGGGCCAGCATCGCGATGGCGCGGTCCGGCTCGTCGGTCGTCAACAGGATGCGGCGCTGCTCCGCATCGGCGGTGCCGCCGCTGGCGACGGCCTCGTCGGCATAGGCCGCCAGGTGCTTGCGGGCATGGCGGACGCCATGGGCCTTGCCCATGAGGGTCAGCAGCCCCTCATAGTGTTCCCGCGCCACGGCATGTTTCTGGGCGAGCGACAGCTCGACCGGGGCGAGCCCGTCCAGCGCGGCCCCGATGGCCCCGACGAGCCAGGGGCGGCCGAGCGCCGCGCGCCCGACCATGACGAGATCGGCCCCCGACTGGGCCAGGCACAGACGGGCGTCGTCGGCATCGCGGATGTCGCCGTTCGCGACGAGCGGAAAGTCACCGGCCGCTCGGACGGCGCGGATCGCCGCCCAATCGGCGACGCCCTTGTAGAACTGCTGGCGCGTGCGGCCGTGGACGGTGATCAGCCGGGCGCCAGCCGCGACGGCGCGGCGCGCCAGCTCCGGCGCATTGCGCGAGGCATCGTCCCAGCCGAGGCGCATCTTCACGGTCACCGGCACCTTCACGGCGGCGACCGCGGCCTCGACCAGCGCGACGGCATGGTCGAGATCGCGCATCAGGGCCGAGCCGGCCCAGCCGCCGGTGACCTTCTTGGCCGGGCAGCCCATGTTGATGTCGATGATGGCGGCGCCATTGGCCTCGGCCAGTCGCGCCGCCTCACCCAACCAGTGCGGGTCGCAGCCGGCGAGCTGGACGACATGCGGCGAGATGCCGGCGCCCTCGGCCCGGATGCGCGCCTCTTCGCTGCCGCGGACGAACTCGTCCGAGGCCACCATCTCGGAGATGACGAGCCCCGCGCCGTGGCGTGCCGCGATCCGGCGCATGACGATGTCCGTCACGCCCGACATCGGCGCCAGCAAGGCGCGCGACGCAAGCGTCACGGGAAGCGGAACGGCCATGGCGGAGCCTGTATTAAAGGCAACCTGCATCTTGCATATTTATTGGACATTGCTGCAGGAGCGCAAGGGACTCGCACGAAATAGTGCACCGCATCATCGACGTCCCCCGCAAGCCGCGGCGCGAGCCTGGGGGCTTGGCGCGCGTGCCGCCTGCGACTATCACCGAAGTCCCTCCAGGACCAAGAGCCGTGGCCGCCGAACGAGATGACACGCAAGCCGCCGTCGCCGCGCTCGTCGCCGCGCTCGTCGTCGCGGGTGGCCGCGGGCTGAGGGCCGGCTTCGATGCTCCCAAGCAATACCGGCTGCTGGACGGGCGCCCGGTTCTTCGGCACGCGCTGGCTCCTTTTCTGGCGACGCCCGGGATCGCGCGCCTTGCGGTGGTGATCGGCGCCGGTGACGAGGCGCGCTACCAGGACGCCGTCGCCGGCCTTGCCGACGATCGCATCGATCCGCCGACGCCAGGCGGCGCCACCCGTCAGGAGTCGGTCCGCCTCGGGCTCGAGGCGCTGGCGGCGCGCGGTTTTGCGGGACAGGTTCTGGTGCATGACGCGGCCCGCCCCTTTTTCACGGAGAGCCTGGTGCGGGCGGCGATCGCGGCGGTCGACGCCGCCGGGGTGGCGGCGATCCCGGTCCTGCCCGTCACCGATACGATCAAGCGGCTCGACGATGCGGGCCGGATCGCGGAGACCCCGCCGCGCGACCGGCTCGTCAGCGTGCAGACCCCACAGGCCTTCGACTTCGCGGCGCTGCTGGCCGCCCACCGGGCGGCGCTCGCGGCCGGTCGCGACGGCTTCACCGACGACGCTGCGCTGATGGAATGGGCCGGACATCCGGTCGCGACCTTCGCCGGGGAGCCCGCCAACTTGAAACTGACGCATCCGCAGGATTTCGACCGGGGCGGCGCGCCCGCAGGACGGCTGATGGTGGTGCGGGTCGGCACCGGCTACGACGTCCACGCCTTCACGCAGGGTGACCATGTCTGGCTGGGCGGCGTGCGCATCGCCCATGATCGCGGCGTGCTGGCGCATTCGGACGGCGACGTGGCGCTGCATGCGCTCACCGATGCGCTGCTGGGGGCGCTCGCCGAGGGCGATATCGGCACCCATTTCCCGCCGAGCGATCCGCAATGGCGGGGCGCCGCATCGCACCGGTTCCTGGCCTTCGCGGCCGAGCGGGTGCGGGCGCGCGGCGGGGTGATCGACTTCCTCGACCTGACCCTCGTCTGCGAGGCGCCGAAGGTCGGGCCGCATCGCGAGGCGATCCGCCAGGCCATCGCGACGGCGGCCGGGGTGCGGCTCGACCAGGTCGCGATCAAGGCGACGACCTCCGAGCGCCTCGGCTTCACCGGCCGCAAGGAAGGGCTGGCCGCGCTCGCGACCGCGACGATCCGCCTGCCCGATCCGCCTGCCGCGATGCCATCCCCCTGACCCGCCGGAGGCCACCGATGCCGTTCGACAGCGAGATCACGCAGCGCGCGATCGCCGTGCTGGAAGCCTGCCGGGCCCGGGGCGCCACGGTCGCGACGGTCGAATCCTGCACCGGAGGGCTGGTCGGCGGCGCGCTGACGGCGATCCCGGGCTCATCGGATGTCGTGATGGGCGGCCTGATCACCTATTCCAACGCGGCGAAGACGGCCCTGGCCGGCGTGCCGGAAGACCTGCTCGCGATCCATGGCGCGGTCAGCGAGCCGGTGGCGCGGGCGATGGCGGCGGGCGGCCGGGCCGCGCTGGCGTCGAGCCTCGCCGTCTCCATCACCGGGGTCGCAGGTCCCGGTGGCGGCAGCGAGGCCAAGCCCGTGGGCCTCGTTCACTTCGCCTGCGCCGGACCGGTCGGCACGGTTCACCGGGAAAGGCGGTTCGGCCCGCTCTCGCGCGACGAGATCCGGCGGCTGTCGGTGCTGATCGCCCTCGACATGCTGCGCGAGGGCGCGTCGGGGGCCTGACGCCGCGATCAGCGCGCCAGCTTGCGCCAAATCGCGCTGATCACGTCGGCATAGTCGTCGCGCCAGGCCCGCGCCGTGCCCGGCCCCTCCTGCCTGATCCACCCTTCACCGGGGCTGAGGCCGACATCCTCGGCCTTGCGGGCGACGACCGCGACATGGGGCGAGAACTTCCGCTGCAGCATCAGCTCCGGCGTGGGGTTGGATGCGCGAATCCAGGTCGACAGTCCCCGCGCATGGGCGGTCGCGGTGACGACGGGGCCGAGATCCATGTTCCGGTTGGAGATGTGGAACAGGATCGCACCGTTCGGCTTCAGCTTGCTCAGATAGAGGCCGATCGCCTCCGTCGTCATCAGATGGATCGGGATCGCATCCGAGGAAAAGGCGTCGACGACGATCAGGTCGAGCGAGTCCGGCGCGGCATCCGACAGGGTCAGTCGCGCATCGCCCAGCACGATCCGGGCGCCTGGCGCGCAGTGGCTCATGAAGCTGAAGCGGGCCGGGTCGGTGGCCATGCGCGCGACCTGCGGGTCGATCTCGAAGAAGGTCCAGTTCTCGCCGGGCCGGGTCTGGCAGGCGAGCGAGCCGGTGCCCAGCCCGATGGCCGCGACGGCCTGGAGCGTGCCACCGCGCGCGCGCCGCACCGCGTCGATGCCGTCGGCAATGCCGCCGCCGGTGAAGTAGTAGCTGAGCGCCTCGGGCCGACCGGTGACGAGGCTGTCGTCATCATTGCGCAGGCGCTGGGCGCCATGGACCGTGCTGCCATGGACGAGGATGCGGAAGCGACCGTCGGGGCTCTCGGTGATCCGGTTGACCCCGAAGAAGGAGCGCACGGAGTCGCTGCGCTGCTGCTCGGTGACGATGATCGCGAACAATCCGATGAAGGCCAGGCCCACCAGCCCGGCGCGCACGGGGCGTGAGATCCGGATGCCGGTGAAGGCGGGGCGGCAGAGGACGCCCGCGATGATCAGGATGGGGTACTCGACCACGGAGTTGAACAGCAGCGGCGCGAGCAGGCCGCAGAACAGGCCGCCGAGAACGCCGCCGAGCGACATCCAGAGATAGAACCCGGTCAGGTTGGCGGCATCGGGCCGGCGCCGCGCCAGCTCGCCATGGGCGACCATCGCCGTCGTGAAGAACAGGCCGAGATGCAGCGCGAGCTCGCCGCCCCAGCCGATACCGGGCTGAAACAGCATCTTGAGCGTCAGGGCGGCGACGAAGACGAGCTGGGCCGTCAGCATCCAGCCATGGCGCAGGACGGGGCGGCGCTGGAAGACGATCACGAAGGTCAGCAGGAAGAGCGCCAGCGGCACCACCCAGAGCAGCGGCACTGAGGCGACATCGGTGGAGAGATGCGCCGTCACCGCGACGAGGAGGCCCGAGGGAACGAAGGCGAGCGCGACCCAGCCCAGCTTCTGGCGCCCGGTGACCGCGGCCGGCGCCGCCAGCTCGCGCGTCGCCGCGACGCCATTCTCGCCACCGCCGATCGCCAGGCCCGCACAGGCCGCGATGGCGGCGAGCAGCAGGCCGAAGCCCCAGCTCCAGGCGTGAGACTGCAGCGACAGCGTCAGCACCGGCTCGACCAGGAAGGGATAGGCGATGAGCGCGAGGAAGCTGCCGATGTTCGAGGCGGCGTAGAGGAAATAGGGATCGGCGGCCCGGGGATGGCCGGAGCGGGCGAACCAGGCCTGCAGCAGCGGCCCGTTGGCGGCGACGGCGAAGAAGGGCAGCCCCACCGAAGCGGCGAAGAGCGCGATCAGCCAGAGCGTCTCGCCCTCCTGCGGCGGACGTTCGAAGCCCGCCGCGATGCCAATCGGCAGGCCGACCAGCAGGACCGCGACCATCAGCGCGATATGCACCAGCGCCGCGCGACGGACAGTGAAGCGGCTGACGAGCCAATGCGCGTAGCCGTATCCGGCGAGCAGCACGGTCTGGAAGAAGACCATCGCCACCGACCACACACCCGGCGAGCCGCCGAGCTTCGGCAGCACCATCTTGGCGAACATCGGCTGGATGCCGAACAGCAGGAAGGCCGACAGGAACAACGTCACGGTATAGATCGGTACCGTAGCGGTCATCCGCCGCGTGGCGCCCAGGCTCGATGCCGGTGTCGACGACGCATCCATGTCAGGTCTCCCAGAGGTCGCGGGAAACCTGACAGCAACAACTTAAGACGTGGTGACCGTATCTCTCCTTGCGTCACCACCGTAAACAAGGTCGGCCCTACGCTCAAAGGCTTCCGCGAATTTACGGAAGGCCTTGTCGAACATCGCTCCCATCAGCAGCCCGAGCATGCGGCTGGCGAACTCGTAGGAAATGAAGAAGCCGATCTCGCAGCCGCTCTCGTGCGGCTTGAAGGTCCAGCGGTTCTCCAGATAGCGGAAGGGGCCGTCGACATATTCGACGAGGATCCGCAGATTCGCCGGGTCCAGCGTGACGCGGCTGGTGAAGGTCTCGCGGATCGCCTTATAGCCGACGGTCATGTCGGCCAGCAGAACCTCGCCGCCGCCGTCCTGAGGAGTGCGGCGGCGTACCGTCAGGCCCTCGCAGAGCGGCAGGAACTGTGGGTATTTCTCGACATCGGCGACGAGCGCGAACATCTGCTCGGGGGTGTGGCGCACCCGCCGGGCGCTGTTGAACATCGGCATCGGATACGTGCCTTCTCAGCCGCGGCTGTTGTGGCCGAGACCGATTCCGACCTTCGCCTCGCGGGCCGCGCGCAGCCTCGCGAAATCCTCGCCGGCGTGGTGCGAGGAGCGCGTCAGCGGCGTCGAGGACACCATCAGGAAGCCCTTCACATAGGCGATCGCCTCGAAGCCCTTGAACTCCTCGGGCGTGACGAAGCGGATCACCGCATGGTGCTTGCGCGAGGGCGCGAGATACTGGCCGATGGTGATGAAGTCGACATCGGCCGAGCGCAGATCGTCCATCAGCTGCAGGATCTCGTTCCGCTCCTCGCCGAGGCCAACCATGATGCCGGACTTCGTGAAGATCGTCGGGTCGAGCTCCTTGACCCGCTGCAGCAGCCGCAGCGAGTGGAAATAGCGCGCGCCGGGGCGCACCGTCAGATACTTGCCCGGCACGGTCTCGAGATTGTGGTTGAAGACGTCGGGCTTGGCCGCGACGACGACCTCGAGCGCGCCGGGCTTGCGCAGGAAGTCCGGCGTCAGGATCTCGATGGTGGTGCCGGGCGAAGCCTTGCGGATGGCGCGGATGACCTGGGCGAAATGCTCGGCGCCGCCATCCTTGAGGTCGTCGCGATCGACCGAGGTGATCACGACATGCTCGAGCCCGAGCTTGGCGACGGCCTGGGCGACCTTGGCCGGCTCGAGCGGGTCGAGCGCCTGGGGCACGCCGGTCTTGACGTTGCAGAAGGCGCAGGCCCGCGTGCAGGTGTCGCCCATGATCATGAAGGTGGCGTGCTTCTTTTCCCAGCACTCGCCGATATTGGGGCAGCCCGCCTCCTCGCAGACCGTGACCAGCTTCTCGGCCTTCACGATCTTCTGGGTCTCGGCCCATTTCGGCGAGCCCGGCGCCTTGACGCGGATCCAGTCCGGCTTGCGCAGGATCGGGTTCTCGGGCCGCTTCTGTTTCTCCGGATGGCGCAGTTCCGCCGGGGCCTGGGCGGCCTCGGATTTCGGATTGCCGGCATTGGGCCGAGGATCGCGGTTGAGCAGGTCGAGGACGAGGGCCATCGGGACAGGATCCATCGCGGCGGCCCCTGGCCGCCGCCTGTCCCCTAGCTAATCGTCCCGGCCGCGCAGGGCAACCTTTGGCAGAGCGGTTGCCCTGTCGCAGGCCCCCGTCCGTCAGCGGCGCCCGCGCGCCGCGTTCCAGATCACGATGACGACGACCGCACCGGCGATCGCAGCCGCCAGCGTGCGCCAGAAGCCGAAGATCGGGATGTCCAGCAGCTCCGCCAGGCGGCTGCCGAGGAAGGAGCCGGCGACGCCGACGAGCATGTTGGTGAAGAGGCCATGATCGGCCGAGGTGATCTTCTCGGCGATCCAGCCGGCGAGCATGCCGATGAAGATCGTGGCGAAGAAGCCATAGCCCGGCTGGGCCATGGTGGCGGCGAAGTTTTCCATTGTCGTCTGTTCCCCAGTCCGTCCGCGGGTCTCGCGGATGCCCCGCCACAACCTAGCGTGTGACCAAAGGTTCCCTAAGCGATGAAGCGCGCCAGCAAGACGACAAGAATGGCGCCGATGACCGCCATCGCCATGTCGTCGAGGCGCGCATAGCCGGTGCGGACACGCCAGCCCGTCAGCCTGACCAGCCCCTGCCCGACCAGCATGCCGAGCAGGCCGACCACGGCGTGGCGCAGCAGCCCGCCCCCGCCGACGACGAGGCT
>LNFM01005292.1_pt1 | contig 16957 bp, 17 predicted proteins | sample 596031 | NCBI WGS metagenome assembly LNFM01 (sample SAMN04254537, study PRJNA301005) | activated carbon metagenome | isolation source: dual media filters at the Ann Arbor, Michigan drinking water treatment plant | place: USA: Ann Arbor
TGGGCCACGTCATCGGCCACGCTGCGGCGGCCGATCTTGAGCTTGAAGATGTTGTGGCGGCGCTGCGCGAGCATGCGCTCGGCCTCGTCGATGTCCTTGGCCGTGTCGCCGGAGGCCAGGGTCCAGGCAATCGGCAGGCTGTCGCGCACCCGGCCGCCCAGCAGTTGCGAAACGGGCAGGCCGGTGCGGTGGCCCAGGGCGTCGAACAGCGCGGTCTCGATGGCGCACTTGGCGAAGCGGTTGTCCTTGATGGCCTTGTTGAGCCGGGCCATGATGGCGGGCACATGGTTGGCATCGGCGCCGATCAGCAGCGGGGCAAAGTAGGTGTCCACCGCCAGCTTCATGCCTTCGGGCGACTCGGCGCCGTAGGCCAGGCCGCCGATGGTGGTGCCTTCGCCCACGCCCACGGTGCCGTCCGAGCAGTACAGGCGCACGATCATCAGCGTCTGGCCGTTCATGGTGGCCATCGACAGCTGGTGCGGGCGGATCGTGGGCAGGTCCAGCAGCAGGGTCTCGACACGCTCGACAACGGCCGAGCCTGCGAGGGATTCAGGGCGTGGTGTTTGTTGCATGGTGTGGATTGGACCGCGCAGCCCCGAAACGATCCAACACCAAATAGGTCTTATTCGATACCCTGCAGGTATAGTTGTGCTTTTCAGCCAATCAAATCAACGACTTGCAGACCTACTATCTGCACAATTATGGTTTACCCTGATGGATATCCGCCAGCTCAAGTACTTCGTGGCCGTGGCCGATGCGCGCAACTTCACCCGGGCCTCCGAGGTGCTGCACATTGCACAGCCGCCGCTCAGCCGGCAGATCCAGCTTCTGGAGGAAGAACTGGGCGTGCAGCTCATCCTGCGCAACAGCCGGCCGCTGCGCCTTACGGAGGCAGGCCGCACGTTTTATGAGCAGGCGCTGCAGATCATCAACCGGCTGGACCAGCTCAAGACCGCCACCCGGCAGATCGGCCTGAACCAGCAGCGCACGCTGTCCATAGGGTTCGTGGCGTCCACGCTGTACGGCGGGCTGCCCATGCTGGTGCGCAAGCTGCGCCAGCACTACCCGGATGTGGACATCCAGCTGGTGGAGCTGACCTCGCAGCAGCAGTTTGCGGCGCTCACGTCAGGCCGCATCGACGTGGGTTTCGGGCGTGTGCGGGGCAACGATGCCACCGTGGCGCGCACCATCCTGCGCGAGGAGCGGCTGGTGCTGGCGCTGCCGCCCGACTCGCCGCTGGCCGGTGAATCCAGCCGCATTCCCTTCAACGTGATTCAGGGCCAGAAACTCATCGTCTACCCCAAGGAGCCGCGCCCCAGCTTTGCCGACCACGTGCTGAGCCTGCTCAACGACCATGCCGTGCGGCCGGCCGAGATCCACGAGGTGCGCGAGATCCAGACCGCCCTCGGCCTGGTGGCCGCCGCGTCGGGCATGTGCGTGATCCCGGCGTCGGCGCGGCTGCGCAGCGATGTGCACTACCGCCTGATCGACGACCCGCGCATCACCTCGCCCATCATCATGAGCCACCGGCTCAACGACAACGCGTGGTACATCCCGGCGCTGAAGGAAATGGTGGCGGCCATGTATGCCGAAAACCCGCCGTGGCTGAACGTGGAGCACAGCGTGTTTCCCGGCATTGGCGCAGAGTCCGCTGCCGAGCCGCCAGCGAAGCCGCCCCGCGGGCGCAAGAAACCGGGGCCTGCCTGATCGGCCCCGCCTCACTGGGGCACGCCGCACCCGTGCCCCGCGCCAGGCTGCCTACTGCCGGGGAATGCGGGACCGGGCGATCACGTCGCTCCAGCGACGCACATCGGCCGCCAGGTGTTCCGAAAGCTGTGCAGGCGTGCGGCCCTGCGCACGCAGGTTCAGATCCTGCAGGCGCTGCTTCACGTCTGCCTGCGCCAGCGCGGCCTGCACCTCGCGCGCCAGGCGCTCCACCACCGCCGGCGGCGTGCGGGCGGGTGCGGCCAGGCCGTTCCAGGACGTGACGTTGAACGACGCGAGCGCCCCGCCGCTTTCGCGCACGGTGGGCACCTGGGGCAAATGCGGCGCACGCTGGGCGCCCAACACGGCCAGGGGGCGCAGCGCCTTGGCGGCAATCTGCGGCATGAGCCCGCCGAGGATGTCCACCGTCACGTCCACCTCGCCACCACGCACGGCCGTGATCACCGGCGGCGTGCCGTTGAAGGGCACGGTCTGCGCGTCGATGCCTGCCATGGCCTTGAACAGCTCGGCCGCCAGATGCTGCGTGGTGCCGATCTGCGGCGTGCCGATGTTGAGCTGGCCTGGATGCGCGCGGGCGTGGGCCAACAGGTAAGCCAAAGTGGCAAAGCGCCCGCATTCCCGTACGACTATGGCCAGGTCGAACGTGGCCAGCAGCGAGATGGGCGCAAAGTCCTTGAGCGTGTCAAAGGGCAGCGACTGGAACAACGCAGCGCTCACCGCCGTGCCGCTGCTCACCAGCAGCAGCGTGTGACCATCGGGCTCAGCGCGCGCCACCAGCTCGCCGGCGACCACCCCGCCCGCGCTGGGCTTGTTCTCGATCACCACGCTCTGGTCCAGTGCGGCGGCCAGCTTTTGGCCCACCGTGCGCGCAGTGATGTCCGCCGCACCGCCGGCCGCGTTGGGCACCACGATGCGCACCGGGCGCACGGGGTAGGCCTGCGCACGTGCCAGAGGGCTGAGCGCCGCGAGGGCGGCTGCAGCCAGCAGGCGCCGCCGCTCGCGCTGCATCGGCAGTGGCATCAGCGCGCCACGCCCAGCAAGCGGTCCAGCAGGGCTGGCTGGGATGCCAGGTCGTCGGCCGATCCGGTGTGCACCACGGTGCCGCGGTCCAGCAAGGCGGCGTGGTCCGAGATGGCAAGGATGGCCTGCGGGTGCTGCTCAACGACGATGGCCGACAGGCCCTCTTCGCGCGTGATGCGGCGGATGGCGCGAAGCAGCTCTTCCACGATGATGGGCGCGAGGCCTTCCAGCGGCTCGTCAAGCAGCAGCAGGCGCGGGTTGAGCACCAGCGCGCGGCCCACGGCCAGCATCTGCTGCTCGCCGCCCGACAGCTGCATACCCGGGTTGGTCTTGCATTCGGCCAGCCTCGGGAACATCTCGTACACGCGCTCGGGGAGCCATTGCCGCGCGGTGGAGCCCTTGCGGGCAGGACTGCCACGGTCTGCAGCAGCTCCTCGCGCTCGCCCGCGGGGACGCAGGCCAGCGCAATCGCAATCTCCAGCAGGCGGCGCTTGCCGTAGGCCAGCACGCGCGTTTCTTCGGTCATCACCGAGGTCAGGTGGAACTGCTCCAGCAGCTGCTCGCAACGCTCGGTGACGGCCCTGCGCGCGCCCAGCGGCTGCCACCACTTGCCGCCCAGGCCCTGATGCTGCGATACCGTGAGTGCCAGGGTTTCGAGCGGCGTGAGCGTGTCGAACAGCTGGTTGATCTGGAAGGTGCGCACCATGCCGCGCTGCACGCGCTGAGGCGGCGCCAGGCGGGTGATGTCCTGGCCTTCGAGGGTGATGAAGCCTTCGGTGGGCTCCAGCACGCCGGTCAGCAGGTTGATGAGCGTGGTCTTGCCCGCACCGTTGGGGCCGATGAGCGCGTGGCGCGCGCCCTTTTGCAGATCGAGCGTGACGTTGTTGGTGGCGGTAATGCCGTCAAAGCGCTTGACCAGGCCTTGCGCCGACAGCACGGTGGTGGAGGTGGTCGTGGTCATGTCAGTGGCCTCCTGTGCCGGATGCAGTGCCAGGCTTGCGCGCGCCACCCCACCACGTCCACGGGCGGAACAGCCGCTCGCGCCCCACCAGCACCAGCACCACCAGGAACAGGCCGATCCAGAACGTCCAGTACTGCGGGGTGATGGACGAGATCACGTCCTGCAGCAGCTTGAAGCCGATGGCACCCAGGATGCCGCCATACAGCCAGCCCACGCCGCCGATCACCAGGATCAGCATCACGTCGGCCGAGCGGTGGAACTCGAACAGGTCCTGCGAGGCAAAGCCCGTGGTCTGCGCGAGCTTGGCGGTTACGGGAATGCCGATGGCCATGGCGCGCAGCCAGTTGTCGCGGATGGCCTCGGGCGTGGCACCAAACGGCGACTGAACGATGCGCCGGGCGACCTGGCCCTGCCACGCGATGAACTGCCGCGCTACCCGCTGGTGATCCCCACCCGCCCCAACTCGATCCGCATGCTGGTCGAGTCGGAACTGGCCGCGCGCGGCAATCGCCCGCAGATCAGCCTGGAGATCGACGGTGTGGCCGCCATCCTGGACCTGGTGGCAGACGGTGCGGGCTGCGCCGTGCTGCCCATGAACGCGGTCACCACCTCAGGCAAGTCCGAGGTGTTCCACACCCGGCCCATCCAGGGCGCCAGCGGCGGCGACGGCAGCGGCGACAGTGCCCGCCTGCGCAGCAAGCTCTACCTGGCGGTGAGTTCGCAGCGCCCGGCCACACTCACACAGCAGGCGATGGCCGAGCGGATCCGGTCCACGCTGCAGGCCTTGTACAGGAGCACCCCCTGAGGCGCTGCGCCCCTTGCTGGGTGCAGCCGCCAGGGGCAGCAGCGCTTCGGGAACGGCCAGGCCTGCGCAGACAGCCTTGGAGCCGTGCCCCTCAGCCCACGAACTGCACCATCCACAGCGAGATGGGCGGAAACAGCAGCAGCAGCGTGGTGCGCACCACATCGCTGGCCAGGAACGGCAGCACGCCCCTGTAACTCTCGGCGATGGGCACGTCCTTGGCCATGCCGTTGACCACATACACATTCAGCCCCACCGGCGGCGCAAGCAGGCCAAACCCCACGGTCATGAGGACCATGATGCCGAACCAGATGGCGGTGTGCTCCTGCGACATGCCAAAGTCCAGCCCCATGATCACCGGGAAGAAGATGGGGATGGTCAGCAGGATCATCGACAGCTCGTCCATGACCGCACCCAGCACCACGTAAAACACCAGGATACCTGTCACCACGAGGTAGGGCGACACGTTCCAGCCCTGGATCACACTGGCCAGTTGCCCGGGCACCTGCGTCAGCGCCAGCGCCGTGTTCATCATGTCGGCGCCGATGAAGATCATGAAGATCATTGCGCTGGCAGACGCGGTGGACAGAAAGCACTGCTTGATCTTCTGCAGCGTCAGCTCGCGCTTGAGCAGCGCCGCCACAAAAGTGCAGGCCACGCCCACACCCGCACCCTCGGTGGGTGTGAACAGGCCGCCGTAGATGCCACCGAACACCACCAGGAACACGATGGCAATGGGCAGCACGCCCAGCAACGCCTGCAATGACATCCTGGGGAGGTCCACGGTGTGGTCGGGCGCATGGCCGGGGCGGATGCGCACGTAGATCGCAATTGCAATCATGTAGCCCAGCATGGCAAGGATGCCGGGGATGGTGGCCGCAGCAAACAGCTTGGCGATGTTCTGCTCGGTCAGGATGGCGTAGATCACCAGGGGTACCGAGGGCGGGATCAGGATGCCCAGCGTGCCACCCGCCGCCAGCGTGCCGGTGGCCAGGCGACCGGAGTAGCCGTGCCGCTTCATCTCGGGCAGCGCCACCGAGGTGATGGTGGCGGCAGTGGCAATCGACGAGCCACAGATGGCGCCAAAGGCAGCACTGGCCCCCACGGCCGCCATGGCCAGCCCACCCTTGAAGCGCGCCATGAGCACACTGGCGAACTGGAACAGCGCCTTGGAGATGCCCCCCTGCGTGGCAAAGTTGCCCATGAGGATGAACAGCGGAATCACCGACAGGTCATAACTGGCGAACCGCGCAAACGCCAGGCCGTTGAGGTTGTTGAGGAACGGAGGGAGCCCCACCTGATAGAGGTAGCCAAAGGCACCGGCGGCAAACATGGCCGCCGCAATGGGCACACGCACCACCATGAGCGCCAGCATGACGCCGAAGATGCAAAGCGCGAGAAGCAGCGGGCTCATGCAGCAGCCTCCTCAGGTTGCGCAGGGCCGAAGGCTTGCACCAGAGCAATCACCCCGGTCAGCAGCAGGGGCGGCACCATCGCGGCGTAGGTGATCCACTCGGGAAAGCCCAGCATCATGGTGGTGGTCATGGAGCGGTGGGCACTGAGCCCTCCGGTGGCCGTACGCCAGGCCAGCACCAGGAACATGGCCGACAGCAGCAGCGCGCCAAAGCGGTCCAGCCGGGCGTTCACCGCCGAGGAGGCCCGGGCGGTGAAAAAGTCCACGATGATGTTCTGGCGACGCAACTGGCACCAGGGCATGAACAGCGCAACGGCAGCCCCTGCGGCCACGGCCGTCAGCTCATAGTCACCCAGCAGGGTCCACCCCGTGGTGTTGCGGCCGATGAGACTGGCACAGGTGACCAGCGTCACCCCCGTGAGAATGACCCCGGCCAGCACTGCGCAGGCCTGGGCGAGAAACGATAGGAACTTCAAGGCAGGGTCCTGTCAGAAAAATCAAACCGATCCGTCCCGGCGCCTGCCAGTGCGGATCGGCGTGTGCGGGCGCCCCCAGGCACGCCCGGGTACGCCCGAAAGCAACACCACGCTTATTTGCTGTGTTTCTCGATCAGGGCACGCGCCTCGGCCGCGAGCTTGGCACCGTCGATACCCTTGCCCTTGACCTCGTTGATCCAGTCGGTCTCGACGCTGGCAGCGGTGCGGCGCCAGCGCTGGGTCTCGGCCACGTCCAGGGCCACGATGTTGTTCTTGGCGCGCTCGGCAATCTGGCGGCCCACCTTGTCGCCTTCGTCCATGGCACGGCCGAGCATGGCAGCAGTCTCGATGCCGGAGTTCTTGTCGATCACGGCCTTGAGGTCGGGGGGCAGCTTGTCATAGCTGGCCTTGTTCATCGAAAACGCAAAGGTCTGTGTGTACAGGCCTTCCTTGCCGGCAAAGGTGGTGTGGTTCTTGACCAGCTCGGTGACCTTGAGCGAAGGCGTCACCTCCCACGGGATGGTGGTGCCGTCGATGGTGCCTTTGCTGAGCGCATCGGTCACCGCCGGTACGGGCATGCCCACTGGCGTGGCACCCAGCTTGGTGAGCATGTTGCTGATGATGCGGGAGCCACCGCGCACCTTCATGCCGCGCAGGCTTTCCAGGCCCGTCACAGGCGTCTTGGTGTGGAACAGGCCGGGGCCATGTGTGTGCACGGCGATGAGCTTGACGTCCTTGAATTCGTCGGCTGCAAACTTCTCGACGTATTCCTGGATGGCGCGCGAGGAGGCTTCGGCATTGCCGCTCATGAAAGGCAGCTCGAACACTTCGGTCTTGGGGAAACGACCCGGCGTGTAGCCCAGCACCGTCCAGGTGAGGTCCACCACCCCATCGCGCGCCTGGTCGAACAACTGCGGTGGCGCACCGCCCAGCTGCATGGCGTGGAACAGCTGCACCTTGATCTTGCCGCCCGATTCGGCCTCGACCTTCTGGGCCCAGGGCACCAGGGCCTTGGCCGGAATGGTGGCCTGTGGCGGCAGAAACTGGTGCAGCCGCAGCGTCACGGTCTGCGCCGCGGCGTTGGAGGCCATGGTGGCCAGGGCTACCGCACCCATTACCGCCAGTGCGGTGCGTCGCTTCAGGAAGTTCATTGTCTTGTCTCCGGTCTGTCTGTAGGTATCTGTGTCGCGGGCCGCGGGGTGCCAGCGGACACGGCTTGCGGGATCATCAGCCCCCACACTGTGCATGGGGTGGCGCCCACATGCCAGTTCTATGGCGGACTTTCAGCTATGCCGTAATGTTATGAAACTGGTACGGCAGTCTGCCATCGCTGCCACAGCCCGCGCAGACAGCGACTCGGAGGCTTTCAGGCACAAAAGAGCGCTTCTCGGGAACGCCGCTCAGCCACGGCGGATCAAGGTCAGCGCGGGCATGTTGGCAGGCCCCCGCCCGGTGGCGTGGCCCGAGAGCGCCGCCCGCAGGTTGCGCTGCGCCAGGCGAGAGTGCTCCCGCATGATGGCCTCAGCCCGGGCGCCCTCCTGGTGTTCAATGGCATCCAGCAGCTGGCGGTGCTGGTCTTGCGCAACCACCAGCAGGTCGCGCGCCTGCGGGGAATGGGTCTGCACCATGACAAACGCCGACGGCGATGCAAACGGGAGGCACCTGACGCGCTCCAGCTCGCGCGCCACCACTTCGCTGCCCACCATGCGGCCCAGCAGCTCGTGAAAGTGGGCGTTCAGTGCCACGTAGCGCGAAAAGCCTTCGTCATCCAGTGCCGGGGGCGCCAGCGTGGCGTCGATGGCGGCCAGGCAGGCCTGGGCGTCGTCCAGAACCGCCGGGTCCACCCCGCGCTCTGCCGCGAGCCGCGCGGCCAGCCCCTCCAGCGTGCCACGCAGCGCAATGGCATCCGTCACGTCGATCTCCGAGAACGTGCGCACCGCGTAGCCACCGCCAGGCAGGCACTGGAGCAACCCCTCCTGCTCCAGCCGCATCAGCGCAGCGCGGATGGGCGTGCGCGACACCCCCAGCTTTTCAACCAGCGTGAGCTCTGCAATGCGTGCGCCGCCAGGCAGCTCGCCGGCCAGCACCATTTCGCGTAGGCGCAGCTGCGCCTTCACGGCCTGGGAGGTTCCGGCCTCGGCCAGCGGGGCGATCGGGGCTTCGTCAGCAGGGTGCATGGCGTTGTATCCAGAGAAAAAGCCGCCAAGAGCAAAGTGGGCGGCGTGCGCGACAGCCACCTAATGTATACACAAAAATCGCATGCAAGAAATCCAAAAATCAGGATATTCATACAAATCAGTCACTTACAAGAAATGCCGCATCAGCATAACTGATGTGCAGGTTTTTTCTGTATACAGCAATCGTGCCTTTTCGCACAATGCGATGCACCGCAGCCCGGTCAACGCAACGGTCTGCCGCCCCACCCCCACGAAACGAGAACCCGCCATGTTCCCCAAAAATGCCTGGTACGTTGCCTGCACTGCCGACGAGATCGCCGACAAGCCCCTGGGCCGCACCATCTGCAACGAAAAGATCGTGTTCTACCGCCCTGCGCCAGGTCAGGTCGCCGCGCTGGACGACTTCTGCCCGCACCGGGGCGCGCCGCTGTCGCTGGGCACGGTGTGCGAAGGCCATCTGCAATGCGGCTACCACGGCCTGCGGGTGGAGTGCACGGGCAAGTCGGTCTCTATGCCCGGCCAGCGCGTGCAGGGCTTTCCCAGGACGAGGAGCTTTCCGGTGGTGGAGCGCTACGGCTTCATCTGGGTGTGGCCCGGCGATGCCGACAAGGCCGACCCGGCCACCATCCACCACCTGCACTGGGCCGACAACCCGGAGTGGGCGTACGGCGGCGGGCTGTACCACATCGAATGCGACTACCGCCTGATGATCGACAACCTGATGGACCTGACGCACGAAACCTATGTGCACTCCACCAGCATCGGGCAAAAGGAAATCGACGAGGTGCCGTGCAAGACCCGCGTGGAGGGGGATGAAGTCATCACCAGCCGCTTCATGGAAGGCATTGAGGCACCGCCCTTCTGGAAAATGGCCATGCGCATGAACGGCCTGCCCGACGACCAGCCGGTGGACCGCTGGCAGATCTGCCACTTCACGCCGCCCAGCCATGTGCTGATCGAAGTGGGCGTGGCGCTGGCCGGGCACGGCGGCTACAACGCGCCGGCCGACAAGAAGGCGTCAAGCATCGTGGTGGATTTCATCACGCCCGAAACCGATACCTCGATCCACTACTTCTGGGGCATGGCGCGCCACTTCAAGCCGCAGGACCCCGCGCTGACCACGCAGATCCGCGAGGGCCAGGGCAAGATCTTTGCCGAGGACCAGGACATGCTGGAGATGCAGCAGCAAAACCTGCTGCGCTGGCCCGACCGCAAGCTGCTCATGCTCAACATCGATGCTGGCGGCGTGCAGTCGCGCAAGATCCTGGACCGCCTGATCGCCGCCGAGCAGGCCGCCGCTGCACCCCAGATGGTGGCCGCATGACCGCGCAGGAAACCATCCAGGTCCGCGTCGTCCAGAAGCAGGCCGAGGCCGAAGGCATCGCCAGCTTCGAGCTGGCCCGTGTGGACGGCGCGCCACTGCCCCCGTTCAGCGCGGGCTCGCACATCGACGTGCATGTTCCCGGCGGGCTGGTGCGCCAGTACTCGCTGTGCAACGCCTCGCACGAATCGCACCGCTACCGCATCGCGGTGCTGCGCGACCCCGCCTCGCGCGGTGGCTCGGAAGCCATGCATGCGCAGGTGAACGAGGGCGATGTGATCACCATCAGCACGCCGCGCAACCACTTTCCGCTGCACCCGGCGCAGCGCACGCTGCTGCTGGCCGGTGGCATCGGCGTGACGCCGCTGCTGTGCATGGCCGACCGGCTGGCGCGCACCGGTGCCGACTTTGCCCTGCACTACTGCACCCGGTCAGAAGAGCGCACCGCCTTTGCCGCCGAGATCGCCGCATCGGCCATGGCGCGGCATGTGCAGTTCCACGTCGATGACGGTGCACCCGAACAAAAGCTCGACCTGGCTGCCGTGCTGGCCGCGCCGGGCGGCGACCAGCGCCTGTATGTGTGCGGCCCTGCAGGTTTCATCGACCATGTGGTGAACACCGCCAAGGCCAGGGGCTGGCCACAGGACCGCATCCACCTGGAATACTTCGGCGCGCCAACGCAGGACACCTCGGGCGACCAGGCCTTTGAGGTGCGCATTGCCAGCACCGGCAAGGCCTACACCATCGCCGCCGACACCTCGGTGGTGGAGGCGCTGCGCTGCGAGGGCATCGACATCCTCACCTCGTGCGAGCAGGGCGTGTGCGGCACCTGCATCACCCGCGTGCTCGAAGGCGAGGTGGACCACCGCGACATGTACCTGACCGACGAGGAAAAGGCGGGCAACCAGCAGTTCATGCCCTGCTGCTCGCGGGCGCGCAGCAAGGTGCTGGTGCTGGATTTGTGAATTTGAACACCCCCTGAGTCGCCTGCGGCGCCTTCCCCCTGAAGGGGGACGACGCCCTCGCTGCGGGGCGGCCCTTGCTAGCCGTCTCTGGCCTTGGGCGCGCCAGTTGCCAGCCTCTGGGCACTTGGCACTTGGCACAAATTGCTATTTATTAAATAGCAATCAAGCCAATTAAATCAAGCGCTAGCGGCCTATTTCATTCCAAATTTACTCTTCCGCCGCCGTGCGGATGGTGTCGCGGCCGTGGCGGTCCTTGAGTCGGCCCAGGTCGGTGTCGAGCGCGCGGGCGAGCTTGTCGGAGGCACCGATGAAGGCGGTGGCCATCTTGTCCGAGTCGTCGCTCACCGTCACAGGCTGACGGCCGGTCACGCGCGCCTCGATGCGGCAGCGCTTGTCGTTGGCGCCCGACTTGCCGGCATCCAGATCCGACAGGTACACCTCCAGCCGCGTCACGTGGTCCTGAAAGCGCGACAGGCGGCTCTTGCACTCATCGCTGATCCATTGCGCGAGCGAATCGCCGCCCTGGATGTGGTCGTCGGTGTTGACTTGGACTTGCATGGAATCTCCTGTGAAAAGGGTGATGGCCTGGAACCGCCCGGCGCACTGTGCCGGGCATGCCCTGCGTCAGACCCATCGTCGCACCAAACGGCAACCCGACGGTAAGAACCTGTGCAGCCACGGGGCTTAGGGCCCTACACCACAGGGCCATGCAAGCCCAATTCCTACACCTGCCTGGCGCAGCGCCGCGCACAATGCAAGACCACATCCATCCGTTTTTCTGCAGCGGCGCTGTGCGCAGCAACGTTGCCCGAAGCCCGTTTTACCCATGGCCTCCGCACCCCGCCTCAAGATCGGTCTATCGGCCTGCTTTCAGCACGCCGACCCCACCCGCCCGCTGTTCACCAACAAGACGCTGCAGTACGTGGAGCAGTCCATCGCCCACTGGATCATGTCGTCGGGCGCCATCGTGGTGATGGTGCCCTGCCCCACCGGCGAAACCGCGCGCGGCGACGTCACGCTGCAGCATTACGCCCAGTGGCTCGATGGCGTGGTGATGCACGGTGGTGCCGACGTGTGGCCCGGCAACTATGGCGAGGAGCCCCTGCGCGACGAGTGGACGGGCGACCGCGTGCGCGACATCTACGACCTGGCGCTGGTGAAGGCCTTTGCCGAGGTGGGCAAGCCCATCTTTGGCGTGTGCCGGGGCCTGCAGCTTATCAACGTGGCCTTTGGCGGCGCGCTGTACCAGGACATCGAAACCCAGCACCCCGGCGCGCTGCAGCACCGCAACGCCACCACGTACGACCAGCATTTTCACGACATCCAGATCGTGCCCGACTCGCGCCTGGCGCAGCTCTACCCCGGCATGCCGCGTGCGCGGGTCAACAGCATCCACCACCAGGGCATCAAACGCGTGGCGCCCGATTTTGTGGTCGAGGCCCTGAGCGAACCCGATGGCGTGCCCGAGGCCATCCGCGTCAAGCCTGCACCCGGGCGCAGCTACATCGCGGCCACGCAGTGGCACCCCGAGTTCCACCAGCAGGGCTCAGACACGCTGGACGACACGGCCATCCTGAAGGACTTTCTGGCGGCGTGCCAGGACGCCCGGGGCCGCGCCCCCGCGCAGCAGGCCAACAAGCCGGCGGGCCTGCGGGACCGCGCCACCCGGCTGCTGCGCACGGCGCTGCGGCGCAACCGTGAAGCGGCCCGGTAGCCTCGAAAAGCCAGCGCGAAGCCACTGCGGCCGCCCGTCACCGCAAAATTGGGCAAAATCAGCCGCAAGTCCTTTCATTGATTGCACTAATTGCTATCAATTAAATAGCAAGTGACGGCTATGATTTGACCCCTGAATGGCACAAGGGATCAAAAAGCTGTAAATTCATCCAGTGAATTTACAGTCCAAACTCGCCATCCTGGCCGATGCCGCCAAGTACGACGCCTCGTGTGCATCGAGCGGTGCTGCGCCACGCAACTCGGTGGGCGGACGCGGCATGGGCTCGACGGAAGGCATGGGCATCTGCCACAGCTATGCGCCCGATGGTCGGTGCATCTCGCTGCTCAAGATCCTGCTCACCAACTTCTGCCAGTACGACTGCCTGTACTGCGTGAACCGCGTGACCAGCAACGTGCCCCGCGCGCGCTTCACGGTCGATGAGGTGGTGCAGCTCACGCTCGACTTTTACCGCCGCAACTGCATCGAGGGCCTGTTCCTTTCGAGCGGCATCATCCAGAGCCCCGACTACACCATGGAGCAGGTGGTGGAGGTGGCCCGCGTGCTGCGCGAGGAGCATGACTTTCGGGGCTACATCCACCTCAAAACCATTCCCGATGCGTCGCCCGAGCTGATGGAGCGCGCCGGCCGCTATGCCGACCGGCTGTCCATCAACATCGAGCTGCCCACCGCCGAAGGCCTCAAGGCGCTGGCGCCCGAGAAGGACAGCGCCGCCATCGACCGGTCGATGGCCCGCATGGCAGTGCACATTGGCGAATCGCGCGCCGCGCGCAAGGAACAGGCCGCGCAGGCCATCGTGTCGATGCCGCAGTCGCGCACCACGCGCCGCGCCAGCGTGCCGCACTTTGCGCCCGGCGGGCAGAGCACGCAGATGATCGTGGGGGCCGACGCCACCAGCGACAGCACCATCCTGGCCACCAGCGCGCGGCTGTATGGCGCGCACCAGCTGCGGCGGGTGTACTACTCGGCCTTCAGCCCCATCCCCGACGCGGCCCGTGCCCTGCCCCTGGCAGCGCCGCCCACCGTGCGCGAGCACCGGCTGTACCAGGCCGACTGGCTGATGCGCTTTTACGGCTTCACCCACGACGAGATCGTGCCATCCGCGCAAACAGGCATGCTTTCGCTGGACATGGACCCCAAGCTGGCCTGGGCGCTGGCGCACCGCGAGCGCTTTCCCGTCAACCTGAACACCGCCCCGCGCGAGCTGCTGCTGCGCGTGCCCGGCTTTGGCGTGCAGACAGTCGAGCGCCTGCTGGCCGCCCGCCGCGTGCGCCGCCTGCGCCATGCCGACCTGGCGCGGCTGCATGTGCCTTTGAAGAAAGTGCTGCCTTTTGTGGAGGCCGCCGACTACCGCCCCGGCCGCGCGCTGGATGCCACGGACCTGGCTGCGCAACTGGCGCCGCCGCCGGTGCAGCGCAGCCTGTTTTGAGCGCGTGAGGTCCGCATGCAGCGCCACACCATCACCCTGGAACACCCCACCGACTGGCCCGGTTTCCGCACTGCCGCGCGCGCACTGGTGCAGGCCAACGTGCCGCCGCACGCGGTGGACTGGCGCTGCCCGGCGGATGCCGCTGAAGACCTGTTCGCACCCGAGCCCGAAAGCAGCGGCATCGTGGGCAACACCCTGCCCGGCCCGGCGCCCCACGCGCCGCCGCTGCGCGTGTCGCCCGACTTTGTGCGCCTGTGCGAACAGCTCATCCTGCACCGCGACCCGGCCCGCTTCACGCTGATGTACCGGCTGCTGTGGCGCATGGCGCAGGGCAGTGCCGACGCCGAAGCCGCGCGGCACGACCCGCTGGACGCCGACCGCATGCAGGCCCACCACATGGCCCGCGCCGTGGCGCGCGACAAGCACAAGATGCACGCCTTTGTGCGCTTTCGCCCCGTGGTGGAGCCCGATGGGCAAACGCTGCACATGGCCTGGTTCGAGCCCGACCACTACATCACCGAGGCCAACGCGGGCTTCTTCATCCGCCGCTTCACGCAGATGCGCTGGGCCATCCTCACGCCCGACGCCAGCGTGCGCTGGGATGGCAAGCATCTGCATACCGGCCCCGGCGGCCAGCGCAGCGACGCGCCGCCGCCCGATGCCGGCGAGGCGCTGTGGCTGACCTACTACCGCCACATCTTCAACCCCGCGCGGCTCAAGCTGAACATGATGAAAAAGGAAATGCCCACGCGCTACTGGCACAACCTGCCCGAGGCCGCGCTCATCACCGAGCTGGCGCAGACAGCGCACGAGCGCAGCGCCAAGATGGTGGAAGCCGACGCCACAGAACCGCGCCGACGCATTGCGGGCAAGACAGCCCGGGCGTAAAAAAGCCACCCGGCGGGTGCCCTGCAGGCGGGCACAGCGGGGTGGCGGCAGGCGGGCTGCGATGGAGCGAATCTGCCTTTCAGCCAGCGGCCCTTTGCATCAATGCTGGTGCCCATGCGCGCCATGCACATGGCGGTGCGCAATCTCTTCGGCCGATGCGGCGCGCACGGCAGAGACCTTGCAGCTGAACTTCAGCGCCTGCCCGGCCAGCGGGTGGTTGCCGTCCAGGTGCACTTCGGGGCCCTTGATCTTGACCACGTTGAACACGGCGGGCTGGCCGTCATTGCCCACGCCCTGCAGCTGGCCGCCGACCTTCACGCCAGGCGGAAACTCGCTCTTGGGGATGGTGCGCACCAGGCTTTCGTCGCGCACGCCAAAGGCGTCTTCCACGGCCAGGTCCAGTGTGGTGGCAAAGCCCACCGTCTGGCCTTCGAGGGCGGCCTCGACCTTGGGGAAGATGTTCTCGTAGCCACCATGCAGGTAGGCCAGGCTGCCCGCATCCAGCGGCTTGCCTTGGGGGTTGGTCACCTTGTATGTGATGGTGACGGCAGAGTCTTTGGTGATGTTCATGGTGGTGCGCTTTCAATCGGTTGGGCCCGCAGGGGCGCGGCATGGGGACACGGCATCGGCCCTGCAGGGCAGGCCAGACCACCGCGCGTGGGCCGGGACCGCGCATTGTCCACGACGCGCAGACGCCGCGCTGCCGCAGCACGGGCACCGACGTGCTGGAGCAGCCAGCGCACGTTGCTGCGCGCGCAGCAGCGCCGCCCTCAACCGGCGGCGCTGCTGGCCGGAGATGCCTCGGGAATCTCCTCGCTGGCCTGCCCCGGGTAGCGCGCAAAACGCCGCGCCGCGGTGCCATGCACCGGGTCCTGATCGGGCCAGGGCCAGCCGCCAAACTGCGTGCGGCGGTAGTCGTTCATGGCCTGCATGATCTCGGCCTGCGTGTTCATCACGAACGGGCCGTACTGCGCCACCGGCTCCGCAATGGGCCGGCCCTGCAGCAGCAGGCATTCCACCGGCGTGGTGCCGGTGTTGGCGAGCAGCCAGTCGTGCCCGGCCCGCAACTGCAGCGCGGCATGGCGGTCCACCTCCTGCGGGCCTACGCGCAGGCTCTCGCCCACAAAGAAGTACAGCATGCGCTGCGTGCCGGCACCCGCTGCAGCGGGCAGGGTCCATTCAGCACCGGGTTCCAGGTGCAGGGTCCAGATGGCCACATCGCCTTCGGGCTGGGAGGCCCAGGACTCTGGCGGCGGTGACAGCGGCGCGGGCGCACCCGGCAGCGCACCGGCCACCACGGTGACAGTGGTCTTGCGGCCCGCCGCGTCGCGGTGCTCCAGCCGCGGAATGCGTTCGCTCCACAGCATGGTGAAGTGCGGTTCCACCATCTTGTGGCGGGCAGGCAGGTTCAGCCAGATCTGGAAGAGTTCGAGCGGGTTGGGCGCGGTGGCGTTGAGCAGCGGAAACATCTCGGAATGCACGATGCCCTTGCCCGCCGTCACCCACTGCACATCGCCGCCGCCAAAGCGCGCTGCCGCGCCCAGCGAATCGGAATGGTCGATGAGCCCCTTGCGCACCAGCGTCACGGTTTCAAACCCGCGGTGCGGGTGACCGGGAAAACCGGGCACCGTGTCGCCGTGGTACATGCTCCAGCCGTCCTTGCGGCTGAAGTCGCTGCCGATCTGCCGGTCATCGATCGGCACGGCCGGGCCGAACGCCGCGTTCCCCGCGGGGTAGGCATCGTCATGGTGGGCACAGAAAAGGAAGGGGTCCAGCGTGGGCCACTGCGGGCCCAGCAGCTGGGCCTGCACCACGGGCAGGACGGAAGTGTCAGGAGAGGGGGACGAAGACATGCAGGGCTCCTCAGGATGGCGCCGCCCCGATCGGGCGGCCGGACACCAGAATATGGCGCCAATGGTGCCCGGATAGAAGTCCCCCGGATGGAACAGTGCGATGCCAGGGGCAGGACAGTGGATGGGGGCCGTACAGCCCTCCGGACTCGAAAAACAAGCAAAACCGGCTTGAGGTCCTTTATTTGATTGCACCC
>LNFM01007549.1_pt1 | contig 16953 bp, 16 predicted proteins | sample 596031 | NCBI WGS metagenome assembly LNFM01 (sample SAMN04254537, study PRJNA301005) | activated carbon metagenome | isolation source: dual media filters at the Ann Arbor, Michigan drinking water treatment plant | place: USA: Ann Arbor
TGGTCGACCGCGCGGTGGGTCGGAGACCGCAGGCGACGCCGCCGCCCTGCAGCCACAGTCGCAAGCACGCGTCACGCCGACGAACGTCAGCAATTGGCCGAAAACCGACCCAGACCGCGCGCGGCCTGCCTCCCGTGCCGGGCGCCGCTGGTACCGAAGTCCCTGAAATGGCGAAGAAGGGCAAGCACGTCAGCGAGACGCCGGCCACGCAGATGCTGAAGGCCGCCGGCATCGCCTACACCGAGCACCCCTACGACTACGCCCACCACGGTGGCACGGCCGAGAGTGCAAAGCAACTGGGTGTGCCCGAGCACGAGGTGATCAAGACGCTGGTGATGCAGGACGACAAGGCGCGGCCGCTGATCGTGCTGATGCACGGCGACCGTTCGGTGAGCACCAAGAACCTGGCGCGCGAGATTGGCGCCAAGGGTATCGAGCCGTGCAAGCCCGAGGTGGCGCAGCGTCACAGCGGTTACCTGGTGGGCGGCACCTCGCCTTTCGGCACGAAGAAGGCGATGCCGGTCTACGTCGAAGCCAGCGTGCTGGCGCTGCCGCGCATCTGCATCAACGGCGGGCGACGCGGCTACCTGGTGGGCATCCCGCCGCAGGCGCTGGTGGACCTGCTGGGCGCACGCGCGGTGCAGTGCGCGCTGACCTGAGCCGCGCGTCGCGCCTTCACTCCCCGCTGCGGGTCGGCGCGCGCAACCAGCGCCGCACGGCCTGCAGCAGCACCGCGGTGTCGATCGGCTTGCTGACGTGGTCGTTCATGCCGGCGTCCAGGCAGTTGCGGCGGTCTTCGTCGAAAGCGAAGGCGCTGAGTGCGACGATGGGCACCGCCTGCCCGCCCGGCGCGGCGCGGATGGCACGCGTGGCGGCCAGGCCGTCGAGTTCGGGCATCTGCAGGTCCATCAGGATCAGCGCGTAGTCGTTCCCGGCGGCCATGCGCACCGCCTGGGCGCCGTTGGCGGCCACGTCCACCTGCAGCCCGGCGGCTTCCAGGATGCCGGTGGCCACGATCTGGTTCACGGCCTCGTCTTCGGCCAGCAGCACACGCTCACCGTGGAACACCGGCATGCCGCCGGTCTCGGCACCCGGTCCATCGGCCGCCGCGCCCGCCGCGGCCGGTGCGGCCGCCCGGGTGGTGCCGGTTTCCGACAGCTTGAGCACATGGTTGACCAGCCCCAGCAGTTGCCGCGCGGCGTCGCCGACCTGGCCCAGCCGGTGGCGCTGCGGCTCGTCGGCGGCCACGCGCTGCTGCAGCTGCGTCAGGCCGATGATGGCGTTCAGCGGCGTGCGCATTTCGTGGCTGACGTGGTGCAGGAAGCTGCTCTTGGCCGCGTTGGCCGCCTCGGCGGCCGCGGTGGCGGTGGCCAGTTCGCGCGTGCGGGCCTGCACCCGCGCGTCGAGCGCGGCGCGTTCGGCTTCCAGCTCGGCGGTGCGCTGGGCCACGGCCTGTTCCAGCGCCTGGCGCTGGCGGCGCAGGCGGCCGGTGCGCCATTCCAGCGCGCCCAGCGCAGCCAGCAGCAGCAGCACGGCAGCCACGACGCGCGTTGCCAGGTGCTGCCACCACGCTGGCAGCACATGCAGCGGCAGTGCCAGTTCCTGCGGGCTCCAGACGCCGGCGCGGTTGGTGGCGCGAACACGCAGCGTGTAGTGTCCGGGGGCGAGGTTGCCGTAGCTGGCCACGCGCAGGTCCGCTCCGGTGGCGGTCCAGTCGCGGTCGTAGCCCTCCAGCCGGTAGGCATAGCGGTTGCGTTCCGGGTCGGTGTACTCCAGCGCCGCGAATTCGACGCTCAGGTTGCGCTGCCCCGGCTGCAGCGTCAGGCCCTCGTCCAGACCGGCGACGGGCTGGCGCTGGCCATCGATGCGCAGTGCCGTCATGCGCAGCGGCGGCGCCTGGTCGGCCATACGAAACGCCGCCGGCTGCACCACGAGCAGGCCGCGGCTGCCGCCATAGAGCAGGCGGCCGTCGGCCAGCCTGGCGTGCGAACGGAACCAGCCGGTGCCGAAGATCACGCCGTCGGCCGCAGTCAGTTCGTGCAGCTTGTCGCCGGCCGGGTCGTAGACGTACATGTGGGTCCAGATGCGGCCCTGGTCGTCCTGCAGCAGGCTGGCGCCGAAGGGGCGGTTGAAGACACCATGGCGTGCGCTGACGCGGTCGAACTGCGCTCGCTGGCCGTCCCAGGCGGTCATGCGGTGCAGCCCGGTGACGGCGGTGTCCACCCACAATGTCTGGTCGCGGCCGAAGAGCAGGCCGACGACGATGGGGTTGGCCAGCCCGGCGCCACCGTCGTCGCTCTCGATGGCCTGCAGGCTGCTGCTGCCCGGCGGCACGCGGAAGAGGCCGGGCACGCCGCCTATCCACAGGCTGCCGTCTTCGGCCTGTGCGGCGACGAAGATCTCGCCGGCCAGCGGCCGGCCACCGGGCCCGGCCACACGCTGCAGCGCTGGCGCGTCGGGGGGCAGGCGGAAGAGCCCGTCCTGCGTGCACACCCACAGGGTGCCGTCGGGCGCCTGTGCCACCGCGTGCGTCTGGCCGCCGGCATGGGGCAGGCGTCGGCGGGGCTGCCCGCGCGCGTCCACCTGCTGCAACTCACCCTTGCCGCCGAGCCACACCGTGCCATCGGCGGCCTGCAACAGCGCATTCACCTGAAGCGGGCTGCCGTCGGACGCGTCCGGGGCCAGTACCCCCTGCACCTGCAGTGCAGCGTTCATGCGCACCACGCCGCCGCGGTGCAGGGCGACCCAGACCTCGCCGTCGCGGCGCTGCAGCAGCGCGCGCACGTCGGCGTCGGCGAAGGGGCTGCCCGGCTGCAGGTCGGCGCCGCGCAGCCGGATGGCCCGGTTGCCCGGCTCGTGGCGTTGCAGGCCCAGGCCGTAGCCGGCCACCCACATCGAGCCGGCGCGGTCGAGCAGCAGGCTGGCCACCTCGTTGCCGGCCAGGCCGTGGCTGCGGCGCGCGTCGTGGCGCAGGCTGCGTTGCCGGGCGCCGCTGCTCACGTCGTGCAGGTCGATGCCGCTGCTGCGGCCCACCCACACCGTGCCGCCGGGGGCTTCGGCCAGGCTGGTGATGCCGCCGCCAGACTGCCACACGGTCTGCACCTGCAGTGTGGCCGGATCGACGATGTGCAGCCGGCCCTGCTGCGTGCCCACCCACAGGCGGCCGTCCGACGCCTGCAGCAGCGCCTGCACGACCTCGCCGCCGCCGGCGCGGTTGGCTGCATGGCTTCGGCCTGGCGACGGCGGCTCGCGGGCGGGCGGGCCCGCCAGGGCCACCGGCTCGAAGCCGCGGCCGGGCGTCAGCCGCGCCAGGCCCTGCCAGGTGCCGACCCACAGGGTGCCACTGCGGTCCACGCGCAACGCGCCGACGCGGTTGTCCGGCAGGCTGCCGGGCTTGCCGTCGGCCTGGTGGCGCGCCGTGCTGCGGCCCGCGGGGTCGAAGTGCTCGAGCCCGGCGCTGGCGGTACCCACCCAGACGCGGCCGTCGCCGTCCTCGGCCAGCGCGGTGATGGTGGGCAGCGCGCCGCCAGAGTGACCGCTGCGGAAGTCGGTGACGCGGTCGGTGCGCGGGTCGTAGGCGGCCAGGCCGTCGGCCTCGGTGCCTATCCAGAGCCGGCCGTCACGGGCGGCGAGCAGGGCGCGCACCCAGCCCAGGTTGCGCGCCGCCGGGTCGGGGCTGTCGCGTTCCTGGGCACGGAACTGGTGGCCGTCGTGGCGCACCAGGCCGTCACCGGTGGCCACCCACAGGAAGCCGTCGCGGTCCTGCGCCAGCGCGGGCACGACATCGCGCGGAATCCGGCCCGCCCCCACCGACTGGAAGCGCGGCTCGCCCAGTTCACCGGGCGGCGTCGGCGCTGCCGTGGCCGGCAGGGCCATGCTCAGCGCGAGTGCCGCACATGCTGCGGCCAGGAGCCTGGATCCCATGGTTGCCGCGCCCCTCCCCGGGCGCCGCGCGACCCCCGCTTGCGGGCCGCCTTGGCCGATGGCCTGGCCAGGCAGCCTGTGCAAGGGTCACTCCCTTGGGGTCCGACTGTCCGATACCGTGCCGGGCATGTCAATCGGATGTGCCGCCGACGGCCTCGCCCGGTGCTTTGCAGCCGGGGCGGCCCCTGGCGCCGGCTTACACTCGTTGACCCATGAACGCCCTACTGATCGCTGCCGCCCTGCTGGGCGGCTACCTCGTCGGTTCGATTTCCTTCGCCGTCGTCATCAGCCGCGTCCTGGGCCTGGCCGACCCGCGCAGCTACGGCAGCCGCAACCCCGGCGCCACCAACGTGCTGCGCTCGGGCAACAAGGCCGCGGCCTTGCTGACCTTGGTGCTCGATGCGCTGAAGGGTTATCTGCCGGTGCTGGCGGTGCTGGTCTGGGGTCCGCGCGTGGGCCTGGGCGAAACCACCGCCGCCTTCGTCGGCCTGGCGGCCTTCGTCGGCCATGTCTGGCCGGTGTTCTTCCGTTTCCAGGGTGGCAAGGGCGTGGCCACGGCGGCGGGGGTGCTGATGGCCGTGAACCCGCTCCTGGGGCTGGCCACGTTGCTGAGCTTCGGCATCATCGTCGCCTTCTCGCGCTACGTTTCGCTGGCGTCCGTCGTTGCGGCGGTATTCGCCCCCTTCTATCAGGCGCTGATCTGGGGGCTGGAGCCTTCCATCGTCGCGCTGACCGCGATGGGGCTGCTGCTGGTGTGGCGCCACGAAGGCAACATCCGCAAGCTGCTCGCGGGCACCGAAAGCAAGCTCGGCGAAAAGGCCGCGGCCGTGCCCGCCGGGCCGCTGCAGCATGTCGACAAACCGCGGCCGCATCACGGCCACGCCAAACAACGCAAGGGACACCACTGACATGGTTCAACGATTCGACGTCGGCGCACGCCTGAGCGAGATGGCCGTGCACAACGGCGTGGCCTACCTGGCCGGCCAGGTGGCCGCCGATGGCAGCCAGGACATCACCGGCCAGACCCAGCAGGTGCTGGCGGCCATCGACGCGCTGCTGGCGCGCGCCGGCACCAGCAAGCGCAAACTGCTGCGCGTGGAGATCTTCCTCAAGGACCTGGCTGACTTCCCGGCCATGAACGCCGTCTGGGAAGCCTGGCTGCCGCCCGGCGATGCGCCCCCGCGTGCCACCGTGCAGGCCACGCTGGCGCGGCCGGAGTGGCGCGTCGAGATGGTGGTCACCGCCGCGCTCTGAGCGCTGGCGCGGGGCTGCAGGCTTGAACACCTCGCCGCGTGCGCTGCTGGGCCTGGCTCTGCTGGTGGCGGCCGTGGCCGGCGGCCAGCAGTGGTCGGTGGCGCACCAGCGTGCTGATGTCGGCACCGCGGTGGCGGCCCTGGCGCGGCCCGGCGACATCCACATGCTGTCGTCAGACACCTGCAGCATCTGTGTCGTGGCACGCCGCTGGTTCACGACGCACGGCGTGGCCTTCACCGAGTGCAGCATCGAGCGCGACGCCGCCTGCCGCGCCGATTTCGAGGCGCGACGCGCCCCCGGCACGCCGGTGCTGCTGGTGCGCGGCGTGCCGCAACTCGGTTTCAGCCCCGAGCGCTTGCGCAGCGCGCTGCAAAGGCCTGTCTAGGCGTCGGTCGACAGCGCCTCGCGGCAATGCCAGGGCATCACCAGGCTGCCGTCGTCGTTGGGCAGCACCTCGATGGTGATGCGCGGCGCCTGGGCGACGACGCTGCCGAAGATGGTGGCGAAAGCCACGTCCGCGGCGTCGCGCCCTGTGCCGAAGCGCACGAAGCCCATCGGGATGGCGGTGCCTGACGGGTCGAAGATGTACCAGCGGTCGCCGAGGTAGACCTCGACGTAGGCGTGGAAGTCGGTGGGGCCCAGCGCCGGGTCGGCGCCGTAGTCGATGCCGGTGGTGAAACGCGCCGGGATATTGACGGCGCGGCACAGCGCGATCATCAGGTGCGCAAAGTCGCGGCACACGCCCACGGTGTCGATCAGGGTATCCAGCGCCGAGGTGTTGGCGTTCGAGGTGTTGGGCGTGAAGGCGGTGCGCTGCAGCACCCAGTCGCGGATGCCTTGCACGCGCGCATAGCCCGGCGCCTGGTGGCCGAACTCGCGCATCGCCAGCCGGAGCAATCTGTCCGAGGGGCAATAGCGGCTGGGGTAGATGCTGCCGAGCACACGCGTGGGCAGCCTTGCCACCGGCACTTCGGGGATGCTGGTCGGGTCGGCGACGTGGTGGCGAAGGTCGACGGTGGCGCTGTAGTTCAGGCGCAGTGGGCCGGGCCCGGCGCTGACACGCAGGAAGCGGTTCAGCGTCACCGGGTCGGTGTCGACCTGTGTTGGGACGTTCTGGCTCAGCACCAGTTCTTCCTGCAGCACGTGCTGGCGCTCGGTCTGCGCGGCGTGGATGTTGAATATGAAGTCGCTGCCGGGGCCGAGCACCTGGTAGTCGAGTTGCAGCGTCAGGCGCAGGCGGATCATGTGGCGGGGCGGCGGGCGCCGCTGTGCGAGGTGAGGGGGGACGGGGAAGGGGTCATGGGCGCTCCAGTCGCTCAAGCGTACGCGCCGCCGCCACGCGGCTCGGTGCGCTTGCGCACCTACGGGCGCCGCGCGCCGGCTACAGCCCCAGCCGCGCCAGGTCGCCGCGGCCCTGGCGCAACAGCACCGCGTCGTCGCCGCTGAAGTCGATCACCGTGGTCGGCTCCATCGGGCAGGCGCCGGCGTCGACGACCGCCTGCAGCACCTTCTCGAAACGCGCGCGGATCTCGCCGGCGTCGTTCATCGGCTGGGTTTCGCCCGGCGGTATGAAGGTGGTGGCCAGCAGCGGCTCGCCGAACAGCGCCAGCAGTTCCTGCAGCACCTTGTGGTCGGGCACACGCAGGCCGATGGTGCGCCGGCTGGGGTGACTCAGGCGCCGCGGCACTTCCTTGGTGGCTTCGAGAATGAAGGTGTAGGGCCCCGGCGTGCCCAGCTTGAGCAACCGGTACTGGCGGTTGTCGACGCGCGCGTAGCTGGCCAGTTCGCTGAGGTCCTTGCACAGCAGCGTGAGGTGGTGCTTGTCGTCGACCTGGCGGATGCGGCGCAGGTTCTCGGCCGCGGCCTTGTCGTCCAGGCGGCACACCAGCGCGTAGCTGCTGTCGGTGGGCACGGCAGCGATGCCGCCGGCCTGCAGGATCTGCGCGGCCTGCTTCAGCAGCCGCGGCTGCGGATTCTGGGGGTGGACTTCGAAGTGCTGCGACATGACTCGATTGTCGGCGTATGCGGCCTGGGCCAGCGGCCGCGCGGCGGTTTCAAAGGCCCAACCAGTGCCTGTGCAGCGCAAAGGCCGCCGCACCCAGCGCGGCGCCGAAGGGCAGGTCGATCAGGTAGTGCTGCTTGGTGAACAGGCACGACGCGGCGATCAGCGCTGGAAAGGCCCAGGCCCAGGGCCCCAGCGCCGCGCTGGCATGCAGCGCCGTGAGCGTGGCCACCGAGACGTGCATGCTGGGGAAGCAGTTGGCCGGGCCGTCGAAGTGGCGCACGAAGTCGAGGAAACGCAGCGAGGCGGCGCTGGCCCCCCGCTGCGCGCGGGCCTCGGCCAATGCCCGAGTGCGGGCCCGCCAGTGCGCGGGCGTGGCCACCGGGAAGACCGTGAAGCACGCCATCTGCAGCGCCAGCAGCAAGATGAAGCTGAAAGCCATGCGTGTGAACGCGCCGGGTGTGTCGGCCAGCAGGTTCAGATACAGGATCGCCGGGTAGTACAGGAAGCTGTAGACCCACGACCACGCCGGCACGAAAGGAATGCGCTCGTCCAGCGGTGAGTGGAAGCTGCGTGCCTCGCGCCAGGGGTGGCGCTGGGTGAAGAAGTAGAACTGGTAGGCGCCGACGATGAGCACGACGCTCAGCACGAGGTTGACGACGGTGTCCTGGACGGTCAAACGGCGCCTCCCTCCTGCTGTGCGGCGCGCTGGTCGCTCAGGCCGCCACGACCGGGATCTTGCCGATCTTCGCCTGCCATTCCTTCGGCGCCGTGTTGTGCACGCTCGTGCCCTGGGCGTCCACGGCCACCGTCACCGGCATGTCGACGACGTCGAACTCGTAGATGGCTTCCATGCCCAGGTCGGCAAAGCCCACCACCGGCGCAGCCTTGATGGCCTTGGCCACCAGGTAGGCGGCACCGCCCACCGCCATCAGGTAGGCGCTGCCGTGCTTCCTGATCGCCTCGATGGCCGCGGGGCCGCGCTCGGCCTTGCCGATCATCGCGATCAGCCCCGTCTGCGCCAGCATCATCTCGGTGAACTTGTCCATGCGCGTGGCGGTGGTGGGGCCGGCCGGCCCCATGACCTCGTCGCGGACAGGATCGACCGGGCCGACGTAGTAGATGACGCGGTTGGTGAAGTCCACCGGCAGCTTCTCGCCCTTGGCCAGCATCTCCTGGATGCGCTTGTGCGCGGCATCCCGCCCCGTGAGCATCTTGCCGTTGAGCAGCAGCGTCTGGCCGGGCTTCCAGGTCTGCACTTCGGCCGGCGTCAGCGCATTCAGGTCGACGCGCTTGCTGGCGTTGTAGTCGGGCGCCCAGTTCACCTTCGGCCAGCTGTCCAGGCTGGGCGGCGTGAGGTAGGCGGCGCCCGAGCCGTCCATCACCACGTGGGCGTGGCGCGTGGCGGCGCAATTCGGGATCATCGCCACCGGCTTGCCCGCGGCGTGCGTGGGGTAGGTGGCGATCTTCACGTCGAGCACCGTGGTCAGCCCGCCCAGGCCCTGCGCGCCTATGCCCAGGGCGTTGACCTTCTCGTAGAGCTCGATGCGCAGTTCCTCGAGCTTGTTCTTCGGGCCGCGGGCGAGCAGGTCGAACATGTCGATCGGCTCCATCAGCACTTCCTTGGCCAGCATCATGGCCTTCTCGGCCGTGCCGCCGACGCCGATGCCCAGGATGCCCGGCGGGCACCAGCCGGCGCCCATCGTGGGCACCGTCTTCATCACCCAGTCGACCAGGCTGTCGCTGGGGTTCATCATGATGAACTTGCTCTTGTTCTCGCTGCCGCCACCCTTGGCCGCCACGGTGACGTCGAGCTTGTTGCCCGGCACCACGGTCATGTGGATCACGGCCGGCGTGTTGTCCTTGGTGTTCTTGCGCTCGAAGATGGGGTCGTCCAGCATGCTGGCGCGCAGCTTGTTGTCGCTGTTCAGGTAGGCGCTGCGCACGCCGGCGTTGACGGCGTCTTCCACGCTGCCCGTGAAGCCCTCGAAGCGCACGTCCATGCCGATCTTCAGGAAGACGTTGACGACGCCGGTGTCCTGGCAGATGGGCCGGTGGCCTTCGGCGCACATGCGGCTGTTGGTGAGGATCTGCGCGATGGCGTCCTTCGCGGCCGGCGAGGCCTCGCGTTCGTAGGCGCGGGCGAGGTGGCTGATGAAGTCGGCCGGGTGGTAATAGCTGATGTACTGCAGTGCGGCGGCGACGGTTTCGACGAGGTCGTTCTGGCGGATGAGGGTCATGGTGGTGGGCCTTGCGGCACGGGCCGCACGAAAGCAGTGAATGACGGGCCGGCAAAGCCGGTCTTCGGGCCTGCGCGGCGCAGGCCCAACGGGCCCGCGGGTCTGGAACGGGCGGGGCGCGCCGGCGCAGACCCTGATCTTATGGGTGGCTTGACGCTCAAAACCCGATTTGGCTCAAGTGCTTCCTAGAATGCGCGGCTTTCGCTGCACGGCCCGGCGCAGCGCTCCCGAATCATTCCCGTGCCCGACCCCTCGATGCAGCTTCTTGCCTTGGCCGTCCTGCTGCCCCTGCTGCTGGGCGGCCCCCTGTGTGCCGTCATCGGTGCGCGCCTGACCCCGGCGCGGCGCCAGGGTGCAGCGTGGGCGGCCGCGGCCGTCACGGCAGCGGTGCTGGCCTTGCTGCTGAGCCAGGCGCCGGCGGTGTTTTCCGGGCAGACCCTGCTGCAGCACACGCCCTGGCTGCCGACGCTGGGCCTGGACGCCAACTTCCGCCTCGACGGGCTGGCGCTGATGTTCGGGCTGATGATCACCGCCGTCGGGCTGCTGGTGATCCTCTACGCCGCCTACTACCTCGGTCCCGAGGAACGTGCCGGCAAGTTCTTCGGCCTGCTGATGTTCTTCATGGCGGCCATGCTGGGCATCGTGCTGTCGGACAACCTGCTGCTGCTGGTGGTGTTCTGGGAGCTCACCAGCATCTCGTCCTTCCTGCTCGTGGGCTTCTGGAGCCACCGCGCCGAGGCGCGCGCCGGCGCCCGCATGGCGCTGGCCATCACCGGCGGCGGTGGGCTGGCGCTGCTGGCCGGCGTGCTGCTGCTGGGGCAGATCGCAGGCACCTACGACCTGTCGGCCATGCTCGGCCGCGGCGCACAGATCCAGGCCGACGCACGTTTCACCCCGGCGTTGCTGCTCATCCTGCTGGGCTGCTTCACCAAGAGCGCGCAGTTCCCCTTCCACTTCTGGCTGCCCGAGGCCATGGCCGCGCCAACACCGGTGTCGGCCTACCTGCACTCGGCCACCATGGTCAAGGCCGGCATCTTCCTTCTGATGCGGCTGTACCCGGTGATCAGCGGCGGCGCGCTGTTCGAGGTCCTGGTGGCCGGCATCGGGCTGGCGACCATGGTCTTTGCCGCCTACGTGGCGATGTTCAAGCACGACCTGAAGGGCCTGCTGGCCTACAGCACCATCAGCCACCTCGGGCTCATCGTGTTCCTGATCGGCCTCGATTCGCCGCTGTCGGCGGTGGCCGCGGTGTTCCACATCCTGAACCATGCCACCTTCAAGGCGGCGCTGTTCATGACCGCCGGCATCATCGACCACGAGACCGGCACGCGCGACATGCGCAAGCTCGGAGGCCTGTTCAAGGCGCTGCCGGTGACGGCCACGCTGGCGATGATCGCCGCCGCCGCCATGGCCGGCGTGCCGCTGGCCAACGGCTTCCTGTCCAAGGAGATGATGTTCGGCGAGGCGCTGCAGGCGCGTGTCGGCGTGCTGGGCAGCAGCGTGGTGGCGGTGCTGGTGACGCTGGCGGCCATCTTCGCGGTGGCCTACTCGCTGCGTTTCATCCACGACGTCTTCTTCAACGGCGAACCCAAGAACCTGCCGAAACCGCACCCGCACGAGCCGCCGATGTTCATGCGGGCGCCGGTGACGCTGCTGGTGATCGTCTGCGTGGTGGTGGGTGTGCTGCCCTCGGTTACCGTGGGCCCGCTGGTGCACATCGCGGCAGGCGCCATGCTCGGCGGCCCGCCGCCCGAGTACCACCTGGCGCTGTGGCATGGCGTGAACGTGCCGCTGATGATGAGCCTGGTGGCGATGGTCGGCGGCGTGGCGCTGTACTTCGCGCTGCAGCGCGGCTACGACCTGCACCTGCACCACCCGCGTGGCTGGACGGGCCGGCTCTTCTTCACCCGCGGGCTGGACGGGCTGTTCAGTATCGCGCGGCGCTTCACGCTGCGGCTGGAGAACGGCTCGCTGCAGCGCTACGCGGCCTGGATGGTGGCCAGTGCGGTGCTGCTGGCGGCCTGGCCGATGCTGACCGGTCCGGCGCTGGGCACGGGTACCCGCACGTTGCTGCCGGCCACGCCGCTGGCGTTGGTGCTGTGGGCGCTGCTGGCGGCCACCTGCGCGGCGCTGGCGGCCACCCACCACCGACGCTTCCAGGCGGTGATCCTCGTCGGCGTGGTGGGGCTGGTCACGTCGGTGGCTTTCCTCGGCCACTCGGCACCCGACCTGGCGCTGACGCAGCTCACCGTCGAGATCGTCTCCACCGTGCTGCTGCTGATGGGCCTGGCGCTGTTGCCGGCCGTCACGCCGCGCGAGTCGTCCACCGCCCGTCGCAGCCGCGACGCGTTGCTGGCACTGTCCGCGGGCGCCGGCATGGCCTGGCTGGCCTGGCTGGTGCTCACACGCGACCACGACGCCATTTCCTGGTTCTTCCTCGACAAGGCGGTGCCCGAAGGCGGTGGGGCCAACGTCGTCAACGTCATCCTGGTCGACTTCCGCGGCTATGACACCTGGGGCGAGATCACCGTGCTGGCCGTCGCCGGTCTGGGTGTGCTGGCCTTGCTGCAGGGCATGCACGTGCGGCGACCGGCCGCCGACGAGGCCGGGCGCCGCTTCAGCTACGTGCAGCCGCCTCTGATGCTGCGCACCGCCGCGCGCCTGCTGCTCCCGCTGACGCTGGTGGCGGCCGTCTACTTCTTCTGGCGCGGCCACGGCCTGCCGGGCGGAGGTTTTGTCGCCGGGCTGGTGACGGCGGTGGCGCTGGTGATGCAGTACATGGCGCTGGGCCAGCAGCGCGCCGACGCGCTGCTGGGCACCACCGGCGGCCGGCGCTACACGCTCTTCATCGCGCTGGGGCTGGGCGTCGCCACCTTCACCGGTCTGGGCAGTTTTGCCTTCGGCCATCCTTTCCTCAGCAGCGCCTCGGGTCATCCGGCGGTGGCACTGCTGGGTGAACTGCCGCTGGCCACCGCGGCGCTGTTCGACCTGGGCGTCTACCTGACGGTGGTGGCGTCGACGATGCTCACGCTGTCGGTGCTGGGCGCGGCCAGCGAAACTGCAGACGGTACGGGCGCCACGGGGGCAGGGGCCCAGGGCGCTGCCGGGCGGGGGGCGACGTGATGCCGTCGATGGAGTTCCTCTTCGCCAGCGGCATCGGCTTCGTCACCGCGGCCGGTGTCTACCTGCTGCTGCGCGCGCGCAGTTTCCCTGTGGTGCTGGGGCTGACGCTGCTGGGCTACGCGGTCAACGTCTTCATCTTCATCACCGGGCGGCTGTGGGTGGGTGCCGCGCCCATCGTCGGCAGCAGCCCGGGCCTGGCCGATCCGCTGCCGCAGGCCCTGGTGCTCACCGCCATCGTCATCGGTTTTGCCACCACGGGTTTCATCATCGAACTCGCGCTGCGCGGCCGCCACGAGCAGGGCAGCGACCATGTCGACGGCGTGCAGGGCGATGCCGCCGCGGGTGAAGAAGGGCGGGCGCGATGACGCTGGCCGACCACCTGCCGGTGCTGCCGGTGCTGCTGCCGGCGCTCACCGCCGTGCTGCTGCTCGTCATCGGCGACAGCCCGTCGCGCCTGCGCTGGGCGCGGGCTGTCGCGCTCGCATCCGTCGCGCTGGGCGCCGTGGTTGCGTTCCGCCTGGTCGAGCAGGCCGGCGGCGGCACCCTCGGTGTCTACCGGCTGGGTGACTGGCCGGCGCCCTTCGGCATCGTGCTCGTGATCGACCGGCTGTCGGCGCTGATGGTGGCGTTGAGCTCGGCCGTCGCGCTGCCGGTGCTGTGGCAGGCCTGCGCGGGCTGGGATGCCCGCGGCCGCCACTTCCACGCCTTGTTCCAGTTCCAGCTGATGGGGCTGAACGGCGCCTTCGTCACCGGCGATCTCTTCAACCTTTTCGTCTTCTTCGAGGTGCTGCTCATCGCCAGCTACGTGCTGATGGTGCACGGCCTGGGCCGCGAGAGGCTGCGCGTGGGCCTGCATTACGTGGCGCTGAACCTGCTGGCCTCGGCCTTGTTCCTGATCGGCGTGGCGTTGGTCTACGCCACCACCGGCACGCTGAACCTGGCCGACCTGGCGCTGCGCGTGCCGCGTGTGCCGGCGCCCGAGGCGGCGCTGCTGCAGGCCGGTGCACTGCTGCTGCTGGTGGTGTTCGGCTTCAAGGCCGCGCTGGTGCCGCTGGCGATGTGGCTGCCCGCCACCTACGCAGCGGCCAGCGCGCCGGTGGCCGCGTTGTTCGCGATCATGACCAAGGTGGGCGTCTACGCCATCCTGCGTGTGCACGGCGTCGTCTTCGGTGCCGATGCCGGGGCCTCCACGCTGCTGGTGCAGCCGCTGCTGCTGCCGCTGGCGCTGGCCACGGGCGTGGTGGGTGTGCTCGGCGCGATGGCCGCGGCCACGCTGCCGCGGCTGGTGGCCTGGCTGACGGTGGCCTCGGTGGGCACCATCCTCGTCGCGCTGGGGCTGTTCGGCGCCGCGGCCTGGTCGGCGGGGCTGTACTACCTGCTGCATTCGACGCTGGTGGTGGCCGCGCTCTTCCTGCTGGCCGGCGTGGTGGCGGCGCAGCGTGGCGAGACCGGCGGCGTCCTGACGCCGGGACCGCGCGTCGCACAGCCGGCGCTGCTGGGCGGTCTGTTCGTGCTGGGGGCGGCCTCGGTCACCGGGTTGCCGCCGCTGCCCGGTTTCATCGGCAAGCTGATGCTGCTGCAGGCGGCATCGACGCACGGATGGGCCGAGGCCGTGTGGGCCGTGGTGCTGGTGGTGGGCCTGCTGACGCTGGTGGGGCTGGCGCGTGCCGGCAGCCTCGTGTTCTGGGCCGCGCGTGGCGACCTGCCGGTGGGCGGCAGCGTGGCACCTTGGCACGCGTGGGCGCCCACCGCATTGCTGCTGGGTGCCGGTGTGGCGCTGAGCGTCTATGCCGCGCCGGTGCAGCGTTACACCGCTGCCGCCGCCGCGCAGTTGCAGGACCGCGCGGCCTACGCGCGCGCCGTGCTGCCCGAACTGGGCGGTGAAAACGCCGAGAGCGTGCGACCCTACCGCGTGCCGCCGTCGGCGCAGCCGTCCACCGTCCACCCGCCGCCCGTGCGGCCGGTGTCGCCATGACGCCGCGCTGGTTCGCCCATCCGGTGAAGTCGCTGCTGGTGGCGGTGTGCTGGCTGCTGCTGCGCCAGAGCCTGGCCCTGCCCGACCTGATCACCGCGGCCGTGCTGGGCCTGGTCTTGCCGCGTCTGGTATTCGGTTTCCTCGGCCACGACCCGGCGCCGCGCCGCTGGGGCCGCGCAATGCGCTTCGGCGGGCTGGTGCTGTGGGACATCGTGGTCTCCAACGTCACGGTTGCGCGCATCGTGCTGTCGCCTTGGTCGCGTCCGCAGCCGGTGTGGCTGGACGTGCCCTACACCTTGCAGAACCCCAGCGCGGTGCTGCTGCTGGCCGGCATCGTCACCACCACGCCGGGCACGGTGTCCTGCGTGGTCGACGAAGCGCGCCGTGTGCTCGTCGTGCACGTGCTCGACGGCGCCGACCCGGTGGCGGTGCGCGCGCAGATCGACGAGCGCTACGCCCGCGCCCTGAAGGAGATCTTCGAATGATCCTGACCTGGGCCCTGGACTTCGCCTTTGCGTCAGTGGCGGTGGCCATGGCGCTGTGCGGCTGGCGGCTGCTGCGCGGGCCGGGCGCCTGCGACCGCCTGCTGGCGCTGGACACGCTCTACATCAACACCGTGGTGCTCACAGTGCTGCTGGGCATGCGCCTGGGCACCGAGCTGCTGTTCGAGGCCGCGCTGCTGATCGCCATGCTGGGCTTCGTGTCGACGGTGGCGCTGGCCCGCTACGTGGCCCGTGGCGACGTCATCGAATGAGGAACTCGCGATGCTGAACACCTTGCCCCTGTGGGCCGAACTGACGCTGGCGACGCTGCTGGTGGTGTGCGGCATCTTCACGCTGGTGGGCTCGATCGGCCTGGTGCGCTTCGACGACTTCTTCATGCGCCTGCACGCGCCCACCAAGGCCGCCACGCTGGGCGCCGGCGGTGCGCTGCTGGCCAGCATGGGCCTGGCCTGGGCCCAGGGGCGGCCCGGCGTGCACGAGCTGCTGATCACGCTCTTCCTCTTCGTCACCGCGCCGGTCTCGGCCAACCTGATGGCGCAGGCCGCGCTGCACCTGCGCGTGCCCAGCCGCGCGCCGCCGCCGCCCGACCAGCCTTCGCCGTGACGGGTCGGCGGCGGCGTTCGGCACCGCTCAGGGCCTGGCGGGTCTCAGCACCAGCACCACCAGCGTCACCACCGTCAGCGGCAGCACGAAACTCAGCATGGCCTGGCTGAAGAACGGCAGGGCGGCGTGGTGCTGCGCCTGCATCACCAGGTAGCCGACATAGGCCACGTAGTAGGCGAGGAAGACGGCACCTTCCCAGCGCGCGATGACACGCCCGGTGATGAAGACCGGCAAGCAGGCCAGGGTCACGGCCAGCATGACCCAGAGGTCGAAGGCCAGCACCGCGGGTGCTATGAGCAGGGCGCCGGCACCCGGCGCAAAGCCGGCCACCAGCCCGGACAGCCCCAGGCAGCCCAGGATGTTGAAGACATTGCTGCCCACGACGTTGCCCACGGCAATGTCGCGTTCGCCCTTCATCGCCGCGGCCACCGATGTGGCCACCTCGGGCATCGAGGTGCCGGCGGCGACGATGGTCAGACCGATGACGACATCGCTGACCCCCAGTGCCTGGGCAAACGCCACCGACGCCGTGACCAGTGCGTTGGACCCCGCCACCAGTGCGGCCAGGCCGACGGCGATGAGGCCCAGTTGCACCGGCAGGCGCGAGTCCCAGCTGCCCACCGCGGCAGGCTGCAGTTCTTCGTCGAACTCCGCCGCATCGGCCTGCGTCTGGCGGCGCGACTGCACGACCACGAAGCCGACGTAGGCCAGCAGCAGCGCAAACAGCAGCGCGCCTTCCAGCGCGGCGATGCGGCCGTCCAGCGCCAGCACCACCAGCAACAGCGACACACCCAGCATGATGGGCACTTCCTGGCGCACGACCTGGCCGTGCACCGCCAGCGGCGTGACCAGCGCGCTGAGGCCCAGGATGAAGAGCACGTTGAAGATGTTGCTGCCGACGACGTTGCCCACCGCGATGTCGGTCTTGCCGTTGAGCACCGCCCCGACCGACACCGCGACTTCGGGCGCGCTGGTGCCCATGGCGACGATGGTCAGGCCGACGACGAGCGGCGAAATGCCGAAGGACAGCGCCAGCTTCGAGGCGCCGCGCACCAGCAGGTCGGCCCCTACCACCAGGCCGACCAGGCCGGCCGCAAACAGCAGAAGGTTCAGCATGCCGGGCCGCGCTGGCTCAGTGCTCGGCCGGGGCGCTGTGCGACATCAGCTTGTCGGCGTAGGCGATGGCCAGGGCCGAGAACAGGAAGGCGATGTGGATCAGCGTCTGCCACAGCAGCACCTTCTCGCTGTAGTTCTCGGCGTTGATGAAGGTCTTCAGCAGGTGGATGCTGCTGATGCCGATGATGGCCGTGGCCAGCTTGACCTTCAGCA
>LNFM01007550.1_pt1 | contig 16953 bp, 19 predicted proteins | sample 596031 | NCBI WGS metagenome assembly LNFM01 (sample SAMN04254537, study PRJNA301005) | activated carbon metagenome | isolation source: dual media filters at the Ann Arbor, Michigan drinking water treatment plant | place: USA: Ann Arbor
CGAGTTCGATTGATTTCGCAATCTCGCGCTCCCAGCGGTCGCCATTGGCGAGCAGTTTCGCCTTGTCATAATAGAGTTCCTCGCGGGTCTCGGTCGCGAATTCGAAATTCGGTCCCTCGACGATGGCATCGACCGGGCAGGCCTCCTGGCACAGGCCGCAATAGATGCATTTCACCATGTCGATGTCGTAGCGGACGGTGCGGCGGGTGCCGTCGTTGCGGCGCGGGCCGGCCTCGATCGTGATCGCCTGTGCCGGGCAGATCGCCTCGCACAGCTTGCAGGCGATGCAGCGTTCCTCGCCGTTCGGATAGCGGCGCAGTGCGTGCTCGCCGCGGAAGCGCGGCGAGATCGGGCCCTTCTCGAAGGGATAGTTCAGCGTCGGCTTCGGCTTGAAGAAATAGCGCATGGCGAGGAAGAACGCCGATACGAATTCGCTCAGGAGAAGCGAGCGGGCGGTTGCGTTGATATTGACGCTCATGGCGACCTCACTTCGGCGCGATGCCGGCGAATTGCAGCACGCCGGCCACAATCACCACCATCGCCAGCGACAACGGCAGGAACACCTTCCAGCCGAGCCGCATCAGTTGATCGTAGCGGTAGCGCGGCACGATCGCCTTCGCCATTGCGATCATGAAGAACATGAAGAACAGTTTCAGCGCGAACCAGACCGCGCCCGGGATCCAGGTGAACGGCGGCAGCGCGATCGGCGGCAGCCAGCCGCCGAGGAACATGATCGTCGCCAGCGCGCACATCGTGGTGATCGCGACATATTCGCCGAGCATGAACAAGAGATACGGCGTCGAGCCGTATTCGACCATGAAGCCCGCGACCAGTTCGGATTCCGCTTCCACCAGATCGAATGGCGGGCGGTTGGTCTCCGCCAGCGCCGAGACGTAAAACACCACGAACATCGGGAACAGCGGCCACACATACCAGTTCAGGATGGTGAGCTGCGGCAGGCCGATCAGGCTGGCGAGGCCGCGGGTGTTCTGCGCTTCCACAATGGCGGAAAGGTTAAGCGTACCCGCGCACAACAACACCGTGATGATGACGAAGCCGATCGAGACTTCGTAGGACACCATCTGCGCCGCCGAACGAAGCGCCGCCAGGAACGGATATTTCGAGTTCGACGACCAGCCGGCCATGATGATGCCGTAGATCGACAGCGACGAGATCGCAAAGATATAGAGCACGCCGACATTGATGTCCGCGATCACCCAGCCGAGATCCATCGGGATCACGGCCCAGGCGGCCAGCGCCAGCACGCACGACACCAGCGGCGCCAGCAGGAACACGCCCTTGTTGGAGCCGGACGGGATGATCGGCTCCTTCAGCACGAATTTCAGAAGGTCCGCGAAGGACTGCAGCAGGCCCCACGGGCCGACCACGTTGGGGCCGCGGCGGATCTGCACCGCCGCCCAGATCTTGCGGTCGGCGAGCAGGATGTAGGCGATCGCGACCAGCAGCACGACCAGCAGCAGGACGCTCTGCGCCAGCATCACGATCAGCGGCCAGAGGAAGCCGGTCCAGAACGAGCTTGCGAAAAAATCAGCCATCAGATCACGCTCACTCCGCTGCCGTCAGCATTCGCCCGGCCGCCAGCCGGGAACATTCGGCCATCACCGCCGATGCCCGCGCGATCGGGTTGGTCAGGTAGAAATCCTCGACCGAACTCCTGAACGGCGACTTGTCGATCTTGCCGCCCTTCTTGCCCGCCAGCGCCGTTACGTCGCCGGCGTTGCCGGGCGCGATCTGGTCGATCCGCATCAGGTGCGGCACCGCCTTCGACAGCGCCTGGCGCAGCGCCTGCAGGGAATCATAGGGCAGCTTCTTGCCCATGACGTCCGACAGCGCGCGCACGATCGCCCAGTCCTCGCGCGCCTCGCCGGGCGGGAACGCCGCGCGGCTGGCGATCTGCACCCTGCCCTCGGTGTTGACGAAGATGCCGGATTTCTCAGTGTAGGCCGCGCCCGGCAGGATGACGTCGGCGCGATGTGCGCCACGATCGCCATGGGTGCCGATATAGACCACGAACGTGCCATCCGGCACTTTTACTTCATCGGCGCCGAGCAGGAACAGCACGTCGAGCGTGCCGAAGGTCGTCATCTGCGCCAGGTTGAGGCCGTCCGCACCAGCCGTAAAGCCGATATCGAGCGCGCCGGCGCGCGAAGCGGTATCCTGCAGCACGGCAAAGCCGTTCCAGCCGTCCTTGAGCGCACCGACGCTGCTCGCGACCTTGGCCGCCAGCGCCAGCACCGCCGCGCCGTCATGGCGCGCCAGCGCACCGGCGCCGACCAGCACGATCGGGTTCTTGGCGCCCTTCAGCACCTCTGCAAAAGAATGCTTGCCGGTGGCGAGTTCGCTCAGCGAATCCGCACCTGCGCCGAGATAGTCGTAATCGTAGGTGAGATCGGCCTTGGCGCCGATCACGCCGACCTTGAGCTGCCCGGTGCGCCAGCGCTTGCGGATGCGCGCGTTGAAGACAGCGGCTTCCCGGCGCGGGTTGGAGCCGATGATCAACAGCGCGTCGGCCTGGTCAATGCCGGCGATGGTCGGATTGAAAATATAGGACGCCCGGCCCGCACCGGCGAAGGCATCGCCACCCTGCACCGCCAGATTGGCCGAGCCGCATTTCGCCAGCAGCTCCTTCAGCGCGAACATCTCCTCGACCGCTGCGAGATCGCCGGCGATCGCGCCGATCCGTTTGCCGTCGATGCGGGCGGTCTTGGCCGCGATCGCGGCAAAAGCCTCCTGCCAGGAGGCGGCGCGGAGCTGGCCGTTTTCGCGGACATAGGGCCGGTCGAGCCGCTGCGTCCGCAAGCCGTCGACAATGTGGCGGGTCTTATCGGAAATCCATTCCTCGTTCACGGCCTCGTTGATGCGCGGAAGGATCCGCATCACCTCGCGGCCGCGGGTATCGACGCGGATCGCAGACCCCACGCCGTCCATGACATCGACCGACTGGGTCTTGCCGAGCTCCCACGGACGCGCGGCGAACGCGTAGGGTTTCGAGGTCAGCGCGCCGACCGGGCAGATATCGACGAGGTTGCCCTGCAGCTCAGAGGTCAGCGCCTGCTCCAGAAAGGTCGTGATCTCCATGTCCTCACCACGGCCGGTTGCGCCCATTTCCGGGGCGCCGGCAACTTCCGCCGAGAAGCGGACGCAGCGCGTGCACTGGATGCAACGGTTCATCGAGGTCTTGACCAGCGCACCGAGATACTTGTCCTCGACCGCGCGCTTGTTCTCGGCAAAGCGCGAGGTGTCGACGCCGTAGCCCATCGCCTGGTCCTGCAGGTCGCACTCGCCGCCCTGGTCGCAGATCGGGCAATCCAGCGGGTGATTGATCAGCAGGAATTCCATCACGCCTTCGCGCGCCTTCTTCACCATCGGCGAACGCGTCGAGATTTCCGGCGGCTCGCCCTTCGGGCCGGGGCGGCAGTCGCGCACGCCCCAGGCGCAGCTCGCGACCGGCTTCGGGCCCCCCTTCACCTCGACCAGGCACATCCGGCAATTGCCGGCGATCGACAGCCGCTCGTGGTAGCAGAAGCGCGGAATTTCGGCGCCCGCGGCCTCGCACGCCTGCAGCAGCGTGAATTCCGCAGGTACATCGATCTCTTTGCCGTCGATGATGAGTTTGGTCATTGCGGTCAAGTCTTTCCCAGCTTGCAGTCTGGCGGTGTAACGCTGGCGGTCTTCAGCGCCGTCTTGATCCATTGCTGGGTCTCGGCGCCATAGGTGGCGAGATAGGACGGCTGCGCCGCGTTCTTCTCGCACAGGAACGGCAGATGCGGTTTCAGGTCGTAGTCGCAGGAGGCCTGCCACTCGCGCTTGCCGGAGAATGCGCCGATGGCTTCCTCGCAGGCGTAGAGCAGGTAGGTGACAAAGCTCTCGTACTGAACCTGCTCGTCGCGGCCGGAAGCCTTGATCTTCTCATAGTCCGGCTGCGCGAACTTCGGATTCTTGAACGCCAGATCGGTGTAACCCAGAAACGCTTGTCGCGCGCTGGAGGCGCGGTTGCTGTTACGGATCTCGTTGATCTGGAACAGGATCGCAACAAAGCCGAGCAGCGCCACGGCCGCCTGCGCCATCTGCGCCAGCGTCCCGTATCTCTGCCACCAGAAGATGCTCGGTTGCGACATCGTTCCCATCATTCAGTGCGTTGCATCGGACAATTCGAGGCGCTTCTCAATCCGCTCCACGCGAACTTCCAGACGGTCCAGCCTGCGGTTGACACCGGCAAGGCCTTCCTCGACGGAGGTCATGCGCGTCTTCAAATCATGGAGGTCTTCCGCCATCCGCTCAGTGCGTTGATCGATCTTGCGCAAGATCGCCAACACGATGCTGTCAGGTTCGTCTGCCATTGCTCTACTCCGCCGCGACCATGTTCACGGGATCGCGCACGCCGATATCGTCGATGTCGGCCTTGTGCGAATACTCGGCGATACGCTCCTCGATCTCGTGACGGAAGTGCGCGATCAGGCCCTGGATCGGCCACGCAGCCGCGTCGCCGAGCGCGCAGATGGTGTGGCCTTCGACCTGCTTCGTCACTTCCAGCAGCATGTCGATCTCGCGCTTGTGGGCGCGGCCATCGGCCATGCGGCTCAGCACCCGCCACATCCAACCCGTGCCTTCGCGGCACGGCGTACATTGGCCGCAGCTCTCATGCTTGTAGAAATAGGAGATGCGCGCGATCGCGCGGATCAGGTCGGTCGACTTGTCCATCACGATCACGGCGGCGGTACCGAGGCCGGAGCGCAGCTTGCCGAGACTGTCGAAATCCATCGGCGTGTCGATGATCTGCTCGGCCGGCACCATGCGCACCGACGAACCGCCGGGGATCACGGCCTTCAGATTGTCCCAGCCGCCGCGAATGCCGCCGCAATGGCGTTCGATCAGTTCGCGGAACGGAATCCCCATCGCCTCTTCGACGTTGCAAGGCCGCTCGACATGACCGGAAATACAAAACAGCTTGGTGCCGACATTATTGGGCCGGCCGATCGCGGCGAACCACGCCGCGCCGCGCCGCAGGATGTCCGGCGCGACCGCGATGGATTCGACGTTGTTGACGGTGGTCGGGCAGCCGTAAAGGCCGACATTGGCGGGGAACGGCGGCTTCAGCCGCGGCTGGCCCTTCTTGCCTTCGAGGCTCTCCAGCAGCGCGGTTTCCTCGCCGCAGATATAGGCGCCGGCGCCATGCGCGACATAGATGTCGAACGGCCAGCCGTTGAGATTGTCCTTGCCGACCAGCTTGGCGTCATAGGCCTGATCGATCGCGGCCTGCAGATGCTCGCGCTCGCGGATGAATTCGCCGCGCACATAGATGTAGCAGGCATGCGCGTTCATCGCGAAACTGGCGAGCAGGCAGCCTTCGACCAGCAGATGCGGGTCGTGCCGCATGATCTCGCGGTCCTTGCAGGTGCCGGGCTCGGACTCGTCGGCATTGACCACGAGATAGCTCGGCCGGCCGTCGGTCGATTCCTTCGGCATGAACGACCATTTCAGCCCGGTCGGAAAGCCCGCCCCGCCGCGCCCGCGCAGGCCGGAAGACTTCATCTCGTTGATGATCCAGTCGCGGCCCTTGTCGATGATCGCCTTGGTGCCGTCCCACGCGCCACGCCGTCGCGCGCCCTCCAGCCCCCAGTCGTGAAGGCCGTAGAGGTTCTTGAAGATGCGATCCTTGTCGTCGAGCATGACTTGAAGCTTCCTAGATCAACGATTGGACTGCGCGTAGGCGAGGCCTGCGGCGCATCCGCCGAAGGTCAGCGCCCACAACAGGCTGGATTCGAGCGTTGCGCTCAGCGCGTAACGCTGCAGCAGGAAAATGAACGCAGCCGCCGCGATGGCGTGCATGCCAATATAGCGCCAGTTTTTCATCGCGCCGTCCCTCTCCGACCCGTCCGCGGGCAATGCCCCGCAGCGGCTCATGTGGTTTCCTTCAGCGTCGTCGGGCCGCCCACCGGCGCCGAGAACTGACGGTCGATCTGCGGTCCGGGTTTTGGCGGATTGCCTGACGCAAAGCCGTCCAGCACCTTGCCGAAACTTTCCGCGGTCAGATCCTCGTAGGTATCCTTCCAGATCTGGACCATCGGCGCATTCACGCAGGCGCCGAGGCACTCGACCTCTTCCCAGCTGAAATTACCATCCTTCGAAAGCTCGAAGGGGTCGTGATGAATGCGGTGCTGGCACACCTCGATCAGGTCGCCGGCGCCGCGCAGGCGGCACGGCGTGGTGCCGCAGACCTGCACATGGGCCTTCTTGCCGACCGGCTGCAGCTGAAACATCGTGTAGAAGGTCGCCACCTCCAGCACGCGGATGTACGGCATTTCCAGCAGGTCGGCGACGGCGCGGATCGCGACCTCCGAAACCCATCCTTCGTGCTGCTCCTGGACGCGCCACAGGATCGCAATGACCGCGGACGCCTGGCGTCCCGGCGGATACTTCGCGATCTGCGCCTTTGCCCAGGCGAGGTTCTCATCCGAGAACGTGAAGCTCGCGGGCTGCAATTCCTTCGGGGCGAGGCGGCGGACGGACATCGTTCAGTCTCTCATTGCACGCGGCGCGCGGCTTTCGCATTGAGCGCATCGATCCGGGCGAGCCAGAATGCACTTGCGGTGCCGAACACGTTGTAGCCGACATGGGTTGAAACCTTGATCCGATCCAGAATCGAAAGGTCGGTCACGGTTTCAAGGCGATTGCTGCGCGGATCGTAGACGATCAGCTTCAGTGGGGTCTGTTCGAGGATATAACGCGATACGGTGTGGGCGGGATCGTTGCCGTGCTCCTCGCACAGCAACACACTGTCACCCTGCATCAGCCGGGCGCCGCCCTTCATGGCCTCGATCTCGACGCCCTCGACGTCGAGCTTGATCAGGTATTTGCCGCCGGGCGCGACCTTGCCGTCATCGAGCAGATTGTCGAGCGCGAGAACCGGCACCTCCTCGCCGTCCGACTGGTCGCCGGCGATGGAAAACGCCTCGTGCTTGGTGCCGGACAGGCGCGCAGTGCCGCGCGCTGAGCCGATCGCGCACTTCAAGGCTTCGAACCGGTTGCCGTTGATTCGGGCGTTGTTGGCGAGCTTCGGGAAATTCTGCCCTGACGGCTCGATCGCGATCGCCTTGTGCGAGCCGAACGGCTTGCTCGACACCAGCACCGACCAGTAGCCGTAATTGGCGCCGCAATCGAGCAGCGTATAGTCGACGTCGGCGGAGTCCTTGAACAGCAGTTCGAGTTCGTCCTCGTAGTGATAGGTGCGGTTGAGCAGCTTGCTCCAGTAGCCATCGCCATAGGGAAACTCGAAGAGCGCGTCCGGGTTGAGTTTGACCTGGATGCCGCGCTTGGGCAGCGTCGTGCGCAGCAAATTAGCGCACATGTTATAACCGCGGTGCGAGAAGTGCGCGCCCACCTTCGACCCCAGCGTCAACGCCATCGCGGCCAGACGCTCCCATGCGTTGACGCCTTCAAGCGCGCCCGAAGCCCGGTCGAACTGGATGGGCGCCTGCGCCATCACCGGTCGACCTCTCCGAACACGATGTCGAGCGAACCGAGAATGGCCGAGACGTCGGCGAGCAGATGGCCTTTGCAGATGTGATGCATCGCCTGCAGGTGGGCGAAGCCCGGCGCGCGGATCTTGCACTTGTAGGGCTTGTTGGTGCCGTCGGAGACCAGATAGACGCCGAACTCGCCCTTCGGCGCTTCGACGGCGGCGTAGACCTCGCCGGCCGGCACGTGGAAGCCTTCGGTGTAGAGCTTGAAGTGATGGATCAGCGCTTCCATCGAACGCTTCATCTCGCCGCGTCGCGGCGGCACGATCTTGTTGTCCTCGACGACCACAGGCCCCTGCCCGTCAGCCGCGCGCAGCTTGGCGATGCACTGCTTCATGATGCGCACCGACTGGCGCATCTCTTCCATGCGGATGCAATAACGGTCGTAGCAATCGCCGTTCTTGCCGATCGGGATGTCGAAATCCATCTCGGCGTAGCATTCGTAAGGCTGCGCCTTGCGCAGATCCCAGGCCGCGCCCGAGCCGCGCACCATCACGCCGGAGAAGCCCCACTCCCAGGCTTCCTTCAGCGAGACGACGCCGATATCGACGTTGCGCTGCTTGAAAATGCGGTTGCCGGTCAGAAGCGTTTCGAGGTCGGCGACCACCTGCAGGAACGGATCGCACCAGGCGTCGATATCGTCGATCAATTTAGGCGGCAGGTCCTGATGCACGCCGCCGACGCGGAAGAACGCCGCATGCATGCGCGAGCCGGAGGCGCGCTCATAGAACACCATAAGCTTTTCGCGCTCTTCGAAGCCCCACAGCGGCGGGGTCAGCGCGCCCACGTCCATCGCCTGCGTGGTGACGTTGAGCAGGTGCGACAGAATGCGGCCGATCTCGCAATAGAGCACGCGGATCAGTTGCCCGCGGCGCGGCACCGTGATGCCGAGCAGCTTTTCCACCGCAAGGCAGAACGCATGTTCCTGGTTCATCGGCGCGACGTAATCGAGCCGGTCGAAATACGGTATCGCCTGCAGATAGGTCTTCTGTTCGATCAGCTTTTCGGTGCCGCGATGCAGCAGGCCGATATGCGGATCGACCCGCTCGACGACTTCGCCGTCGAGTTCGAGGACGAGACGGAGCACACCATGCGCCGCCGGATGCTGCGGTCCAAAGTTGATGGTGAAGTTACGGAGATTCTGCGGTTGCTCGTTCATGGTCAGGCCTTCGGCTCAGCCTTCTCATCGCCCGGCAGCGGATAGTCCGCGCCTTCCCAAGGCGAGAGGAAATCGAATTTGCGGAATTCCTGGTTGAGGCGGACGGGCTCGTAGAGCACCCGCTTCTCCTGGTCGTCGTAACGCACTTCGACAAAGCCGGTGAGCGGAAAATCCTTGCGCAGGGGATGGCCGTCGAAGCCGTAATCGGTCAGCAGCCGGCGCATGTCGGGATGGCCGGTGAAGATTACGCCGTAGAGGTCGTAGGTCTCGCGCTCGAACCAGTCGGCGCCGGGAAACACGTCGATGATCGACGGTACCTGCGTGGTTTCGTCGGCCTCGGCGCGGATACGGATGCGTTCGTTCAGGGTAGGCGACAGCAGGTGATAGACCACGTCGAAGCGCTTCTCGCGGCCGGGATAGTCCACCGCCGTGACATCGATGATGTTGACGAAACGCAGCGCCGGATCGTCGCGCAGGTACTTCATGACCTCGACGATGCTGCCTGCTTCGACCGTCACCGTGAGCTGGTTGAACGCGACCGAATGGGCAGAGGCCGCGCCGCCAAGCGCGCTAACAATCGTCTGCCCAAGGGCGTCGAGCTTGCCGTCGTCCATTACCTAAAACCTTAGCGTTCGATGGTCCCGATGCGCCGGATCTTCTTCTGCAGCAGCAGCACGCCGTAGAGCAGCGCCTCCGCCGTCGGCGGGCATCCGGGCACGTAGATGTCGACCGGCACGATGCGATCGCAGCCGCGCACGACCGAATAGGAATAGTGATAGTAGCCACCGCCATTGGCGCACGACCCCATCGAAATCACGTAGCGCGGCTCGGGCATCTGGTCGTAGACCTTGCGCAACGCTGGCGCCATCTTGTTGGTGAGCGTGCCCGCCACGATCATGACGTCGGACTGCCGCGGCGAGGCGCGCGGCGCGAAGCCGAAACGCTCGACGTCGTAGCGCGGCATCGACACCTGCATCATCTCGACCGCGCAGCAGGCGAGACCGAACGTCATCCACATCAGCGAGCCCGTGCGCGCCCAGGTGATCAGATCGTCGGCGGCGGCAACGAAGAAGCCCTTGTCGGACAGCTCGTGATTGACCTCGAGGAAGAACGGATCGTTGGCGCCGACCGGCCTGCCGGTGGCGGGATCGAGAATACCCTTCGGCGCCTGCGCAATATCAGGCGAAGAGCCACGGGTTGCTGTCGGGCTCAATCCCATTCGAGCGCGCCTTTCTTCCACTCATAAACAAATCCGACCGTGAGGACGGTGAGGAACACCATCATCGTCCAGAAGCCGGTGACTCCCAGCTTGCCGTACGCGACCGCCCACGGGAACAGGAACGCGACTTCGAGATCGAAGATGATGAAGAGGATCGCGACCAGGTAGAAGCGGACGTCGAACTTCATGCGGGCGTCGTCAAAAGCGTTGAATCCGCATTCATAGGCGGACAGCTTTTCCGGATCCGGCTGCTGGAAGGCGACGAGGAACGGCGCGATCAGAAGCGCCAGGCCGATCAGGCTGGCCACTCCGATAAACACGACAAGTGGAAGGTAATCCTGCAGGATGCCGGTCATCGGCGTAGCCTTTTCCTGCGGTTACGGACTGCCGCAGATTCGTTGATTGGAATGGTTCTTGAGGCTTAGCGCAGCGCAACAGAGGGCGCAAGACAAGCCATCCCGACGTCTCTCCCTGCTCATGGCGCGCTTGCAGAACCCGAAAAAGTGTTGCGTTCCTGCCGCGCTTGCCGATGCCAGCGCCAACCGGATCGGCCACGATCTCAGGCCTGGTCCTTCTCGTCGGCGAGCATCACAGCGGCTGTCTCGGTGAGGCGATCGATCTGGTCCAGAAGCCCTGCCAGTTCCTCCTTGCCGAGTTGCTCCAGGAGCCGCCGATTGCGCTCGTGAGCGCCAGCCACGATCGTATCGTGGGCCGCCAGTCCAGCCTTGGTCAGGCAAACCAGCGTCTCCCGATTGTCCCGCGGATTGATCTCCTTGGCGACCAGTCGGCGCGAGACCAGCTCGGCGAGCGCCCGGCTGATCTGCCCCTTGTCCATGCCGACCGCCTCAGCGAGCCGGATCACGCTCATCGGCGGTCGCCGTCCCAGGGAGGCCACCAGTCCGAATTCCACCGGCGAGAGCCCGACCAGCCGCTTGTAGCGCAGGATCGCGCCGCGCTTGAGCAGATTGGCCAGCACGATCAGCCGCGACGACAGCATCGCCGTGGCCGGCGCCAGCTCTGCATCGTTTGCTGCAACGGCCAGCGGCGCGGCCTGCTTTACGGGCTTCTGGTTCATTCCCAAACCTCTGCCAACAAAGCTGGCCGCTGCCAAGGCCAGCGATCGCGATCGGACGCGGCAATCGCGCGATGCAAAACGAAGATCGTCGATATCGTCCATCGCCATCGCGACGCGGGCGCGCCTGGCATTAGCGAATCGGTCGGCATTCCAGCCTTGGCCCGGTGTCGCCGCGCATGCGGACGCGGGGCTTCAACGGGGCGCTGGCGGCAACTTCAATCTTGTCAGCCGTTGCCCGGTAAGCTCGGCCACGCGCTGAAGCACGACCGTGGCGTCCTCGCGTGCGGTTTTCGCTGTTGCTGGCAGCCGTCACCACTACGCTCGGCGCGATGCTGACCATGGGCCACGCAGTCGACCCGTGCGGACAGCCAACTGCCCCGGGTGCATTTCGCACGTTTCTCCTTGTTATTATTATAGTTTCCATCCCGCCCCGGTCGCCGCGCCCGGTGACTGCTCCCCGCTTGTGTGCGTTCCATCACGGAGCCCGGCAATAAACGAGGCGAAAAACCGGCGAGATGAAACCATTTTGAGGGAACCGCGAAACCATCTTGAAACAGATGACGCGTAAATCTCTCCGCAACAGAGGACGCAGAGTCGTCCGGGAGGCTTAGATGAACCACTCCATTCACTCGGCGGATCGCAGTACCCACCTGAAGATCGTGGTTGTCGCCCTCGTGGCCGGCATCGCGGTCGCAGCCTTCGGCATTTCGGCCCGCACGGGAGCGGATTACAGCCAGACTGCCCAGGTCGTTAAGGCGGGCAAGCCGGTGGTGGTCACCAGCGCGAACACTTCGACGGTACGCTAAGCCAAATCAATCCAATTGGAATAAAAACGGCCGCCCTTTGGGCGGCCTTTTTGTTTGCGCGAGAAAACTGGCGCGAGAGACGGGACTCGAACCCGCGGCCTCCGCCGTGACAGGGCGGCGCTCTAACCAACTGAGCTACTCCCGCGGATGCCGTAATCAGATCCTGACCCGCGCAGAACCGAGGGCATAAAGGGCCGTTTCCCCATAGTCAAGGACGTTGCAAATCCTCCCGCCAAATGGGCACTTCCTTGACGCCGATGCAAATAACGGCCTGTTTTAGGGCATAACATCGCAGGTGCCCGACAGCCGAATCGTTTAAGGCCTGATACAGTTGGGTTTCTTGAAGCCCTCCGCGTTCCCGTCGGATCGGGACCAGCGGGCTTCAGCTCATCATGCGACGCGTTTTCCGGCACCGAGCCGGTATTTGCGAACGCTCGAAAGACATTTCCAACAAGGAGGGCCAGTTTTGGCGAAGAAAGCAGCATCCCCAGCCACCATCACGCTCAAGCACCTGGCGGCGGCGCTGGCGGAGGACCATGAATTGTCGAAGAAGGCCGCCGAGGCGATCCTGACCGATCTGGTCGGCAAGATCACCAAGCACCTGAAGAAGGGCGAGCGCATCCGCATCGTCGGCCTCGGCATCCTCCAGGTCCGCAAGCGCGCCGCCCGCGTGGGCCGTAACCCCGCCACCGGCGAGCCGATCCAGATCAAGGCAAGCAAGAAGGTGGCGTTCCGCGCCTCCAAGGAACTCAAGGAAGCCGTCTGACGCAACGGCCCGCCTGATTTCAGCCAGAAGGCCATTCCGGCACAGCCCCGGAATGGCGCTTTTCTGTTATAGAGCGCTTCCCGTGCTCATATTGCTGCGGTCATCATGCTGGCTAAGCCCCTCGCCTTCACCCACACCGTCACCGAGCGCTTCCTGCGCTATGTCCTGATCGACACGCAGTCGGATCCGGCCTCGCCGACCTGCCCCTCCACCGAAAAGCAGAAGAACCTCGGCCGCATGCTCGCCGCCGAACTGCAGGCGATGGGCATTGCCGACGCCCATCTCGACGAACACGGCTATGTCTACGCCACGATCCCGGCCACTACCGACAAGCAGGTCCCGGCGATCTGCTTCTGCTCGCACATGGACACCTCGCCCGACTGCTCCGGAGCGAACGTCAAGCCGCAGATCGTAAAGAATTATCAGGGCGGCGACATCGTGCTGCGACCCGACATAGGTCCGATTGGAGGCCTCCAGGGCGGGCGGGTAGAGGTGCCAGTGATCCGCTCCGCCGATCACCCCGCGCTCGCCGACCAGATCGGCCATGACATCATCACGACGGACGGCACCACGCTGCTCGGGGCCGACAACAAGGCCGGCGTCGCCGAGATCATGGATGCAGCGCAATTCCTGATGCAACACCAGGAGATCAAGCACGGCACCATCAAGATCCTGTTCACCCCCGACGAGGAGATCGGTCGCGGCGTCGACAAGGTCGACCTGAAAAAGCTCGGGGCTGCATTCGCCTACACGATGGACGGCGAAAGCGCCGGCTGCATCGAGGACGAGACCTTCTCCGCCGACGGCGCCACCATCACCATCGAGGGTGTCTCAACCCATCCGGGCTTTGCCAAGGGCAAGATGGAGCACGCGATCAAGATCGCGGCCGCCATCGTCGAGCGGCTGCCAAAGGACACCTGCTCGCCGGAGACCACCGAGGGCAAGGAAGGCTTTCTGCATCCGATCGGCATTTCGGGAGCGCTGGAGAAAGCCAGCATCGGGTTCATCGTACGCGACTTCACCGACGAAGGGCTCAAGGAAAAGGAAGCGCTGCTCGAATCCATCGTCAAGGGCGTGATGAAAGACTATCCTCGCTCGACCTGGCGAATGGCAGTCACGCCGCAATACCGCAACATGAAGCAGGTGATCGACCGCCACCCCGAGATCGTCGACTACGCCATCGAGGCGATCGAGCGCGCCGGCCTGACACCGGTGCGCGGCTCGATCCGCGGCGGCACCGATGGCTCGCGGCTGTCGTTCATGGGGCTGCCCTGCCCCAACATCTTTGCCGGCGAACACGCGTTTCATTCGCGGCTGGAATGGGTCAGCCGGCAGGACATGGAAAAGGCGGCAGAGACCATCGTGCATCTGGCGATGATCTGGGAGGAACGGGCCTGAATCTTCGCCGAGGTTCCACGACGGACGTCAGCGGAGGGTTCGGCTCACAAAACGAGGAGTCCACCATGCGATTGCCCGCAGTCGTCGCCTTGGCGCTTGTCGTTGCAGTCACAGCCTCAATGCCGGCATCCGGGGCGCCGGCCGCTTCCGACTGTCCAAAACTGGTGGAACTTGCGGACTGGGGCGAGAACTCGACCGGCGACATCAGCGTCGCGCCCGGACAAAGCTGCCTGTTTCCGATCACGATACGCGGCACCGTGAACAGTTCCGAGATTTTGAAGAAGCCGGCCTATGGCAAGCTGAAGAAGCTCAACGCGACCACGTACGAATACAAGGCGAAGGCCAAGTACAAGGGGAACGACAGTTTTGCCATCAAGGCGACGGGTCAGGGACCGAGGGCTTCCGGCACGTCGGTCATCACCGTGAACGCCACCATCAAGTAGTGCTCCTCGCGGTGACTCACGACGGCGCGAGTCGTCGTCCGGCGAAGGCCCTTACTCCAGCGTCCCCCGAAGACCTCGGATGCCGCTTTCCGGATTACCTCGATCCGTGGTGCGTTGATTGGGGCCCTGATCCAGGCCACCTTGGCCACGGGTCTCGCGGGTTGCATGCGTGCGGACCTCACTCTGGTCGGACGCCGTGATGACGCGAACGGCGATCGCGCCCACGACAAGCAGTGCGACCATTACCAGCCCGGTCAGGACCGGAGTTAGCGTCAGATCGGACCAGCGCATCATCGCCACACCCGTTCGCATTGTCGCCAGCCCATGACACGGGACGTAGGTGAATCGTCAGGCGATTTGGTGACGCGGAGATGGCGATAATGACGCGGCTAGGATGCCCGCGCCGTTACCAGCCAGACCGATGCCGGCAGCAACACCGCATCGCCCTTGGCGAACGGCATCAGCGATTCGCGAATGGAGTTCGCGGCGGCGGCGCGCACTTCCGCAGACTGGCCTTCCAAAGCCCGGCTCACCGGGCCGATTTCGAGGGCGCCCTGCACGGCGCCATCAAGCCCCCGGCCGATGGCGGCGTCGAGCAGCAACGGACACGCCTCCAGCTCTACACCGGTAAAGCCGGCCGCCTCGAGAATGCGGCGAACGCGCGGCTCCGAGGCGAACGCAAACGGCCCGGGATCTTCCGGCCCCTGCTGCGGCAGTTTTGGCACGTGCTTATAGGCGGCCGCGAGCGGCGCCATGAAGAACGGATTTTCGCGCGGCTCACGCCAGCAGGCGAACGTCAGCCGGCCCGAAGGTCGCAGCGCTTTCCGCATGTTCGCAAACGACAGCGCGGGATCGGCGAAGAACATCACGCCGAACCGCGACGCCAGCACGTCAAAGCTTGCCGGTTCGAACGGATAGACGGTCGCGTCCGCCAGCACGAAATCGATCGGCAGCTCCTTCGGCGCAGCCTGCCGCGCCCGGTCCAGCATGGGACCTGACACATCGACGCCGAGCACACGGCCCGACGGCGCGACCTTCCGCGCGAACGCAATCGCGGTCGCGCCGCTGCCGCAACCGACATCGATGACGCGCTCGCCCGGCTTGAATCCGGCCCGGTCGACCACGAGATCGGCCACCGGCTTGAGCAACACATCCTGCGCCGCCTGGCGATCCGCCCAGCGCTGTCCTGCGGGACCGTTCCAGTAAGCGACCTGGTCGGCGTTTTGATCGTGGGTGGTGGGGGCGTCCATGGGTGCGCTCCTTTTCAGTTTCAGAAGCGCAGCTTTGGCGCAACGGTCCGCCTTCGTTGCTTCGCAACTTCGGCGTGACAGTCTTCGCGCTTTACGCCCCGGCTGGCTTGCCCAGCCGAAGCCCGCAGGGCGAAGGCTGGTAGGCGGCGAGAGATTCGAACTCCCGACCCTCTCGGTGTAAACGAGATGCTCTAACCAGCTGAGCTAGCCGCCCTTAACCATCGCCTGTTTAGCCCCGCCCTGCCCCCTGGCGCAAGCCGTGCCGCACAAACAAAAACGGCGCCCGGAGGCGCCGTTTTATCGACTATCGATGCAGGTCTCAGTGGGCGGTCAGGCCGCCCGCCGCTTCGTCGCCGCCGTCGGGCTTGACGTCCACCTTGGTGGTGTCCTCTTCCCAGACGATCGGCACCGGCGTGCGGACCAGCGCCTTGGCGACCACCTCATCCAGCCGTGCGACCGGGATGATGTCCATGCCGCCCTTGATCGCATCGGAAATCTCCGTGAGATCCTTGGCGTTGTCCTCGGGGATCAGCACCGTCTTGATGCCGCCACGCGCGGCAGCCAGCAGCTTCTCCTTCAGGCCGCCGATCGGCAACACGCGACCACGCAAGGTGATCTCGCCGGTCATCGCGACATCGTGGCGGACCGGGATTCCGGTCATGACCGAGATGATCGCGGTGGCCATTGCGACGCCCGCCGACGGTCCGTCCTTCGGGGTCGCCCCCTCCGGCACGTGGACGTGGATGTCGCGCCGGTCGAACAGCGGCGGCTCGATGCCGTAGACGATCGCCCGCGAACGGACGTAGGACGCCGCCGCCGAGATCGACTCCTTCATCACGTCGCGCAGATTGCCCGTGACCGTCATCTTGCCCTTGCCGGGCATCATGACGCCTTCGATGGTCAGCAACTCGCCACCGACATCGGTCCAGGCAAGGCCGGTGACGATACCGACCTGCGGCTCGCTCTCGATCTCGCCGTAGCGGTACTTCGGCACGCCGAGGAACTCTTCGAGAGTCTTCTCGGTGACCTTGACCGACTTCTTCTTGGAGATCATGAGTTCCTTCACCGCCTTGCGGGCGAGTGTCGACAGCTCACGCTCCAGATTGCGCACGCCCGCTTCGCGGGTGTAGCGACGGATCATCAGCAGCAGGGCATCGTCGTCGATCGACCATTCCTTCGAATCGAGGCCATGCTTGGCGATGGCGTTCGGGATCAGGTGCTTGCGCGCGATCTCGACCTTCTCGTTCTCGGTGTAGCCGGCGATCCGGATGATCTCCATGCGGTCCATCAGCGGGC
>LNFM01007960.1_pt1 | contig 16953 bp, 22 predicted proteins | sample 596031 | NCBI WGS metagenome assembly LNFM01 (sample SAMN04254537, study PRJNA301005) | activated carbon metagenome | isolation source: dual media filters at the Ann Arbor, Michigan drinking water treatment plant | place: USA: Ann Arbor
AATTTGTTCACGAGCCTGCGACCTCTATGATCGGCACTTCGCGCGCCCCCAGAGGACACAACAAATATAGCACCGATGCTGAAATCCGCCTGATCCGGTGGATTCTCTATGCACGAACGGAGCAACCCCGTAGTTTCAACGACTTACGAGGTTGCCACAACAGGGGGGGGGAGTGTGTGTGATGAGGTCGTGCCCATCGTATCGTTTTCACGGGTCAAACGATGGTACAGGCTGGCTCAGAAAAATACGAAGAACTCTACAGCAGCGGCCTTCCTGAAGAATACGCAAGACAGCAGCGCGTGCGAGAACATGAGCGCACAGCCGCCAAAGAAGAAACCGCAAGGCATCGCCCCAAAAACGTCACGATCGACAATATTCAATGGCTGGCGATTCGCTTCCGGTCAGACCAACGGATCGGTTGCAAGACAGTTCCCAATGCCGCGATTGCGCAAATGAACAGCAGCATCGCCAGAACAACCATCAAAAAAAATCCTGCTTTCATGTCGTGCATCACAGGGATCATACCGCCTCCCTCCTCTTGCTCGACTCACCCACTCCGCTAAACTGAGCCTGGAAACTATCTCGGCAGATGCCTCTGCCCACTAAACGCCTTTGCTTGAGTGTACACCTAGAATGTACCTCGTACCGAACAAAAGGTCTATGCCGCTTTGGAGGAGGAACCCCGTTACAATAGGGGCAGGAAGATCTTTCGGGACCTAGAGCCAGATCACAGATAACTCATTGATACCATGGCATAAATTGAATTCATCCTGGTGCGCCCGGCAGGAATTGAACCTGCGACCTACGGGTTCGAAGACGGGCGCACACGATATGCTATAATATCAACAACTTATGTCTTTATATAGCTGTATAAAAGTATTATAATCCGAAATAATTGCGTCACGTGCAGCGCACTATGAGTAACGAGATTATCAAACTTCGTGATGGACGACTGCACATTTTTAAACAACCTGGTTGCCAGAATTACTTTTACCGCTTCTTTGACAACGGAAAGTACATTACCCGAACAGCGCAGACTAGCAATCTTTCTCTTGCCAAATCAACCGCAGAGAAAGCCTATGACTCCTACCGCTTCAACAATCTAAAGCCCGATGGCAAATTCAGTCGCTCCTGGGATGACGCAGAGAAAGGTGTCCTGGCTTCTCTTTCTCTTGAGGAGGAAACGCGGGCATCACGACTGAAAACTTACAAGATCAAACTCGGCGTGTTGAGAAAGTTTTTTGGGTCAATGCCGTTGCAGCAGATCAACAAGACAAAAACTATCGAAGAGTACGTGAAGTGGCGACGGACGGAATATCGGACGCATGTCCATCATGAGGTCGTCACCAACAAGACGCTGCGGCGTGACTTTGATGTGCTACGAGCGGTTCTCAAGTATGCGCTACGTGAAGGATGGATTGAAAAGTTGTGTCAGTTGCCGATGTTGAGTGTTACTCCAAAGGCAGGTGGGTGGTTTACGCTGGCAGAATGGAAGCATTTACAAAAAGTTGCCCGCGAATGGATCGAGCGATCACCAAACGACAAAGAACGCGGGCTCCGAGAATATATTTACGACTACATGATGTTTCTTGTCCACACGGGGTTGCGTGTCGATGAAGCCTTTCACGTTCACTATCGAGACATTTCACCCGATGAGAAAGATCCACGGTTCTGCTACATCACGGTTCACGGCGGCAAACTCGCATATACCATGAAACCGACTGAGTGTATTGGACTGGTGGGGGCTGTCAGTGCCATCGAGCGACGAAAGAAGGCAAACCCAGAACACAAGCCGAACGATTTGCTGTTCCCCTACAATCCGCGAGTGAAATTACATGAATTGCTGGTTGCTGCTGGTCTGGAAAGAGACGAACGAGGAGAGCGACGAACCGCAAAGAACTTCCGTCACACCTTCATCATGCTCAGATTGCTCCAAGGGGTCGATGTGTACAAATTGGCAAAGAACTGTCGAACCAGCGTCTCTCAAATCGAGCGCCACTATGGTTCCTATATCAGTGCTCGCATGAGTCGAGATGAATTGACTAAGTTCAGCACCCCACCACGCGAGAAAGGAACAACAAGATGACAAAGCGAGTTGCAATCTACGGGCGAGTCTCAACGTCGGGGCAATCAACGGATATCCAAATTCAGGAATGCCGTCAGTATGCAGGACGCTGCGGCTATGAAGTTGTCGCAGAATACACCGACACGATCTCAGGCACCACGAGTAAAGATGACCGCGAGGCACTGACTCGGTTATTGAACGATGCGTTTGCCAGGAAATTTGATACCGTGGTCGTTTTCTCGATAGATCGCGTAGGGCGCAGCCTGAAACATTGCTTAGACATTTTAGAATCACTCAAAGCACATCGCTGCGATTTCATTTCTATCAAGCAACAGATCGACACCAGTTCTCCCACAGGGCAATTGATCTTCAACATTTTCGCGTGTCTGGCGAACTACGAACGGACCATGATTCTTGAACGAACAGCATTGGGACGTGAGAGAGCGAAGGCACGGGGCGTAAAATTCGGGCGACCCTCGAAGATGAACTCCTCAGTCGCGGAAGCTGTGCGTTTACTCCGAGAGAAGGGGGCTGGGATCAAGGAGATTGCCAAATCCTTAGAAATCGGTGTTGGCTCCGTCTATAAAGCCCTCAAGAGTGCTGCCTGAGGGGTCAGAACGGGGTTCCAAAGTCGTTCAACGATGCATCCAGACTCCATCTAGTCTTGACACTCTCCCACGAACAACCTAGCCTTTGCCCGACCATGGCTGATCCACTCGACCCCCAGGACGTTGCCACTATCGAAAAGCTCGCTGCGTCTGGGCTATGGGAACAGGCGGGACTGGTCGAAGCACTGCGGCTCAAGGAGGGACTCGGAAAGCAGGAGATCCTCGATGCCCTCGCAGCATTACGCCGAGAAAATCCAGAGGTCGCGCAAACCCAGGAACACTTCCCGGAATCCTCACCCGTGACCGAGATCGAGCGGGAACTTATTGAGGATATTTTGACGCTGTTCGATGAACAGGGGCTCACCAGAGAGCAAACTCTCCCCCTGTTGGGACAGGTGACGGTCTTGCTTGACCTGGTCAAGCAGAGGCAGGCTCACAGGAATTCGCAGTAGAGGCTGGATACCTTCCCACGGTTGGTCTTGCGCCCTCTTTGCCTCGCTCCTAGAATACGCTTCCCAAAGAGGTTCCGATGTCTTTCTCTATTCGACCCTACCGTCGCTTCCCTGTGCAATGTTCTGTCATCTATCAGACTGGTCCATTCCAAGGACGGGGCACGGTGTGAAACCATGCGGTATGAGATTGTCGATTCTCCAATGCTTTACCTCTGAGGCAAGGATAAACCTGTTCGTTCACAATCTCGCCCCCCTAATCAGCAAAGTATATTTATTGCTGAAGCAACGGTGTGATGGGTAGAAGGGAATGAGTATCGGGGCAAAACGAGAAGCCTCGATCGTTATGCCTATGCCAATGTGAGGCTGGAAAATTACATCAAACGAATGGTGCAGATTCATCAAGAGAATACCAGATGCTAAAGAAGTTTAGGTCCTTTCTTAGAGAGAAGACATGGGAGTATGTATTCTCCAAAGCTGTTTGGAGTTGGTTCCTTGGAACTGGTGTCCTTCAAGCCATTCATCCGTGTGAAAACTTTCGTCTATTTCAATACCTTGTTGACTCCTATCAGAAGTGCTCATCAGTAATATGTTACTTGCGCCAACTTTTGCCTTGTGATGGCGCAAAATCGTATTTCCTCCTCCTCAAATCCGAGGAAACATGGCTCGCCATACTGTTCATTGCATACATTCCTGCTCTAAACAAAAGAACCGGAAGAACCTATCTTTTTTGGGGAGGTTGGTTGAGTGACATGTTCGTCGCAGCTTCCAGTTGTGCATTCTTCTTGAGTCTAGGCTATGTGATTAGTGACTGGCAGGCGAATATTCCATTGGCATACGGCAGTCTAATTCTGTTCTCAGTATTTACTTTCGCCAGTGACCTCAACTTGAGAACCGATAACAAAGACGCTAATACGGCATGTTTTATTTTTTCGGCTTTAATGGGAGGTACGGTTTCATACTTTGAAGGTTCTTGGTTTCTCAGTGCTCTCGCGCTGGGCTCACTCTACTGCATAATGGCGATCTCCTACATAGACCAATACCGAAATCCTTTTTATAAATTACCGCCGGGCTGGAAACCATCATTCCCATTAAACAGTCGAAAGCCGTAGGCAAGCGACATTAGAGTGGGAAGGAATAGTAAACAGGAAGCGACATAAGTAATGTCTTTAAGGATTCAATATACTACGGGAACGAAAATGGTCCAATTCTCAATGACTATAATTTTGATGTTCCAAACGGCTATTCGGTTTGTATTGGGAAAAACGACGCTGGGAAATCGCACCTACTGCAACTCATTTGCAGGGAACTTTTCCGTTCGGGATCAACCACCCGCTTGAACATCGCAAGTTCACAATTGCTGAACTCAAGCAAATCACCTCGCTCCCTGATGACGTTTAGTTCAGCGACACATGGGAACAACGAGCCGAAAGAATCGGGCGAATGGTGCCACCACTTCTCACAAAGGCGGTCGCACAGGCTGTCTATGAGAAAGTGTTGAAACTAGACTAATTCAGATGATTCTATTTGCCTCGTGACTTGATGAAGAAATTGTAGTTGCCTATATTTCCTCTTGCTACTCGACCGACAATTCAGCAGCATATACGGACCGCTTCGTAGCGTAAGTCACCTTATGAAGTGAGGCATCAATGGCAGCCACCGACGGGCTCCTTTTTATAGACACCACTCAATATCTCAATTTCTACCAAGTTATAAAAGCCAAGAAGTTGCTCAACCTTCTGATCGAACAGAAGGCACAGGTCTTTGTCACTATCCAAATTGCTGAAGAAGTAGCACGGAATAAGTTGCGAATAGCGGAAAGGTTTCTGGCTGGACATTTCAAAATGCTAGATGTGAACAAATTCAATGTTCCAGACCATCTTTTTGACGTATCAGCTTCTACTGCTCAAAAACTGCACCAACTGCTCGATCCAATTGTTCCTCAAATAAATGAAATAAAAGAGACCCTGAAGAACGCCACTCTTGAGACTCTCGACAGAATCAGCCGTTCGGAGGATGAGGTTACGAAGGCTCTGAATGAAGTATTCCGCAATGCAGTCAGGGAGACAGCAGATGAACTGGAGCGGGCTAAGACACGCAAGGAAAGAGGCAAGCCACCAGGTAAGCAAGCAGACCCCCTGGGAGACCAGCTTACTTGGGAGCAGTTGCTAGCCCAATGCAAATCACATAACAAGAAAAGGGTTTGGATTATCAGTAGTGATGAAGATTATTACACGAAGCATGATGGCAACCTGTTTTTGAATCCGGTCCTCCGTCAGGAACTAATGGAGATTGCCGGAACCGAAGCATTCTGCTTTGATAACCTTGACAAGGGCATCAACGACTTCGTGGATAAGATGGGAGTCACAACTGACAAGCTACCTACCCGCGAGGAATCGAAAGCGATTCAAGATGAACTCGATTCCTTGTCTTCTTATTCTGGGGTACATGCAAGCACAACGGCAGAACTCTCGATAACAGGTTACCCTCCTGTCCTGTCGGTGCGTGTCAGCGACACGGTCTAAGGGTCTGTCGCGGTTTCACTCGTTCCCTTTATCGATTTTCACACACTCAAGCAGCATATTTTGGAACTGCTTTTTGAATTGTAGGGTGAGGACTACATTCTTCGAGTAGGCACCCAAGCTAATCCGCTACGATCAGGAGGTTTCTGTTGCAATGGTTAAGCCAGCTTCAGAATGGACAGAGCAAGATTTACTTTCCCTTATTACAAATGGCGTCGAGGAAAGTAGCGATCTCGAATACAAGCGTAGTGCTGCACTGACGGATACCGAGGGTGTGAAGAATGAGATTAGCAAAGATGTTTCATCTCTTGCGAACTCAAATGGTGGGACGATTATTTACGGAATGATCGAGGAACAGCATCTTCCTCGGCAGTTAGACGGTATTGATCCTGCCAGGATCACCAAAGAGTGGCTTGAACAAGTTATCAATGGGCGCATTCGCCCTCGGCTGAATGGTCTGCATATTAACCCCGTCCCTCTAACAACTTCGGCGGTAGGCAAGGTGGTCTACGTCATCAGTGTCCCCCAAAGCGGTACTGCCCATCAGGCAGGGAGCAAGAGGTACTACAAACGGTTCAATTTTGAATCCGTTCCGATGGAGGATTATGAGATTCGTGACATTATGAATCGCACGAAACATCCTCTTATCGTGCCGCAATTTTCAAAGAGATTCATTGATCGTCAAGGAGGAGTGCTTGAATATGCCTTGAACATCCATCTTGTGAACAAAGGCTCAGTATCCGCGCATGACCTTAAGGTCGTGCTTTCTGTACCAAGACAAACATCGAAAGCCGTGAAAGGTTTCAAGCAACATATGATAGAGATTCCTTCACATCTATTTGGTAATCAGTGGTTGGAAAACTCTTTGAGTGTGAGCAATCAGGTCATTTTCCCTGAGGATGAATGGGAGGTTACTGGAAAGGATCGTGAATTCGTTCTCATCATAGACTCGCGGTATATCGATCGTGATGAAATGAGAGTTCCCATTCTGTTCTGGAAGACCTATGCGGACGATATGCCACCACAGTCTGGGCAGGTGAGGCTTGGGGAAATACCAGATATAGCTGTGTAGGATTTTCTGGATTATGTCCTCTACTTTAGGGGAGTCTAAGAAGGTACTAGCTGCCTTATTTGTTGTTGATATGGGCAACTACGATCGAAACTCTCTTTCCCTACCTGAAACTTTACTAAGCCTTCGTAAAGCGACTCAGGATGTTGAGTTTGTGGGTTATCACAGGCGGCGATCAGGGAACTTTGTCTTTGTCGATAGTGGAGATAGCTCTCTCGGCACGGCACAACTCATCGGTCAGCGGGTCACACAGCTTCCATGTCTGGTCCGTCGTTACGCTGACTTGAGAAATGTGAGGCAGGCTGTTCCATCGAAGGCATACACTACTCCACAAGGATCAATTGAAATTGCTACATCAAATGGTCCTCGAAAAATAATCTGGGTAGGACTCTCTGAGGATGTTCAACAACTCGCACAATTTACGGGATCACTCAACTCCCGAGTCTCTGTTTGTGGGTGGACGAGTGTTCGAGATGTTCTGTGCTTCTATGATCGACCATCTTCTGGTGGAAATGTGGGGCAGGTTACCAGAGCGATCGAAAAGTCTCTCCGACAGCGCGGCATGAATGATCATATCGTTGCTACAGGTCGTGCTCTCTCAGTCCTTGGCGATCTCTTGGAAGGGAAAGGTATCACCTGGGTTGCTGGTTTCGATCCAGTAGGTAGCTGACTGGGAATGGGCACCTGACTGTACCTGCCCTATCAATCCTGGCACCCATCCTCTTCTTTTTGGAATACCATCCAGATTTTCCCTTGTTCCTCACGGTTCACCATGAAGTCCACTGTATTGTCTGACCAATTTCCCAGATCACTTTTGAGTTCTGCCATAAGCCACGACAAATGTGTGATCCGTGGCTCCTGCTGATCTGTTGGGGCTTCGGGGCTCTCCACCGTCACAATATCCAGGCGCATAGGGCTGTTCACGGCTCCGTCTCCTCTGCTGGCTTGAACTTCACTGAGATGCTGTCGGGTTCAGGTGCATCCAAGGTCACTTCTGCAACCCATCCGTCCGAATAATTGGCTTCAATCACACGAAGAAGATCACGGACCGTCACCACCAGGACTTCCTGATATTCCGGCACCTGGGGTTGGCGAATGAATTGCTGGAGGGACATGATTTTCATGATTCCTCCCCCTCCAAGACCACAATGATGGCGTTTTTGATTCGTTTATTGCGGCGTAGAGTGGTTTGAACATCCTTCGCAAAGACGTTCAGGGTTTTCGTGAGGATCGTGGGCTGTAGATCAGGTGACACTTGTTGTTCCAGTAGAGCATTCTGTCGGATGCGTTTGATCTCTTGGGGTAGTAGTTTCATGGTTGCTTCCTTTCTGTCGTCGTACAGGCATTCGTCTGTGGATGCGGGGTGAATGAATTCGCGGTCTTGTTGATCGCACTGTTCCACTTGTTCACTTGAAGCAAGATCGTCAAGGCTTCGACATTGTCGGCGACAACGGTTGCGGAAATGCTGTGTACCTGGGGCGCGGTGAGTTCGTCCAGAAGTTCCGACGCACTCAATTCCATTCCTTCGTGGAGGGTCTGCTTGGATTTCTTGATGGTAAATGGTGAGGATCGGGTTTTGAGGCATTCTTGGAATGTCGGCATGGTGTGTCCTTTCGTTATAGGTTTTGAATGTTGGGGAGTCTCTTGCGGTAGAAATCCAGAATAGCAGGGCGCTCGACCAGGCGAATGATCTCGGCGTGGCGAAGCATGGCTTGGCGGATGAATTGACTGCGCGACACATAAATCTCCTCACAGAGCCTATCGGTTTCTTCCAAGAGTTTGGTGGGGATTCTGAGTAGAATACTCGGCATATAAACGGTGTCCTCAATTGCGCATATCGTTTGTATTTAGGTTTCTCGGCATCTCAGGTGCCTGAAGACCTGGTGTTCGCGGTATTCGCTTTGTGAAGGTAGGCTTCATTCAGTGGAGTTCGGTCTGGGTGTTTAGGAAGCGGTAACAATTTTCTCACGATGATCGTGATACCCAAGACCTGGAGTGTTCCGTGCCTTCACGGAATTCTAGATTTCATGGCTACAGACGTGATGTTCTGGGACGATGGGTCTGCTGAACGCCAGGGTTCTTGGGCGATATCAAACGCCTATAAATATTCGCAGGGAGATGACGCCATGGAACAGAAAGCAATCAGTCTGCAAGACCTTCGTAGGCGGTCAACAAAGGAGATTGAACGGCTACGGAAAGTAACGTCGTTCAAGGTCGGCGACTGGAAACGAACGCGATTGGAGAAAGCACTCGGTAAACGATTGGCAACAGCCACTTTGCTGGATGATGGTACGCACCAGGAACACACGGAACTCATGGTTCGGCGATTCCAGAAACACTGGGGCGCTCTCACGAAGGACGAAGCCACAGAGCGGCTCAGATTTCTCACGATACTGGACAGATTAGTAGAGGTCGATGCCGACGCAATGGTGGACGCCTGTGACCATCTGATGGTGTGGATCAAACATGCACTCAACACCGAATTGCGCCACATCGGGATTATTGGCTGTGTGGAAATGGAAATTGTGAACCTCAGTCACAGTGAGAAGAAAACCATGGGGTCAAAGAAGATTACTCATGCACTACGTGGTTCACGGGCAACGTCGTCACTCTCGATCCCTTCACTGGACGAGAATGAACATCGCAAACTGAATGTCTTGCGGGCGATGCGAGATCACGTGGCTCCCAACACCCTCTGGAGTCCAACTGACAACACGAAGAGTTGGGTCTTGATACATTTTCACGGTGTGGTTCATCTCGGCGGGACGGCTGACGAGATTGATACCCTTCATGAGCGGGTTGCCAAGAAACTCAGGCGACATTGGAATCTTCCTTATGCCGTGGAACTGAAGAAAACATTTGATAAACAACAGTCACGGACAAAGTTTGCGAAAATCGCTGATTACATCACGAAATGTGGCAACGAGCGGTTGCGGTATGAGACTCGGTTTGGTCGCGGTATGTCTCAGATCGATGTGACTGAACGCGCCATGTGGAAGCAGGGGTACCGCGGTATTGACGAAGTGGAGGGAGAAGAGAGTGCGATGGAGGATAGCGTCGGATTGACTCTGGGTGAAGTCGAAGCGTTAGGCAAAGCGATTGATCGCCTGATGAAACGGAACCGTCGCAGGGATGGGTATGTGCTGCAAATCGGTCGTTTCAACGGTCTCTCTCGGCAGTATTCCCGCTGAATTACTCATACACTACGTGCGGATCAACCCAGTTCAGAGTATGGTCCAAATAGGGACAACGGTTCTGGTGGAATCAGGGGTTTCTGGCGAGTCCCAGTGTCTGGAAGGTGGTAAATCAGTAGACTGCCGTGAGTTCAACAAGTCGGTAGCGAGCGACCTGTAAAATCTCAATGAAATCAATCGATTGCTGTTGAGTGTGAATTTTATGAAAAAGTGCAATAAATTCATGTGCTTGCGTGACGTGGATACTTGATGGGGGATTAGCTTTTAGAATGTTTTGAATTTCAGCAATCCCTAAACTTCCCTGATACAAGATGCTTCCCTAAGCCATCGGAAGATCCATCCGTCTGGCTTGGCTAGTTCCACTTCCTGAGCGAACTTGATTAATCGCTTTTTGGAGTAGACTTTACCGCCTAAACTCCCATGCCGAGCATCTGAACTATCCTTTTCTAGAACCTTGAGCTTTGGAATGGTGCTTAGTATTGTTGCAGCACTCTTAATCAAGCTATCGATCCGCCACCCTTGGATTAAAGCACGGTTAGTCGAACTCTTTATTTCTTTGGGGTTCAGAACATCATAGATCTGATTGATCGATAGGTCGTGCTTATAATGTCCCAAGTTTATAGTGCCCACCTTGTTTTTCACTAAAGCCCAAACCTTGCTGTTAAATTCAGCCTCAATCGCTTTTTGACAAGCGACAGGAATGCACCAAAAGAAACTATCTCTCAGAGCGGGCGTTCTCATAAAGACCACGGCATCAACGAGTGCACTCCACGCCTCATCACACAGCTTGTTCCGCAAGCTGTTGTTTTGAGGATGTAGCCATTCTTCAGCCTGTAACCTTTCTTCTCGAATATTGACCCCAGCCCTTAATCGATCAACCTCAAACTTGGCATTCTCTAAATCATTGACGGTCTCGCGTAACTCATTCTTCAGAAGAACTACCACTTCGGGCAAATCTATGGTTGTAACCTCGCCACTGTCTCGCGTGATGGTTTCAGCAAGTATTTGCGTCGCACATCGGAATAATTCACCATCGACCTCACTCGTTGAGCAGAATCTCCTAACATCAGCAAAGAGATCCCGCACCCGACTATACTCGCCAAGATCGCTATACACATCCATCATCTCAAGCAAGTAATCATAGCCAAGTCCGCAATCATCCTTGTGAGCTTCGATATCCAATGCCTCATACACGGCGGCGGCGTGGTGGAGTTGACCACGTTCTTGGTACCACCGTGCAATAGCCCATGTTGCGAGGGTCGTCATCCCTACCTTCTTCTCTTCCAGAAAGTCACTCCATGACTTCATTCTCGTCTCTGGCGACACGGATCGAGAGGTGAAGGATAACCGTTCCATGAGGTCGTCACATTCACGGGGAAGGCAGTCCTCGGACAAATCTTCAAGGATCTGCTTCAGCACGTTCAGAATTTGGTCGTCTCCCTGCGCACTTGCTATATCAGATAGACCTATTCGGGGCGGGGGGAACTGACCCGTCTGTATTAAATCCAAAATATTCAGAACAGTATATTGCCGATCCTCTTCTTCGCCAGCCATAATACCCACCTAATCTTCTGCAAAATAATCGGAGTCGATCCGTTTTACTTGGAAAGTTGCTGTTGTGGTCGTCCCCAATCCGTGATCGATCATCAATTCAGCGAGCATACGTCCATCGATCAGAATAACCTTGGGGTCGATTGTCTCAACATAATTCTTGGCGTCCTCCGAAAACTTGCCCGTGGTGATGAACACACCTTTCTTGGCTCGCTTGCCATGGAGGGCTCCGACAAACTTTTGAACTTCAGGTCTACCGACTGTGCCTTCCCAACGCTTCGCTTGCAGGTAAACCAAATCCAGTCCAAGGCGATCTTCCTTGATAATACCGTCGATTCCTTCATCTCCTGTGCCACCAATAGATTTTCCTGCATCAGCGCGTGACCCTCCATACCCCATGGCGACCATCAGATCAACGACTAATCGTTCAAAAAACTGAGGCGAATTGCTCGCAATGCGTTGCACGACCTGACTGGCGAGATCACCTCGAATGCTCTCATAGGATTTCTGAAGCGTTTCCTCTGGCGTCTCCTTGGAGGGTTCTTGTTCTTCTTCCTTGGGGGATTTTGCTTTATGGAACTCAAGAAACTCTGGATATTGATTGAGGATTCTTATGTCGATTCGCTTGTGACCTGCCTTGTGTAGGTCCATACCCCGTTGAGTAATGCGAAACATACTACGCCGTGGTGACTCCAAGACTTTCGCCTGGATGAAATAACTCTTCGCCCACGCCACTCGATTTTCAAATTTCGTCTGAATTCCGCTTGGAAGAGGCTCTTTCAAGTCCGCTTCGGGCAACGCCATAACCTTGGCGATCACCTCTCTCGCTTCCTGGATGGAATGCTCTTTCCCGTCTGCGGCAAGATCAAGCAGCGGCTTGAAGAAACTCTGAAAGTCCGGAACTGCCATCGGGTGATTCCTTTCCCAAGAGCGAGAAGAAATGTTGCACCACACGACCTTCCTGTAGGAACTGCGGGAGTGTGCCCCCGCTTGTGGAAAAGGTCAAATTAAACTTGGACCAGATTCGCGGCATCTATTATTGGGTACATGGGCTGGTCGTTATGGATGATTACGAAGCGTCTGTGTGGATATTGCGAGCGAGGTGAGGGCGTCATTGACAACAAGGAACCCTTCGACAATGACTCTCACTTTCCCGAGGCAATTGACGTGAGTAGCCAGCTTGGTATTGTATTGGGTTTGTCAGGCTCGGTTGTTCCAATGACACTCAGTAATTTCCCAACCTTCAGCGAACAGCCGAAGAACAACCCATTTCGTGGCGCTCATTGGTGGGCTAGAGGGGGCTTTCAATGGGTCTCTCCCAGAACATACTAGACGGATCGTTCTAATGCTGGAACCCTGATGCGTCAAACTCTTTTTTATGGCAGCAGTTGGCTTCCCCTGATTACCGTTGTGTTTGGGAGCCCGATTGATGTGCGTTGCCACGTCAAGAAGTATTGCCTCCGCTAGTTCGGCATACGACTTTTGTCGAGTTTTCGATTTTATCTTGGTTTCTATCAAGGCAATAACGCCATCAATTGGGCGAGCCGCCCACGGCTTTCTCATATGATCAGCGAACCGTTGCAGCACGTTTCCCTCGCCCAGATACGATGGAACTACCTTTGCCTTACCACTCCACAAGACATATACGCCGATTTCATCATAGATATCAGTCAACGTAATCTCAGATAGACGAATGAAGTGAAGTTTTATCGTGAGCATGTTTGTACCATCCAGGAAGCCCAAGCAGCAGAACTGCTAATCTCGTTCGTAAGAGTATGTCCCCAAGAGAGATGGGGCAAATCATTTCGCTTCTTCTGTGGGTATGCGGTGGAGATCACTTCAGATTGAAGGACACTGAACGACTAATTGGGCAGGATGGCTTCGCGGCGCCTTGAGGGGAATGCGCAGGTCGCCAGGGATGATTTCGAAGAACGTCGGCGTGTCTACTGCGAGCGTGGCGTAGTTGCTATACGAGACTGTGAGAGGGGCTATCGTCAGACAACTATCCCAATCTTTTAAGACTGGCGTCATTCAAGGATTAGTGGTAAGTACGCCTCCCATACAAGCATCTAGGAAGGGAGGCTGATAATGGGATCTGCTTTTAATGCTCTGCACAAATTTGTATTCCAGGCAAAGAATGGTGCGTATTCCGTTATCACTTCAAAAGATGAAGCCAAGAAGGGACAAATCACACTGACTGGATATGAGACTAAACTTGTAGAAGATTATTTTGGGAAGGAGAAGATTCATAAAGGATCTGCCAAATCCGACCCCGCCAAGTCCACAAAAGCATTTTTTATTTATAACAAGAAATCTGAAGGTCAACTTAAGCTAACTTATCCGAAGCCAAACAAAGAGGAACTACGCTTATACATGAACGCTCATCAGGGGTTTCGCCCTGAGGCGGGTGACATATGGTTTGTATACAAACCTGAGGACCAACATAAGCCACTTGTAGTTGGTTCAATGAAACCTGGTGAATGGGAATCACTCGGGTCAAAAGATGAGGGCGATGAGGAGTATCAAGGCATCATAAATTCACCGCCCGCAGCGGCTCCCCCTAAAACTAAAACCACCACTGGGTATGAGAGGAAGAGAGAGATAGCTTTAGGTAAAATGAAACAAGCATCTTATAGGTGCCAAGCAGACGATACTCACATAACTTTTATATCCCCCGTTACAGGAAATAACTTTGTAGAGCCACATCACCTTATTCCGATGAAAGCACAATCCGATTTCACCAATAGTCTCGATGTAAAAGAAAACATTGTTGTGCTGTGCCCAAATTGCCACAGAAAGATTCATTTAGCTGGGCACAGTGAAAAGGAAGAAATGCTGAATTACTTTTACCAAGATTTGTCCGCTGGTCTACAAAAGCAGGGACTAGAGATAACATTTGACGGGCTGAAGACCTATTACAACCTCCTCAAGACATAAGAAATGGACATTGTAGATAAGGACAAGCGAAGTCTAATTATGTCGCGTATCAGAGGAACTGATACCGCTCCAGAGAAGACGGTCCGATCAATTTTGCACCGCTTGGGGTTCAGGTATAGGCTCCATGTGAAAGACCTTCCCGGCAAGCCAGATATAGTAATGCGTAAATACACGACCGCAATATTCGTTCACGGCTGCTTCTGGCATCAGCATAAGGATTGTATAGATGGGGCGTTACCCAAGAGCAATACAGCATTTTGGAAAGGTAAGTTGAATGGTAACGTGGAAAGGGATCTGAAGAATCTGGCGCTTCTTCGCAATGGAGGATGGAAAGTTTGTGTTGTATGGGAATGTGAGTTGAAAGACAGGGGGAGGTTGACTCAAAAACTTAAAGATCTATTTAGGGCTAAGCTTTCGACCAGCTAGGCTTTTCCCAAAACGAGCCGCAAGCAGCTTCGCTATCTTGGTTACTACCGGAACGACAACGGAATTGCCAAACTGCTTGTAAGCGGGAGTGTCCGTGTCTGGCAATCTAAACTCCTCCGGGAATCCTAGTAATCGCGCACATTCTCTTGGTGTCAACTTACGCGGGTTTTTACCCTTCTGTGGAATCAGACATTCTTTTCCATCCTTCCCATAGCGGGCGACCAAAGTATTGGAGGGCTTGTCAAGGATTGCCGTGTGAGCGGTAAAGCCTGTACCCCTCGCCAAGTTTCTCTCGGTTCGCCTTTGATGCCCGAGCCACAGGCGGCGCGATATTGTATAGGAACGCGGTGGCTCCGGTTCCAGAATCGACCTTAATGGCAACGGATTACCCTTGAATTCAGGAATGTCGAATTCCTTTTCCCCATGCAAAGCGACCATAAAGCACCGTGCCCTATTTTGAGGAACAACCGTCTTTGCATTAATAATCTTGTATGAAAAGGAATAGCCGAGGTCTCTGACCGTCTGCTCAATTACGGAGAAGGTTTTCCCCTTATCATGGAGGACCAGATTTTTTACATTTTCCAATATCATGACCGCGGGTTTCTTGACTGCCGCGACCCTCACAATATTGAAGAATAGAGTGCCTTGTGTTTCGCAAGCAAATCCGTGCTTAAGACCAATAGAGTTTCTGGCTGAAACTCCAGCACGACTAAACGGCTGACAAGGAAAGCCAGCGCAAAGAATGTCGTGATTGGGAATAAAGTCACGGACTTGATCGTCAGCTAGGTGTTCGCCACTAAAAATATTAATGTCACCAAAAGGGAACTCTCCAAAGTTTCGATAATAGGTTTCCTTGGCGGATTTATCCCATTCGCTTGAGAAAACGCATTGTCCTCCGACAGATTGGAGGGCTAAGCGGAACCCTCCTATTCCGGCAAATAAGTCTATAAATCGGAAAGAGCCGACACTGGTGGGAGGAAAGGGAATGCGTTCGTAGAGTATAAAGAGTTCATGTCGCCCATCGACAAGCTTAGTTGATTCTCTGCGTCTGCCCAATGCGGGATAGGACTGCTCAAATAGTCTTGCCACCCATTTGTCTCGAAGTTCTTTGTCACCGAATAACGGTATGGTTAATGGATGCTGGAGCCAACTACTGATAGATGCATTCCTTTCGGAATGATGCGCGAGCGGATGACCTAGTTCTCTTGTCAAAATCTTCAATGCCGTAACAGCCTCGTCGAAATGAATCTGTCTGATAGTTGACTTCACTCTGCTATCTCTTGGCTTATAAGATTAAGCTGCCTGTCTAATCGTAGACATTCTGCCGTTTGTTGGCAATGGCGTCGTGATGCAAGTTATTCTTCATAGAACATAACTGTCTTCCCTCACCAGGATACTGTCCTGTTTGCGGTGGCGCATTGGAAGAGAAAGCGAGTATAAGCAGGTAAGTTTTTAGTGTAGTTCATGCTCGTCTTTCTGCTTTGGCGACCGCGTATCGTGCCAAGTCACAGATGGATGCCCCGCTGAGTTCTCCGTTATCCTCCAAGTCATCGTCTCCGAGTAAATCCACCATCGATTTCAAGGCGACATAGAGGATTGGCGCTGCTTCTTTATCACTGTCCCCGATCAAGTCAAGCATTGCTTTCAGCGCCTCGTGAAGGACGGGGGCGGCTTCTTTGTCTATATCTGCATCCAGTTGCTCCATGACGTACCTCCCAAAGATTTTGCGATGCTAACACTACCCCCCCCACCATGCAATCTGCCTTGCCCCACCAGAATAGTGCCTTGTTCGCGGCACCAAGCTGTCTCAATCAACGACTGAAAGTTTGACAGAGAGAAATGAAGGAAAGTTCTCTTCGTGTAGAGGGAGATGAAAGACGAGCCAGAGAAACCCAAGGGAGAGCAGTCTTATGTAGTTTGGGGAGAAAATGAGGGGAAAAAAGAACGGATACTTACATAACCGAGTTACATAAAATATTTGGTCGTACTGAATACATGATTATTATCAATAAGTTGTTGAGTATTTTCAAATATTTTGACTGAGCTACGGGCGCACGTGTGCTACATGAATCATGTTATGCGAAGGCTTGTCAAGAATACGATCCGATACCACAGGCAGCACTCACGGGTTA
>LNFM01006816.1_pt1 | contig 16948 bp, 18 predicted proteins | sample 596031 | NCBI WGS metagenome assembly LNFM01 (sample SAMN04254537, study PRJNA301005) | activated carbon metagenome | isolation source: dual media filters at the Ann Arbor, Michigan drinking water treatment plant | place: USA: Ann Arbor
ATATTGACGCGCGGCGCGGGCGATCGGTCAAGGGAGCCCGCACGCGGTCGGCGCCCGCCGAACCGCCGCCCCGCACGGGTACACTCCCCGGTCGTGTCGGGGGCCAGCTTCCAGGACGTCATCGCGCGCCTCTCGGGCTACTGGGCGGCGCAGGGCTGCCTGGTCACGACCCCGTACCACACCGAGGTCGGCGCGGGCACGTTCAACCCGTTCACGCTGCTCCGCTCGCTCGGCCCGGACCCGTGGAAGGTGGCGTACGTCGAGCCGTCGATCCGCCCGACCGACGGCCGCTACGGCGAGAACCCCTTCCGCCTGCAGCACTACTTCCAGTACCAGGTGCTCCTGAAGCCGTCCCCGGACGACGTCCAGGACCTCTACCTCGAGTCGCTCCGCGCCCTCGGCATCCGCCCGGAGGAGCACGACATCCGGTTCGTCGAGGACGACTGGGAGGGCCCGACGCTCGGCGCGTGGGGGCTCGGCTGGGAGGTCTGGATGGACGGGATGGAGATCACCCAGTTCACGTACTTCCAGCAGGCTGGCGGCATCGACCTCACGCCGATCTCGGTCGAGCTGACGTACGGCCTGGAGCGGATCGCGATGTACCTCCAGGACGTCCGCTCGGTGTACGACCTGGAGTGGGGTCACGGCATCACGTACGGGCAGCTCTACCAGCGCAACGAGGCGCAGTGGAGCCGGTACAACTTCGAGGTCGCCGACACCGCCGCCCTCTTCGACGCGTTCACGCGCCACGAGGCCGAGTGCGGGCGGTGCCTCGAGGAGGGCCTCGTGCTCCCCGCGTACGACCAGGTGCTGAAGTGCAGCCACGCCTTCAATCTGCTCGACGCCCGCGGCGTCGTCAGCGTGACCGAGCGCGGCGCCTACATCTGGCGGGTGCGGGCGCTCGCCGCGCGGTGCGCCCGCGCCTACCTCGAGCTGGTGGCGCCCGCCGCGGAGGAGCCCGCGGATGCCTGATCTGCTGCTCGAGATCGGCTGCGAGGAGCTGCCCTCCAGCGCGTGCCGCGAGATCGTGGAGCAGGCGCCCGGCCTGGTGGCGGCCGCCGTCGAGGCCCTCGGCCTGGACGCGCCCGCGGCGATCGAGGTCTCCGTCGCCCCCCGGCGCTTCGCCGTCATCGCGTCCGGGCTGCCCGCCGAGCTCGCGGCCCGCACCCGCACGGTGCGCGGGCCCGCCGCCCGCGCCGCGTTCGACGCCGACGGGGCGCCGACGAAGGCGGCCGAAGGCTTCGCCCGCGGGCAGGGTGTCGCCGTCTCCGACCTCGTCGTCCGGGAGATCGACGGCCGGGAGTTCGTCGTCGCCGAGCGGGAGTCGGCGGGGCGGCCGGTCGAGGAGCTCGTGCCGGACATCGCGGCGCGGCTCGTGGACGGCCTGCGCTTCTCCAAGACGATGCGCTGGGGCGACGGCACCGGCCTGCGCTTCTCGCGGCCGGTCCGCTGGATCGTGGCGAAGCTCGACGCGCGGACCGTCCCCTTCGACCTGCACGGACTCCGCGCCGGCGACGTCAGCCAGGGGCACCGGTTCCTCGGCGGCCCCGCGGTGATCGACGCGCCCGGCGGGTACCACGCCGCGCTCGAGGCCGTGGGCGTCATCGCGAGCCACGACGCCCGCCGGGCGGCGATCGTCGCCGGCCTCGACGAGGCGGCCCGGGCCGCCGGCGGCTCCTGGAGGGACCCGGGCGGCAAGATGGAGGAGGTCGTCTTCCTCGTCGAGCGCCCCAGCGTCATCACCGGCGCCTTCCACGAGCGGCACCTGCGCCTCCCCGCACGGGTGCTCGTGACCGCGATGCAGGGGCACCAGCGCTACTTCCCCCTCGAGGACGGGTCCGGCGGCCTGCTCCCGGCGTTCCTCGCGGTGTCGAACGGCGACCCGGCCCACGCCGACGTCATCACCCGCGGCAACGAGGGGGTCCTCGACGCCCGCCTGCAGGACGCCGAGTTCTCGTTCGACAAGGACCTCGAGGCGGGGCTCGACGACCTCGACGCCCGGCTCGACGCGATCGTGTTCCACGCGAAGCTCGGCACCATGGCGCAGAAGCGGGACCGCCTGGGGGCGGTCGTGGCGGCCCTCACCGCGCAGCTCGGGGTGGACGCCGGCGCCGGGGACGCCGCCGGACACGCGGCGCGCCTGGCGAAGGTCGACCAGGGCGCGGTGCTCGTCGCCGAGTTCTCGGAGCTGCAGGGGTACGTCGCGGCGGAGTACGCCCGCCGCGCCGGCGTCGATCCCGCCGTCACGGCGGCGGTCGAGGAGCAGTACCTGCCCGAGGGCGCGTCGTCGCCGCCGCCGGCGACCGAGGCGGGGGCGCTCCTGGCCTCCGCCGAGAAGATCGACAACCTGGTCGGCGCCTTCGCGGTCGACGAGGCCCCCACCGGCTCGAAGGATCCGTACGGCCTGCGCCGGGCCGCCCTCGGCCTGGTGCGCATCGGGCTCGACCGGGGCTGGGACGGCGACCACTGCGTCCCCGCGGGCGTCGCCTACGACCTCCTGGTGGAGCAGGGGGCCGACCTCTCGGTGTCGCGCGAGGAGACCCTCGACCGGGTCACCGCGTTCCTCGGCGACCGGCTGCTGTACGTGCTCGGCGAGGAGGGCGTGGGGGCGGAGGCGGTCGCCGCCGCGCTCGGCGCCGGCCTCGGCGGCGTGACGAGGACCGCCGCGTGGGCGCGCGCGATCCACGCCGCCCGCACGGACGCCGCCTTCCAGGCGGCCTGGACGGCCAGCACCCGCCTGACCCGCCTCGCCCGCAAGGGCCCGCCGGAGGACGCCCCGGTCACCGCGGGGGACGATCCGGGGGAGGCGGCCCTCGGCGCCGCGATCGCACAGGCCCGGGAGCCCATCGAGGCCGCCCACGGGCGGGGCGACTTCAGCGCGGCGCTCGCCGCCGCCGGCCCGCTGGCGGCCGCGGTCGACCGCTTCTTCACGGACGTCCTCGTCAACGCCGACGACCCCGGCGTCCGGGCGCGGCGCTACGGGCTGGTGCGGGAGGCGGCCGGGGTCCTGTCCCGGGTCGCGGACTTCGAGCGGGTGACCGACGTGGGAGGCTGATCGGGTGGGGACCACCGGGGTGATCACCAAGCGGGTGTACGACTTCTCCGAGGGTGGTCGCGACATGCGCGACCTGCTCGGCGGCAAGGGCGCGAACGTCGCCGAGATGACCCGGCTGGGATTGCCGGTCCCCAAGGGCTTCACGATCACCACCGAGACGTGCATCGAGTACCTGCGCGGGGACCACGCGTTCCCGCTCGGCCTGACCCGTGAGGTCACCGCCCACCTCGAGGCGCTCGAGCAGGCCGTCGGGAAGCGCCTCGGCGACGCGGAGAACCCCCTGCTGGTGTCGGTGCGCAGCGGCGCGAAGTTCTCGATGCCGGGGATGATGGACACCGTCCTGAACCTCGGCCTCAACGACATCAGCGTCGAGGGCCTCGCCGCCCGCACCGGCAACCCGCGCTTCGCCTACGACTCGTACCGCCGCTTCATCCAGATGTTCGGCGACGTCGTCGCCGAGGTCCCGAAGGAGCACTTCGAGCGGGCGCTCGGCCAGATGAAGCACCGGCGCCGGGTGGAGCAGGACGTCGACCTGTCGGCCGCCGACCTCACAAGCCTCGTCGAGATCTTCAAGGACATCTACCGCGAGCACCGGGGCGAGGCGTTCCCCCAGGACCCCCGCGCCCAGCTCGACGCGGCGATCCGCGCCGTCTTCGAGTCGTGGGACAACCGGCGGGCGCGCGACTACCGCCGCCTCAACCGCATCGACCACGACCTCGGCACCGCCGTCAACATCCAGCAGATGGTGTTCGGCAACACCGGCCCGAACTCGGGCACCGGCGTCGCCTTCACCCGCAACAACGTCACCGGCGAGAAGGGGGAGCCGTTCGGCGACTTCCTCATCAACGCCCAGGGCGAGGACGTCGTCGCCGGCATCCGCACCCCCCGGCCGCTCGTGGAGCTGAAGGACGAGATCCCCGCGGCGTACGACCAGCTGATCCGCACGATGGACCACCTGGAGCAGACGTACCGGAACATGCAGGACGTCGAGTTCACCATCGAGGACGGTGCGCTCTACATGCTGCAGACGCGCAACGGCAAGCGCAGCGCCCAGGCGATGGTGCGGATCGCGGTGGACCTCGTGGACGAGGGCGTCCTCACCGAGCAGGAGGCCCTGACGTCGCTGGTCGAGCCGGACCAGGTACGCCAGCTCCTGCTGCCCCAGCTCGACCTGGAGCGCGCGTCGACACCCCTCGGCAAGGGCGTGAACGCGTCACCGGGGGCCGCCGTCGGCGCCGTCGTCTTCACCGCCGACGAGGCGGAGCGCCTCGGCAAGGCCGGCGAGCAGGTGGTGCTCGTCCGCGACGAGACCACCCCCGACGACTTCCACGGGATGATCGAGGCGCAGGGCATCCTCACCGCCCGCGGCGGGAAGACGAGCCACGCGGCGATCGTCGCGGTCGGCATGGGCAAGCCCGCCGTCTGCGGCGTCACCGCGATCCGCTTCCTCGACGACGGAACCATGCGGATCGGCTCCGAGACCTTCCGCGAGGGCGACCGCATCACCATCGACGGGACCAGCGGCACGGTGTTCGCCGGCGACGCCCCCCTGGTGCCGCCGGACCCCGACAACCCGTACCTCCAGACGATCCTGGAGTGGGCCGACCGCGCCCGGACGATGTCGGTGCGCGCGAACGCCGACACGCCGGACGACGCCGCCCGGGCCCGCGCCTTCGGGGCGCAGGGCATCGGCCTGTGCCGCACCGAGCACATGTTCCAGGGCGATGACCGCCTGCCGATCGTGCAGGCGATGATCATGGCCGAGGACGCCGCCGACCGGGTCCCGTACCTCGACCAGCTCCGCGCCTTCCAGCAGAGCGACTTCGAGGGGATCTTCCGGGCGATGGCGGGGCTGCCGGTCACGATCCGCCTGCTCGACCCGCCGCTCCACGAGTTCCTGCCGAGCCTGATCGAGCTGTCGGAGCGCGTCGCCGTCGCGAAGGCCACGGGCCGGCCCGACCCCGAGGCGGTCCAGCAGCTCGGCGTGGTGCAGCAGCTCCACGAGGTCAACCCGATGCTCGGCACCCGCGGCTGCCGCCTCGGCATCGAGTGGCCCGACGTCTACCGCATGCAGGTCGCGGCGATCATGACCGCGGCGTGCACCATCAAGCGCGAGACGGGGGCCGCCCCGATCGTCGAGATCATGATCCCCCTCGTCGGCTTCGAGGAGGAGCTGCGGATCATGCGGGCCCAGGTCATCGACGTCGCCGAGATCGTGCTGCTCGAGCAGCGGATGGCCGTCGAGTACGCGGTCGGGACGATGATCGAGCTGCCGCGCGCCGCCCTGCGGGCCGCGCCGATCGCCCGCGAGGCCGACTTCTTCTCGTTCGGCACGAACGACCTGACGCAGACGACCCTCGGGTTCAGCCGCGACGACGCCGAGAACAAGTTCCTGACGCACTACCTCCAGAACAACGTCATCACGTTCAACCCGTTCGAGACGATCGACCAGGACGGCGTCGGCCGGCTCATCGGGATCGCGGTCGAGGAGTCCCGCGCCGAGAAGCCCGGCATCAAGCTGGGGATCTGCGGCGAGCACGGCGGCGACCCCGCGTCGGTGATGTTCTTCCACCGCGCCGCGCTCGACTACGTGTCGTGCTCACCGTTCCGGGTCCAGACCGCCCGCATCGCGGCGGCCCGCGCCGCCCTCGGGGCGTAGCGGTGGCCGAGGACGCGCGGTACGAGCTCGCCGGGCTCGGCGACCTGATGGCGTTGCTCGTGGAGGGGTGGCGGGTCTCGCGGATGCACTTCGCCGACCGGGCGACCCCCGGTGGCCCCGCCGCCGCGTACTTCGCACTGATCCGGGGGGCGGGGGAGTCGCGCGGCGTGTACGTCCCCGACGACGGACGCGCCTTCTCCCACCGGGCGCTCGTCGAGCTCTTCCGCGAGAGCCCCGAGATCTGGAAGCACCGGTCCCCGGGGACCCTGCCGGCGCCGGGGGCCGACCCGCCCGAGCGGATCGACGTGTGGGGTGAGGTGCCGGAGCCGTTCCCCGAGGCCCTCGCGCTGGTGCCGTCGACGCTCCGCGAGGTGGTCTCCGTCAACCAGATCCAGTCGGCCGGCGGGCTCGACGTCGCTCTGGTCGCCCTGGAGCGCCACGACGCCGGCGCGCGCATCCGCTACATCTGCCACGCCGCCGACGGCCGCCCCCGCACCGAGGTGTGCATGCTCGACGTGCTCGCCGTCGACGACGCCGGGCGGCGGTACCGCACCGCCTGCGTCGAGGGGAGCCCCGAGGGCGGGCGGCTCGAGGGCGCGTTGCTCCTGGCGCCCGCCGTCCCGCAGCCGGTGCAGCGGCTCACCGTCACCGTCGGGACGATCTGGGGCGACGGCGAGGGCGCGCGCCAGACGTCGGGCCCCTGGGTGTTCCCGATCCCGCTCGGCGGGCGGTGAGACCGCGGCCGTGATCGCCCGTGAGCCGCCGCTCGGGCCCCGCGCCGCCCGCGCGGACCTCGCCGTGCGTGCCCGGCCGGAGGAGCCCGACCCCCTCCGCACCGCCTTCCAGCGCGACCGCGACCGGATCCTCCACACCACGTCGTTCCGGCGGCTGAAGCACAAGACACAGGTCTTCGTGGCCCCGGCGGGCGACCACTACCGCACGCGCCTGACGCACACGCTGGAGGTCTCGGCCGTCTCCCGCACCGTCGCGCGGGCGCTGTCCCTCAACGAGGACCTCGTCGAGGCGATCGCGATGGGGCACGACCTCGGGCACGCGCCTTTCGGCCACGCGGGGGAGGCGGCCCTCGACGCGATCCTGCAGGAGCAGCACGGCCGGCGCTTCGAGCACAACGTCCAGAGCCTGCGCGTCGTGGAGGTCCTCGAACGCGACGGGGGCGGCCTCAACCTCACCGACGCGGTGCGCGACGGGATCCTGCACCACACCGGTCCCGGGCGGCCGGCGACGCTCGAGGGGCAGATCGTGCGGCTGCTCGACCGGATCGCGTACGTGAACCACGACATCGAGGACGCCCTCCGCGCAGGGATCCTCGCTCCCGGCGACCTGCCGGCCGCCGAGGTCGCCGTGCTCGGCTCCACCACCTCGGAGCGGCTCACGACCCTCGTCGCGGACTGCGTCCACGCGAGCCGCGACTCCGACGAGATCCGGCAGTCGCCGGAGATCGGCAAGGCGTTCCTGCGGCTGCGGCGGTTCATGTTCCAGAACGTCTACCTCGCGTCCCCCGCGCGGGACGAGGCCGACCGTGCGCGGGGCGTCGTCCGCGCCCTGTTCTCGTGGTACCTGGAGCACCCGGCGGCGTTGCCGCCCGCCGCCGAGGCGGACCCCGTCCGCCGCGTCACCGACTTCGTCGCGGGGATGACGGACCGGTACGCCCTGCGGCGGTACCGCGAGGCCTTCGAGCCCCAGGAGGGCCCCCTCTAGTCCGGTCCGCGGGGTTGCCCCGGCGCCGTGGCGGGGACGATCATCTCCGAGGGGTGGACGCACCGACCGACACCGACCCGCGAAGGAGACCCGTATGGGGATCGACGACCTGGTGAACAAAGCGAAGGACCTGGCGGGGAAGGGCAAGGACGTCGCCGGCGACGTGACGGAGAAGGCGAAGGAGGTGGGGTCCCGGGTCGCCGAGGACGCCCGCGAGGTGAAGGACATCGCGACGGGCGAGGGGTCGATCCAGGACAAGGCGAAGGCGGCGGTCGAGGCCGTCAAGGACGGCGGGGGACCGGACGAGCCGGGCGCCCCGACCGTGCCCGACCCCGGGGCGGGCCCGGACCTGCCGGGCCCACCCGCCTGAGGCGGGCGCGACGCCTCCCGCGACCCGGTGCCCCGGGTCGCGGGAGGAGCCGTCGCCACGGGCCGGTCAGTCGGCGGTGACGACCCCGACGGGGCAGGTGACGCCGGTGCCGCCGAGGCCGCAGTAGCCGTTCGGCACCTTGGCGAGGTACTGCTGGTGGTAGTCCTCGGCGTAGTAGAACTCGGGCGCGTCGACGATCTCGGTGGTGATGGCGCCGAGGCCGGCGTCGGCGAGCCGCCGCTCGTAGACGTCGCGGCCGGCCTCCGCCACGGCGCGCTGCTGCGGCGAGTACACGTAGATCCCGGAGCGGTACTGGGTGCCGACGTCGTTGCCCTGGCGCATCCCCTGTGTGGGGTCGTGGCCCTCCCAGAACGCCTTCAGGATCTCCTCGTAGGAGATCACCGCCGGGTCGAAGACGACCCGCACGACCTCGTTGTGGCCGGTCCGCGCGGAGCAGACCTCCTCGTACGTCGGGTTGGGCGTGTACCCGCCCGCGTATCCCACGGCGGTGGTGTACACGCCGTCGAGCGTCCAGAAGATCCGCTCGGCGCCCCAGAAGCAACCGAGGCCGACGAGCGCGAGCTCCATCGTCTCGGGGAACGGGGGCGTGATCGGCGTGCCGAGCACGAAGTGCCGCGCGGTGACGGGCATCTCCTCCGCCCGGCCGGGCAGGGCGTCCTCGGGCGCCACCATCTGCGCCTTCATGCGTGAGAAGAGACCCATCGTCGTTCCTCCCTGTTCGAGACCCATTCGAGCATAGGACGGGTGTGCGCGCCGCGCCCCGTATCCTGTCGGGTCTGTCCGCGACCCGTCCCATCCCATGCCGCTGATCGCACCCCAGAGCGTCGAGGCCGTGCGCCAGGGCGCCGACCTCGTCGAGCTCGTCCGCGGGCGGGTCGAGCTGGCGCGCCGCGGCGGGAGGTGGTGGGGGAGGTGCCCCTTCCACGACGAGCGCTCCCCCTCGTTCAGCCTGCTCCCGCCGGACTTCCGCCGCTACTACTGCCATGGGTGCGGGGTCACCGGCGACGCGATCACGTGGATGCGCGAGCAGGAGGGCGCCGCCACGTTCGGCGAGGCGATCCAGCAGCTCGCGGAGCGCTTCGGCATCCCGATCTCGTTCGAGGAGGAGACCCCCCAGGACGCCGCGCGGCGCAAGGCGACCGACCGGCGGCGGACGCTGCTCGGACGGGCCGCGGCGTTCTACGCCGAGTACCTGTGGCGCGCCGACGAGGCCGCCCCGGCCCGCGAGTACCTCGCCGGCCGCGGGTTCGCGGAGGACCTCGTCCGGCGCCTCGGCGTCGGGTACGCCCCGGGGGGCGGCGCGGTGCTCGCGCGACGCGCCCAGAAGGAGGGCTTCACCCGCGAGGAGCTGATCGACGCCGGCCTGGCCCGCCGCCGCGGCGGCCAGGTCGCCGACTTCTTCACGTCGCGGGTGATGTTCCCGATCGGCGACAGCCAGGGGAGGGTCCAGGGCTTCGGGGGGCGCACCCTCGACCCGGCGGAGCGCGCGAAGTACGTCAACTCCCCGGAGGGCCCCCAGTTCAGCAAGCGCACCCTCCTCTTCAACCTGGGCGCGGCCCGGGTCGCCGCGACCCGCGCGGGCTACTTCGTCGTGGTCGAGGGGTACACCGACGTGATGGGGTTGGCCGCCGCCGGGGTCGATGCGGCCGTCGCCTGCATGGGCACGTCGCTGACGACCGACCAGATCCGCCTCCTCCGACGGTGGGCGCCGGAGGTCAAGCTCTGCTTCGACGCGGACGCGGCCGGGGAGCAGGCGGCCTGGCGGAGCGTCGAGGCCGGTGCCGACGTGAACCTGTCGTGGTCGGCGGTGCAACTGCCGAAGGGACGGGATCCGGGCGACCTGGCGGCGGATCCGGCCGGTCTGGAGGCCCTGGCCCGCGCCGTCGAGGGTTCCGAACCTCTGGTAACTTCCCTGATCCGCTCACGAATCTCGCGAGCGGGTAGCTCCCTCCGGGAGAGGGAATCGGCCCTCGAGGCCATCGCCGAGCTCCTGCGGCGGTTCCCGGACTCGGTGGAGAAGGACGAAGGGGTTCGCGTGACCGCAGGCCTGCTTCAGTTGTCCCAGGGCTTGGAGGAGCGGCTGCGACGGTCGTCCCGTCGCGAGGCCCCGGCCGCCACGGTCCTGCCCCACCGGACCACGTCACCCGCCGAGATCCGCGAGCGCCGGTTCCTCGCGATGGCCGTGGCCCTGCCCGGCCCGGCCGCGCGCTACGTCGCGGGGATGCCGGTCGAGGCGTTCCAGGTCGAGGCGCACCGCCGCGCGTTCGACCTGATCCGCGCCGGCGACGTCGATGTCGACGGGTGGCCCGAGGAGCTGCAGGGGATCGCCCTGGAGCTGCGCCTCGAGCTGTCGGAGGCCGCCCCATCCGAGGCCGAGCTGCGGGAGGCCGCCTACCGGGTGGAGCTGCCGATGCTGGAGCGCCGCGTCGCGGAGCTGCGCAGCGCGGGCGACGAGGCGGGGATGCTGGCGGCCCTGGACCTCGCCCGGCGCGTACGCGCCGCCCTCCGGGCGGAGCGGTGAGCACCGACGTGTCGATCACCGGGCTGGAGGAGGTCCGTGAGCTGATCGACGAGGGGCGCGAGGTCGGCGCGGTGCCCCTCAACCGGATCGCCGACGTGGTGGAGGCGGCGGACCTCTCCGAGGAGCAGCAGGAGCGCCTGCTGCAGGTCCTCGCGGAGATGAACATCGAGGTGCTGGGGGAGGGGGTCGAGGCACCCGGCCCGGCGGGCGTCGCGCCGCGGCTCGACCTCAGCGTGAAGGCCAACTCGAGCGACCCCGTCCGCATGTACCTCCGCGAGATCGGCCGCGTGCCGCTGCTGACCGCCGCCCAGGAGGTGTCGCTCGCGAAGCGCATCGAGCGGCGCGACATGGCCGCGAAGGCGACGCTGATCGAGGCGAACCTGCGCCTCGTGGTGTCCGTGGCGAAGCGGTACGTCGGGCGCGGGCTCGCGTTCCTCGACCTCATCCAGGAGGGCAACCTCGGGCTGATCCGCGCGGTCGAGAAGTTCGACTACCGCAAGGGCTACAAGTTCTCGACGTACGCGACGTGGTGGATCCGCCAGGCGATCACGCGCGCCATCGCCGACCAGGCCCGCACCATCCGGGTGCCGGTCCACATGGTGGAGACGATCAACCGCCTCTCCCGGGTGCAGCGCCAGCTGCTGCAGGACCTCGGCCGCGAGCCGACAACCGAGGAGGTGGCGCGCGAGCTGGAGGTCACCCCCGAGCGGGTCCGCGAGATCCAGAAGGTCGCCCAGGAGCCCGTGTCGCTGGAGACGCCGGTCGGTGAGGACGAGGACTCCGAGCTCGGGGACCTGATCGAGGACTCCGCCGTCCAGAGTCCCGCCGACGCCGTCGCGCTGACCCTGCGCAGCGAGGAGCTCGAGGGCATCCTCGGGCAGCTCACCCACCGGGAGCGGAAGGTGCTCGAGTTGCGCTTCGGCCTGCGGGGCGAGGAGCCGCGGACGCTGGAGGAGGTCGGCCAGCGCTTCGGGGTCACCCGGGAGCGCATCCGGCAGATCGAGGCGAAGACCCTCACGAAGCTCCAGGCCTACCGCGACACCCAGCGCCTCCGGGAGTTCCTGGACTAGCTGCCGGGCGTCCCGTCGGGCCGGGCGATGAGGGCGACGGCCTCGGCGCGGCGGGTGGCGCCGCCCATCGTGATGGCGCAGCGCGCCGACAGGGCGAGGGCGTCGGCGGTCCCCTCGGGGCGCCGGGGTGCGGGGCCGATCCACTCGATCCGCGGGGCGGGGCCGAGCATCGCGGCCCGCTGGGCCCAGATGAGGAGGCGGGCGAGCGCGAACGCGCCGGCGCTGATGCCCTCCGCCTGCCCCCGCGACGTCACGTAGGCGCGGTGCGCGGCGATGCACGCGGCGAGCGAGAGCGCGTCGGGGCCGCCCTCGTGGTCGAGGTCGAGGGAGGTGAGGACGGCGTCCGCCGCGGGGTCGTCCCCGTCGCGGGGCCGCGTGAGGGCCGGCGCGAGGGTCGTGAGCTGTGGCCGCAGGGCGGCGCCGAGGGCGTCGGCGGCCTGCCGGAGGCCCGGTTCGAGCGCGCCGATCAGCTCCGAGTGGGCGTCGGTGAGGCGGAGACCCACTCGGAGCCGGGCGCGGGTGGCGCCGCTAGACCGTGGGCGGCGGCGCGACCTCGGCCTCGCCGGCGGGCGGGGCCTCGGTGAAGACGAACTCGTCCGGCTCGCCGCCGAGCCGGTCCTTGACCAGCCAGTAGGCGAGTCCACCGAGGGCGAGCAGCAGGAGGAGCTTCTTCATGTGGTCTCCGTTCCGGGCGTTTCGACGTGCGGATCCGAACCGTATCGCATGACCGTCAGACCCCCGAGACCCTCAGGAGCACCTTCCCCACGTTCGCGTCGTCGCCGACCATCCGGTGGGCGTCGGCCGCCTCGTCCAGCGGCAGGACGGCGTGGACGACGGGGCGCAGCCGTCCGTCGGCGAGGCGGGGGACCCCCCACGCCGCGAAGTCGGCCGCGAGGTCGGCCTTCTCCCGCAGGGTCCGGGCGCGGACGGTGCTGCCGTGGACGGTCGCCTGCTTGGCGAGCAGGGCGGACAGGTCGACCTCCGCCACCCGCCCCCCGACGAGCCCGACGAGGGAGATGCGCCCGAGGCGCGCGAGTGCGCGGACGTTCTCGGCCCAGTAGGCGGCGCCGACGAGGTCGAGCACGACGTCGGCCCCGTGCCCGGCGGTCGCCTCGAGCACGGCGTCCGCGAACCGGCCGTCCTCGACGACGATCGGCTCGCCCCCCAGGGCGACGACGGCGTCGGCCTTCGCGGCGGCGCGCACCGTCCCGATGCGGCGGGCGCCGAGCTCGTGGGCGACCTGCAGGGCGGCGGTGCCGACGCCGCTCGCGGCGGCGTGCACCAGCAGCACCTCGCCTTCGGCGAGGCGGGTGAGGCGGCGCAGCGACTGCCACGCGGTGAGGAACACCTCGGGCACCGCCGCGGCGTCGACGAGGTCCATGCCGTCGGGGACCGGCATGAGCTGACCGGCGGGCACCGCGACGCGCTCGGCGTACCCGCCGCCGGCGAGGAGGGCCATGGCGCGGTCGCCGGGTGCCCAGCCGGTGACACCGGGCCCGACCTCGGTGACGGTGCCGGACGCCTCGAGCCCGAGGATCTCGCTGGCCCCCGGCGGCGGCGGGTAGTGACCCTCGCGCTGCATGAGGTCGGCCCGGTTGACGGCGGTGGCCGCGACCTCCAGCACCACCTCCCCGTCGCCCGCCCGCGGGTCGGGGGCCTCGCCGAGCCGCATGACCTCCGGCCCGCCGGCGCCGTCCAGCAGGATCGCCCTCATCGCCGCCCCCTCCGTTCGCGCATCCGGCCGATGACCACGCCGGTCACGGCCCCGGCGGCCGCCCCGACGGCGACCGCGAGCTCCGAGTCGATGGCGAGCGCCGCGACGGTCCCGAGCGCCAGGCCGATACCCGCCCCGTAGGAGGCCCAGGCCATCCGCCGGACCGACCGCGCGTCGCTCACCGCGGCACCGCGCCGCGGATGAGGTCGGCGCAGGCGCCGGGGGCGTCCCAGAAGAGCGCGTGCCCGGCGTCGATGGTCGTCTCCTCGAGCCGGTCGCCGAGGTCGCGCCGCAGCGCCCCGCGGAACGCGTCGCTGACGTAGTCGGCGCGCCCCGCGATCGCGAGCGCCGCCCGCCCCCGGTACCCGGCGAGTGACGGCGCGGGACGCGCCATCTCACTCCACGCCGTCACCGACGCCGCCCGGCTGAACGCGAAGCGGAACCGGCCGTCGGGGCCCTGCACCAGGAAGTCGTCGAGGTCCTCCGCGACGGTGTCGCGGCTGTGGGGCGGCCGCAGGGCCTCCCGTTCCGCGCGGGCCTCCTCGCGCGTGGCCCACCCCTCGTCGCGGCGGGCGTCCTCGGCCTCGCGCGCCGCCCGTGCCGGGTCGAGCGCCCCGGCGGGGTCGAGCAGCACGAGGCCCGCGACCCGGTCGGGGACGGTGGCCGCGAGGTGCGTGGCGATGACGCCCCCGAACGAGTGGCCGACGACCGTCGCCGCGGCGATGCCGGAGGCGTCGAGCGTCTCGATGAGGTCGGCGACGTGGCGTTCGAGGGTCCACGGCGGGTCCCACGTCGACCGCGCGTGACCGCGGAGGTCGGGCGCCACGACCCGCAGGTCGGCGAGGTGCTGCTGGGCGAGCCGGCGGTATCGCGCGCCGGTGTTCGTCACGCCGTGCGCCACCAGGACCGGCGGGGCCCCGGCCGGTCCCCACGCGTGGACGTGCAACGCGGTCACGGGGGGCATCCTGTCACCCGGCGCGGCCGGGGGTCCGGCTCAGCGGCGGATGCGGGCGTTCTTCGCGACGCAGAAGTTGCTGATGCCGAGCGGGGCCTTCGTGAAGGTGCGGCCGCGGAACGGCCAGACGCGCCACACGTAGCAGGCGCCGCGGGCCAGCACCGGCGTGCGCATCCGCTGGGCGCGGGGGAAGACGGACCGCACCTTGCGCAGCGGGACGGCGTCCGACGTCGCCCCGGCGCGCGGTGTGCCGACCCGGAAGATCTGGACGTTGTAGACCGTGGTCCCGGCGGGTCCGCGGGTCCAGCTCAGCGTGGGCCGGCGGTTGCGCACGACGGCCGCCTTGCGGGGCCGCAGCTTCGTGGTGCGCAGGGAGGGCAGCGCGAGCGTGGTGACGGCGGGGGCCCGTGGCGTCGCGGCCGGGGCCGGCGCCGGGGTCGTGGTCGCCGGGGGGGCGGCCGGCGTGACGGTCGGCGTCAGCACCGGGGACGGGACGACGGTGACGGGGAAGAGGGCCGCGGGACCGGTGTTGCCGGCCCGGTCGGTCTGGACGACGCGGACGGCGAACGCCCCGGCCGGCAGGCCGGCGATGTCGGCGCGCGCGTCGACGGTGTCGACCGGTGGGCGCACGGGCGCCGCGGCGGGGTCGGCGCCCGCGACGATGCTCCACGTGAACCGCGCGCCCGCCTCCTGGCCGGCCCACGACACCCCGAAGGGCGTCTCGGACGACACGGCGGGGGGGCCGAGGACCCGCAGGGCGCCGGGGGCGGTGCGGTCGATGGTGAAGCGACGGGCCACGGTCTCGGCGTTCCCGCCGCGCCCCTGGATGACCGTGAGGACGTGCTCACCCTCGCGGAACTCCCGCTGGAGCGTGACGGTGACGGGACCCCCGGGATCCCGGATCGAGGCGAACTCGCCGTTCGTCGCCGCCCAGGTCAGGCTGGACGCGTCCGGGTCGGGCGTGACGACGTAGGTCGGGGCAGTGTTCCAGGCGTCGCCGTCGGTGCCGGAGAGGGCGGGGGCGCCGGCCGCGAGGGCCGGCAGGGCCAGCACGCCGCCCGTCAGCGCGCAGGCGAGGGCCCACAACCGGCTCGGCCTGGGGGCGCCCGTCATCCCGCGACCTTAGCGCCGTGGGGCCCGTGCGCCCAATCGGCGGTCGCCGCAGCCCATCCGCGGGAGCCGTGGTGGTCTAGGATCCGCCGCCGTGGCCCGGCAGACCATCGACGAGATCGTGGAGGCCCTGGAGGCCGTCCGCGCCCCGGAGACCCCGGCGGGACCGTACGTCCGCGTGCCGGCCCCGCGGTACGCGTCGATGACCCACGACGTGCTGCGGCAGTCCCACGCCCACGAGACCGTCGAGCGCCCTGACGCCTCCGCGACCTACCACCAGTCCGTCGCGGACCTCCACCTGTGGAGCCGGCGCGGACCGGACGGGGGCCCGTGGGTGGCGCTGGCGACGAGCGTGACCCGGCTCGGGGACCGGATCGTGGTCGACGCGGGTTTCCGCGTGCCGGCGGACTCCCCCGAGCACGCGGCCGAGCTGGCCCAGGACCCGGCGCGTGCCCTCGCGACCCTGCTGACCCGCTTCGGCCTGTCGTACTACAGCGAGAAGCGGCGGGTGTTCGTCACGCCCCTCCACGTCGCGAGCCTGTCGGCGCCCCTCGAGGAGCTCGGCCCCGACCAGTTCGCCCGCGCGGTCGGCCTGGAGACCCCACCCGACGGCACCGCCGTCGCCGTGAACGTGTCGGTGTCGCGGTCCCGCGACGGCATGACCCGCCTCGCATGGCTTTTCGTGGTCGACCTGACGCGGTACGCCCAGGAGGCGCGCCCCCGCCGCCGCTGACGGCCCGCGTGTAGAGAGATGGCCACGCGCCGTCCCGCCCGCCCGGCGCGCGTCGATGGATCCCCTGTGGGCACAACGACGGGGACGGGGACATGAACGGGATCGCGGAGCCGGAGACGATGGTCAGCCTCAGCCAGCCGGGGCGGGTGATCGACGTGCTCGCGCGGTGCATGGCGGTGCGGCGGGCTCCGGGACGGTCGGGGTGGTCGGCGTCGACCCACCTCGCCCGGGACCTCGAGCGGCACTACGGCGTGCGCGCCACGGGGGCGAGCATCGACCACGCCCTCCGGATCCTGCAGCGCCGCCGGGCCATCACGCTCCGCGTCGATGACGACGGGCGGGTCTGGTACCGGCAGGCCGGCTGAGGCGTCAGCCCTCCGGCGCGCCGGAGGCGGGTGCCACCCCGGGGACCTCGCCCTCGACCTGCACGTGGTCGGGCTGGTCGAACACGGAGCGCAGGGTCACGAGCGCCGCCCGCGGCTCGAGGACGTCGGCGAGGACGTCGGGGCCGTCACCGTCGCGGATGATGGCCCCCTCCCGAACGAGGTCGAGGGCGGCCATGCCGAGCGCACTCGGGCGGGAGTCGATGCGCCCGGGCTCGAGCCAGGTCAGGGTCGCGGGCACGCCCTTGTAGTCCCCGTGCAGCACGAAGGCCATGGGCGATGCTAGACCGGACCACCCGCCGGACGGAAGGGGTCGCTGCGCGCGACGTGGTCAGGCGTCGGCGACGCGGGCCTCGCGTTCGGTGAGGTCCACCAGCTCGAAGGTCACGCAGGCGGTGCAGATGCCGGGAGCGTCACGCAGATCCCCACACTCGGTGCAGTAGTGCTCGCGATCCATGGCGAGTCCCCCTTGAGCGGTCCGGGACGGTCCGTGTCGTCGAGACTATTGACCTCGCCGGACGTCCACGCCCCCCTCCGGCGGCCAGATCACGACCCTCCGTCCAGGGGGTGACGCCCCCGCGGGGCCGTGCTCAGCCCCAGGATCAGCTCGGCGGCCTCGAGCGGGACGTCGAGCTGGG
>LNFM01011133.1_pt1 | contig 16947 bp, 17 predicted proteins | sample 596031 | NCBI WGS metagenome assembly LNFM01 (sample SAMN04254537, study PRJNA301005) | activated carbon metagenome | isolation source: dual media filters at the Ann Arbor, Michigan drinking water treatment plant | place: USA: Ann Arbor
GGGGTGTCGTCGCGGTCAACCCGACCACCGGCCTGGAGTTGCCGGCCCAGGTTGGCAAGAGGGACCGGATCGTCAGTCCGGCCCAGGCCCAGATTCTCATCGCCGCGCTTCCGGAGTGGGATCAAGCCGTCTGGGCCACCGCGTTGTACGCGGGACTGCGGGCGGGAGAGCTACAGGCGCTCGATTGGGGGCATGTCGACCTTGCGGGCGGCGTGATCTCGGTGGAGCGGGCGTACGACCGGCAGGCACGCCGATTCATCCCGCCGAAGTCGCAGGCCGCGGTGCGGCGGATACCGCTGGCATCCGTCCTACGCGATCACCTCATCAGCTGGAAAGTGAACTGCGGACGGGATTCCGGCCTGGTCTTCGGCGATGACGGTCAGCGGCCCGTCTACCATCCGGGGTTGCTCCGGCGAGCCGCGGCGTCGTGGCGCCAGGCAGGGCTCGAAGGGCTGAGCCTCCATGACGCGAGGCACACGTTCGCGTCAATCATGATCGCCGCGGGGGTCAACGCGAAGGCCCTGTCCGTCTACATGGGGCATGCCAACATCACCGTCACTTTCGATCGCTACGGGCACCTGATGCCCGGAAGCGAACACGAGGCCGCGGTGCTGCTTGACACCTACCTTTCTCTTGCGGGCGAGCGGTCCAGGGCGGCCGGAAGCTTCCATCAGGAGCACCAGCATGCGGGATAGCTCGATCCGCACCTGAGCCCGGGCTCTCGAAGCGGCCGAAGCCGTGGTGCCAGCGGCCTTGGGACTACCGTTGCTTGGCGAGGACCGTGCTTGTCTCGCCATTGAAGGGCGACGAATTGTTCGAGGAATCGATCCGAGAAGTGGTCCTCGACTTCAGGCGGGGGACCGTCGTTCGGACGTCGCGTCCCGGGACCGACCGTCCGTGTGCCTCCGCCCACTTCAGAGTGTGGGTTCGGGCGGTCGTGGTCCTTCCGGAAGCCCAACGTCCCGGGCACTCGCCGATCCTGACGGGAGGCTTCGACTGTACCCCGAACTGTCCCCACATCGGGCTGCGGTCCTCAAGAACACCTTGGCCTCGCCGTTCGCACGGTACATGTCCCCGGTCTGCAAAACCGTTATTCGCGGGTTCAAATCCCGCCGTCGCCTCCTCCTGGCGTGCGCACGCGGTTCTCGAGGTGTCGCCCTTCGCCGGGTCTCCCGCTGCAGGCCCCTCTGATCCGCTCATCGGCGTGCGGACCGTCGTGGTCCGCCGGCGGTCGATGGCACCGTGCCCGATCTGTTCGCGTGTCATGAGCACACAGCGGCCTCGCGACCACCCTCGCCGCGGGCGGCCGGCACTCGTGCGCCGGGCCTCAGGCGGGCAGCACCGCCGCCAGCAGCGCGGCGGGCGCGCCGGGGTCGTCGGCGTCGGTCACCATCAGCAGCTCCGTGCCGCCCGGGACCATCCGGGCGACCACGCCCTCCACCTTCACCGACGGGGCGATGCGGGCCGCCACCACCGTCCCGGCGGCGTCGACCCGGCCGGCCACCGCACCGGCCACCGCGCCGTCGGCGTAGGCGTCGTCGGTGTCCTCCGCCGCGGCGGTGAACACCCACCCGCCGGCCGGGTGGGGGGCGGCGTCGGTGACCCCCAGCGGGACGCCGTCGATGTCCCCCAGACGCCACTCGTCCACCGACCGAGGCGCCGGCGCCGCACCGCCGCCGGCCCACGCCAGGACCTCGGCGAGCGGGAACCGCGCGACCAGGTTCGCCGGGGCGCCGGCGTGGGCCCGGGACACCAGCAGCGCCTCGTCCCCGAGGACCACGGCCGCCTCCACGTTGACCTCGTCCCGGTGCTCGCGCAGCGCGAGGTACACGGGGCCCAGGTCACGCACGTACACGGCCGGGCCGGGCGTCCCGCCGGCGTCCAGCGGGATCACCAGCGCCCGCTCCCGCGCGGCGGTGGAGCCCGACCCCAGGGCCAGCAGTGCCCCATGGGGGAACCCCGGCGCCGGCGGGAGCACCGTGAGCGCTTCCAGATCGGGCTTGCGGCGCTTGCGCTCGGCGGGCGCGGTGGGGAGCTCGTCGTCCAGCACCCGGTGCAGGAGGCCGCCGCGCGCGGGATCCTCGGTGAAGCTGGCCAGGTGGACCAGGTCGTCGGCGGCCACCACCAGGCGCCCGCCGGTCACCGCGAGACCGCTGGCCGCGGCGACGAAGGCGCGGCCGTCGTCCAGCGGCTCGGCGAGGTCCAGCGTCCGGATCCGCCGGGTGTCGAGGATGCGCGTCACCCCGGGAACGCTAGCGGTGCGTCTCCCGGTCCCCGGGGGGTGCGGTGGCCGGGGAGGGACCCCCGGCCACCGCGGGACCTCAGCCGCCCGTCGCGCAGATCGCGGTCACCACGAGCCGCCACGGAACCGTGGGCCGCTCGGACGCCGCGGCGCTGGCGGTCCAGGCCGCGTCGCCCTCCGGCGCGCTGCCCACCAGCGCCACGCCGGGCGCCCCGCCGTCCACGCTCGCGCCGCCGGCGATCACGCGCGTGCCGGCCGGGCACGTCGCCGTGATGGGGCCCTTGGCGCGCAGCGTGCTGGTGGTGCTGGACTGCCGCACGAGCGTCACCCGCGCCACGTACCGCGCGGCGGCGACGCCGCCCAGGGATGTGGCGTTCGCGGCCTGCGCAGCGCGCGACGCGCGGCCCACCGTGAGGGTCGTCTCGTCGATGTCGGCGCCGGTGAGGCTGTTCGGCGCCACCGCGCGGCCGGTGACCGCGTCGTCGGCGAGCTTGGCTGGCCCCACCGCGGCGGTGGCGAGCCGCTGGCGGTCGACCGCGCCCGCCGCGATCGCCGGGGTGCCCACCGCGCCGGGCGCGAGCGCCCCGGCGGTGATCGCGCCACGGGTGAGCGCGGACCGCGTGACCGACCCGTCGGCGAGCTTGGCCGCCGTGACGGCGTCGTCCCGGATCGCGCCGGTGCCGACGCTGTCGGGCTTGGGTGCGGCCCGCGCAACCGCCTCCACATCCCGGTTCAGGGCGGACCAGGACATCAACAGGGCGCCGCCGGTGAGTCCCAGCAGCGCCAGCAGGGCGATCTCGAGCCGCCAGCTGCGCCGGATCCACCCCTCGTCCCGGCTGAGGCGGCGCTCGTCGTCGGCGAGGCGCCGCTCGTCGCGGGTCACGCGCTGCTCGTCGGCCTCCAGGCGCGCCGCCAGCGCCAGGTCGGCCTCGGTCCAGCCCTCGGGGCGCACCGGAGCCGGCGTGTCCCGGACGGGGTCGCTCGTGTGGTCGGTCATCGTGGAACCCCCTGACCATCGGGAACTCCATCAACCGTCCCGCAACCGCCGCCACCGCGCATCGGTGGACGCGGGCAACGGCGCTCCGGTGGGTGCCGCAGTCCCGCCGAGGGGGAGCCCTGGGGCTCAGCCGGGGAGGCCGACCACCCGGTCGCGCCCGGACCGCTTGGCCGCGTACAGCGCCCGGTCGGCGGTGCGGAACAGGTCCATCGCGTCCCAGTGCCCGGGCTCGGCGGCCGAGATGCCCAGCGACACCGTCACGCCGCGGACGGGCTCCAGCATGGTGCCGGCGATGAGCATCCGGGCGCGTTCCGCGGCGCGCACCGCGTCCTCGAGCGCGGTCGCCGGCATGAGCCAGGCGAACTCCTCCCCGCCCACCCGGGCCACCAGGTCGCCGCGGCGGGCGGACTCCTGCAGCCGGCCGGCGACGCGCCGCAGGACCTCGTCGCCCACGTCGTGGCCGTGGGTGTCGTTCACGGCCTTGAAGTGGTCGATGTCGATCAGGCACAGGGCGACGCGCTGCCCGCGGGCGGCGGCGTCGGCCAGGCGGTCGTCGAACACGGCGCGGTTCGCCACGCCGGTCAGCGGATCCCGCTCCTGCGCTGGCCTCGGCCCGGGAGATCGTCGTGGACGCCAGGCCCGCCATCCGCGCGATGAGCCCGTCGAGCTGGCCCGATGCCTCCGCCCGGTCGCGCATCCCCACCATCAGCGCGCCCCAGGTGCCGCCGCCCACCGTCACCAGGGCTCCGGCGGCGGTCGCACAGCCCGACCTGCGGATCACGTCCGAGAGGGATGCGATGCGGTGCTCCAGCGGGCCGTCCGGCGCCAGCGGCACGCGGGCGCCGATCCGGCCGGACGCCGTCCCCGTGGCCGCGATCGCCACGGCCTCACCGTCGGCGAACCGCCAGATCATCGCGGTGTCCATGTCCAGCAGGGCCTCGGCCTCGGCGGCGAGCACGGCGGCCACCTCGGTCACCTCGGAGCCCGCGGCCACGGCCTCCGCCACCCGGCTCGTCGCCGCTGCCTCCAGCTGGGCGAGGTGGCGCGTGGTCACATCGCGGGTCGCGGAGATGAGCTGCTCGCCCTCGGGGCCGTCGGAGACTCGCCGCACCGTCGTCTCCAGCCACGAGCGCTCCCCGGCCCGCCGGCGGCCCCGCACCACGATCGTGCGATCGCGCCCATCGGCGAGCACCTCGGCGAACGTCGCGGCCATCGCCTCGCGGTCGCCGCCGTGCACGAAGTCCTCCAGCCGGCATCCCCGCGCGGCGAAGGGGGCCTGGTCGAGCACGCTGCGGCTGGCGGGGCTCACGTAGCGCATGCGCCCGTCCGGGTCGTGCCGGCAGATCAGGTCGGCGCTCTGCTCGGCGAGCAGCCGGAACTCGGCCTCCGACCGGCGCAGCATCTGGCGGGCCAGGTGCTCCTCGGAGATGTCCACGATCGTCTTGATCACGGCCTCCGGCGCGCCGCGACCCGGGCCGGGAACTCTCGCCCGTCGCGGTGCCGGAACACGGTCTCCACGTGGCTCACGTGGTTGCGCCACGCGCGGACGTCCAGGCGCCGCTCGTAGTCGGCGCTGTGCTCGGGCGTCCACCACGGGTGGGGCCGCTGGGATCCGATGACCTCCTCGCGCGACAGCCCGGTCATCTCCAGGAACCGGGCGTTGGCGTCCAGCACCGTGCCGTCGAGGGTCGTCACCACCAGCCCGGCGCTCATCTGGTCGAGCAGGGCCGCCGTGCGGTTCCGCTCGCGGCGGGCCCGCAGCTCGCCGCCGCGGCGGGACGTGACGTCCACGAACCGCAGCGCCGCGCCGCCCTCCCATCGGAAGGCCTGCACGGCGCACCAGCGGCCGACGCCGCCGACCTGCACCTCCAGCGTCCCCCCGCCACCGGTCGCCAGCGCCCGGGCGACCAGGGCCTGCAGGGCCAGCAGCCCCGGGTCGGCGTCCTCGTCCCAGAGACGGCGGCCCGTCATGTCGCCGCCACCGCCCAGGACCGTCTGCGCCGCGGGGTTCGCGTACACCACGACGCCATCGGGATCGATCGCCACCACGGGGTCGGGCAGCGCCGCCAGCAGCTCGGCCGGCAGGGTGTCCGCGCCGTGGGGCGCGCTCGGCGAATGGGGTGTCAGTGCTGGCAACACGGGGGAGACCGCCGTGGGATGGGGCAGGGATCCCGGGGGTACCGGCCCATCGGCAGGACGACGGACGACTTGAGGCGCGCGGTTCCGGCAGAACCTCACGGAATCGCGAAACCGGCGATTCGGCCGGGCCGCGGCAACCCGTTTCGGCCCGGCCGGCACCGGGTACCGCCCGGCATGGACACGTCGCAGACCCCCCACGGCCGTCCCGACCCGCCCGGGCCGGAGGGCGACGACACCGGGCTCTACGCCCCCGATGAGCGGTACACGCGTGACCTGCCGCCCGACGCGCCGGCGCCGCCGCCCGCGGACACCCGGGGTGACCGCCGGCCCGCTGAGCCCCCGGCGGGGGCCGACACCGGCGGGCCGCCCGCCGGGGCCTGACGGCTCAGGCGCCCGCGGGCTCCGGCTCGCCGACCAGCACGGTGAGGTAGTCGCCGTCGCCGTCGGCCTCCGCGCGCACGGTGTCGGCCAGGACGTCCAGCACCGACCCCAGCTCCGGGACCGTGCATGCCGCCGCCAGCGTCGATGCGCCGCCCGCCGGGAGCGGCCCCACGCGCAGGGCCACCCGCCCGGGCCCGGGCGTCACGGCCACCCGCAGGCGCTCGTCCGGCATCTCCTGCCGGGCGCCCGCCGCGATGGAGTCGACGATGATCATGAGATCGCTGATGCGGTCTACCGTCACGCCGCCCTGGGCCGCGACGGCGCTGACCACCCGCCGCAGGACCGGGGCCAGGGACGGGCCCATGGCGAGATCCAGGATCGCGGAGTCGCTGATCACCGTGTCGGTGCGGGACGGGACATGGTCTCGGGATGCTACGGCAGGCTCCCTGCGGTGTCGGTGTGCCGGAACGGCGGTACCCGGCGGGCGGCCGGAGTGAACCACCGGATCAGCCGGTCCCCAGGAATGTGAGGGTCACCTCGGTGCCGCCGCCGTCGGGGGCGCTGAGGTGCATGTCGTCGGCGAGGGTCGCCATGAGCTGCAGGCCGATCCCCAGGCCGGGGCTCACGCGCAGCGGGTCGGGGATGATCCCCCTGCCGTCGTCGCTCACCCGGATCACCAGGCCGCCGTCGTCGGCCCACAGGCCCACGCGCATGTGGCCCGGCCGCTCGGGATAGGCGTGGACGATCACGTTCGTGCAGGCCTCACTCACCGCGATGCGCATGTCGTCGCGGCGCTGGTCGCCGATCCCGAGGGCCTCGGCCACGCCGGAGACGGCCTGGCGCACGATCATGAGGCTCTCAGCCTCGGCCGGCAGCAGGATGGACACCGCGGGTGCGTCGGTGCGGCGTGCGGCCACGATGCCCGTCATTCGGCGTCCTCTCCGGCTGTCTCGCGCATCCGCACGAGCGCCCGGGCGATGAGCCGGGAGACGTGCATCTGGGAGATGCCCATGATGCGGGCGATGTCGGACTGCATGAGGCCCTTGTCGAACCGCAGGTGGATGATCACGCGCTCACGGGCGGGCAGCGCGGCCAGGCCCCGCTCCACCGCGCCGATCCCCTCGGCGGTGGTGTAGCCCTCCTCCTCCACCGGGATCTCGATGTTCAGGTCATCGTCCTCGCGCTGCGGGCTGGGCTGCGACATCGACACCGGGCGGTACGCGCCGTGCGCGGCGAGGGCGTCCAGGACCTGCTCCTCGGTGAGCCCCGACTCGCGACCGATGTCGGCGATGGTCGGGCTCCGGCCCAGCTCGCCCGTGAGGTGCGACATGACCCCGACCACCCGCGCGTAGTCGTCCTTCAGTCCGCGCGGCACGCGCACGGCCCAGGTCTTGTCGCGGAAGTGGCGGCGGATCTCGCCCAGGATGGTGGGGGTCGCGAACGACCGGAATTCCCGGCCCACGGCGGGGTCGAAGCGGTCCACGGCCTTGATGAGCCCGATCGTCCCGGCCTGCTCGAGGTCCTCCACCGGCTCACCGCGGTTCGCGTACCGGCGGGCGAGCGCGTTCACCAACGGGAGGTGCTCCAGGATGAGGGCCTCACGGCGCTCGGGGTCCAGGCGCGATCCGGCGACCGTTGGCGATTCAGGGGTGACCACGAGCCGACACTACCCGCTCGCCCGCGGGTCCAAACCGGACGGGGCATGCGTGTGGACCACGGCGCCCGCGGGTACCGTCGCCCGGCCATCGCACATCACATCGGAGGAACAATGGCGAGCAGGGACAGCAGTCTCATCGGGGGCATCGGCCTGGGCGGCGCGCTGGTGATCGCCGGCATCGTGATCGCCGTGTTCTGGACCTTCTGGCTGGGCCTCATCGTGGCGCTCGTGGGCCTCGTGGCCTTCGGCGGCTTCGCCAAGGGCAAGTGGTACTGAGCGCGCCGGGCGTCAGCGGCGGCGCTTGAGCAGGCCGAACAGGCCGCGCACCACCTCGCGCGTCACCTGCTGCGCGACCCGGGAGTTCACGAGGTCGCCGATCCCGCCCAGCAGATCGTCGTCGGACTTGGGACGACGGGCCGGCTCGCGCCGGGGCGCGGGCCTGGCGGCCTCCCGTGCGGCCTCCTCGCGCTCCCGGTCGTCGTTGAGCTTGGCCGTGAGGATCTCCATGGCGCTCTCGCGGTCCACGGGCATGGCGTACCTGGGGCGCAGGGAGGAGAGGGCGATCATCGCCGCGCGCTCCTCCGGGGTGAGCGGGCCCATCCGGGACGCCGGCGGGTAGATCCGGGTGGCGCACACCGGGGTCGGCACGCCCCGCGGGTTCAGCGCCGTCACGAGCGCCTCGCCCACCCCCAGGGACTGCAGGGTCTCGTCCAGGGCGTAGTGATCGGTGACCGGGTAGGTCTGCACCACCTGGCGCAGCGCCTTGGCGTCCTTCGGGGTGAACGCCCGCACGGCGTGCTGCACGCGGTGGCCCAGCTGGGCCAGGACCTCGTCCGGGAGGTCGGTGGGCAGCTGGGTCACGAAGAAGACCCCGACGCCCTTGGAGCGGATGAGCCGGACGGTCTGCGCCACCGAGTCCCTGAACGCCTTGGTGGCGTCGGCGAACAGCAGGTGCGCCTCGTCCAGGAAGAACACCAGCGTGGGTTTGTCGGGGTCGCCGACCTCCGGGAGCGTCTCGAACAGCTCGGCGAGCACCCACATCAGGAACGTGGAGAACAGCGCCGGCCGGGCCGCGACATCCACCAGATGGAGCACCGAGATGACCCCGCGGCCACCGGGCGTGGTGCGCAGCAGGTCGCGCAGGTCGAGCTCCGGCTCCCCGAAGAACGCGTCGCCGCCATCGGCCTCCAGCTCGGTGACCTTGCGCTGGATGACGCCCACCGTGGCCTTGCTGAGCCCGCCGAGCATCTCCAGCTCGTCCTTGCCGGGCCCGGCCAGGTAGGCCAGCACGGTGCGCAGGTCCTCCAGCTCCAGCAGCGGCAGCTTGCGGTCGTCGCAGTAGCGGAAGACCAGGGCGAGCGACGACTCCTGGGTCTCGTTCAGGGACAGGACCTTCGACAGCAGGATCGGCCCGAACGACGCCACGGTCGCCCGCAGGGGGACCCCGGTGTCGCCGCTCAGGGACAGCAGCTCCACCGACGCCGCGCCCGGTGTCCAGGCGTGGGCCAGCTCGGTGTTCCTGGCGGTCACCCGGTCGTTCGCCTCACCCGGCGCGCCGATGCCCGCCAGGTCGCCCTTCATGTCGGCGGCGAACACCGGCGTCCCGGCCGCGGCGATCTGCTCGGCCAGCAGCTGGAGCGTCTTGGTCTTCCCGGTGCCGGTGGCGCCGGCGATGAGCCCGTGGCGGTTGAGCAGGCCCAGGGGGATCCGCACCTCCACGTCGGTGACCGGCGCGGCGGGGTCCACGAACGGGCGTCCCAGTCCGATGGTGGGGCCGTCGAAGCCGTAGCCCTCGGTCATCTCTGCGTGGAAATCGCCCATTGCTCGCTCCGTCTCCGGGGTTCGGCGGCAGCCTATTCGACGGGCTTGCGGACCATCCACGTGGCGCCGGCGGGGTCCTCGGTGGTGACGTGGACGCCGAGGCCCAGCTCCCCGAAGAACCAGTCGACGGTGCCGGCGGTGGCGTCGCCGTCGGGGGTCGGCACGCCGGTGTAGGGGTGCCCCAGCATGAGCCCGCCCGGACGCAGCACCGGCCACCAGGCCATGAGCCGTTGCGTGAGGGCGAGCTCGCGGCCGCCGCCCAGCAACCACACGACATCCGGCGGGGCGTCCGCGAAGCGGCCCGCGGCGTCGTCCGCATCGGCGGCCTCGCCGGCCAGCACCACGGGCGCGCCGCCGCGGGCGGCGGTGAGACGCTCACGGAAGCCGTCGGGTGCGGACCCCACCACCACCGCGGTGCCCGTGAGGCCCATGGCGTCGAGCAGGTCCGGCACCTCCGCGGCACGAGCGGGCCCGAACGCCGCCAGCGCGCCGGGGGCGTCGCCCAGCACGCCCGGCAGGGCGGCCAAGGAGCGTCGCAACGCGGCCAGCCGCTCCAGCGCGGCCAGCCGCCGCTCCAGCGGGCCGCCCTCGGGCGGCAGCATCACGTGCGGGCCCTCGCCCGCGGGCATCCCCGGCGACCACGCCCAGGCGGCGGGCAGCACGGCGTGCCGCGGCGGGCCCACCTCGGCGTCCGGGTGCTCGATGAGGTGGTCCAGCAGCCGCCGCGACAGGTCGCTCGCCCGCACCAGCATCACGGGGCGGGATCCCACCGGCTCGCCGGCGACGGGCGCGCACACGTAGATGTCGCGGTCCGGGCGGGTCTGGGCGAGGACGTCCGCCGACACGTCCACGATGCTGGCGCCCGGATCGATCCACAACACCCACGCGTACTGGTCGCAGAGCTCCCGGATGAACCTGAGCCTGCGCACCGCCGGCGGCTCGTCGCCGGTCTCCCCGGAGAGCGAGACGTCCCAGCCCCAGCGGTACGCGTAGAGGGCCATCGCGGCGCCGGTCACCGACATGAGCTCGCCGTCGGCGCCGGTGCCGGCCGAGCACAGCACGCGGCTGCCGCTGCCCGATCCGGTGAGCCCGGTGCGGCCCCCCTCCGGCACCGAGAGGTCCTCGAGGCCCGGTGCGGCGAGCCATTGGAGCCGCTCGGCGCGGGCGGCGAGGCGGGCCAGGCCGTCCTCGGCGCTGCGGGCGCGATCGAGGGACGACTGGGCTGCGGCCTCCAGCAGCTCGATGCGGCGCTCCAGCTCGGCGACGCGCACGATCAGGCGCCGCTCGCGGTCGTCACCGAGGCGGCGTCGCAACAGGCGGACGATGGAGGACAGCGGAGGGCCGTCGGATGCTGGCGGCGCTGGGCCGCGGGGCTCGGGGGTCATGCCTGCGCCGAGACTATCCTGCGCCGGCCGCCGAACCGAAATCGGAGACCACCGTGACCGAGCTGCCGATGGACCTGGGACGCGCCTTCGAGGACTTCCGGGTGGGCGACGTGATCCGGCATGCGACCGGCCGGACCGTGCTGGATGCCGACAACGTGTGGTTCACGCTGCTCACGGTGAACCCCAACCCCATCCACTTCGACCGCCACTACGCGGCCTCGACCGAGTGGAAGCGCCCCCTGGTGGACTCCACCTTCACGCTGGCGCTGGTGACGGGCCTCACCGTCGGTGACCTCTCGCGCAACGCCGTGAACCTCGGCTGGGACGAGGTGCGCCTGCCGGCGCCGGTGTACGAGGGCGACACCATCTACGCCCAGAGCGAGATCCTGGAGGCCCGGGAGTCGCGCTCGCGCCCCGAGCAGGGGATCGTGCGCGTGCGGACCGAGGGCTTCAACCAGGACGGGACCGTGGTGATCAGCTTCATCCGGGCGCTGCTGGTGTCCAAGCGGGCGCACCTGCGCGGCGCGGAGATCCCCCGCATCCGGCGTCCGTGACCACCTCCGGGGCAAACCCCGGAAAACCCGAGGGAAATTCGACTTGCCCCGTGCCGAGCGGGGTGGGTAGCATCCCGTGACCGCCGCCCCGAAGGGGCGCGCGATCGCCGGTGCCCGGTTGGGTGACGCACCGGGAACCTGCGAAAACCGACGACGCCCGACGTCGTGGTGACCGCCCTGGCCAGGGACCGGTCCACCGCGGCGCGCAAGGGGGGACTTTGGCACGACAGAGCGTGGTGATCCGGCTCGCCGGCGAATCCGGTGAGGGGGTCATCTCCTCCGGGGACATCCTCACCCAGGCCGCGGCACGCGGCGGGTACTGGACCCAGACCTTCCGGACGTATCCCGCCGAGATCAAGGGCGGGCCCTGCATGTACCAGGTGCGCATGGGGCAGGAGCGCATCTACTCGCACGGCAAGGACGTCGACCTGCTCGTGGTGTTCAACCAGGAAGGCTGGGATCTGCACTGGGACTCCCTGGCCGATGACGGCGTGATCCTCTACGACGCCACGTCGGTCGAGATCCCCGCGGAGTACCAGAACCGGGCGCGTCCGGTGCGCATGGAGCAGCTCGCCAAGGAGATCGGCGGGAGCTCCCGGGCCAAGAACATGGTGGCCGTGGGCGCCGTCTGCGGTGTCATCGCGTTCGACACCACCCCCATCGAGGAGCTGGTGCTCCGCCGGTACGCCCACAAGGCGGGCGTCGCCGACGCGAACATCGCCGCGCTGCAGGCGGGCAAGGACGAGTCCGCCGACCTCAACGGCACCCTCGAGATCACCCACCCGGTGGAGTCCGAGGAGGACCGCGTGCTGATGTCCGGCAACCAGGCGATCGCCCTGGGCGCCGTCGCCGCCGGTCTCGAGTACTTCGGCGGCTACCCGATCACCCCGGCCTCCGACATCTTGGAGTGGCTGTCGGCGAAGCTGCCGGCGACGGGCGGCATCACCATCCAGTGCGAGGACGAGATCGCCTCCCTGGCCTCGGTCATCGGCGCGTCCTACGCCGGCAAGAAGGCCGCCACGGCGACCTCCGGCCCCGGCCTGTCGCTCATGAGCGAGCTGCTGGGCTACGCCGGCACCGCCGAGATCCCCTGCGTGATCATCGACGCCCAGCGTGGCGGCCCCTCCACGGGCCTGCCCACCAAGACCGAGCAGTCGGACCTCAACCACGCCCTCTACGGCGGGCACGGCGAGGCGCCCCGGGTGGTCATCGCCCCCACGACGGTGGAGGACTGCTTCTGGGCCACCGTTGACGCCTTCAACTACGCCGAGCGGTTCCAGGTACCGGTCATCCTGCTGACCGACCAGGGCCTGGCCACCCGCATGGAGGTCATCGCCAAGCCCGACCTCTCGAAGGTGGAGCGGTGGCCTCGCAAGACCGCCAAGGACGCCAACGGCGAGTACAAGCGCTACGAGCTCGGCGGCGACAGCGTGTCGCCCATGGGCATCCCCGGCGAGGAGGGCGGCCAGTACGTCGCCACCGGCATCGAGCACGACGAGCTCGGCCACCCGGCCTACACGCCGGAGAACCACGTCGCGATGCAGAACAAGCGCTGGAACAAGCTCGAGCCGCTCAAGAACGGCGCGGCGCGCCACGCCTCCATCGGCGAGGAGCAGCCGGAGATCGCGCTGGTGGGCTTCGGCTCCACCTTCGGCGCGGTGCGCGAGGCCGTGGAGCGGGCGCAGGCCGAGGGGCTCTCGGTCGGCGCGTTCTACCCCCGCGTGCTCGGCCCGTTCCCGGCCGGCAAGGTGGAGGAGTTCACGGCGAAGGCCAAGCGGGTCATCGTGCCCGAGGTCAACTTCACCGGCCAGCTCGCGCGCCTCGTGCGCAGCGAGGTGGGCATCAAGGTCGACAGCCAGGCGAAGTGCGACGGGCTTCCGTTCACCGCCGAGGACATCTACGACATGATCACGGAGGCCGCCCGATGAGCACCGCACCGGCGACCCGCAAGCCCACCGACTACAAGTCGGACCTCAAGCCGATCTGGTGCCCGGGCTGCGGCGACTTCGGAGTCCTCGCATCCCTGTACCGGGCGTTCGCCCAGCTGAACCTCGACCCGGCCAACACCGTGGTCGTGTCCGGCATCGGCTGCTCCAGCCGCCTTCCCGGCTTCGTCAGCACCTACGGCGTGCACACCCTGCACGGCCGGGCGCTGCCGGTGGCCATGGGCGTGAAGCTCGCCAACCCGGAGCTCACCGTGGTCGCCGTCGGCGGTGACGGCGACGGCTTCGCGATCGGCGCGGGGCACTTCCCGCACGCCGCCCGCCGCAACATCGACATCACCTACCTGGTGATGGACAACGAGATCTACGGCCTCACCAAGGGCCAGGTCTCCCCGACGTCCCTCACCGACCAGAAGGCGCCCTCCACCCCCTGGGGGAACCTGGAGACGCCGCTGAACACCCTGGGCTTCGCGATCGCCTCGGGCGCCGGCTTCGTGGCCCGCGGCGCGTCGTTCAACACGAAGACGCTCACCGAGCTCATCGTGCAGGCCGTGGAGCACAAGGGCTTCAGCTACATCGACGCGATGTCCCCCTGCGTGGTGTTCAACAACCACCAGGAGGAGTGGAAGGAGCTCGTCAACGAGGTCGCGCCCGACCACGACCCCACGGACAAGATCGCCGCGTTCGACCTGGCCCTGAAGGGCGGGTTCAAGCTCGGCATCCTGTACCGCGAGCTGCGCCCGACCCTGAACGAGAAGTACGCGGCGCTGGTGGAGCGGACCCCCGACAGCGACGTGGCCACGATGCTGGAGGCGTTCAACGCCCGCAAGGGTGTCGCCATCGGCAAGCCGGTCGCGTAGCCGGCCGCGGCATCCGACGTCCACCGGGGCCCGCCGTCAGGCGGGCCCCGGTCGTTTCGGGGTCAGGGGTCCTGCGGGCCGCTCAGCTCGCCGCGTTCGAACAGCACGACGAGGCCGTTGACGCAGTGCTGGCACAGCTGGGTGCCGGCGACCTCGCGGCAGATCCCGAGGGCCTGCTCCGCGGGCATGCCGACGCGGTAGGGGCGGTCGGCGGTCATCGCGTCCCAGGTGTCGGCGACGGCCATCACGCGCGCCCCGTCGGGGATCTCCGGGCCGAGGAGGCCCTCCGGGTACCCGCCGCCGTCGATGCGCTCGTGGTGTCCGCGCACCCAGGCCACCTGCTCGGGGTCGAGCACCTCGCTCACGATCTGGGCGCCCAGGGTGGCGTGCGCCTCGATGATGGCCCGTTCCGCGGAGGTGAGCTGCCCCGGCTTCAGCAGGACGGCGTCGGGCACGCCGACCTTGCCGACGTCGTGCACCAGGGCGGCCTGGCGCAGACGGGCGGCCCGCCGCTCGTCCCATCCGAGCTCCAGCGCGAGGCGGTGTGAGACGGCCGCGACGCGCTCGGAGTGGCGCTGGGTGTTCTGGTCCCGGAGGTCGACCGCGCGGGCGAGCGCCTGGAGCGCGGCGAACTCCCGGCGCTGGGCGGCCGTGTCCGGGCCGTCCGGCGGGGCCTCCCCGGATGCCACGACCGCGGCGTGGGTGCGGACCGTGTCGCGACCCGCGTGCTTGGCGGCGCGGAGGGCGCGGTCGGCGGCGCGCATGAGGTCGCTGGACAGCGCCGCATCCCCGCTGCCGGCGATCCCGGCGGACACGGTGACCTCCCCGACGCTTCCGACGTCGGTCGCGGCGACGGCGCGGCGGGCGGCCTCGGCCCGGGTGGCGGCCGAGTGGTCGTCGCCGCCGGGCATGATCCAGCCCAGCGCCTGGCCCGAGATCCTGGCCACGAGGTCGCCCGGCGCCGCGAGCGCGGTGATCCGGCGTGCGACCTCGGCGATGACGTCATCGCCGGTGACGTGGCCGTACGTGGCGTTCACGTCGCCGAGGGCGTCCACGTCGAACACGGCCACGGCGACCGGCTCACCGGTGTCCGCCGCGTGCGCGAGGTGCGCGGCGAGGGCGTCGTGGAAGGCGCGGTGGTTCGGAAGCCCCGTGAGGCTGTCGGTGACGGCCTGCGCCTGCAGGGACGCACGGGCGTTCATCCGCTCGACGGCGATGCCGAGCGTGGCGGCGAGCCGGTCGAGGCGCGGGGCGACGCCGGAGGGGCATGATCCGTCCGCCCACTCGACGGTGACGACGCCCCACGTGCTGCCGCCCGCCGCGACCTCCCGCCGCGCCACCCCGGGCGGGCCGGTGCCCGCGGCGGCCAGCTCGCGCTCGGCCTGGGCCTCCTCCCCGTGGGTGACCCGCACCCGCGCCGCCTGCAGGGGCGCGGCGAACGCCTCCTCGGCGACACGGCGAAGCTCGTCGAGGTCGGCGTCACCGGCCGCGGCGAGGGCCAGCCGGCGCATCGCATCGTGCTCGTCCCCGGTGCGCCGCAACTCGTCCACCAGGCGGCCGCGGGCGCGGCCGAGGCCCCTCCAGAGCAGCAGCGCGCCGGCGCTGAGCAGGAGCACCATCGCGAAGGTCGTGCCGAACAGCCGCGAGCGGATGGCCTCACCGCGCCGGTCGTCGATGGTGCGCGCGTCCCGGAGCGCGTCGAACCACCGCGCGCCCGCAACGTTCAGCACGCCGATGGGCTCCACGAGGTCGGGCGGGGCCAGCAGGCTGGCGGGCGCCTGGCCCGCGCTCAGGAGATCGTCGAGCGCGGCCAGGGTGTCGTCGGCGCCCCGGTCCAGCTCCGGGGTCGACGCGAAGTCCTGGCCCTGCCGGTCGTGCACGTCCTGCAGCCGGCCGCGCGCGGTGAGCACGCGGACGGCGTCCTCCGCGCTGACCCTGCCGTTGCCGAGGATGGAGGCGTGGGCGGCGCGCAGCTCGTCGAACGCGTCCGACACCTCGTAGATCGCGTCGTCGAGCGCGTGGTGCCGTTCCGCGTGCCGGTCGTGGAGGACGACCGAGGCGGCGACGACGGTGAGCACGCCGAGCGCGAAGACGGCCAGGACGAGCAGCTGGATGCGGTGGAGCCGCCGCAGGCGCGCGGCCGCCGCCGCCCACGTCTGGGCTGACGAGTCGTCGGGCGGGGGGGTGAGGGGGTCGGGTTCGGCCATCGGCGGACACCGCCCCGAACGCGGGCGGCTGCCGATGGCATCGGCATTTTGACGGTCGAGTGGAGCCCGCGCGCCCCCGGGCCCTACCGTGACCCGCCGGTGTCAGTCCCCGCCGGCCCTCACCCTGGCGTCGGCGTCGCGCGCCATCTCCGCCTGCGCCTCCTGGGCGGCGACGACACGCCGCGCGAGCCCCGGATCGGCGACGGCCAGTATGCGTGCCGCGAGCAGGCCGGCGTTGCGGGCGTTGTCGATCGCCACGGTCGCCACCGGAACGCCGCGCGGCATCTGGACGATCGACAGCAGGGAGTCCATGCCGTCCAGGGCGGTGGTGCGCACCGGGACCCCGATGACCGGCAGGTGCGTGACCGATGCCAGCATGCCGGGCAGGTGGGCCGCGCCTCCGGCGCCCGCGATGATGACCTTGAGGCCGCGCTCGGCGGCGCCGGCGCCGTAGGCGATCATGTCGTGCGGTGTGCGGTGGGCGGAGACCACCCGCACCTCGTGGGACACGCCGAGCTCGGCGAGGCAGTCGGCGGCGGCCCGCATCACCGGCAGGTCGGAGTCGCTGCCCATCACCACGCCCACCAGGGGCGGCGTGGTCACAGCCCCACCGCGCGAGCCGCCCGCCGGGCGGTGTCGAGGGCGTCCGCGGCGGTCGCCGCCAGCGAGGTGACATGACCCATCTTCCGGCGCACGCGGACCTCCGCCTTGTCGTAGAGGTGCAGGTGGGCGCCGTGCACGGCGAGTGCCGCCGCGAGCCC
>LNFM01002758.1_pt1 | contig 16946 bp, 15 predicted proteins | sample 596031 | NCBI WGS metagenome assembly LNFM01 (sample SAMN04254537, study PRJNA301005) | activated carbon metagenome | isolation source: dual media filters at the Ann Arbor, Michigan drinking water treatment plant | place: USA: Ann Arbor
GAGGGAGAGGGAAGTACACCCCTTCCCCCGACGAAGTCGGGGGAAGGTTGGGATGGGGGCTACGACCATTCATCACGCCCGCCGATCCCGCAAAGTCGGATCGAGCGCCGTGCGCAGCGCGTCGCCCAGCACGTTGAACGCCACCGCCATCAACACGATCGCGACGCCGGGAATGAACACGAGCCACGGTGCAGTCGTGAAGTAGCTCTGGTTCTCGAAGATGATGTTGCCCCAGGAGGGCGTGGGCGGCTGCACGCCGATGCCGAGATACGAAAGGGTGGCTTCCAGCAGCACGGTGGTGGCGATGCCGAGCGTACCCCACACGATCACGGTGGGCATGAGGTGGGGCAGGATGTGGCGGAACAGGATCCGAGGAGCACCCGCGCCGAGACTGCGGACCGCCTCGACGAAGCCGCGCTCCGCCAGCGACACGGTCTCAGTGTAGATCACGCGTGCGATCTGGACCCAGTTCACCATCGCGATCACCAGCGCGACGATCCACAGGCTCGGGGTGAAGATCGCCGCCAGCACGATCGCCAGCAGCAGCGCCGGAAAACACATCATGAGATCGGTGAACCGCATCAAGGCACCGCCCAGCCAGCCGCGCACGAACCCGGCGGTGACACCCACCAGCGTGCCGATGGTCAGTGCGACGCCGTTGGCGACCACGCCGATGATGAGCGAGGTCTGAGCGCCGAAGATCACCCGGGACAGCAGATCGCGACCGAGCAGGTCGGTGCCGAGCCAGAACCTCGCGTTCGGCGCCAGCGGGGCCCCCTCCAGCGTGAGACCGTCGAAGAAGGTTTCCTCCGGGGGATAGGGGGCCACCCAGGGGGCCGCGATCGCCACCCCGACCAGGAGGACGATGAAGACGGCGGCAGCCGTCGCGAGCTTGTGGTGGGAGAACCTGATCATGGATAAGCGGTAGCCGGGCCGAGCGCGGGACCAACCGGCAGGGCCTAGCGCAGCAACCGTACCGGATCCGGCGTGGTGAATTAACTCCCATTATTTCAGAGAGTAAGGGGGTGCGACGCGGCGGGATTCGGGTTTCGTGCCGTCCCACCGGTCATTCGCGCATCAGCCTTGCGCAGCACGCGGTCTCGGCGCACCAGTTCGGGGCGGAGCCCTCGGGAGACGTGCTCCGGAATTTCCCCTCAAGTTTTCCAGCAAACGGCAGATATAACGAGCAGGACCGGAACCGGGGGTCGCTCCCAACGGGCGCCATCGGGAACGGTCTGCCAGCGGGCCAACGCCCGCGTGCAGCTGAAAACGGCAAACCCATCGAAAGGTGGGGACGCAAAGTCTCCGGTCTAAAGCGGTGCTCCGGCACCGCCAGGATAGCGGGACTGCCAGGTGCAACCCGGGCCGAGCCCCGGTCGCCGATTGGAGGTGACCGTGTCGAGACCCTCCGGCCGCACCCGTCCCCGCCGACCGATCAGACCGTCACCAGGCTGAGCGCGCGGCGACCCCGATGGCCCCGATCCGCATCGAGGGAGTGAGACGCCATGAATGCCGCCGCCGCCAACGTGATTGCCTTCCCGCCCGGAAAGACCGGGCAACCGATCGACCTGACCAAGCCGGGCAGCCTGCTGCGCGAATGCCGCGCGCGGACCATCAAGACGCTGACGGAGTCGGTCTCGAAGGCGCTCGACACGTTCGTGGACGAACTGTACGAGCTGGCCGAACAGTCGCTCGATCGCGATTCGCGCGACTTCTACCTCAAGGCGAAGGAAGAGTGGCCGACGTTGCGCCCGCGCCTCGAACAACGCTTCCGCGAGCGCCTCGAAGAAGGGTTCGACCGCAAGTCCCGCGGTGAGGAGGAAGAGCCCGCGGACTTCTCGAACGTGCAGACCTCGTGGTCCGAATTGTCCCTGGTTGCCGACGGCGATCTCGACGAGAGCGTGCGCTTCACCGACATCGCCGGCCGCATCCGCAACGGCGCCGACGAAGAGCTCGCCGCACTCGACCAGCGCATGGCCGTCGTGCTCGACCGGCCGAACATGCAAAGCCACGACAACCCGCTCTCGCCGATGGCGATCTGCGATGCGTTCCGGTCCGCCATGAGCGTGGTCGAATCGGGCGCACGGTTGAAGAAGCTCCTGATCCGCTACTTCGACCAGGGCGTGCGTTTCCCGGTGCCGAAGCTCTATGCGGAACTGAACGGGTTCCTGAAGGAGCATGGCGTCCTGCCCACGATCCGCTACGGCCGCAGCAAGAAGCCTGTGTCCGGAGCCGGACCTTCGAACGGAGCGAAAGCGGCGGATGCATCGCAGGTGCTCGGCAGCGTGACGTTGCCGATCGTCGCAGGGTCGCCGGCGGCGGGCGGCGCGACCATGACCATGACGTTGCCGGGCGGCGTCGCCATGCCCGGCATGGGCGCCGGCTCAGCCGGTGGCGGCATCGCGGACGGACAGGATCCGTTCGCGATGCTCCAGCAACTGATGCTGGGCACCGTAGCGCGCGGGGCGAAGGGTCCGGCGGGGGCGCCGGGCGCCGCCGGGCGCGTGGGTGGACCGGGCATGGGCAGTGGCATGCCGGGCGCAGGGAGTCCCGCCGGCTTCGCCGGCAGCGGCATGGCGGGTGCCGGTGGCGCCGGCTTCGCAGTCCCGCATCGAGGCGGACTTGGAACCGGCGGCCTCGGCGGCGGTGCACAGGGTCTGGGCGTCGGCGGCGGGACTGGCGGTGGTGCGCCCGCAGCACCGGACACGGGATTCCCGCAGCTCGACGGACTGGCGGGCGGCGGCTTTGCCGGCGGTGGTGTCGCCGGAGGCGGTGGTGCGGCCGGTGGTGCCGCAACCGGCGGGGGCGCGGGTGGCGTGTTCACCGGCGGTGCCTTGATCGGATCGCTCACACGACTGCAGCACGGTGACTTCAGCGCAATGCCGGCGGATGTGCCGGCTGCGTTCGCCACGCCCGATCTCTCCAGCGTTTCGCTCGGCGGCGGTTTCGCCGCGGCAGCCGCGCTCGAAGCGGGCGCGGCACCTGCCCGCAATGTCCTGCATGCGTTGAAAGGCACGAGCTTCGCAAACCAGCTCGGCCAGATGGACACGGTCACGCTCGACATCGTGGCCATGCTGTTCGACCAGATCTTCGGCGACCCGCGCGTCCCGGCTGCGATGAAGGCGTTGATCGGGCGCTTGCAGATCCCGATGCTGAAGGTCGCGGTGATGGACAAGAACTTCTTCTCGAAGAAGAACCATCCCGCCCGCCACATGCTCGACACGCTGGGCGAACTTTCGGTCGGCCTCGGCGACGGCTTCGATGCCGGCAGCGCCCTGTATCAGCGCATCGAGTCGATCCTGCAGCGCGTGGTCGAGGAGTTCGAGGACGACGTCGGCATCTTCGACCGCACCACCAGCGAACTCCAGGCACTGATCCAGGACGCGGACAAGACCGCCGAACAGGCTGCCAAGAAGGAAGCTCGCCGCATCCAGGACAAGGAGCGCCTCGACGTCGCGCGCCTCTTCGCACAGAACGAAGTGAAGGCGCGCGTGAAGAATCAGGCGCTGCCGCGGGCCGTGCTGCGCTTCCTCGCCACCGAGTGGATGAAGCTGCTGATCCTCGCGTACGCGAAGGGCGGGCGCGAGAGCCGGGCCTGGCAGAGCCTGGTGGAGACCATGGACATCCTGGTCTGGTCGATGACGCCGAAGCAATCCACCGAGGAACGCCAGCGCCTCGTGTCGGTGCTGCCCGGGCTGCTGAAGCGGCTCACCACCGGCATGGACATCATCGGCACACAGCAGCACGCACGCGAGCGCTTCAACTCGGTCCTGATGCGCTGCCACGCGAAAGCCATCGGCGGCGGCGATGCCGCGACTGCCGACGTGGAAAGCCCCCTTGCAGCCGAACACGCCGCCGCCCAGCGCGCCGCGGCCGACGCCAGGATCGATGTGTTCGCCCCCGTCGAAGCACCACCTGCAGCCGGGCTCGAGATCGAGGAAGTGCCGATGCCGGCGGCGACGGGTTCCATCGAACTCACGGAAGCCGACGTGAGCGCGCCCGCGAAGATTCAGCTCCAGGAGGAGATGCGTCCCGTGGTCGCACCCGACACGTTGCCTGCCGTGGTCGTGCGCAATCCGTTCGGCGAGGGCAGCATCGAGTTGGAGGAAGTCTCCTTCGGCGATCTGCCCGGATTCAAGCCCGCGACCGCCGTGGACGGCGCACCGGCCGGGACCGACATCGAAGCCGAGCCGCTGCCGCAGGGCGACGAATGGTCCGAACTGGTCCTGCAGTTCAAGGAAGGCGACTGGATCGAACTGCACGAGGAAGGCGGCGCCACCGTGCAGGCGCGCCTGTCGTACGTGAGCCCGTATCGCGGCACCTACGTCTTCACCAACCGCAAGGGTCAGAAGATCGGTGAATTCTCGATGTTCGACATCACGAGCGCACTGCGCTCCGGACGCATGACGGTGATGGCGAACGTGCCGCTGTTCGACCGGGCCTTCACCGGGCTGGTCGGAATGCTGCGCAAGCACGCCGAGGAAGCCGCCGCATAGGTTGACGTCCCCCCCGAAGGGCCTCACGGCCCTTCCCCCCGAGGGGGCCAGCCCTCTTGGGGCGGCCCGGCGAGGGCTGAGTCCGCATCGGCCGCCACCTAGGGCGACCGGCGCCCCGGGGGAATCGAGCTACACTCGTGGGTCGTCCGTCTCTTCGTCCCGACCATGACCCACCGCACCGACGATCTGCGCATCCGCGAGATCAAGGAGCTCGCTCCCCCGTCGCATCTGCTGCGCGAACTGCCGTGCTCCGAGCGCGCCGCCGACACCGTTGAACAGGCGCGCCAGGCGCTGCACCGCATCCTGCACGGCATGGACGACCGGCTGATCGTCGTGATCGGGCCCTGCTCGATCCACGATCCGAAGGCCGCGCGCGAATACGCCACACGCCTGCTCGCCGAACGCCGCCGACACGCCGCCCACCTCGAGATCGTCATGCGCGTGTACTTCGAGAAGCCGCGCACGACTGTCGGCTGGAAGGGGCTCATCAACGATCCGGCTCTGGACGGCAGCTACGACATCAACCGGGGCCTGCGCATCGCTCGCGAACTGCTGCTCGACGTCAACGAGCTGGGCCTGCCAGCCGGTTGCGAATACCTGGACATGATCACGCCGCAGTACATCGCCGATTTCGTGTCGTGGGGCGCCATCGGTGCCCGCACCACCGAGAGCCAGGTGCACCGCGAACTGGCCTCGGGACTCTCCTGCCCCGTGGGCTTCAAGAACGGCACCGACGGCAACGTGAAGATCGCCGTGGACGCGATCAAGGCCGCCCAGCAGCCCCATCATTTCCTGTCGGTCACGAAGGGCGGGCACTCGGCCATCGTGTCGACCGCAGGCAACGAGGACTGTCACGTGATCCTGCGCGGCGGCAAGGCGCCGAACTACGACACCGCCAGTGTCGCGGCGGCCGCCGCAGAGCTCGCGAAAGCGGGCCTGGCACAACGGTTGATGATCGATGCCAGCCATGCGAACAGCCAGAAGAATGCGCAGAACCAGCTCGGCGTCTGCGAGAACGTCGGCGCCCAGATCGCCGGCGGCGAAGAACGCATCGTCGGGATGATGGTCGAGAGCCATCTGATCGGCGGCCGCCAGGATCTGGAACCGGGCCGTCCTCTGGTCTACGGCCAGAGCATCACCGACGCATGCATCGGCTGGGACGACAGCACGGTGCTGCTGGACGGACTCGCCGCGAGCGTTCGTGCACGCCGCTCGCTCAAGTCCCTGACCGACGCCGCGTAACCTCGAGTGGCGCCGGCAATGCGTACCATGACTTGAAGACCGCGCTCGAGAACGGCACGGTAGTCGCGGCCTTCGGCCGCAGTTATCTGGTGGAACTGGACGGCGGGCCAACGCTCACCTGTTTTCCGCGCGGCAAGCGCAGTGAGATCGCCTGCGGCGATCGGATTCAGGTCCAGAAGACGGCGGAAGGCCAGGGTGTCATCGTTGCGGCCGATCCGCGTTCGGCGTTGTTCTACCGCTCGGATGCCTATCGGCAGAAACTGATCGCCGCGAACGTGACGCAGATCGTGATCGTGCTCGCCGCCGCACCGAGCTACTACGAGGATCTGCTGAATCGCTGTCTGGTCGCGGCCGAGCACGCGGGTGTACGCGCCGTGATCGTGCTCAACAAGTTCGACCTGGAAGCGTCGAGCGCCGCTATGGAGCGCCTGCAGGTCTACGCGTCCCTCGGCTATCCGGTGGTGCCGCTGACCGCCAAGGTGGACGTCACGCCGCTGCGCGCGCAGCTCGAGGGGCACACATCGGTACTCGTCGGGCAGTCGGGAATGGGCAAGTCGACGATCATCAACCGCCTGCTGCCGGGGACGGACGCACCCACCGCGGAGCTGTCCATCGCACTCGACTCAGGGCGCCATACGACAACGCATGCACGCCTGTATCACCTCGGGCCCGTCAGCCACATCATCGATTCGCCGGGAATGCAGGAATTCGGCCTGCACCACATCGCCGCCGACGCGCTGGATCACCTGTTCGTCGAATTCCGCCCCGCGATCGGACACTGCCGGTTCGCGAACTGCCGTCACCTAACCGAACCGGGCTGCGCCGTCGAAGCGGCCGCCAGGGAAGGCTCCGTCAGCGAACGCCGGCTCGCGTCCTATCGCCGCATCGCCGAAGAACTGCGCCGGTCGGATGGGGTCACGACCCGATCCACGACGCGATCGTGACGAGGCCGATCACCATCATCCACATGATGAGGGCGCGCCAGATGAGACCGACCGCGCGCTGCATGTGCTCGACATCCGCCTCGTCGCCGAGGCCGATCTCCGGTCGGAAGACCACGCTGCCGTCGGCGTGCAGCGTTTCGCCGAGGCGCACACCGATGGCGCCGGCACCGCTCGCGAGCACGATGCCTTGCAGGGGATCGAGCCATGCCGCCGCCTGCGAACGCCAGCAATACACCGCGTCCTCGAAGTCGCCGACGATGGCAAAGGACACGGCGGTCAGTCGCGCCGGCACCCAATCGAGCACGTGAAAGGCCTCGCGCGCGAAACTGCCGAACTGCATGAACTCTTCGTCATCGCGCGCGCCCCAACGTTCGCCGAGCAACGCGCTCAGCCGGTAGAGCACCGCGCCCCCGGGGCCGGAGAGCAGGATCGCCAGCGTGCCCGGCAGCACGGTGCCGAACACGGCGGGGAGGAACACGAACCAGGCGATCACGCCGAAGACGTGGCGATGCGAGCCCAGCAGCCCCTGCTCGATCGACACTTTGGCCACCTCCGCCTGCGTGTACTCGTCGACCGATTCTTCGCGCCACTGCCCGAGAGCCGCGCGCGCACGGTCGAGTTGCCCCGCACGCAATGCTTCGAGCACCACGGTGAACCCGTGGCTGAACTGCCGGAAACCCATCGTGAAATACACCACGACCACGTTCCAGGCCCAGGCGAAAATGGGGCTGATGCCGTGCAGGATCCAGAACACCAGGTTCACTGCGACGATCCACGGCAGCACGGCGCACAGCCAACCGAGCGCTCCGTGTCGGCGTTCGCCCGCATTGAAGTTCGCCGCGACCGCCTCGGTCCAGCGCCCGAAGGCCTGGAACGCGGCACCGTACGGATTCACCGGACGCACCTGCTCGAGCAGCAGCGCGAGAATCAGCGAGAACAGGGCCATGCGGAAAGTGCGGGGAGCGTCCTCAAGGGAGTATCTCGGTCCAGCCGGTATTCTAGGGCCTGTTGACGCTTCAGGGCCCGTCGACGCCGAGAACGTGCCCTAGCCCGGCAGAAACCCTCGCACCAGGTTTGCCCGCGCCGTTGCAGCCTGCAGCAGCAAGGAAAAGTCGGACCCCGAGATGATCAACCGCGCCCCCATGTCGATGTAGCGCTGCATGGGTCCCGCGGTATACACGCCACCCATGCCTGGATGCTTGCCATGGCGCCGGCACGCTGCGATCACGCGCCGGTAGGCGTCCTCGATGCGAGCATGCTCGATCTGGCCTGGTATGCCCATCTCGAAGGACAAGTCGGTAGTGCCAATCAGCAGCACGTCGATGCCCGGCACCGCCGCGATGGCTTCGCAGTTCTCGATGGCAAGCGGCGATTCGAGCATCACCACCACCAGCGTCTCGCGGTTCACCGCCTCCGCCATCTCCCCCACGGGCATCGCAGCGAACCCGACCTGCTGCAAGCCCCCGCCCATGGAACGATGGCCCTGCGGCGGGAAGCGGCAATACTGCGCGATGCGCAGGGCGTGCTCGGCCGTGTCGACATGCGGCACGACGATGCCTTGGGCGCCGTTGTCCAGCATGCGCGACGCGTGGTAGTGCTCGTAGCCCGGTACGCGCACCACGGGCGTGATGCCGACAGCGAGGGCAGCGGCGGAGATCTGCGCGGCGGTGTCCACGTCGAGCGAACTGTGCTCGCAATCGATGAACAGCCAGTCGAAGCCTGCGGTCCGGGCAAGCTGGGCGATGTCCACGGTGCGAGCCTGGCGCAGCCCGAGACCGATCGCGAGCTTGCCGGCTTCCAGTTGCCGCCTGGCGTGATTGATGACGATGCTCATGGCGTGGTGTGTCCTTCCCGCGTGTCGGTCTTCAGTCGAGATAGCGCACGCCACCCCGGCCGGCGAGCGATGCTTCGTCCCAGAACGCGAGCTTCTCGCCGCGCTTCACCTTGGCCTCGGCATCGGCTTCCTTCTGCTTGACCAGCGCCAGCCGTTCCGCGACGGCCTGCGATTCGGTGCGCGGGACCACCACCACACCGTCGCGATCGCCGACAACGATGTCGCCCGGGGCAACGTGTACACCGCCGCAGGTGATGCCGAGGTTCACTTCGCCAGGACCATTGCGATAACCCGCGTTGGGACACCAGCCGCGTGTGAACACGGGAATGTCGGCGGCGAGCAGGCCCGGGACGTCGCGTACCAGACCGTCGCAGATGATCGCCGCGACACCGATGCGCCTGGCCCAGATCGCCCACAGATCCCCGATGACCGCCGCCGTGTCGTTGCCGCCCGAGGCGATGACGATGACGTCGCCGGCCTGCAGGAAATCGAGGACCGCCATGGCCGCGAGATTGTCCATCGGGCCGCAGTAGGCCGTGACCGCCGTGCCGCAGAAGCGCATGCGCGGATCGAGCGGCTTGATGGAGTGATGCATGCTGCCGCGGCCGTTGAAGGCATCGGTGACGAAGCCCGTGGGGGCATCGCGGAAGGCGTCGAGCACGGCGGGCGCGGGGCGTTCGAACTTGCGGCGGATGGTGAGGGCTACGGGGTTACCGATCATGGGTCGAGGTCCTGGTGAGTCTTCGAGAAAGAAGTGATTGACATGCTGAGTCCGCAGAAGCGCCGTTGCTCCTTCCCCCACCGGAGGTGGGGGAAGGTTGGGATGGGGGCAAGCGACTCTATCGCGACCATCGCTGCCCCCACCCTGACCCTCCCCCGGCAAAGCCGGGGGAGGGAACACGCGTCGATCTGCGCCGCGCCGGCTGCGCGCCCAGGTGAAGCGGTTGCATGCATGATCACACGGCCCCCGCCGCCCGCAATCGCGCGACATCCGAGGCATCCAGACCTAGCCAATCCTGCAGCACGGCCTCGGTATGCTCACCCAACCGCGGCGGCGGCAGCTGGTATTCGACGTTGCTGTCGGAGAACCGCAGCGGGCTCGCCACCATGCTCAGCATGCCGGCAACCGGATCCGGCAATTCCACCCGAAGCTTGCGGGCACGCACCTGCGGATCGTCGAACACCTGGGCCATGTCATTGATGCGCGCGCACGGCACCCCGACCGCGGTCATGGCGTCGACCCAGAAGGTCGCAGGTCGCGTTCCGACGATCGCGGCCACTACCGGAATGGTGAACTCGCGATGCCGCACGCGCGCCTCGTTGGTTGCGAAGCGCGGATCGCCCAACAGCTCGCGGCAGCCGGCCGCTTCGCAGAAGCGCTCGAACTGTGCGTCGTTGCCTACCGTCAGCATGACGTGCCCATCGGCCGCACGGAAGATCTGCGACGGCACCACGCTCGGATGGCTGCTGCCGATACGCCCCGGAACCACACCCGCGCTCAAGTAGGTCTGCGCGATGTTGATCATGCTCGCCACCTGGACATCGAGCAGCGCCATGTCGATGTGCTGGCCCTTCGCCGAAGCATGCCGGTGCTGGAGCGCGGCCGTCACCGCGAGCGCGGCATACATCCCGGTCATCACATCGATCACCGCCACACCGGCGCGCTGCGGACCGCCGCCAGGCAGGTCGTCGCGCTCGCCGGTGACACTCATCATCCCACCTAGCGCCTGCGCGATCGGATCGTAGCCGGGACGCTGCGCATAGGGCCCGTCCTGCCCATAACCGGTGATGGAGCAATAGATGAGGCGCGGATGGACCGCGGACAACGACGCGAAGTCGAGGCCGAAGCGCGCGAGATCGCCGACCTTGTAGTTCTCGAGCAGGACATCGGCCCGCGCGGCGAGGTCGCGCACCAGCGCCTGCCCTTGCGCATTCGCGAGGTTCACGGTGATCGAGCGCTTGCCGCGATTGGTACTCAGGAAATACGTGCTCTCGCGCGTCTCGTTGCCGTCGCTATCCTTGAGGTACGGCGGGCCCCATGCGCGCGTGTCATCGCCGGTGCCCGGCCGCTCGACCTTCACCACTTCGGCGCCCAGATCGGCGAGGATCTGGCCCGCGAACGGGCCGGCCAGGATGCGCGTCAGGTCGAGTACGCGGATGCCCGCGAGCGGTCCCACCGTTCGTGCCTCTACTCGAGAGTGATGCGGGCGCGCTTGACCACAGCGGCCCAATGCACGGTCTCGCGCTGGATCAGCTGCGCATACGCCTCCGTGCCCTGCACACGCACCTCGAACCCGCTTTCGGAGAGTTTCTGCGCGAACGCAGGATCGGCTCCGAGCGCTGCCAGCTCGCGCTGGAGCCGCGTCACGATCGGTTTCGGCACGCCGGCAGGCGTGAAGATGCCGAGCCACGATTCGGCGACGTAGCCCGACAGGCCGGCCTCGGCGATGGTGGGCACGTCGGGCAGTTGCGCCACGCGCGTCGGAGTGGTGACTCCGAGTGCGCGCAACTTGCCGGTGCGGATGTGCGGCAGCGCAGCCGCGACACTGTCGAACATGACCTGCACGCGCCCGCCCATCAGGTCCACGTGGGCCGGCTGGCTGCCCTTGTAGGGTACGTGCGTCATCGAGATGCCGGCCATGTGCTGGAACAGTTCACCTTCCAGTTGCGAAATGGTGCCGACCCCCTGCGAAGCCATGATGAGTCCGTCGGGTTGCGCTTTCGCGAGCGCGATCAGCTCTTGCACCGTCTTGGCATGCACCTCCGCGGCGACCACCAGCACGTGCGGTACGTACGCGAGTGTGGCGACCGGGATGAAATCGCGCGCAAGATCGAACTTGGGCTTCGCGTACAGCGTGACGCCCGCCGCATACACGGTCGAAGGTGCCATCAGGATGGTGTAGCCATCGGGGGCCGCGCGCATCGCGAGTTCGCCACCGAGGTTCGCACCGGCGCCCGGACGGTTCTCCACGATGACATTCTGGCCGAGGCGCTTCGATAACGCTTCGGCTGTCAGGCGCGAGAGGATGTCGGTGGCACCGGCTGGCGTGAACGGCGCGATCATGCGCACCGGTCGCACCGGCCAGGCATCCTGCGCGGACGCGATCGCCGGCGCCACGAGTGTGCACGCCAGCGCGGTCACCGCGATCGGGTTCACGCGCGCATCTCCTCCGTCTCGTTCTCTTGGAAAGCGAATCCGGGCGAACTCTAGCCGGTTCGCTCCAGCGTCACAACGCGCCGTTCCGCCCTAGCCCACAAGAGCGCTGGGCCCCTTGGGGGGAAAGGCCGCAGGCCCATCGGGGGGGACGTCACTTCACTGCCGGTGCAGCACCAGGTTGTCGGTCACCCCGGAGGCGGGCACGTACGCCGTCCCGTGCATGCTCCGGCCATCGGCAGACAGCGTCGCGTGGACCTCCATGGTGATGCCGCTGCCCTGGTGCACCAACGCCATGCCCACCTGGCGGGCCTCGACCAAGCCCTGGCCCACGAGCTGGAACTGGTGGGCGGCATCCACGGCGGAGACCTGCAACTGGTTGCCGTATTGCTGGATGACGTACCGATCGCCGATCGGCGACATCCACGAACCGGCCACGTGCGCGAGCGCCGGCGGCGATGCGAGGGGCGCAGCCGCCGGTTGGATCGGCGCCTGCACCGGTGCGGAAGGCTGCGTCGCGGCGGGCATCGGTGCCGGAGCGGGCGCGCTCTGATTCATCTGCTGCACCGCACGTTCGACGAACTGGTCGACAGCGGGATCGGGATCGGAGCTCTCCATCATGTTGCCGATGATCGCGAGCACTGCGAGCGCGGCCATGACACCGATCAAGCCCTTGGCCCAGCCGGGCATGCCCTGCGACTTCGCCGGCGGTGGCGTGGTCATGGTGTCCGACGCTGCGGACTTGCGACGCGACAGCCCCGGCAGTTTTCCGACGGCATCGAAGAGTTGACCCGCATCGTAGTCCCAACGCTTGTCGGTCAACTCATGCGCCTGACGCCGCGCGAGCGGCCGCAGGACCTCGGGCAATGCGGGCTCGGACGGCATGGTCGCCCCGCCCACCAGCACCGGAATCACGCGCACGCCACGCTCGAGCGCCGTGGCGATCTCGAGCCGCACGAAATCGTTCGGATCGTCGAGGCGGCGCTCGCCGGCCGAGTTCTTCGCTTCGAGCCAACGCGGCCCGATCAGTGCGAGCAGCACCGAACACGAGCCGATCGCCTTGCCGATGGCGTCGACGAAGTCCGCTCCGGCTTCGATGGCCTCGATGTCGCGCCACACCTGGTCCCCGGCGAACGCATGCTTCAGGTCGTCGGCAAGACGGCCGGCGTGGCCGCCGCTGTCGTCACGCCGGTAGCTCAGGAAAATGCCGGCCATGGTGTCTGTCCTCGGGATCGCATGGGGTTGTCAGCGTAACCCTGGTGCCGCTGCTGTCAATGGGTCGACTCCTGGATTCCCTCGACCCGGCGCACGGGCTTCGATGGCGATCATCAGGCGTGACGCGCCAGGACCCAGGTCGTGAGAATCGCGAAGCCGACGATCAGGGCGGCGGTGAGGGTGTGTTGCGCTGCAATGGCGCCGGCGCCCAGCGCGATCGAGACCGCGGTCAGGCGCGCGTCTTCGCGACGCACGAACGCGATGATGCCGAACACGAGGGCGGCGAAACCCGCGAGCAGCGCCACGAAGGCGCTGCGCGTCTGGACAACTTCGAGCGCGGGAGGCGCTGGCGCAGGCGGCGCTTCGCTCGAGAAGGCACCGACCACCCGGTCCTTGAGCGAACCGATCGTGTCGAGCACGGCGCGAGCGACGGGCTTGGGCGGCGGGCGCCGGTAGTCCTCGATCCAAGGCGGCAGCAGCGTGAGCGCGAGCGCCAGCAAGCCGGCTGCAAGGCCGAGCGGGCCGAACATCTGTTTCGGGATGCGCATGGGAGGGATGACCGGATCTCAACGAATATCGGCCTCATCCCGGCCAGGTTAAGGCGCGGGCTCGACCCAATGCCGCCCGTCGCGGGCGAGCATGTCGTCGGCGCTGGCTGGCCCCCACGTACCGGCCGCGTAGTTGGGAAAATCCCGTGGCGGCAATGCCTGCCAGAGGTCGAGCACAGGCGTCAGCACGTCCCATGCTTCCTCGACCATGTCCGCGCGCAGGAACAGCATGCGCTCGCCGATCATGCAATCGTGCAGCAGCGTTTCATACCCGGTGGCGAGACCGTCACCGCCCAGGTCGCGGTAGCTGAACGCCATCTCCACCTGCGCGAGGCCCATGCCGGGGCCGGGCTGCTTCGCCTGGAAGCGCAGCTGGATGCGCTCCTCGGGGGCCACCTGGATGGTGAGCCGATTGGCGTGCTGCATCGTTTCCATCGGCACCAGCGGCAGCGGTGCCTGGCGGAACTGGATGACGATGTGCGTGCTGCGCGTCTTAAGGCGCTTGCCGGTGCGCACATAAAACGGCACGCCGGCCCAGCGCCAGTTGTCGATGTGAAGCTGCAGGGCGGCAAAGGTATCGGTGGCGGACTCCGGTGCCACGTGGGCCTCTTCGCGGTAGCCGGCCACCGTTTCGCCGTCGACGACACCGGGACCGTACTGGCCGCGGATCGCGTTGCGCAGCAGCGCTTCGCCCTGCGGACGGCGCATGGCGCGCAGTACCTTCAACTTCTCGTTGCGCACCTCTTCGTTCGCGAGCGAGGACGGCGGCTCCATCGCGATCAGGCACAGCACCTGGAACACGTGGTTCTGCACGATGTCGCGCAACGCGCCCGACGTGTCGTAGTAGCGTCCGCGATTCTCGACACCCAGTTGCTCGGCCACGGTGATCTGCACGTGGTCGACGAAGTTGCGATTCCAGATGGGCTCGAAGATGCCGTTCAGGAAGCGGAACGCGAGCAGGTTCTGCACCGTCTCCTTGCCGAGGTAGTGATCGATGCGATAGATCTGCGATTCGTCGAAGCATGCACGCAGACGGCGATTGAGCTCGCGCGCCGACTCGAGGTCGCGGCCGAAGGGCTTCTCCACGATGAGCCGGGTCCAGCCGGAACCGTTCGCACCACGCGTCGCGATGCCCGCGCCGTGCAACCCCTCGGCGATGGTCGCGAAATGGTCGGGCGGCGTGGCAAGGTACACGACCGTGTTCCCGCGTGTGCCATGCTCGGCGTGCACCGTGTCGAGACGCTCCCTGAGCCGCGCGTAGGTCTCGGGCGCCTCGATTCGGCCGGCGACATAGTGGAAGCGATGCCCGCTGGCGCCGACGAATCCGAGATCCGAGCAATCGGAGCAGTGGCGCCGCACGGAATCCTCCACGCGCAACAGGAACTCACCGTCCGTCAGCGTCGATCCCGACACGCCGATCACGGCGAAGCGATCGGGCAGAAAGCCGTTGCGGTGCAGGTTGTACAGCGCCGGGATCAGCTTGCGCTGCGCGAGGTCGCCGGAGGCACCGAAGATGACCAGTACGCACGGCTCGGCGCGTTGAACGGCAGGGGCGGCTTCACTCATCTCGGGCTCCACGTGGTCGAAGCGCGAGTTTAGGCGGTTGCGGCAAAAAAGAAGCCCCGCCGCGAACTCACGAGGAGTTCGGCGCGCGGGGCGCAGAGGGGAGGAGGAGACAACAGAAGCGTCGGCGGCCGGGCCGCCGGTACTGCAACAACGCGTTAGCGGGTGACGGTACCGCTCACCGCACTGTGCGAGTAGTGCACGCCCGCATCGGACTGCGCCAGCGGCGCGCCGGTGCTGGTGCAGACATCGCGCGTGTCGCAAGCGGGATTGCGATTGCTCGCGTCGGCGCGCTCGCCCGAAGACTTGACCGCGATGGGCGGCGACTCGGAGCAGACGTCGCGGATGTCGCAGCGGGCGTCACGGGCAGCAACAGTCTTCGCAGCACGGGTGACGGCGACCGCGCCGACCGGTCCGCTGGAGCGGGCGTCACGGACGTCGTAACTCGCGGGACGATCGAAGGACTGGGCCGCTTGCGCCTGGGGCGCCAGAGCGGTCAAGGCCACGAGTGCAGCACCGAGCAGGAGGCCGGTATGGAGCAGGCGGTTGGGAGAAACGGCGAGAGTGTTCATATCAGGGTCTCCTTCGGGAATGCTGGCGCTGCGGCTGGCGGCGGCGTGGGCTCACCCCGCGCCGCCGCCTGGCGGGCGTCAGTTGGAAGCGCGCTTCGAACCGATGACTTGCGAGACCGGAGCCACGGTGGGGCCGCCTTCACGGGCAGTCCACGCCGGCGCGTTGTCCCACGAAAGCGTGCGCACGACCTTGGTGGCTTGCACCGGTGCCGGGCCGCCGATCGTGTCGTTGGCGACCGTATCGAACTGGCGCGACTTCAGGACGTTGCCCTTGCTGAAGGCGGAATCGGGGGCGCCACCACCAGTCCAGTCCTGGGCTTCGAGGTAGATACGCGACTTGACGACGGTGCCTTCGTCGGCGGAAACGGCCCCGGCAAAACCGAGAGCGGCGATGGCGGCGACGGCAGCTGCTTGGATACGGATCGACTTCATGGCGACACTCCTTTGGTTTGGCGGATTGCTTGCGAGCAAGTGCTCACAACACAGTCCTGCATAAAAAAAGTCCCTTCGCTCAGCATCTTGGCAACCCGCCACAACTTCTGTAACGTACGAGTAGCTTTTGAATCACGATTGCTCAGCGAACGGTGACAGAATAGTAAACAGTGTTTATATTGTCAACACTTTCACTATATTTTCTGGATTCACTACGACCATGGGTGTGACCGAACGACGCGCACGTGAGCGCGAGGAAATGCGCACCAGGATCCTCGATGCCGCAAGGAATCTATTTGCGACAGAGGGTTATGACGCAGTGACGCTGCGCAAGGTGGCCGACTGCATCGAGTACTGTCCGGCGACGATCTACAAGTACTTCTCGGACAAGGACGAGATGGTTCGCGCCCTGTGCGAGGGCGACATCGCCGCGATGATGGCCACCTTCCGGCCCAGCATGGCGGAACTGACCCCGCTCGAACGGCTCAGGAGTTTCGGCCGCGCCTTCATCAACATGGGCCTCGAGCAGCCGAACCACTTCCGGCTGATGTTCATGACGCCCCTGCTGGCGCCGGACGATTCACTCCTGGCGGAAAAACACGCCGATCCCGATACCGACTCCTATGGATTGTTCCTGTCCGTCGTCCAGGAGTGCATCGATGCCGGCGTCTTCCGCGAGGACCTGACCGACGCCGAGTTCATCGCGCAGACCCTGTGGGCCGGAATCCACGGCGTGATCTCGCTGCATATCGCGCTCGGCACCGATCCGAACGTCAATTGGCGGCCGGTGCGCGAGCGCGCGATCTACCTCCACGAGTTGATGATCGCGGGGATGTCGCGCAACAGCGTGTCGGTGCCGATGCCGCGGCTGGAGCAAACAGCGCTGGCCTGAGTCGCTGGCCGCCGCCCCCATCCCAACCTTCCCCCGGCATAGCCGGGGGAAGGG
>LNFM01007553.1_pt1 | contig 16946 bp, 16 predicted proteins | sample 596031 | NCBI WGS metagenome assembly LNFM01 (sample SAMN04254537, study PRJNA301005) | activated carbon metagenome | isolation source: dual media filters at the Ann Arbor, Michigan drinking water treatment plant | place: USA: Ann Arbor
AGGAAGTGCGCACCTCGGGCATCGTCGCCGACAAGCTGAAGGGATGGGGCATCGAGGTGCATCGCGGCCTCGGCGGCACCGGCGTGATCGGCGTACTCAAGGGCAAGGGCTCTGGCGGCAAGCGCATCGGGCTGCGCGCCGACATGGACGCGCTGCCGATGGAGGAGAACACCAATCTGAAATGGCGCTCCACCATTCCCGGCCGCTTCCATGGCTGCGGCCATGACGGCCACACCACCATCCTGCTCGGCGCCGCCCGCTATCTCGCCGAGACCAGGAATTTCGACGGCACCGTCCATTTCATTTTCCAGCCGGCCGAGGAAGGCCTCGGCGGCGCCCGCGCCATGATCAAGGACGGCCTGTTCCAGAAATTTCCCTGCGACGAGGTCTACGGGCTGCACAATGCGCCTGATCTCAACCACGGCGAGATCGCGATCCTGCCGGGCCCGGCGATGGCCGGCGCCGACTTCTTCGACATCACCATCCAGGGCTACGGCGCGCACGGCGCCATGCCCGAGCGGTCCAAGGACGCGGTCGTGGTCGCGACCACGCTGGCGCAGGCGCTGCAGACCATCGTCAGCCGCAACGTCGATCCCCTGAAGGCGGCGGTGCTGTCGATCACGCAGATTCATTCGGGCTCGGCCTATAACGTGATCCCCGGCGACGCCAAGCTCTGCGGCACGGTGCGCGCGTTCGACGACGGCGTGCGCGCGCTGATCCGCGAGCGGATGCGGGCGATCTGCGCCGGCATCGCCGCCACCTTCCAGGTCGAGATCACAACCGACATCCGCGACATCTTCAGCGTGCTGGTCAATGAGGAGGAGCAGTCCCGGGTGGTCGAGCAGGTGGCCAAGACCGTGGTGGATCCCGCCAAGGTGTTCACGCGGGCGACGCCGAAGATGGGAAGCGAGGATTTCGCCGACATGATGCAGGCGGTGCCGGGAGCCTATTTCTGGGTCGGCCATGACGGCTCGGTGCCCGTGCATAATCCCGGCTACGTCCTCGACGACAAGATTCTGCCGATCGGCGCCAGCATGTTCGCCCGCATCATCGAAACCCGGCTGCCGGCAGGTTCCCATGCATAAGATCACTGGTGAAGAAGCGGTCACGTCGCTGCACGACCTTTCCGCCGTCGACCTGATCGCGGGCTATCGCGCCAAGCAGTTCTCGCCGTCGGAAGTGCTGGACGAGGTGCTCGACCGCGTCGCGGCGTGGGAGCCGCACATCAAGGCGCTCTATCTGTTCGATCCCGAGGCCGCGCGCGCCGCCGCAAAGGCGTCGACCGACCGCTGGCTGCGGGATGAGCCCGTCGCCACGCTCGACGGCGTGCCGGCCACCATCAAGGACAACATCGCCACCCAAGGCCAGCCGATTCCGCTCGGCGCGGCCAGCGTGACGCTGGTTCCCGCGCCAAGGGACGCGCCGCCCGCCGCCCGGTTGCGCGAAGCCGGCGCGATCATCTTCGCCAAGACCACAATGCCCGACTATGGCATGCTGTCCTCGGGCCTCTCCAGTTTCCACCCCCTCACCCGCAATCCCTGGAACCTCGCAAAAAACCCCGGCGGCTCGTCCGCCGGCGCGGGTGCTGCCGCCGCGGCCGGCTATGGACCGCTGCATCTCGGCACCGACATCGGCGGCTCGGTGCGGCTGCCGGCCTGCTGGGGCGGCCTGGTCGCGCTGAAGCCGAGCCTGGGGCGGGTTCCGATCGATCCGCCCTATGTCGGGCGCGTCGCCGGGCCGATGACCCGCACCGTGGATGACGCGGCGCTGATGATGTGCGTGCTGTCGAAGCCGGACCGCCGCGACGGCATGAGCCTGCCGGCCGACACCATCAACTGGAAGGGGCTCGAAAAATCCCCGCGCAAGCTGCGCATCGGCCTGATGCTCGATGCCGGCACCGGGCAGGCGCTGGAACAACAAGTGCGCGATGTCGCGGTCAAGGCGGCGAAGGCGTTCGAATCCGCCGGCGCCGTCGTCACCGAGGTCGATGGCATCCTGACGCGCGAGATGCTGGACGGGCTCGACCATTTCTGGCGCGCGCGGATGTGGGACGATCTCTCAAGGCTTTCGCCCGAAGCGCGCGCCAGGGCGCTTCCCTATATCCGCCAATGGGCGGAGGCTGCCGCGAGGCTTTCGGGCGTCGACGTCATCAGAGGCTTCAACGCCACGATGGCGATCCGCGCCGCCGCCGCCAAACTGTTCGGCGATCTCGACTATGTGATTTCGCCGGTGTCGCCGGTGGTGAATTTCCCGGCCGAGTTCGCCTCGCCGATCAACGATCCCGAGCGGCCGTTCGAACACATCGGCTACACCGTGCCATGGAACATGGCGGAGAACCCTGCGGTGTCGATCAATGGCGGCTACGACCGGGAGGGCTTCCCGATCGGGGTGCAGATCGTTGGCCGCCGCTTCGACGATCTCGGCGTGCTCGGCATGGCCAAGGCATTCGAGGGGCTGCGCGGCGCGCAACGGCCGTGGCCAAGCCCGCCGCGGAAATAGCGATTTCGTCATTCCGGGATGGCCCGAAGGGCCAGACCTGGAATCTCGAGATTCCGGGTTCGCCGCTGCGCGACGCCCCGGAATGACGAGCTAGAAAAGCCAAACAAGAAGACTACAGGAAGGAACCCACCGCATGGCGTATGAGACCATCAAATACGAGGTCGACGAACAGATTCTCACCATCACGCTGAACCGGCCCGACAAGCTCAACGCCTTCAACGGCATCATGCAGCAGGAGATGATCGACGCCTTTGACGCCGCCGACCAGGACGACAATGTCCGCGCCATCATCGTCACAGGCGCCGGCCGCGGCTTTTGCGCCGGCGCCGACCTCTCTTCCGGCGCCAACACGTTCGACCGCGACGCCAGGCGCGGCCCGGTCAAGCGGCTCGCCAGCGGCGCGGTCGACTACAGTGATCCCCAGGTGCGCGACGGCGGCGGCCTCGTCACGCTGCGCATCTTCAAATGCCTGAAGCCTGTCATCGCCGCGGTCAACGGCCCGGCGGTCGGCATCGGCGTCACCATGCAGCTCGCGATGGACATCCGCATCGCATCCGAGGCGGCGCGCTTCGGCTTCGTGTTCTCCCAGCGCGGCATCGTGCCGGAGGCCGCCTCGAGCTGGTTCCTGCCGCGCCTCGTCGGCATCTCGCAGGCGCTGGAATGGTGCTATTCTGGGCGCGTCTTCCCGGCGCAGGAGGCGCTCGCCGGCCGCCTCGTCAGCCGGGTGGTGCCGCCCGATGATCTGCTGCCGACCGCGCGCGCGCTCGCCAAGGAGTTCATCGGCAAGACCGCGCCGGTGTCGGTGGCGCTGATCCGGCAGATGATGTGGCGCATGCTGGGCGCCGACGATCCGATGGAAGCCCACAAGGTCGACAGCCGCGGCATCTACGCCCGCGGTCGCTCCGACGACGTCAAGGAAGGCGTGGTCTCGTTCCTTGAAAAGCGCCCGGCGCAGTTCAAGAACAAGGTGTCGGCCGACATGCCCGACTATTTCCCGTGGTGGAGCGAGCGGGAATATAAGTGACTGCGCAGCAGTCATTCCGGGGCGATGCGAAGCATCGAACTTTGGTGCGCAATTGCGCACCTGAGAATCTCGAGGTTCCCCGATGCGCAATTGCGCATCTGGGGTCTGGTGCTACGCACATCCCGGAACGACGGCGACAAATCACCCCATCACCAGCGCCACCCGCCCGATCGCCCTGCGGTCGATCAATAGCCGCATCGCCTTCGCGTAGTCTTCCAGCGGCAGCCGGTGCGAGACGTTGGGGCGGATCTTTCCGGCTTCCGCCCATTCCGTCAGTTCCTTGATCCGGATTGCGCCGAGCGCGGGATTTCGTCGCACCGCCTCGCCGGCGCGGACGCCGAGCACGCTGGCGCCCTTGATCATCAACAGGTTGGTTTTGGCGAGCCCGATACCGCCGGTGAAGCCGATGATCAAAAGTCGCGCGCCCCAGGCGATGCAGCGCATCGAGTTCTCGAACACCTCGCCGCCGACGGGATCGAACACGACGTCGGCGCCGCGCCCGTCGGTGATGCGCTTGACGGCGTCGCGGAACGGCTCGCGGTCGTAACGTATGAGATGATCGGCGCCCCGCGCCTGGGCGACCTCAAGCTTTTCGTCGCTGGAGGCCGTCGCGATCACGGTCGCGCCCAGCATCTTGCCGATCTCGACCGCCGCAAGTCCGACGCCGCCGCCGGCGCCATGCACCAGCAACACCTCGCCCGGCTGCAACCGGCCGCGGTCGATCAGCGCGTGGTAGGCGGTGCCGTGGCCGGCCAGGAACGTCGCGCCTTCGGCATAGTCAAAATTCGACGGCAGCCGCACCAGCTGCGACGGCGTGGCGACGGCCTCGTCGGAATAGGCGCCGTGCCGCATCTTGACGATCACCCGATCGCCGACCGCCACGCCCGTCGCTGCATTTATCTCGACGACATCGCCGGCAGCTTCCACGCCCGGCGTGAACGGCAGCGGCGGCTTGAGCTGGTATTCGCCCGCCGCCATCAGTATGTCGGGAAAATTGATCCCGGCGGCGCGGATGGCGACGCGCACCTGGCCCGGCGCCAGCGGTGCTGTGGCAAATGTTTCGAGGCGCAGGTTCTCCGGCGGGCCAAGCTCGCGGCAGACCACGGCTTTCCGCATCAGGCGGCCTTTTCCTTGCCGCGCAGCACCGCTTCGCGGATCAACGGCATCCGGTCATTGCCGAAATACATGTCGGTTTTGCCGACGAAGATCGTCGGCGAACCGAAGCCGCCGCGCGCCATCACCTCGTCAGTGTTGGCCTTGAGCTGGTCCTTGATCGCCTGCTGCCCGATGCCTTCGAAGAACTTGACCGGATCGACGCTGACTTTTTTGCATATCTCAGTCAGCACCGAATCCTGCGAGATATCCTTGTCGGCGCCCCAATAGGCCTCGAATACGGCGGTGGCAAACGGCAGCATCCGTTCGCTGGAGTGCTGGCCGAGCCAGATGCAGCCGCGCATCGCCTTGACGCTGTTCACCGGGAACACCGTCGGCGGCATCTTGATCGAAAGCCCGGCGGACCGCGCCCAGTCGGCGAGGTCCTTTTTCATGTAGCGCGCCTTCAACGGCACCGGCGTCTCGCGCGAGGCGTAGACGCTGGGGTTCACGGTATTGAAGATGCCGCCGACCAGGATCGGCCGCCATTCGATCTCGACGCCGAGCTCTTTGGCGAGCGGCTGGATATTGTGAAAGGCGAGATAGGTCCAGGGACTGGAACAATCGAAGAAGAATTCGAGCATGCGGTATCCCCTGGCGGCTTTTGTTTTCTGTACCTCGACCATAAGGCATGGCAGACAGGCGCTCAATCAATACCCTGCGGGAGGCTCCCATGCTGTTTCCAACCACGATCGCGGGCTCGCTGCCGAAGCCGGAATGGCTGGCCGAGCCCAACACGCTGTGGGCGCCCTGGCGGTCGAAGGGCGACGAACTCGCCCGCGCCAAGCGCGACGCCACCATCCTGGCGGTGAAGCTGCAGGAGGATTATGGCGTCGACATCGTTACCGAGGGCGAGCAGGCCCGCCAGCATTTCGTCCACGGCTTCCTGGAAAAGGTCGAGGGCATCGATTTCGCCCACAAGGTCGAGATGGGAATCCGCAAAGACCGCTACAAGGCGATGGTGCCGCAGGTGGTCGCGCCGCTGACGCTGCGGGGACGCGTCCATGCCGACGAGGCCCGTGTCGCCCGTACCCACACCACCCGCAAGCTGAAATTCACCCTGCCCGGCCCGATGACTATCGCCGACACCGTCGCCGACAAGTATTATGGCGACCGGGTGAAAATGGCGTTCGCCTTTGCCGAACTGCTCAACACCGAAGCCAGGGCGTTGCAGGCCGACGGCGTCGACATGATCCAGTTCGACGAGCCCGCCTTCAACGTCTTCATGGATGAAGTCTCCGACTGGGGCATCAAGGCGCTGGAACGCGCCGCCGAGGGCCTGACCTGCACCACCGCCGTCCATATCTGCTACGGCTACGGCATCAAGGCCAACACCGACTGGAAGCAGACGCTGGGAGCGGAGTGGCGGCAGTACGAGGACATCTTCCCGGCGATCGCCAAAAGTTCGATCCAGCAGGTCGCGATCGAGTGCCGCAATTCGAAGGTGCCGCTGGATCTGCTGGCGTTGCTCCCCGGCAAGATCATCCAGGCCGGCGTGATCGACGTCGCCAGCGATACCGTCGAGACCGCCGAGGACGTTGTGCAGGTGATCGAGGCGGTGTCGAAATTCGTGCCCAAGAGCAACATCATCGCCACCACCAATTGCGGCATGGCGCCGATGCGACGGGATATCGCCGAAGCCAAGCTCGCCGCGCTCGGCGCCGGCGCGACGCTGGCGCGGCAGCGGCTGGGGTGACGTTCCCATTCCCTCTCCCGCTTGCGGGGGAGGGTCAGGGTGGGGGCCCTCTCCACGAGCGCGACTGGCGGCGAGACCCCCACTCCAGCTCTCGCCCGCAAGCGGGAGAGAGGGCCGACCGCGCCAGTGGCAGCACCTTGGCTAACGACCAGCACTCGGATGCAGCAACGGGCGATAGCCCGCAATCAGCGCGCGTAGCGCTGACGGCGGCGTCAGCAGCAACGCATCGTTGATCGCAGTCTCCGCCTCGCTGTAACCAGCCATTGACCATTGCAGCGCCCTGCCCTGCACGATCAGAAAACTCTCCTCACCCTGCTGCACCATCGCCCCGTCAGGCAATTGCGCAACCGGCAGCGGCAGCGGATGCAGCCGCTTCCTGCCGCGCTCCAACCGCTCCCGGTGCAGCGCGGCGTCGATCTCGCGCGCGCGTATATCCGCAACGCCATTGCCCTTCTCCCATGCCGCGCGAAACCGGTTGGCGTCGGCGCGCCGGCAGAAGAAGCATGGCCGATGACCGGCGGCGAACGCCGTCGCCTCGTCGAGAAAGAACAGCTCGGTCCAGCTTCGGGTCGCCATCACTTGACGCCGCCATCCCCGGAATTCGCAGACGCAGGTGATCCACGCCGGACTCGACCAGCGCTTTTTCAATAACGTCCTGGTCGCGGGGTCGTGGATGATGCCGCGGTTGCCGGTGAACAGGCCGCGATGCGGGGTGGCGACGATGTCGCCTGACGGCGTGACGCGGTTTTGAAGGGGCATGCGGTTGACTCGATCGCGTTAACCGCCACCGTCATTCCGGGATGGTGCGCTAGCACCAGACCCGGAATCTCGAGATTCCGGGTTCGCGCTTTCGCGCGCCCCGGAATGACGGCGGATATAACTCACACCCCGCCGTCACGGACGGATCGGCGGCTGGAACGACAGCGCGGTGTCCCAGGGAAAATGGATCCAGGTGTCCTGGGACACTTCGGTGATGTAGGTATCGACCAGCGGCTTGCCCTGCGGCTTGGCGTAGACCGCCGCGAAATGCGCGTCCGGCATCATCGCGCGCACAAGCCGCCCGGTTTTGCCGGTATCGACGAGGTCGTCGACAATCAACAGCCCCTTGCCGGTCCCGCCGCCGAGTTTGGCGACGTCCGCTGACACCCCCTTGAGCAGCTTCAGATCGCCCTGCCGATCGTGGTCGTAGCTCGCCACGCAGACCGTATCGATCACGCGCAAGCCGAGCTCGCGCGCCACGATCGCCGCCGGCACCAGTCCGCCGCGGGTGATGGCGATCACGGCGTGAAACGGCCCGACCTCGTTCAGCCGCCAGGTCAGCGCCCGGCAATCCCGGTGAAACTGGTCCCATGAGACCGGAAACGGCCGGCCTGCCCGCGCCTCGGCATTCGGTTCGGAACTGGTGTCTGCCACGGTCCCTGTCCTGTCTGATCCTTAGCGCGCGACGTTGAGCCCCGCCAGCATCGCCTTCACCGCGGCCATCGCGGCGTTGAGCTTCTCGGGATCGCGCGAGCGGACCACGAGGTTGGTGTTCGGCTTCTTGTCGTCGTCCATGAACGGATAGCTGCCGATGATGGTGTCGGGATGGGCGTTGGCGATCTCGCGCAGCGGCCCGCCGATATCGCCCTCGCGCGCGTTGGCGCGCACCGATTCCGAGAGCATCCGCACGCCGGATTTCAGCTTGGGCGCGACGATATCCATCATCGCCTGCATGATGGAAGGAATGCCCGCCATCACGATGACGTTGCCGAGCTTGAAGCCGGGCGCCAGGATGGTGGCGCTCTGGATCAGTTCGGCGCCGTCGGGCACGCGCGCCATGCGCAGCCGCGCCTCGTTCAGGTCCTGCTCGGTCCAGCGTTCGCGAAATCGCGCCACCACCTCCGGGTGGTGGTCGATGCCGACGCCGAACGCCTTGGCGACGCTGTCGGCGGTGATGTCGTCATGGGTGGGGCCGATGCCGCCGGTGGTAAACACATAGGTGTAGCGATGCCGCAGCGCATCAAGGGCGGCGACGATGTCGGCCTCGTCATCGGCGACGACGCGGACTTCCTTCAGATCGATCCCGATATTGGTCAGGTACTCGGCGATGAAGCCGATGTTCTTGTCCTTGGTCCGGCCGGACAGGATCTCGTCACCGATGACCAGAATTCCCGCCGTGACGATCTCGCTCATGGCTTCCCCTCACCTTTCCCCTGACAATGCGCGGGCAACGCATTGAAGTCACGGGGATTTGCTGCCGAAATAAGCACCCGGCAGCCTTTTTTCCGGGCAGCACGGCACGCCACCCCTATCAAACGCCGCTAGCACTGCATATCGCGCTGGCCCGAGCCTTGCTACCATCTCCTCAAGTCATGCACTGTGTATGGCGTCGTATGGCGTTGAGGAATAGACGGGATTCATGGCGGTCGCATTCGACGAGATGAACGGCCTTGGCGGAGAGCTCCGCCCAGCCTACCGGGAACTTTCCCGCTGGCTGCAGGAGACACCGCCGGACGCTCTCGAATACCGCCGCCAGGAGGCGGAACTGCTGTTTCGCCGGATCGGCATCACCTTCGCGGTCTATGGCGACGCCGAGGCCCAGGAGCGGCTGATCCCCTTTGACGTGATCCCCAGGATCATCTCGGCCAAGGAATGGGCGCTGCTGGAACGGGGCCTGAAGCAGCGCGTGCGTGCGCTCAACATGTTCCTGCGCGACATCTATCACGGCCGCGACGTGCTGCGCGCCGGTATCGTGCCCGACGACCTGATCTTCCAGAATCCGGTGTTCCGCCCCGAGATGAACGGCCAGAGCGTGCCGCACGACGTCTATGTCCATATCGCCGGGATCGACATCGTCCGGGTCGAGGCTGACAGCTTCATCGTGCTGGAGGACAATGCGCGCACCCCCTCGGGCGTGTCCTACATGCTGGAAAACCGCGAAATCATGATGCGGCTATTTCCGGACCTGTTCGCCCGCCACCGCGTCGCGCCGGTGGAACGCTACCCCAACGAACTGCTGTCGACGTTGCGCTCGGTGGCGCCGCTGTCCGCCTCGGCGGAGCCGACGGTCGCGCTGATGACACCCGGCGTCTATAATTCGGCCTATTACGAACACTCCTTCCTCGCCGACAAGCTCGGCATCGAGCTGGTCGAGGGCCGCGACCTCATCGTCAAGAACGACGAAGTGTTCATGCGCACCACGGAAGGGCTCAAGCGCGTCGACGTGATCTACCGCCGCGTCGACGACGACTTCCTCGATCCCCTCACCTTCCGCCCGGATTCGGCGCTCGGCGTGCCCGGACTGATGTCGGCCTATGCGGCGGGCAACGTCACGCTGGCCAACGCGGTCGGCACCGGCATCGCCGACGACAAGGCGATCTATTCCTACATGCCGGCGATCGTGAAGTTCTATCTCGGCGAAGAACCGATCCTGAAGAACGTGCAGACCTGGCGCTGCCGCGAACCGAAGGACCTCGCCTACGTGCTCGACAATCTCGGCGAGCTGGTGGTCAAGGAAGTCCATGGCTCCGGCGGCTACGGCATGCTGATCGGGCCCGCCGCGACCAAGGCGACCATCGAGGCGTTCCGCGACAAGCTCAAGCGCGAACCGGAGGGCTTCATCGCCCAGCCGACGCTGGCGCTGTCGACCTGCCCGACCTGCACCGCTTCCGGCCTCGCGCCGCGCCATGTCGATCTCAGGCCGTTCGTGTTGACGGGCAGCCAGCACGTGACCGTGGTACCGGGCGGGCTGACGCGGGTGGCGCTGAAGGAAGGCTCGCTGGTGGTCAATTCAAGCCAGGGCGGCGGCACCAAGGACACCTGGATACTGGACGAATAGCGAGCAGGATTCCCGCATGCTGTCGCGCACCGCCGAAAATCTGTACTGGCTCGCCCGTTACGTCGAGCGGGCGGAATATCTGGCGCGCACCATCGACGCAACGCTGCGCGTGACCGCGCTGCCGGCCGCCTATATCGGCAAGACCAATGAGTGGGATTCGGCGCTGCTGACGGCCGGCGTCAGCGAAAGCTTCTACCGGCTCTATCCGGAAGCCAACGAGCAGAACGTGGTCGAGTACCTCGCCTTCTCGCCGTCCAACCCCTCCTCGATCAAGAACTGCATCGAGTCCGCGCGGCTCAATTCGCGCTCGGTCCGGACCGCGCTCACCTCCGAAATGTGGGACACCATCAACTCGGCCTGGATCGAACTCGGGGAACTCTGGGGCAAGGGCACGTCGAGCCGGGAGGAACTGGCGCGGTTCCTGCGCTTCGTGCAGGAAACCTCGCTGCGGTTCGACGGCTCCGCCTACCGGACCATGCTGCGCAACGACGCCTTCTGGTTCTCGCGGCTCGGCCTGCATCTGGAGCGCGCCGACAACACCGCGCGGATTCTCGACGTCAAATATCACGTGCTGCTGCCGGAGGAGGAACATGTCGGCGGCCCGCTGGATTACTACCAGTGGACCTCGATCCTGCGCTCGGTCTCGGCGCTGACGGCCTATCACTGGGTCTACCGCGAGACGCTGAAACCGTGGCTGATCGCCGACCTCCTCATCCTCAACGACATGCTGCCGCGCTCGCTGGCGAGCTGCTACAGCAACCTGGTGCGCAACCTCGACCAGATCGGCGTCGCCTATGGCCGCCAGGGCGCCTCGCAGCGCCATGCCCGCGGCATCCGCAACCGGCTTGAACACAGCCACATGGACGATATCTTCCAGCACGGCGTCCATGAGTTCATCCAGGAATTCCTCGTGGACAACGCCAAGCTCGGCGAGATCATTACGAAGCAGTATTTGATTTGACCAAGCACCGTCATTCCAGGGCGATGCGAAAGCATCGAACTATGGTACGCAATTGCGCACCTGAGAATCTCGAGATTCCGGGTCCGGCGCTTGCGCGCCATCCCGGAATGACGGCGCGAAAAAAGAGACACCTGCCATGCGCCTGCGAATCGCCCATTCCACCACCTATCGCTACGACCCGCCGGCCTCGGGCGTGATCCAGATTCTGCGGATGACGCCGGGCAGCCATGACGGACAGTATGTCGCGGAGTGGCAGATCGACATCTCCACCGATTCCCGCCTCGAGATGCATCAGGACGCGTTCGGCAACGTCACGCATGTCCTGACCAACGGCCCGACCGCCGACCTCACCATCCATGTCGAAGGCCTGATCGAGACCCATGACACCGGCGGCGTCCTGCGCGGCACCGACGAGCGCTTTCCGCCCGGCCTGTTCCTGCGCTCGACGCCGCTTACCGAAGTCAATCCGGCGATGGCGAGCTTCGCCCGCGAGATGCGCTCGGAATCCGATGGCGACGTGCTCGGCTTCCTGCATGGCTTGATGGTGCAGATCAACGAGCACATGACGTTCGACGAAGACCCCACCCACTCCGGCACGTCGGCGGCGGAAGCCTTCGCGCTCAGGCGCGGCGTCTGCCAGGACTACGCGCATATCTTCATCGCCTGCGCCCGCTCCGGCGGGGTCCCGGCGCGTTTTGTCTCCGGACACTTCCTGCGCTCCGACGGCTCCATCCACCAGCAGGCCGGCCATGCCTGGGCGGAAGCCTTCGCGCCCGACCTTGGCTGGGTCGGATTCGATCCGGCCAACGGCATCTGCACCACCGACGCCCACGCCCGTGTCGCGGTCGGCCTCGACTATCTCGGCGCCGCCCCGGTGCGCGGCACCCGCTATGGCGGCGGGATGGAGACGCTGACGGTGGCGGTCACGGTCGAACAGGCCGGGCGGCCGGGCCAGTCGCAATCGCAGCGGTAATCCTGGCGCGTCGTTCCGGGGCAGCAGGGCTGAACCCGGAATCCGGAAATAGTCGCGCGAGATTCCCGGCTGCGTAATTGCCCACCATCGTTCGCGCCGCGCGCCCCCGGGAATGACGACCACACCACCGGGAATGGGGGTTGGATGCCCCCTTGAAATTGGCTACTAGTTTGACGCTGAAAATCCAGCACGTTCGGGGACCGGGAATGACCTATTGCTGCGGAATTCTGGTGCGGGACGGTCTGGTGATGATCGCCGATACCCGCACCAATGCCGGCCTCGACAATGTATCGACGTTCCGCAAGCTGCACGTCTTCAACAAGCCCGGCGAGCGGATCATGGCGATCGCCAGCGCCGGCAATCTGGCGATCAGCCAGTCGGTGCTGTCGACCTTGACCGAGGGGATGGAAGATCCACACAGCGGCGAACTGGAGACGCTGATGAACGCGCCGACCATGTTTCAGGCCGCCCAGCGCATCGGCCGCGCCATCCGCAGCGTCCACGCCACCGAAGGCGAAGCCTTGAAGTCGGAGGACGTCTCCTTCGACGTGTCGTTTCTGTTCGGCGGCCAGATCAAGGGCTCCAGGATGCGGCTGTTCATGGTCTACACCGCCGGCAACTTCATCGAATGCACCACCGACACGCCTTACTTGCAGATCGGCGAGCACAAATACGGCAAGCCGGTGCTCGACCGCGCCATGCATTACGACGTCGAACTGTACGAAGCGCTCAAGACCGGCCTGATCTCGATGGATTCGACGATGCGTTCGAATCTCGGCGTCGGCCTGCCGATCGACGTGCTGGTTGTGCGCGCCGACACCTGCGAGGCCGATCTCAACCACCGCATCGAAGCCGGCGAGCCCTATTTCCACGACTTGCGCGCGCGCTGGTCGGCGGCGCTACGCGCGGCGCACCAGAACATCCCCAGACCACCCTATAAATCCGAATCAGAAACAAGAAAATGAAGGCGAGGAAACCATGGCTGACGCAACCGACAGAATCGCGCTCGTAACCGGCGCCGGCACCGGCGTCGGGCGCGCGGCGTCGCTGGCGCTGATGAACGCCGGCTTTACCGTGGTGCTCGCCGGGCGTCGCATGGAGATGCTGGAGGAAACCAAAAAGCTCGGCGGCAATGCCGGCAAGAGCCTGTGCGTCTCCGCCGACATGACCGACCCCGGCTCGATCGCGGCGCTGTTCGCTGCCGTGATGAAAAACTACGGCCGGCTCGACCTCTTGTTCAACAATGCCGGCATGGGCGCGCCGCCGGTCAATTTCGAAGACCTCAGCCTCGAGCAGTGGCAGGCGGTGGTCAACACCAACCTCACCGGGCCGTTCCTCTGCACCCAGCACGCCTTCCGCATCATGAAGGACCAGAACCCGCGCGGCGGCCGCATCATCAACAACGGCTCGATCTCGGCGCACGCGCCGCGGCCGTTCTCCGCCGCCTACACTTCCACCAAGCATGCCATCACCGGCCTGACCAAGGCCTCCAACCTAGATGGCCGCCGGTACGACATCGCGGTCGGCCAGGTCGACATCGGCAACGCCGCGACGCCGATGACCGACCGCATGGTGGCCGGCCCCGGCGTGATGCAGCCCGACGGCGCGATGAAGCAGGAGCCGCGCATGGACGCCAAGGCGGTCGGCGACGCCGTGGCCTACATGGCCGGCCTGCCGTTAGATGCCAACGTGCTGTTCATGACGGTCATGGCGACCAAGATGCCGTTCGTCGGGCGGGGGTAATCGCTCCCCTCTTGCGCAGAGGCGGGCGCGACAGACTACCCGGCATTGCGCTTCCAGCCGCCGCGCGGCCATAATCGCCGCGGGGGGCACTTCGATCATGCTGCAACTGCAATCGGCGTTCGGCGTGCTGGCGTTGCTGGCGATCGCCTGGGCGCTTGGCGAAAACCGCCGCGCCGTCTCGCTGTGGTCCATCGTAGCCGGCCTCGCCGTCACCATCGTGACCGCGCTGGTGCTGCTCAGGCTGCCGCCGGTCGCAAGAGCCTTTGGCGCCATCAACGACGCCGTTAGCACGGTCGCCGCCGCCTCCCGCGCCGGCACCTCGTTCGTGTTCGGCTATCTCGGCGGCGGCGCACTCCCCTTCGACCTCAAGGCGCCCGGTGCGGATTTCATCCTGGCGTTCCAGGCGCTGCCGATCATCCTGGTCATGAGCGTGCTGACGACGCTCTTGTTCTACTGGCGGGTGCTGCCGCCGGTCGTGCGCGGCATGGCGTGGCTCTTGGAGCGCACGCTCGGGGTCGGCGGCGCGGTCGGGCTGTCGACGGCGGCCAACATCTTCCTCGGCATGGTCGAGGCGCCGCTCTTCATCCGCCCCTATCTGGCGCAACTCAGCCGCAGCGAATTGTTCATGGTGATGACGGGCGGGATGGCGGGAATCGCCGGCACCGTGCTGGTGCTCTACGCCACCTTTCTGGCGCCGCTGATCCCGGATGCGGCGGCGCATTTCGTCATCGCCTCCGTGCTCGGCGCGCCGGCTGCGATCCTGGTCAGCCTGGTCATGGTGCCCGAGACCTCCGGCAGGCGCACCGGTGGCGCGCTTGCAGAGACCGACATGCCCGTCGCGAGCACGATGGACGCCATCGTCAAGGGCACCACCGCCGGCCTTGAGCTGTTGCTCAACATTATCGCGATGCTGCTGGTGCTGGTGGCGCTGGTCTATCTCGCCAATGCGATGCTCGGGCTGCTTCCCGACATCGGCGGCGCGAGCATCTCGCTGCAGCGGCTGCTCGGGATTGTGATGGCGCCGGTGTGCTGGCTGATGGGCCTGCCATGGCCGCAGGCGGTCACGGCGGGAAGCCTGATGGGGACGAAGACCGTGCTGAACGAACTGATCGCCTATGTCGATCTGTCAAGGCTCGGATCCGACGCGCTCGATCCGCGCTCGCGGCTGATCATGCTGTATGCGATGTGCGGCTTCGCCAACTTCGCCAGCCTCGGCATCATGATCGGCGGCCTCGGCACCATGGCGCCGGAACGGCGCGCGGAGATCAATTCGCTCGGCCTGAAATCTATCGTCTCGGGTACGCTGGCGACCTGCCTGATGGGGGCGATCGTGGGGGTGCTGACGTAGAACTTGCTCCGTCATTCCGGGGCGATGCGTAGCGCGAACCCGGAATCCATTGAGCCGCGGAGCAAGTGATCGGATGGATTCCGGGTTCGCGCTACGCGCGCCCCGGAATGACGGGAAAAATTACGTCGCCAGTTCCACCGTCTCGAACTCCGCCGGCAGGATCACTTCCAGCAGTTCGACGTCGTCGGAATAATCCAGGATCAGATGCTTGATGCGGGGCGGTTGGGTCCACGCGCTGCCTTCTTTCATCAGCGTCTCGCCCTGCCCTTCCAGGTAGGTCTTCACCCAGCCCTTGAGCACGTAGACCATCTGGAATTCGACGTCGTGGTAATGCAGCTTGGAAACTTCGGCCGGGTTGCACGGACCGATCAGGCGGATCACATGCGCCTGCGCCAGGCCGTGGGAAGCCGCGGCGATGCCGAGGTCGCGGTATTGCGCATAGGCGCGCAGGCCGTCGGCCTTGAAATCCTCGTCGCGGTGATGGCTGATGGCGATGCGCTGTTTCGGCCGTGCGCTGGAGGCCGGCTTGGGCTTCGCGGCCGGCGCGCGCGCCTTCGATTTGATGGTCTTGCGCGCGGAGGTCTTGGTCGCGGCCTTGTGTCCGGTCCATTTCTTCTTCACCGCGGTCTTGGCGGCGGCTCTTGAAGTCGCTTTTTTCTGCTTGGCCATTGGTGCCTCCCCCTGTTCTTGATGTTGGAGGCTAACACAAATTCAATTTCGTAGGGTGGGCAAAGCGAAGCGTGCCCACCATCAGGAGAGGGATCGACGTCGGCAAGGTGGGCACGCTTCGCTCAGCCCACGCTACAAGATCAGCGCGCGTTCAATGCAGCCTGAACACGCCGTCGACGGCGCGCAGCTCGGCCGGCTTGATCAGCTTGGAATGCGCCACCGTCACCGAGAACAGCGGGCCGTCGAGCCTTTCCTGCCAGAAGGCGAGGAAATCCTTCAGCGCCGGGAATTTCGGAAACAGGTCGTAATTCTGCCAGACATAGGTCTGCAGCAATGAGGGGTGATCCGGCATCCGATATAGAATTTGCGCCGTCGTCAGCCCGTAACCCAGCACCTGCTTCCGGAAATCTTCGGAAACAACACCAACCCGCGAGACCATGCCAAACCTCCATTGAAGGAGCGCATTTGTCGTGGTGGCCGCACACCGAGCCACCCCGGCGGAGATGCGCTCACATGAGAGAAATGTGACGCACGATACCAACCCATCACAAGCCTAAATGTTTAACGAACTGTTGAAATTTCTTGCATTAGCAGCAGCTTACCGCAGGTGCTAATACGCGGCTCCGGATCTCCCGCCACCCGATTAAACACGATGAATGAAATTGGCAGGCGCCATATTCGAGTGCTAATTTTTCTGCTAGAGGGCCTTGTCCCCCGATCAAGACTGGCCTATGTCCTGCTCAGCCGCGCTGGCACTCGCCGGCCCGGACTGCCAAATTTATCGAATCTGACAACATCTTCAGAAACTTAGGAGGACTGCATGAAATTCCGTCCGCTTCACGACCGCGTCGTGGTCAAGCGCATCGACGCCGAAGAGAAGACCGCTGGCGGCATCATCATTCCCGACAGTGCCAAGGAAAAGCCCTCGCAAGGCGAAATCACCGCCGTCGGCCCGGGTGGCCGTGACGAAGCCGGCAAGCTGATCCCGATCGACCTCAAGGTCGGCGACCGCGTGCTGTTCGGAAAGTGGTCCGGCACCGAGGTCAAGCTCGACGGCCAGGAGC
>LNFM01008682.1_pt1 | contig 16936 bp, 20 predicted proteins | sample 596031 | NCBI WGS metagenome assembly LNFM01 (sample SAMN04254537, study PRJNA301005) | activated carbon metagenome | isolation source: dual media filters at the Ann Arbor, Michigan drinking water treatment plant | place: USA: Ann Arbor
GGAGAGACACAGTGGCAGAAGCAGCAGCCCCCCCGATCTCGGACGCACTGGCATGGGCGCTTCCGTTCCTGCGGCGTTATGCGCGCGCGCTCACTGGCTCGCAGAAGCTCGGCGACGAGTGGGTGCGCATGTCGGCGGAGGTCGCGCTCGGGCAGCCGGAGCTGATCGCCGAGGCGAAGGGCACCAAGCTCGGGCTGTTTGCCCTGTTCCACAGGCTGCGACAGCCATTCGGGAATCTCGAAGCCGGCGGCAGCGAGGATACCGTCAAGGGACGCCTCAAGGATTCGCTGACCGAGATGGTGCCGCTGCAGCGTCAAGTGCTTCTGTTGACGGTGCTCGAAGGATTCTCGCCCAACGACGTCGCGCATATCCTCGACATCGACGTCGCCCGCGTTTCGCGCGCGTTCGAGGATGCGCGAGCCGAGCTGCAGCGCGTCGCCGGTATCCGCGTGCTCGTGATCGAGGATGAGCCCATCATCGCCCTCGACGTCGCCGAGATCGTCCGCAATTCCGGGCACCAGGTCGTGGGCATCGCGGCCACCGAGAAGACCGCCGTGGAGCTCGCCAAACGCCATTCGCCGCATCTGGTTCTGGCCGACGTGCAGCTGCGCGGGCTCGACAGCGGCATCTCGGCGGTCAGCCAGATCATGAGCTCCATGTCGGTTCCCGTGATTTTCGTGACCGGCTACCCCGAGAGACTGCTGACCGGCGAGAAGGTCGAACCGGCTTTCATCATCTCGAAGCCGTTCAATCCCGATGTTCTTCGGGCGGCGATCGCGCAGGCGCTCGACACCGTCTCCATCTAGGGTCGGATCCTCATGTGGGCCGCTTGGTGGGCCACCAGGTCGCTCAGGACGAAGCTCCTGACCGTCGTCGCGCTGGCGTTCCTGCCGGTCGTCGCTGTTTCGGCAGGATATACGATCGCCAGCGAACGATACGGTTTCGATCGTACTCAGCCGACCGCGATCGTCGTGGCCCGGACCGGCATCCCGGTCGGCGCGCAGGACCCGCCGGGGCTCCTGCCGCCCGATTCACGGCTCGCCAAGGCCATCGCGGCCGATCAGGCGTCGGTCGTCGACTATGGAACGGACGGGCAGCTTCGCCAGTTCCAGCTGGTGCCGATTCCCGGCGCCGACACGGTCGCGGTGCTCGCCCGGCCGTTGCCGCTCTCGCCGTCGATCGGCAGCTGGGCGGTGCTCGCGGTGGCAACCACGGCCCTGGCCATCGCTCTGCTCGCCGTCTGGTTCGGCGCCGATCGCTGGTGCATTCGCCCGCTCCGCTACATCGAGGACATCGCCGGTCGGATCGTGCGAGGCGAGGCGATCGAGATTGCCCGACGGCGACCGCAAACCCTGGAGCTCGGGCTGATGACCGATGGCGTCGCCGCAATGGCGAGCGCGCTCGCCAAGCGCGAGGCCGATCTGCGGGCCGGCCTCGAGCAGCGTGATCATCTGCTGCGCGAGCTGCAGCACCGGGTGAAGAACAACCTGCAGATGATCGTGAGCCTGCTCAACCTGCAGGCTGGCGAGATCCGCTCTCCGCGGATCCGCCGGCTGTTCAGGGATGCCCAGCATCGCGTGCTGGCGCTGTCGATCCTGCACGTTCATCTCTACGAAAGGTCGAACTGGTCGCTCGTCGACTTCCAGGAATTCATCGGCGACGTCGTCCGGCAGGTGACTCTCAGCCGCCAGGACGCCGCCGGGCCTTCGCTGCGCTATCACATCAGGGCATCGTCCCTGACCGCCGGTCCGGACATCGCGATCCCGGTGGGGCTGATCGTCACCGAAGCCGTCAACGCCATTCTCGACAACGACGTCTCGGCCACCGCCATGCCCGAGATCGATACGTCGAGCTCACGATCGCGGACCTCGCGCCGGGCCTCCGCAACCCTGCCAAGGAGAGACTGCGCACCTTCGGCATGACCCTGGTCCGCGGTCTTGCCATGCAGCTCTCCGGCGAGCTGCATGTCTCCAACGGCGCCGAGGGCGGCCTGCGGTTCGTTGTCATCTTTCCCATGCCCGCCGCGGCGGAGCCAGTCGCAGCCTGAGCCGATCGCAACGTTCGGCTTGCAGCGCCGTTGCGTCGATCGAAGGCGAAGGAGACGAGAATGATTGCCGTGGGTCGTAAGTGCCTGAAGTCCGCCATCCTGGGGTCTCTAGCAGCCATGGCGGCAACCAGCGCCGTCATGGCGCAGGGATTCCGCGATCCCGCGACCGGCCAGGTCTGGACGCAGGACAACGTGAGCAAGGAAAGCCGGCCGCCGAACTGGCCGAGCGGGCCGGCGACGCCGGCGGATCGCGCATTCGATCCCGCGGGCCAGGTCGCCGCCATCCCGGGCGTGGTGGTGCAACGGCCGGTCGTCACGCTGGTCTCCACCGTGCCGATCACTGCCGGCCCGACGGTCCCCATTGCGACCCTCGAGAGCGGCACGCTGATCGCCGTGCCGAGCGACCACTGGCGGACGACCATGTATGTAGCCAATAACAGCGCCGGCGTGGTCAATCCCGAGATCAATTGCCGGTTCATGAACACCGACCGGGTGGTGCAGGAAACCCACATCGTCGTCCCCGCGGTGGCTCCAGGTCAGCGCGTGAGCGTGCCGGTGCAGGGTCCGCGAACCAACCTGTTCGTCGATCGCGTCCCCTGCCGCCTTCTGACGCCGTAGGTCCAGCAACGTCCTCATCCTGAGGAGGTCGCGTAGCGACCGTCTCGAAGGATGGGCAACACACGAGACCGTTCGAGAACCGGTGTCGCAGCACCCGATTTGTAGCCGACCAATGGGCGCAGGTACCTACGCTCGAATCGAGACGCGGCCTCCATCCTGAACAAGCTCCCGTCCTCACCCTTCGAGACGCCGCGCTTCGCGCGGCTCCTCAGGGTGAGGAGGGAGAGCGCGTCGAAGGACGGGCCGCTCCTCAGGGTGAAGCCTTCGGTAGAGTCAGCGCCTGTGGGACGGTGGCCACAGTTCGAGCATCCCCCTGGCACTTGGGATCCAGCAATCCTGGTTGGCCGTCTGGGTTGCGATCCTCAGGCTGCCAAGGCCAGCCACAAGGCACCGAGCGCCAGAATTGCGCCCCCCAGGGACACGATGAGCACGGTGATGACACGGCCGCTGATGACGCCGCTGCGCGACTCGGTTGGCGTGAGATCGCCTTTCATGAGAACCTCCAGCCTCTCCTGTTGATCGGGGACAGTCGGAGGGACAACGGCGTCAAAGCGGAGCGGGTTGCGCGCAATGCAGCCTGTGTGAATGCCCATCGCCTCGAGACGGCTCCATTCCGCCTTGTCCCTTCAGCACTTCGACTTTCTCAGTTGCCCGATCGCGCCGCACGCCCCTCGACATAGGCCGACCACCGCTTGCGTCGACGGAGCAGGCGGCCGCGGAGAACCCCGCAGCTGTGGCCTCCTTCCGTCCAAGAAAAAGGGCGGTCCGCCGACCGCCCACTTCGCTCGGGAACGCCTGCCCGGATGAAGCCGAACAGGTACATCGCACCCCGCCGCCGCAGCGGCGGTGCTATCGAGTCGTGTAGACTGTTGTCGTCGTTGCAGGCGGCACGACGGCGGGATCGGCGTAGACGACGGTCTGCGCCGGCACCGGCACAGGCTTCTCGACGACGCGCTCGGTCGTCCTCACGGCGCATCCGCCGACCAGGACGGCTCCCAGGACGATGATCAAAGGAAATTGCTTCATGGTCTCAACCTCGCTTTCGTGCGGGGGCAACGGGCCGTCGGTTGCATGGTTGCGCAACGTCTCGCGGCGGGCGGCTCGGCAACTGGCGCTCAAAAACAGATTGGCCCGCTCGTCGCGGGGGCTGACGAGCGGGCCTTGTGCAACCCGATAGGGAGAGACCAGTACGGGTTGCGGGGGTGCTGTGTGTAGTTAACGACAGAGCACGAAAAAGGTTGCCTCGCCGATTCTCGATGAAGAAACGCCGGCAATGGAGCAGGGTCGGCGCGGTAACGGGTCGGGGGTGCCAACTCTACCGGTCTGTTCCCGTCGCACCCGGCCGTCCCATTCTCCGAGCATCGGAATGGTCGACCCTTTATGTGTGCACTAATCCCAAAGGATGATTACCGCGCCCCTGACAGATAGTCCCACGCCGAGAGGGCGTGAACGCGCAGGACGTGGTGGAACTCCTCGATGCTGACGCTTTCGTCGATGCCGCCCATGCCGGCGGGCGAGCAACCATAGACGAAGGCCGGTACGCCGGCGACGCGCCAGAAGCGGGTATCCGTACCGCCCAGGCTGACGATCGGCTTCGGCTCGTAGCCCAGCCGTCCCGCGGCATTGCGCACGAGATGGCCGACCATCTCGTGCGTCGGGTCGGAATAGTTGGCTTCCGGCCCGCCGGCCAGCAGCTCCTCGCAAGTTACCGCCGGGTGCCGCGCCACGATCGCCTGCACCGCCGTCAGCAGGCTGGCGCGGGAGAGGCCGACAGGCAGGCGGAAATCGACATCGAGCACGCACTCGGCCGGCAGCATGTTGATCTTCACGCCGCCCTGCATGACGCCGATATTGACCGACACGCGGCGCACCACGCCGGCGGCGCCGGCGCCGAGCGACTGGTCGATCGCCCCCTGCACGTCGGGCCGATCGAGGGTGCGGCGCACGACTTCCGGCTCGTCCGGCCCCAGCGCCTCGATCGCCTCCAGATCCTTGATCAGGCTGGCGGCGATCTTGTTGGCGCTCGGGCTGGTGTGCGGATAGGCGCTGTGGCCGCCCGGCACGGCGATGCGGAAACGCAGCCAGTAGATCGACTTCTCGCCGAACCGCACAGTCTGCACCCCGCTCGGCTCGGTGTTGAGCACGCAATCCCCCAGGACCTCGCCGGCGCATTGCTTCACCAGCCAGTCCGAACCCCAGCGCCCGCCGGTTTCCTCGTCGGACACCACCGTCAGGGTGACCCGCCCCGGCAGCTCGGCGCGCAGGCGATGCAGGTAGGCATGGACGAACAGCAGCGCCGTGGTGCCGCATTTCATGTCGACCGTGCCGCGGCCATGCACGCGGCCGTCGACGATATCGCCCGACAATGGCGATCGCGACCAGCGCGCGGCGTCACCAACCGGGAACACGTCGAGATGGCCGTTCAGCACCAGATGATGGCCGTCGCCCGAGCCGGTGTAGCTGCTGATCAGGTTGGGGGTCGTCGCCTGCGGTGCCTCGGTGCGATGGCCGATTCCTTCGTCGTCCAGGAAGCGGCGGAACAGGTCGGCCGCCGCCGTGGTGTCGCCCGGCGGATTGCAGGTGTCGATGCGGGTGAAGGCACGCAGGAACTCGAGCTGCCGGTCGCGCTCGCTGTCGAGCCAGCCGACCAGCCGATCGCGCGGGCTCATGCGCGGCGGAAGTCCGGCGCCGGCGCCTCGTGGACGACGGCGCCGTTCTTGACCACGGCGAGGCAGGGCGCGCCGCCGATCGGGTAGACGATGCCGCGCGGATCGTCGGTGTCCCACACCGCGAGATCGGCGGCGCGACCGACGGCGATGCGACCCGCCCTGTCGGCAAGGCCGAGAGCGCGGGCGCTGTTCACCGTGAAGCCCCTCAGCGCTTCCTCGGCGGTCAGCCGGAACAGGTAGCAGGCGAGATGCATCTGCGACGCCGGCGACACGGTGGGCGAGCTCACCGGGTTGGAGTTGGTGGCAAGCGCCATCGGCACGCCGAGCTCGCGGAACATCTCGACCGGCGGCTTGCGCGTCTCGTGCAGGGTGAGATGGGCGCCGGGCAGCAGGGTCGCCACCGTCCCCGCCTCCGCCATCTTGCGAATGGTCGCCAGCGAGCCGTACTCCATGTGATCGGCCGACAGGCCGCGATGGCGGGCAACCAGCGCGCCGGCCCCGAAGTCGGTGTACTGGTCGGCATGCGCCTTGACGCCCATCCCATAGGACTGCGCCTTGGCGTACAGCCGGCCCATCTGCTCGTGATTGAAGCCGACCTTGTCGCAGAACCCGTCGACCTGGTCGACGACGCCCTGGCGCACCGCCTCGGGCAGCACCTCCTCGCACATGAAGGTGACGTAGTCGTCGCGCCGGCCGGCGAACTCCGGCGCGAGCCCGTGGGCACCGAGAAAAGTCGAGACCACGGTGATCGGCAGGTCGCGTCCCAGCGCGCGCGACACCCGCATCGCCCGCAGCTCGGTATCCTTGTCCATGCCGCAGCCCGACTTGCTCTCGACCGTAGTGACGCCGTTGGCGATCAGACGGCTCATGCGCTTGCGGCTGGCCTCGTACAGGGCCTCCTCCGAGAGCACGCGGGTGCGGCGCATCATGCCGCCGACGCCGGCGCTGCGTGCCTCCAGGTCCCAGCGCCCGCCGCCTTGCGACAGCACCTCGAAGTCGACCAGCCCCTCCTCGCCGTATACGATATGGGTGTGCGGATCGACCAGTCCCGGCGTCACCACCTTGCCGCCGAGATCGCGCACCTGGCCTGCATTCCCGGCCGGCGCCTGGGCCGCCGGCCCGACCCAGGCGATCTTGCCCTTCGCGATGCCGACCGCGCCGTCAGGGACGAGGCCGAACGGCGCATCGCCATCCATCGTGGCGACGGTGGCGTTCTTCAGCAGCAGGTCGAACATGTCATTACCCCTTCTCATGTCCTTCCCCGGCGAGGCCGGGGAGGTGTCGCGTCATACGCGACGGAGGGGTCATGAGCAGCGTGACTGTGACTCATGACCCCTCCGTCCGCGATGACCCTTCGGCTTCGCTCAGGGCAGGCGCGGACACCTCCCCAGCGACGCTGGGGAGGCGAACGGTGTCTCCCTCACCCGACAATCTCGAACTGGACATCGCGCGGCGTGGCGCCGCCTTCGCCATTGATCGGGGCGATGTCCTGCGGGCAGGCCGAGAACACCACGACGCAGTCCATCTCGGCGCGCAGCACCACGTAGTCGCCGGCCTTGCAGCGCGCCGGCTGGAAGCTCAGCGAGTTGCGATCGTCGCCGACCGGGATGTTCATGAAGATGTTGAGCGGTGACGGCACCCGCGGCGGCGGCGTGACGCCGAGCGCCAGCATGCCCTCGACCAGGTTGTCCTGGCAGTTGCGGTGATAGCCCTTCACGCCCAGCAGCTCGTAGCGGCGCTGATCGCACGCCGCCATCAGGGTGTCGTGAATGCCGGGCGATGTGTCCTGCTCGAGCGTCACGATCGGCCGGCGCTGGTTGCTCACCAGGGTGTCGCCGAGCTTCGGGTTGATGCGCTGGTTCCAGACGCGCGTGCAGTCCATCGACAGGTGCTCACGGACGTCGTTGGCGTTGAACGCCCAGCAGTCGACCACTTGCCCGCCGTGCGTATTGACGAGCTTGACGCGCTGCCCTGCCTTGAGGCGCAGGGCCTTGCCGTGGCCGGCGGGAACGGTCTCAGTTGCTGCCATGCGTGCCCCCGAATGTCCGCCGACTCTGCGGCCGGGTGGTTCTAAACTCAACGGCTATCTGGCAAATTGCGGGCGCGAGGGCTCGATCATGTCAAACGACAATGCTCCGGCTGCGGGCGGCCAGGGCCGAAATCTCTTGCTCCGTCGAGCCGTCCTGGGGGCCAGCGCCCTTCTCCTGACGCAAGGCGCCACGCTGCCGGGTGCCGCGCAGGGCGATCCCCTGCCGTCGTGGAATGCCGGATCGACCAAGCAGACGATCCTCGATTTCGTGACCCGCGCAACCACGCCGGGCAGTCGCGAGTTTATCGACATACCGCAGCGCATCGCCTGCTTCGACAACGACGGGACTTTGTGGACGGAGCAGCCCCTCTACTTCCAGGTGATCTTCGCGATGGATCGGGTCAAGGCCCAGGCCGACCGGCATCCGGATTGGAAGACCCTCGAACCCTTCCGCTGGGTGCTCGAGGACAATCGCGCCGCGCTCGCCGCCATGGGCGATAAGGGAATCCTCCAGATCATGGCGGCGACCCATGCCGGCCGCACGACTGACGAGTTCGCCGCGACGGTCGTCGACTGGATCGCCGCGGCGCGGCATCCGCGCTTCGATCGTCCGTACACCGACCTGGTCTACCAGCCCATGCTCGAGCTGCTGGCCTTCCTGCGTGCCCACGGCTTCAAGACCTTCATCGTCTCGGGTGGCGGCATCGATTTCATGCGCCCCTGGACGGAGCGGACCTACGGCATACCGCCCGAGCAGGTCGTCGGCTCGTCGGGTGTCACGAGATTCGAGATGCGCTCGCCCGACAAGCCGGTTCTCGTCAAGGAACCCAGGGTGGAGTTCATCGACGACGGGCCGGGCAAGCCCGCGGGCATCAATCGCTTCATCGGGCGACGACCGATCTTTTCCTTCGGCAACTCCGATGGCGACCAGCAGATGCTGGAATGGACCGCCGCCGGCGCCGGGGCACGCTTCATGGGATTGGTGCACCACACCGACGCCGTGCGCGAATATGCCTACGACCGCAACTCGCCGGTCGGCCGCCTCGACAAGGCGTGGGACGAAGCGGTCCGGCGCCGCTGGGTCGTCGCCGACATGAAGAACGACTGGAAGGTCGTCTATCCGTTCGAGCTGAGATGAGTCTCGACGCTCGCCGAGGCAAGCTCCCGATCGGTGGCTCCGGCGCCACTCATGCCGTTGCCGCGCCGAACCGGGACGCGATGGCGACCTGCCGCATCTCCCTTGCGGTCAAAGGGGCCGTCCCGAAGAACATTCCCGCTTTCCATGGAGCCAGTGACAAATGACATCGAAGCGATCCGCCGGCTGCGCGCGCTGACCGAAGCGCTCCGGAGCCGGGCAATGCAAAGCGGCGACCCAGGCCGGGTCGCCGCAGAATAGCACTTCTCGATTGTGTCTCCGGCCCTGCCCGGGATGCCTCGAACGGCGTCCCGGCCGCCTGTCGACGACATCAGAACTTGATCTCGACCCTGCGATCGCTCGGCGAGCTGATCCCGTCATTGATGCGTGTCAGCGTCGGCCCGGTGTCACGGTAGACGAAGATCGAGGTCGGCGGGATGCCGTCGCGGATCAGTTCCTGCCTGACGAGCTGGGCGTGCTCGGCCCGGCCGCTCACATGGATCGCCTTGCCGGCGCCTTCACGCGCCGCGGTGCGCACAGTGGCTGCGGCAACCGCGGGCAACGGGCCGGCGCCCTTGTCGAGGAACACCATGTATTCCGAGCGCGGCTGCCCCGTCGCATAGGCGAGGTTGGTGCTCTGCGCCATTGTCGAAAGGGGTGCCAGGACCAGTCCGCCGATCAGCACGGCGGCCGTGCGCCGAATCATCATCGTATCGTCTCCTTGACGCGCCATCGCGTCGGTACGGAATAGAACGCAGATCGGTCATTGGGGTTCCAAGTGCCCGACGCGCACGCGCATGCGCCGCGCAAGAATGGCGCGGCGTCACGGCGCCTCAGGGCGCTAGGCCGACACCCAGCACCCAGACGCCCCACGCCACCAGCGCGACACCGCCCGCCCGGGCGATCCACAGGCCGGCAGGCACCAGCTTCTCGACCAGCACCAGGGCAGCGAAGCCGGCCACCCACAGGAGGTCCATCGCGCCGACGACGAACAGCAGGGCCATCAGGATCCAGCAGCAGCCCAGGCAGTAGAGGCCGTGCGACCAGCCCATGCGCCAGGCGCCGCCCACACCATCGCGCCAGCGGTTGACGAGGAAGTCGAAGGGCGAACGGCAGTGGACGAGACAAACCTGCTTCAGAGGTGTCAGCTGGTAGAGGCCGGCGGCGATCAGCAGGCTGCCCGCCAGCAGCGGGCTGGTGACTTTCATCGCCATCGGCGCCAGCAGGGCGAGCCGCTCGAGCCCCCAGTGCGCCAGGGTCGCGGCGATGCTGAAGCCGCCCCACGCCGCGAGATAGCCGGCGGTGAACAACGCCGTCGGGACATAGGGTTGGCCACGCTGGCGCCGCCGCCGGTTGATGGCGGCGAAGGTCAGGATCATCGGCGCCGCGCTCGGCAGCATCATGCCGGCCATCATGACGCACCACATCACGAGCAGGAGCGCGAGGTCGCGGGCGCCCATCGGCGGCATGGTCATGTCCGGGTCCATCGCCGCCATGTCTCGGGCGATGCCGGCGAGATAGAGCCAGCTCAGGCCGACGATGGCGGCCAGCGCGGTGCCGATCAGCAGCCGAGGCCGCCGCAGCAGCCCGGGCGACGGCCCAGGGAGTGGCCGGTCAGGCTCTCCAGGCAACGGCCGTCAGGCCGCCCAGGCGAACGGCGCGAAGTGGCCGTTGTTGCCCTTGCCGGCGAGCGCGAGGTCGAGGCCGAAGCCTTGCACCTCGGTCCTGCTCGACCGCGCCAGCGCCAGGCGGCGGTTGGCCGGATGGGCGGTGTTGTCGATGTAGAACGGCTCACCGGAGCGGTTGCGCGAGGCCACGCCCTCGATGGCGAAGGCGAGCACGCCGGGAATCCCGGCAGTCCGCTCGAGGCCGTTCATGGTGAAGTCGATATGCCGGTACTCGATGCCGCGGAAGTCGCTCACCAGGTTGTCGCGGATCATTTGCGGCGGCCCGCCCGCGGTGCCGGCGGCGATGGCTGCCAGAGCCTGCCGCTGCGCCTCGCTCGCCGTCTCGTCGACCACGACGCCGAACACCCAGCCGCCATCGGCCATGACCCGGCCCGAGCGGATGACCAGCGCGAACTTCAGCCCATCGAGCACGACGCCGTCATGCCGGCCGCGATCGATGCGATAGACCATCAGCGCCGTGCAATGCTCATGCGTCGCCGCCGCCTGCGGATTGGTGAAGATGCAAGGGCAGAGATAGTCGCAGTTGCAACTCTCCATGTACTCGCCGCTGATTTCCCAGGTCTTCTGCGCCATGGCGGGGTCTCCGTGTGGAGGCGCAGTCTACTACAAGAGGCCCAGCACCACCTCATCCTGAGGAGCCGCGCCAAGCGCGGCGTCTCGAAGGATGGGCAGCGCGCACCGTGCCTGATCCCGACCCTTCGAGACGCCCCATGCGGGCGCCCCTCAGGGTGAGGTGGTGTGGTGGGCGACCGATCGCCAGCCGACGCCTACACTGTCTCTTTGCGCTCCCTCAGGGCCGTGCCGAAGGCCTGGAACAGGGCGCGGTTGATGGGGTTGATCTGCGGGTCGTACTCGGCATGCCATTGCACGCCCAGGGCAAAGCCGGGGGCGTCGGCGATGCGGATCGCCTCGATGGTGCCGTCCTCGGCAATGCCTTCGCAGACCACGCGCTTGCCCGGCTCGAGGATGCCCTGGCCGTGCAGGGAATTGACGCGGATCGTCGCCTGGCCGAACAGCTTGGCGAACACGCCGTCCGGCGTCAGCCGCACCTCGTGGCGGTCGGCGAACACGACCAGCGGGTCGGGATGGACCTCGCCGTTCTCCAGCCGCGGCATGCGATGGTTCATGCGCCCCGGCAACTCGCGGATCTCCGGATGGAGGGAGCCGCCGAACGCCACGTTCATCTCCTGGAAGCCGCGGCAGATGCCGAACAGGGGCACGCCGCGCTCGACGCAGGCCTCGATCAGCGACAGCGCCATGGCGTCGCGATCCAGGTCGTAGGGCTCGTGCTTGGGGTCGGGCTCGACGCCGAAGCAGGTCGGATGGACGTTGGCGCGAGCGCCCGTCAGCAGGATGCCGTCGACCGCGCCCAGCAGGGCATCGATGTCGGTGATCTGCGGCGTGCCGGCGAACATCAGCGGCAGGGCCTCGGCGACCTCGGCGACGGCGCAGAGATTGCGCTGTCCCACGAGCTGCACGTTGTGACGGTCGTTGACGACGGACGAGTTGCCGATCACGCCCACTACCGGTTTAGTCATGCCTGCGACTCACGCTCACCTTTCAAGTCCCCACCCTCGATCAGCTAACGCATTTCACGCCGCAGGCAAAGCGCCATGCGACCGGGAGTACGCGCTTCTTTGCGGGGCCTGCCATGCCCCGAGGGCGCCCTCCCCGGGCCGGTAGACCTCGACCCCGAGGGGATGGCAGCGCGCCGCGTCGCTCGAATGGGTGGCGCTGCAGTCGCCGCCCGGGCAGGCCGACAGCCCGCCCAGGAGGTCGATCTCGGCAAACATCTCGAGGAAATCGCCGGGCCGGACCGGGCTCGCTTTCATGAAATACTGGTGAGTGTCGCGGGTGAAGCCAGTGCACATGAAGACGTTCAGCACGTCGTGGACGTGCGGCTCGGCGTCGACCAGGGCGAGCCTCCGGGCTGCTGCCAGCGCGCGGGTCAGGTTGGAGTGGCAGCAATGGTGGTACTCGGTGCCGGCCAGCAGGAGCTGGGTGTAGGGGTCGCAGCGCGTGCCGATGACGTCGTGGATGCCGCCGCCGTCGGCGTCGAAGCCGTACCAGTCGAGCGTGTCGGCGGTGATCGTGGCCATCGGCCGAAGGTGCGGCAGGCAGCTCCACAAGCGATCGCCGGTGCCGACATGGGTGCCGTGCAGGGCCCGCGTCTTGCCGCTGAAGAAGCGCTCCGAGAGGTCGTGGGCGTGCCACAGGTTGAGATCTCCGACCTGCGGCCCCTCGATGCTGACGATGCGGAAGAAATGGCCAGCCGGCACCTCGAAGGTCCGCGCCTCGCGCGGCGACACGATGGTCTCGCCGACCTTGCTCATGCCGTGCCGCGCCGCCTCGTAGAACGCGCGGTCATAGGCCGGCATTCCCTGGCCCTCGTAGACGACGACCGCGGGCACTGCCCGACGGCTCCCGGCATCGTCCGGTGCGGCGTGCTGCGGCGCAGGCTTCATCCGCCTAGCGCCCGAAAATGTCGAGCGGCAGCACCGCCGACACCGTCATGTTGGGCACGTCGACGACCTGGCTGATGCGCAGGTCGACGGCGACGCTGGCCAGGCAGTAGGCCTGCTCGCGCGACAGGCTGTAGGCGTCGGCGAGGTAGTCGATCATGTTGATCAGGGCATTGCGCGCCGCCAGGGTGATGTTCTCCGATTCGGCGCGTCCGTCCGCGCTGACCGACATGCCGGTGGTGGCATAGAAGCCCTTGCTCGGCGTCACACCGTGGGCGCCGTGCACGCCGGCCGCGCCGTGATGGGCATGGCCCGGCAGGGCATAGGACGGATCGCGCTGGCGGCGGCGGCGCGCCTCGCCCTTCAGCAGCTCGAAGCGGGCGACGAAGATCGCCGAGGTCTCGACCGCGGTGCCGCAGGACTCGCCGTCGCCCTGGGCGAAATGCGCATCGCCGACCGAGAACAGCGCGCCCGGCACCTGCACGGGAAGGTAGAGCGTGGCGCCCTCGGTCAGCGCCTTGATGTCGAAATTGCCGCCATTCTCGTGCGGCGCGATGGTGCGTAGCGCGCGGCCGGCGATGCCGCCGATGGCCGGCACGGCGCCCGCCGCATCGGGCGGCATGACCATGCCGCCGCGGCCGGCAAGCTCGGCCTCGCGCGCCACGATGCGGTCCAGCAGCTCGTGCGAGGGCGCCACGCCCATCACGCCCATGAACGGCGCGCCGGGAATGCGCACCCCGGGGATTTGCTCCGATACCGCGAAACCGCCGGCCATCTCCCAATGCACCACGAAGGGTGTCGGGAAGAGATCGCGCAGGAAGCCGAAGCCCGGCATGATGACGGTGAAGCCGCGGCTGGCGGTGACGATCTTCTCGATCCTGACCGCCAGCAGGTCGCCCGGCTCGGCCCCCTCGACATGGACCGGCCCGGTCATCGGATGGATGCGCCCCATGTCGATGCCGGCCAGATCGGCAGCCGTCGTCCGGGGCGTGATCTGGCCGTCGACGCCGTCGATCGTCTCCATCTCGACCGTCGAGCCCGAGGCGATTCGCACCGCCGGCGCGATGTCGGGATGCCAGCGGTTGTGGCCCCTGTCGGCCTGGCGGGCGAGCGGCAGCGCCGGGTCGATATGGATGTGACTGTGCGCCATGCTGCTTCCCCCGCACTCGAGTCGGTGCCGCGAATGCTCCCTGCAAGAGAGATGCCATTGAACCGCCTGTCAATTCCAGGCTGTGCCCCGGCACTTCCGCGCCCTGCCGGAGAACCAGTATGATTCCCGCCGATCCGAGTGCCCGTCCGACCATGCCCGCGGCAAGGAGGCAGCATGATCAGCAAGTTCGTGACCGTCTATCCCGGCCATATCGACATGCCCGATCTCGGCCAGGGCGCGACACCCGCCAACGAACGCGACTTCAGCAACGACCAGCTGGCGAGCGTGTTCGAGAAAACCGAGGCGGTCGCCCGCCAGATGGACAAGTTCGGCTGGGACACGCTGTGGCTCGCCGAGCATCACTTCCAGCGCGAGGGCTACGAGGTTCTGCCCAACCTCCTGATGATGGCGGTGCATCTCGCCCATCTCACCGAGCGGCTCAAGATCGGCTGCGGTTTCAACATCGCGCCGATGTGGCATCCGCTCCGGCTCGCCGAGGATTACGCCGTCGCCGACATCCTCACCAAGGGCCGCACCGTGTTCGGCGTCGGCCGCGGCTACCACACGCGCGAGGTCGAGACCTTCGGCAGCCCGCTGCAGGACCAGGCGGCCAACCGCGAGCTGTTCGAGGAGCAGGTCGAGATCCTGTTCAAGGCCTTCCACAGCGACCGCTTCTCCCACCGTGGCAAGCACTACACGCTGCCGCCGGACGTGCCCTATCGCGGCTACCAGCTGAAGGACATCACCCTGGTGCCGCGGCCGGTCAACCAGCCGGTCGAGTGCTGGCAGCCGATCGTCTCGGCGACGCCGCGGGCGATGGATTTCATGGTCAAGTACGACATCAAGGGCGCCGTCGGCGGTGGCGCGGCGACCATGGCCGAGGGGCCGATCGCCGCCTATCGCGATGCCGCGGCGCGCGCCGGCAAGCACTGGCAGCTCGGCCAGAACCTGACGGTCGGCATCTTCTTCCATCTCGCCAAGACGCGCGAGCAGGCGATCCGCGAGATGACGCCGTTCTACGAAGAGCACGTCAAGATGTTCGCGCCGCTGGGCTTCGTGCCCGGCATCACGCCCGAGCAGGTGACGGCGACGCAGAGCCGCGGCGGCTGGGCCAAGGCCGGTGTGCCGACGCTCGAGCATTTCATGAAGATCGGCGCCTGGTTCGCCGGCACGCCGGACGACCTGATCGAGCACCTGAAGAAGCTCGAGGCGCGCTTTCCCGGCATGGAGCACATCAACCTCTCGACCAGCCTGTGCACGCCTCAGGCAGTGATGCTCGAGCAGTTCCAGTGGGTGGCAGAGGACATCATGCCCTCGTTCCGCAACACGCGGTCGATGGCGGCCCAGTAGGCGCCGGCCTCGATTGATCGCCCAGTCCTAACGGTCGCCCGGGGGCCCGCGTTCGCGGATGCTTTCGATGTGGCTGCGATCGTAGCTCTTGAGATTGAGCTCGCGGATGCGGTCCTCGACCCAACGCTCGTCGACGGTGAAGGCCTTGGCCGCCATGTAGTGCACGCCGAGTGCGACGCCAGTCGCGAGCAGGGGCCAGAGCGCCCACCACGGCCGGCCGGTCGCGATATTGATGGCCGTCAGGCCGAGGTTTAGCGCGACGAAGCCCCAGGCATGCCAGCGGAAGCCCTGCACCAGCCGGTCGCGCCAGGCGGCCGGCGGCGCCGTCATCCCCGGCCTCCCGCGTCCGGCAGGTCCGGATAGGCCCTGGTGATCTGCAGCACGCGCCAGCTGTAGCGCAGCCACAGCAGGACGATGACGACCAGAAGGAGGCGGTCTCCCGTGCCCAGCCCCGGCTGAAAGCCGTAGAGCACGAAGTACAGCAGCGCGGCGACCGGCGCCGTGGCGCAGAAGGCGGCCGCGGCGACATGCTTGGTGAGGCCGAGCGTGATCGCCGCGATCGCGACCGCGAACGCATAGATCGGCACGCCGATCGCGCCGCCGTGCGGCAACGTGGGCGACAGCGCCGCGACGCCGATCGCGCCCGTCAGGACCGCCAGCAGAAGCGTGTAGACGAACAGCTCGCTCTTCGCCTGCCCCCGGTTGAGCCGGCTCACCGCGGTGAAGTACGGCGTCTTGGCGGGGTTGTAGACGTAACGTCTGACCAGGCTTTCCCAATCGAGCTGCATGACGGTGACGCTATGCCTTCGGGCCGACGGCGACCGGCGCTTCCAGGACCGGATCCGGCGTACCCTCGAGCTTGATCCGCTCCTTGCCCTCGATCCGCGTCCCGGCCTCTTCCGGCCATTCCAGAGTCATCAGCTTGAAGCGCACGCCCTGCGGCCCCCACAGGACGTAGACGACCTGCAGCCACACGGCGATGCCCGCGCAGGTGGCGACGATCAGGCCGAACACCAGGATGCCCTTGATCACCCATCGATGGGTCAAGCCGACAGTCGAGGCGGAGATCTCGCCGAGGGCAAACGAATCGGCGACATAGGAGCTGAAGAAGTAGATCAACAGCAGCAGGTACGGGATCATGAAGCAGCTGAGGCCGAGGAACTCCAGCCACGCCTTCTTGCGGAACCGCAGATGATCGCGAACGAGGTCGACCCGCACATGCGTATTGTAGATCGTGCCGAAGCCCAGCACGAGCGCGAACAGAGCGGTGTGAACGTGCCACTCGAGCTCCTGCAGCAGGGTCGACTCGAAGATCCGGCCGAAGGTCGCCACCAGCCAGATCTGCACGCCCTGGACGCCGTCGGCGCTGTGCCAGGTGAGCTTGCGGGCGACGACGTCGACGACGGTGATCAGCACAAGCGGCACCAGCAGCCAGGCGGCGCAGCGGCCGACGAGATCGACGCCGCGGCGCAGCCGCTCGCTGGTCCTCAGCACCAGCGGCGCGTCACCCTTGGCATAGGCGTCGGTCTGGGTTTCGTTCGGCATCGACATGGTGCCCTCCTCACGAGCCGTAGGTGCTGCGCATCAGCGAGAGCGCCAGATCGGGCCACATCAGCACGCCGATCAGACCGATCAGCTGCAGCAGCACGAACGGGATGATGCCCTTGTAGATGCTCTCGATCTTCACTTCCTTCGGCGCGATGCCCTTGAGGTAGAACAGCGCGAAGCCGAAGGGCGGTGTCAGGAACGAGGTCTGCAGGTTGACCGCCATCAGGATGGCGAACCAGT
>LNFM01007554.1_pt1 | contig 16933 bp, 15 predicted proteins | sample 596031 | NCBI WGS metagenome assembly LNFM01 (sample SAMN04254537, study PRJNA301005) | activated carbon metagenome | isolation source: dual media filters at the Ann Arbor, Michigan drinking water treatment plant | place: USA: Ann Arbor
CGGTTGCCTTCCCAGTCGGTCACCCCGATCACGAGGCTGCGCACCAGACGGTCCTTCAGCGCATTATGCACATCCGCCGTCAGCGTCGGGCGGCCGAGGAAATCCACATACGCCGTCAGCCCGCGCGCATGCAGCCGGTCCGCCGCGTCATAGGTCTCCACCCGCGCATAGAGGCCAAGGCCTTCAACATAGGCCTTGTTGCCGGGCGAGGTCAGCCCGACCGCATCCACCCCGCCGCGTTGCTTCAGGCAATGCGCCAGCGCCAGCGCCGTTTTCGAGGACGCGCTCGAGATCACCACTGTCTCCGGCACGTTCTCGCCGGCTTCCATCAGGCAGTCGTCGATCATGAAACCGGTCGTGAACAGCGGCCGGAACAGCATCTGCTGCGCTTCCAGCTTCGCGTCATAGCCGGGATCTGCGGCGGTGAAGATGTAGGTATTGTAGATCGGCGCGAGACCCTGCCGGTTCGCGGCGCCGTCCATGAAGCTTTCCTTGCCCACGCGCACCGGCGTCACATCGAAGCTCTCCGAAATCGGCAGGTAGCCATACACGCGCGCGCCCGCAGCCACGCCATCCGCGTTCGATTCTGTCACCGTCGCAAAACCCCAGACCGGCACGCGGCCATACGCCGGATCAGCCGCCGGGAAGAAATTCCAGTAGCCCATCGCCTCGCCGAAGGTTGCGTAGGTCACATTGTTCGCCGTCAGCGCAAACGCCTCGACCTTCAGCCGCGCAGCGCCCGGTGCCAGCGGACCCGGCTTCATGTCGGTCCATGTGCCCTCGCGCAGGTCTGCGCGCTTGATCAGGAAATCTGCCATGAACGTCCGTCCCCTTGGATGTCAGTTTTTCGGTTTGCCCATGAAGGCGCCGATTCGGGCCTGCATGTCAGGGCCAACCCCTTCGCAGTTCAATACTTCCCATTGCAGGCCGCTGTCCATGTCGCGCGCATCTGTGGCTTCCAGCAGGCGCTTGTTAGCCGCGTGGCTGAACGGCGAGTTCGCCAGGATCTGCTTGCCCAACGCTTCAATGGCGGCCTCAAACTCCGCATCCGGAACAACCTTCTCGGCGAGCCCGATGCGGAACGCCTCGGCGGAGCTGATCATCTCCGCCGTGAACATCAGCCGCTTGGCAGTGGCCACGCCCACCCGGCGCGGCAGGCGCTGGCTCATGCCCCAGACCGGCGTAAGCGCCCATTTCGCATGCGTGTCGCCAAACCGCGCGCTCTCGGCCGCAAGGATGAAATCCGCCGCCAGCGCCACTTCCAGCGCGCCGGTATAGCAATGTCCGTGTACGGCCGCGATCACCGGTTTCGGCAGCCGCTCCATCAGGCGCAGCGTCTCCGAATGCCAGCCGCGCGAGGGCACTTTCTCGCCCTCGGCAATATCGGCGAGGTCATGGCCTGCCGAGAAACACTTGCCCGCCCCGCGCAGCACGACGCAGCCGATGGTGTCGTCCTTATACAGATCGCTGACATGCTCGCGCAGTTCGCGGAACATGCCCACAGTCAGCGAATTCAGTTTGTCCGGACGGTTCAGCGTCAGGACCGCGAGGCCGTCCTTGTCGGCGCGGGTGACGAGATCGCTCATGTGCCGAGGTCCACAGTCAGCGACGAGATCGCGTGCACGAAGTTGTTCGGTGCCAGCACCTGCTCGCCGGTCCAGCGCGCCTTGGGGAAGCGACCGAGGATATGCTTGTAGGCGCTCTCCAGCTGCATGTTGGCGACGCGCTGGCCAAGGCAAACGTGCGGTCCGTGTCCGAAGGAGAGGTGCTCGCGCGCATTGCTGCGGTCGATCTGGAACCGGTCGGGCTTGTCGAACTTCGCCGGGTCGCGGTTTGCGGCCGGGTAGTACATGACGATCTTCTCGCCCTCGCCGATCTTCTGGTCGCCGAGCTGTGTGTCCTGCGTCGCCGTCCGGCGCATGTAGGTCACAGGCGTCACCATCCGGATCGCCTCGTGCACGAAGTTCGGGAACAGGCTCGCATCCGCTGCCAACTGGTCGCGCAGTTCCACGAACTCCGTGACCAGCCGCATCGTGCCCGACAGGGAATTGCGCGTCGTGTCATTGCCGGCAAATACGATCAACAGCCATGAACCGTCGAGGAATTCCGGAGACAGCGGCTGGCCGTCAATCTTCACGTTGGCGATCGCAGAGAGAAGATCCGGCTGCGGATTTTTCCGGCGCTCCTCCAGCAGGTAGCGGCCATACTCGAACATCGCCTGGATCTCGCCGAGGAAGGTCATGATCTGCTCGGGCGACACATTGCCGAGGCCTTCCTGCTGCGCCTGGTATTGCGAGGTTTCGAGGAAGTGCATCCAGTGCACCAATTTCGGGCGATCCGCAGGCGGAACACCGAGAATTTCGCACAGCGTGAATAGCGGCAGCTCGGCGGAGAACAACTCCACCATCTCGACCACCGGCCCCTGCGCCTGCATACGGTCCAGCAGGCGGTTCACCTCCACGTCCACGCGCTTGCGCAGTTCGGCGACGAAATCCGCCCGGAAATACGCCATGTGCTCCATGCGCAGCGGTGTATGGTAGGGCCGGTCCAGGTTGATCAGCGAATTGAGCGACGAGGAATGCAGCAGCGGATGGCGCGGCACGCCCTCCATGCCGTAATTCATCAGTATGCCGCCTTTCTGGGAGGAGAAAGCTTCCGGCGTCAGCTCGACCTTCTTGACCAGATCATAGCTTGTCACCGCCCAGAAGCCGGCGCCCATAATTTCCGGGTGCCACATCACCGGCGCCTTGTCGCGCATCTCGGCAAAGGCCGCGTGCGTATAGCCGCCATGGCGGGAGAACACTTCCGCGTCGGTCAGGTCCACCGGCGGCTTCATCGCCGAGGCGGGCTTGAATTTCGGCTCGCGCGGCGGCGCTTCAACCTGGTAGGTCTCGGTCACATTGACGAGGGTCATTCGGGTCTCCCTTGATTGCCAGGCCACTTGCGGTCCGGGCGCCGGGCCCGAGACCGGGGCAGGTTAGAATTTATACCGTACCGGGATGGATTTCGGTCCGCCCACGAAGTTCGCCTTGATGAAGCTCGGCTCGCCGGCCAGCTCCATACTCTTCACGCGGCTGAACAGTTCCTCGTAGATCGCCTGCATCTCGAGGCGCGCCAAGTGCATGCCGAGGCACATATGCCCGCCATGGCCGAACGAAATCAGCTTGTTCGGGCTGCGGTCGACCTTGAACTTGAACGGCTCGTCGAACACTTCCTCATCGCGGTTGCCCGAAGGATAACAGAGCAGCAGGCTCTCACCCTTCAGAACCTTCTTGCCACGGAGGGTATAGTCATCCTGCGCCGTGCGCATGAAATGCTTCACCGGCGTGGTCCAGCGGATCGCCTCGTCCACCGCCGTGCGCGACATCCCCTTCGGGTCCGCCATCATCTTCTTCAGCTGTCCGGGATCCTGCAGCATCGCCAGCACGCCGCCGCCGGTCGAGGCGCTCGTCGTGTCATGGCCGGCGGCTGCCGTGATGATGTAATAGCTCATCGCTTCCAGCTGGCCGATCGGCTCGCCGTCGATCATGCCATTGGCGATCACGGTCGAGACGTCGTCCTTGGGGTTGGCGCGCCGGTCAGCGGTGATCGCCGTGAAATACATGAAGAACTCTGCCAGCGTCGCCTGGATCGAGGCGAGGCCTTTCTCCACATCTCGCTCCTCGGCAAGCGACTTGTCGCGCATCAGGTCTTCGTCCTGCGCGCCGAAAATCTCCTGCGTCAGTTTGAGCATCATCGGTTCGTCCGACTCCGGAACACCGAGAATCTGCATGATCACGCGCAGCGGATAGTAGAGCGCCACGTCACGCTGGAAGTCGCATTCGCCGCCAAGGTCTTCCATCCGGTCGACATACTGCTTGGCAATCGTCTTGATCGCGTCTTCGCGCTTCTTGACGTTCTGCGGCATGAACCATTCTTGGGTCAGGTGGCGTAGCTTGTAGTGAACCGGGTCATCCAGCTGGACGAGCGTTTTCAAAAGGTGCGGCTGGCCGAACTTCGCATACACGCCCTCTTCGGCGGCCGCATAGGACAGCATCTCGCGCTGGCCGTTGGTGAACAGCGCGTTCTGGCGCGACACTTCCATGATGTCGGCATGCTTGGTCACTGCCCAGAAGGGGCGGAACGCCTCCGGTTCGCACCAGGCCAGCGGATCTTCCTTGCGCAGCCGGCTGAAAGTCGCATCCTGCAGCTTGTGGTCGGCATAGAAGGCCGGCGTCACGATCAGGTCGCACGTCTCGGTCGCCGTCTGGCTCATGGTCCGCGAGGGATCGAATTTTGTTTGCGGCGGCGTGGCGAGGGCGACAGTGTCGGCCATGTGGGATGCTCCGGAATCTAGCTGCGTCGCGGGGTCTTCCGCTTCGGCTGCAGTGTATCCGCACGCGGCCCCCTGCCAAGGTGTGACTTGGCGGCAGGCGGCTTGGTCAGGGATGACTTGTCCATCGGCGCGCCAAGGCTCGCCAGCGCTTCGGCGAGCAGGCCTGCGGGAATCTCCTCGACCTGTCCGGGCTTCAGCTCCGCCAACAGGAACGGGCCGTAGCTGACCCGGATCAGCCGGTTGACCATCAGTCCAACCGCTTCCAGCGCGCGGCGCACTTCGCGCTTCTTGCCCTCCGACAGTGTCACGGTCAGCCAGGAATTGGCGCCCATTTCGCGGTCGAACACCGCCCGGATCGGGGCGTACCGCACGCCGTCCACCGTCAGGCCGCTCGCCAATTCTTCAATCTTCTGCGGTGTCACGGTGCCCTTGGCGCGCGCCCGGTAGGTGCGCTCCAGCCCGGATTTCGGCAGCTCAAGGAACCGCGCCAGTTCGCCATCATTGGTCAGCAGCAGCAGGCCCTCGGTCGTCAGGTCGAGCCGCCCGACCGTGACAACGCGGGGAAGGGATTTCGGCAACTCGTCAAAGATCGTCCGCCGGCCCGCCGGGTCATCCGTCGTGGTGATAAGGCCCGAAGGCTTGTGATAGCGCCACAGCCGCGTGCCGTCCGGCGCCTCGACAGTGCGCCGGCCCACCTTGATCGTCTCGCGGCCCGTCACCTTGAACGCCGCGGACGTCAACGTCTTGCCGTTAACGCTCACTTCGCCCGCCTCGATCATCCGCTCGATCTCGCGGCGCGAGGCAATGCCTGCGCGGGCGAGGTACTTGGCGATCCGTTCGCCGCCCTCGCTCCATTCTTCATCGGTCTTGGGGGCTTGGGGGGCGGCAGGCTTCCTGGATGCAACTGGGCGCGCGCCGGAAGGTTTCCGGTTGGGGCGGCCCGTCTCGCGACGCTCCGGCATGGTCTTGTCTTTCTTCTGGTTTCAGCTCGTGAACTGAAGGATCGGCGCCGCAATGGCAAGCCCGAGGGCGATTTCGGTCGCCATCCAGATCGGAATGATCTTCGCCTCGCCGCCCTTGCCGCGGTCCAGCAGTATGGAGAACGTCCTCCCCATGGCCGCCCCGAACCAGCCCGCCGCAATCGGCAGCGCCGCCGCCAGTCCCATCACTGGCGGAGCGTGCAGAACCAGGATGAACGCCGTCAGGTGCAGCAGCAGCAACAGCCCGCCATACGTCGCCCGGAACTCGGAATACCCGCCGGGCTTCGCCGGATCTGCCTGCAATCTCACCACGCCCGCCGCCCAGTTCGGCGAAAACAGCGCGCCCAGCCCCAGCAACGCGCCTATGCCGAGCCCGACAAGCGCAAGAATTTCACCGAAATGCATGTCCGGACCCCTTTGCAGCTGGCGCAAAGGATAGGGCGAAAGCGATTGGAGAGAAGTTAAGTCTCTGCAGCGCACTAGCGTTTTGACTTACGCAACGGAAGGTTAGTGAATGCGCCCGTTTTGCCTGCCCACAGCCCGGATTCTGGACGTGAATTTAGGTTAAATCCTAACTTCGCTTGGCAAAAAATTAACCATTTCGCGGCTCTTCTGCACCCTGAGTTTCGCGGTTTCAGGCAGAATCACTGTCCGGGGCCGCCCAGCGTCGCGAGGAAGCCGCCCCATGCGCATGAAGATGTTCGCTGCAGAGTCTATGGAAGCTGCCAAAGCGATGATCTTCGCGGAGATGGGTTCTGATGCCGTGATTCTGTCCGAACGCGAAGTGGACGGCGGGGTCGAAGTCCGCGCCGCCATCGACCGGATGGGCGCCGCCGCTGTCGGCAACGAGCCCGTCTTCCTCCGTGATGCCCGTGCCGGCGGCCATGGCCGGGGTATCGACAACCCGATGTATGCCCGCGTCCGCGACGCGCTCCTTTGGCACGGCGCCCCGCAGCGCTTCGCCGACCGGGTCGCCCACGAAGGCGCCGGCCGCCTGCCGGGCCAGTTCTCTGCCCCCGAAGACGCGATGGCCGAAGCCCTCGGCCGCATGGTCACCTGCGACCCGATCCCGGCCCGTTTCGACCGCGACATCCTCCTCGTCGGCCCGCCCGGCCATGGCCGCACCGCCACCGCCGCCAAGCTCACCCGCCGCGCCTCGATGGCCCGCGCCGAAGTCATTCCGCTCGCCGCCGATCTGGACGGCTCCGGCGCCGGCGCCCAGCTTGCCGCCTATCTCGAACTCGAGCGCGACCAGATCCGCGTCGCCGACACGCCGGACGCGCTGTTTGCAACCCTCCGTACACTGCGCAAGGAAAACCGCCGCTGCGTCATCGACCTGCCGGCGATCAACCCCTTCGAAGGCGATGACCTCGCCAGTCTCGCCGATCTCGTGGCCGCCATCCGCGCCGAGCCCGTGCTGGTCCTCTCCGCCGAGGGCCATCCGGACGACCTCGCCGAAGCCGCCCGCGCCTTCCAGCGCGCCGGGGTTCGCCGCGCCATTCTCACCAAACTCGATGTCGTCCGCCGCCGCGGCGGTGCCATCGCGGCCCTGACGTCAGCGGGCATTGCCTTCTCCCACCTCGCCATCACGCCCTTCATCGGCGGCGGCCTCGTGCCGGCGGCGCCCTCGCGTCTCTCGGCGCTTCTGATGGAAGAAGCGCGCGGCGACGTCATTGCCCTCAGAGGAGCAGCCTGATCCCATGAGCTTCACCATGCGACGATCCCAGGACCGCCCCGCCGTTCGCCCACCTCCGCGCGTGACGCCCGCTTCCATCATTGCGGTCGCCAGCGGCAAGGGCGGCGTCGGCAAGACCTTCATGTCGATCACGCTCGCCTCGGCGCTGGCGAAAGCCGGCCGCCGCGTTCTGCTGGTCGACGGCGACCTCGGCCTGGCCAACGTGGACGTCCAGCTCGGCATTGCGCCTGAAACCGATCTCGCCGCCGTCGTGGCCGGCTGGGTCGAACTCGATGACGCCGTCACCCCCGTCGATGGCGGGGCAGGCGGCGGCGGGTTTGACGTGCTGCCCGGCCGCTCCGGCTCCGGCGCGCTCGCGGAACTGCCCACCGAGGAAGTCGCGCGCCTCGCCGCAGGCCTCACCGCCCTCGCGCTCCAGTACGACCACCTCGTGCTCGATCTCGGCGCCGGCATCGAAGCCAACTGCATGCGTCTTGCCCGCTCGGCCGACAAATCCCTCGTCGTCATCACCGACGACCCCGCGTCGATGACCGACGCCTACGCCTTCATCAAGGTGCTGAAAGGTTACGCGCCGAACGTCGAGCCGATCATCGCCATCAACCAGGCCGACACGCGCGCCGCTGGTCAGCGTACGTACGAAGCGATCGCCCGCGCGTGCACGACTTTCCTCGGTTTCCGCCCGCGCCATGCGGGCACCGTCATGCGCGACCCGAAGGTTCGCGATGCAATCCGGTGTCAGAAGACACTGATTTCCACAGATCCCCAGGCACAGCCAGTTCAGGATGTAATGGCTATCGCTCAAATGCTGATCGGCGAGGGGCAACCCGCAACGATCGGAAATTGATCCGTACTGGGAATTATGAAGATTTCGTCTGAGTCAAAGCGCCGCATTAACTTTTTGAATACCCTGCAGCGTTAAGATTCACAAAGGTTAACAATCGGGCTAAACCAGCCTCAAGCTGATTCGGGAGACGAGCGATGCGCGTCCTATTGATTGAAGATGACCGGGCACTGGCACGCTCCATTGAGCTGATGCTCAAGGCTGCCGGCTTCAACGTCTATATGACGGACCTCGGTGAAGATGGCGTCGATCTGGGCAAGGTCTACGAGTACGACATGATCCTTCTCGATCTGTCGCTGCCGGACATCTCGGGCTTCGAAGTCCTGAAACAGCTGCGCATGAGCCGCGTCAACACGCCGGTCATGATCCTCTCGGGCAACCCGGACATCGAAGCGAAGGTGAAAACCCTCGGCTACGGCGCCGACGATTACCTCACCAAGCCGTTCAACAAGGACGAACTGATCGCGCGCATCACCGCGATCGTCCGCCGTTCGAAAGGCCATGCCGAAAGCGTCATCCGCACCGGCGAAATCCTCGTCAACCTTGATGCCAAGACGGTCGAAGTCGAAGGCGACCGCGTACACCTGACCGGCAAGGAATACGCGATGTTCGAGCTGCTCTCCCTGCGCAAGGGCACGACGCTCACCAAGGAAATGTTCCTCAACCACCTCTACGGCGGCATGGACGAACCGGAACTCAAGATCATCGACGTGTTCATTTGTAAGCTCCGCAAGAAGCTGCAGCAGGCGACCGGCGGCAACCACTATATCGAGACCGTCTGGGGCCGCGGCTATGTGCTCCGGGACCCCCGCCCGGCGTCTAAGACCGGCGAAATCGAAGTCGCCGCCTAAGACGCCTCTTCAAGTTTGAACAGGTTTGCGCCCGGGAAGTCCGCTTCCCGGGCGCAGCCCTTTCTGGCGCTTAGCCCTTCAGTGCGGTGGCGACAGCCTCATGCAGCGGTGTGGTGGGGCGTCCAAGCAGCCGGCTCAGCGTTTTGTCTTCGCTGCAGAGTGCGCCTTGCGAGGCGCAGACGTCCCAAGCGGCGAGACCGTTGGCCAAATCGGTAGGCAGGCCAAGTCCCGCAAGTATCTTCGCATACTCCGCCTCCGGAAGGTTCACATAGGGCAGCGTGCGGCCGGTTTGGCGGGAGAGTTCTGCGGCAAGGTCTGCGAGCGAATAGCTCGTGTCGCCGGCGAGCTCGTAGGTCTTGCCATCGTGGCTATTCGCAGTGAGCACGACTGCGGCAGCTTCCGCCAAGTCAGCGCGGGTGGCCGACGAGATCCTGCCCTCGCCCGCGCTGCCGATAAAGGCGCCGCCCGCTAACGCGCCGGGGATCGAGCCTGTGTAATTCTCCGTGTACCAGCCATTGCGCAATATCGTGTGCGAAATGCCGGACGCCTTGAGCGCCGCTTCAGTGTCCATGTGTTCCGGCGCGAGGCTCAGAGGTGATGTGTCGGCATGCAGCAGGCTCGTATAAACGATGCGCTTCACACCTGCGCGCTTCGCCGCGTCGATGGCATTGCGATGCTGTAGCTTGCGCTGACCGATCTCGTTTGAGGAGATGAGCAGCAGCGCTTCTACGCCCGTCAGGGCAGCGTCGAGCGTTTCGGGTTTCGTGTAATCAGCAGCGCGGTCGGCAATACCGAGATCGCCTGCCTTATCCGGGCTGCGCACCAATGCAACCAGTTGATCCGCGGGCGCTTTTGCCAGCAGGGCTTTGACGGTGAGGCGGCCGAGCTGGCCAGTCGCTCCGGTAACGGCAATCATGTTGTGTCTCCTTGTGGACTTGCTTGGGACACCTCACGTATGGCTTAAGCTAACTATTCGTAAGTACGCACACAAAGGTAAGTATAAAAATGAATCCGAAACCACCCGTCGTGGCTCGGGCTTCCTTGTCCGAAGCCTTTGAACGTGGTCACCTTTTTGCGGAAGCCTGTCCGTCGCGGGAGGTGCTGAAGCACGTTACGAGTCGCTGGGGTGTGCTGGTGTTCATAGCGCTTCTCACAGGTACTCACCGTTTCAGCGAGTTGCGAAAGAAGATCGGCGGCGTCAGCGAGCGGATGCTGGCCCAAACGCTGCAGTGGCTGGAGGAAGATGGCTTCGTCCTGCGCGTCTCTTATCCTGTGGTGCCGCCGCACGTCGAATACAGCCTCACGCCGCTCGGCGAGGAAGCAGGCGCGCGCGTGCGCGAACTGGCCGACTGGATCGAGGTAAACCTGCCGCGCGTCGAAGAGGGGCGTCAGCAGCGCAGCCTGGCGACCCAAGGCTGACTTGTTGGGAGCCAGGAGCGAAAGTAGTTGCGAGGCTGCAAAATTGACGGGTGACTTTGAAGGTCTCGTCGCCAGGAGATCAACTCTTTCGACGCGCCTCGTCCGTACCCAGACGGGCGAGCTCATCGGCGCGGTCATTGTTCGGGTCGCCCGAATGTCCCTTCACCCATTTCCAGGTGATGTCATGGCGCGCGCAGGCCTCTTCCATCGCCATCCACAGTTCCTGGTTCTTCACCGGTTTCTTGTCGGCGGTTTTCCAGCCGTTGCGCTTCCAGCCCTTGATCCATTTCGTCAGGCCGTCCTTCACATAGGTCGAGTCCACATGCAGCGTGACCTTCGACGGTTTCTTCAGCACGTTCAGCGCCTCGATCACCGCCATCATTTCCATCCGGTTGTTGGTCGTCGCCGGATCGCCGCCATAGATTTCCTTGACGTGGCCGCCCGCCCGCATGATCGCGCCCCAGCCGCCGGGGCCGGGATTGCCGCTGCATGCGCCGTCGGTCCAGATTTCGATCGTGTCGATGGTATCGGTCATGGCCCGCGAGGTGGCCCGCTTCGCCGGATGCGTCAAGCCGCTCAGAAAACGCTGAGATCCACCTCGGTCAGCTGTTTGGCCGGTGCCACGATCCGGTGCAGCAGGAAGCCGCAGAACGCGCCCGCCGCCCCGCCGATCGCGCCGCCCGAGACCAGCGCGCCCGCGGCCGCCGCTGCCCCGCCGAACCATCCGAAAACAAAGGTCGTGCCGCCCACAAGGATGGCGCCCCAGACCGCGCCCCAGCGCAGGTACGGCATCAGCGCCGTGATGCCCCGGTGCGGCAGGCGCCCGATCGACAGGCCAAGCGCCAGCGCCGCCGCCGGCACCGTGATGAAGAACAGGAAGAAGTTCAGCGCCGCCAACTGCAGCCCGGTCTGCACGCCGCTGAGAAACCCGGTCTGCCCCACGGCCAGCCCGCCCCAGCCCAGGATGCCGAAGGCCAGTTCCATCAGTCCAAGGAAGACATACCCCATCAGCGTCACGCTCACGCAGGCCGCAAAGGAGGACACCAGCAACGCCAGCCGGATCCGCTTTACGCGCTTCGGCCGGGGCGATGTCGCATAGGCGGGAAGCTCGTTGCTGCTTTCCGCATCGCTGGTCATGCCCCGTATCCTTCCGCACCCTTCATGCGCAGATGGAACGCGAGGCGTGCGGCATATTCAAGAGGGTTCTTTGGCCGCACCAAGGCGCCAGCCGGGGTCGAGGTCCAATCCACCAGCCGCGTCAGGAAGAAACGCATCGCCGAGCCAAGGCAGAGCACGGGCAGAGCGTCCAACTCTTCCCGCGCCAGCGGACGCACGGACTGGTAGCCCGCGATCAGCGCCGCGCCTTTGGAAAAGTTGAACTCCAGCCGCGAGGCGTCAGACGCATTGCCTTCATCGAAGGCCCAAGCGTTCAGGCATACGGCCAGATCATAGGCCAGCACATCTGTGCAGGCGAAATAGAAGTCGATGGCGCCGGAAAACCCATCGCCGAGGAAGAAGGCATTGTCCGGAAACAGGTCCGCATGGATTGTCCCGCGCGGCAGGTCTGCGAAACTGCTCCGCGCCCGGAGGATCTCGGTGAGGGCGGCGTCAACCGTCTCCGAAAGTCCCGCCTGTAGCGCATTGGCATCCCCGGCCCGGCCCGCCCAGAGCGGCGCCCAGGCTTTCGGCCCGAGGGAGTTCTCGCGCGTCATCGCAAAGTCGGAGAGTGCCAGATGCATCTTCGCAAGGCCTTCGCCCAGCGCCCGGCACTGGCGCACATTCGGCCGCCGCGGCGACAGCCCGTCAAGGAAGGTGATGATCACCGCCGGCCGGCCTTCCAGCGTGCGCAGTGCCAAGCTATCCCGCCCCATCACCGGTTCGGGGCAGGGATAGCCCTTGCCGGCAAGATGCTGTTTCAGGCCGATGAAATACGGCAGCTCCGCCGCGTTCACCCGCTTCTCGAACAGCGTCAGGATGAAGCGTCCTTTTTCCGTCTCGAGATAATAGTTCGAATTCTCCACGCCCTCGGCGATGCCCTTGAAAGCCAGGGCCGCGCCGAGGTCGTAGGCGGAGAGGAACTCCGCCAACGCCTCATCGGAAACTTGCGTGTAGACCGCCATCCTGCCGGACTAAGCGGTCTTGTTCACCATGTCACGTACCAGTGTCTTGCCCGCCAGCAGGTAGTGCAGGGCGGCCCAGGCATACAGGGCGTTGAATATGATGATCGACCATTGCAGTCCGCGAGCGTCAGCGCTCACACAGGTTGCCAGCTGCTCGGCATTCAGGGCTACTGCTGCCTTGCAGATGTCGAGCGTCAGTCCGAGGTCCGCTCCTGACAGGAAGCTGGATTTGAGGAACGTAGAAAGCGCACCGATAATCGGCGGGCCAAGCCCGTAGCCGAGCAGGTTGACAACGAACAAGGTCACGGCGACTGCGCTTGCACGCATTCTGCTGTCCACAACGCCTCCAGAGACAGCATACATTGGGCCCAGATAGAAGTAGTGGATCATTGCTGCGATCATCAGGAAGGGCATGGCCAGCCAGAGATTATCGACAGAGTATCCAATCGCATAAAGGGGCACCGAAAGGCCCATACCAAGCGCGGGAAGCCAGGAAAGCGAAGTCGGGCGGGTCTTCGCCATCTTGTCCGAGAGGTATCCCGAAAGGAAGACACCGATCGCGGCCATGACACCAAGAATCACACCAAACAGAAGTGCTGCCTGTTGCAGGTTCAGCCCGTGAGTGCGGATCAGGAAGGAGGTCGTGAACTGACCGACACCGTAACCGATGAAAGACGCAATGGTCGCGCCTGCAACAACGTGTACGTAGGCGGGCTTCTTCATTAGAATTTTCAGAACCTGAACAAAGCTCGTGCGCTCCCCGGTCTTGTTCTGAAGTTCCGGTGGATCGGAGTAACCCCGGGGCGGCTCACGGATTGTCAGGAACACGACCAAGCCAAGCAGCAAGCCAGGTAGTCCAACTACGACGAATGCGACGCGCCATCCTTCAATGGAAGGCCAATCCAGCATGTTGAGCGCCCATGTCCAGCCCCAGTCCGTCAGCGCCGCTGCGATCTGTGCCCCACTGAGATTGCCGGCCACGAATGCACCGAAGACCGCAGCAAACATGCCCCCCAAGGGCACACCAAGAGCATAGATCGAAACCGCTGTGGCGCGGCTGCCAGGCTTGAAATAGTCTGCAATAAGGGATTGCGCAGGCGGTGTGCAGCCCGCCTCCCCGACGCTGACCCCGATGCGAAACAGGAACAGCATCAGGAAAGTCGTTGCAAACCCGCAGAGAACCGTCATCAGGCTCCAGAATACAACCGCGGCCGCGATGATACCGACGCGATGTGAGCGCTCTGAAAAGCGTGCGATCGGGATGCCCAGCATGGTATAGAGAATGGCGAAGGCAGGACCGCCCAACAGGCCCATCTGCCAGTCTTCAACGCCGAACGAGTTTTTGATGGGTTCCGTAAGGATGTTGATGATCGTGCGGTCAATGAAATTGAAGATGTAGACCAGTAGCAGCGAGCCGAGGACATAGCTGCGATAAGCTTTGGTTCCAAACCCCGTCTCGTGGGGCGGGAGGCTCACAGCTTGCGTCTGGCTCGAATTGGCGGCGTCGGTCATAGGCGTCTCCAGTTAAAGGCGGTAGGGCATTGCGAAATCAGGTAGCAGGGCTCCAGCGGTCCTTCTGGTAGGTGCGGGCGGCGAGGAAATAGAACAGGGCAGCAATGCCGAAGAAGAGCACGGTCGCCACCATCGACTGGCGCAGGCCCTCGGCATAGGCCGAGCAGAGCGCCGGGCCGGTTTCGCCCAGTTCTGCAATGCGCCCGGCGCAAAGGCCTGGATTGAAGGTCGCGAAAGCCTCTTCAAGTCCGGCTTTCTTGACGATGCCGCCCATGAAGGCGCTGCTCATCATGCCGGTGAAGAGAGGACCGATGCCATTGCCGATGAGGCTGATGATCAGCAGCATCACCGACACGGTCGTGGCGCGCGAGCGCGGGCTGACGATCGAGGTCGACACCGTGTACTGCGCGCCGAGATAGGCGTAGTGTGCGATGGCCGCGATGACCCAGAGCCAGAAGGCCATCGTCAGGGTCGGGCTGAGGAAGGCGCCGACATAAGCGGGAATCGCGATCAGCAGACCGACACCTGGCAGCCAGGCGGCGACGGACGGAAAGCGCGGCGACAATTTCTCGGAGAGGAACCCGCCCGCGAAGGTGCCGAACGCGGCGACGGCCGCCAGCGGCGCGCCGTAGTTCATGGCGGCTTCGGCGACGCTGACCCCGTGCACGCGCATCAGGAACGGCGCCTGGAAACTGATCAGACCGTATCCGACGAATGCCACGAAAGCGGCCCCGAGTGACAGCGTCCAGAAGGTCGGCTTCCGGCCGAATTCCTTGAACGCTTCGAAGAAGCCGGCCTTGTCCGGGATCGCCGATTTCGGATCCGAGAATCCGCGCGGCGGTTCACGAACGGTCAGCCAGAAGATCAACGCCACGAGGATTCCCGGTACGCCGACGATCACGAAGACGAGGCGCCAGCCTTCCACTTCCGCCCAATTCACCCCGGTGAACAGGAATTCCAGGCCGATGGCATTCATCCAGCCGCCGAATGTCTCGCCCTTCAGGCTGGCGAGTTGGCCGCCAAAGAGTTGGGCCAGGACGCCGCCGATGGTGACGCCCATCGAATAGATGCCGATGGCGTTGGCGCGGCTCTTGGGCGGGTAGTAGTCGGTGATGATCGAGTTGGCGGGCGGCGTGCACCCGGCTTCGCCGATCGCAACACCAATCCGGAAGACAAGCAGCCAGAGGAAACTGGCGGCAAGGCCGCAGAACACTGTCATCAGCGACCAGATGACGACGCAAAGCGCTATGATCTTCACCCGGTTGGACCTGTCGGCCCACATCGCGATCGGGATGCCCATGATCGCATAGAACAGCGCGAAAGGCGGCCCAGTCAGCAGGCCCCATTGCGCATCGCTGAGCGAGAACGTGTTGATGATCGGCTGAGCGACGACCGTGATGACGGTGCGGTCGATAAAGTTCAGCGTGTATATGAGCGTCAGGGCGATGAGGACATAAGAGCGATAGCCCTTTGAGCCGTAGCCCGTGATGTGCCCGTTCGCGCTGTCAGCCGCAGCTGCAGTGGCCGTCATTGTCTGTCTCGCCTCCCAGGGGAAACGCGCTTCTGTCGGCGCGCTGTGATGTGGCGTGACGGTAACCTCACCGCAGCCGCCTGCAAGCCTTATCGTCAGGGCAGGCCAAGGGGCCCCGGCTTTTCCCCTCCGCCGGGCGTTGAATCCGGCGCGCTCGAGGCTTAGTTTCCGGATGCAAGCCACACACAGGAGCGCTGCGCCATGTATATCGCCCGCAAAATGACCGCCCTCGGATCAATTTGCCGGATGAGCCCTGTCCATGCCCGCTTCAATCACCCTGTCTTCGCTCAACTTTGCCCTGCCTGATGGCCGGGTTCTGTTTTCAGACCTGAATTTCAGTTTTAATCAGGAGCGCATCGGACTTGTCGGCCAGAACGGCGTCGGCAAATCCACGCTGGTGAACCTCATCAGCGGGCGCCTGTCGCCGACTTCCGGTAGAATTTCCGTGAGCGGCAAGCTTGGCGTCCTGCGCCAGAATGTCGGCGGCGAAGGGGGAGAGACAATTGCCGGCCTGTTCGAGGTCAGCGCGGCGCTGGCGAATCTGCGCCGCGCCGAAGCGGGGGACGCAGACGCCTGGGTGGCGGCGGACTGGACACTTGAGACGCGCCTTACCGAAGCGCTCGGACGGGCCGGGCTGGACGCGGTGCCGGAGACGCCGCTCAATGCCCTCTCGGGCGGGCAGCGCACGCGCGCGGCGCTTGCCGCGATGATCTTCGCGGAGCCAGATTTCCTGCTCCTGGACGAGCCGACCAACAATCTCGACCATGAAGGACGCGCGGCGGTGGCGAGCCTGCTATCCGGCTGGCGCGGCTGCGCGCTCGTCGTCAGCCATGACCGCGAGCTGCTCGAAGGCATGGACGCGATCGTAGAGCTGACGACGCTGGGTGCGGCCTGCTATGGCGGCGGATGGAGCGCCTACCGCGCCCGCAAGGCGCTGGAACTTGAGGCTGCGCGGCAGGACCTGTCGGAGGCCGAACGCCAGATGGATGCGACGCGGGAGAAGGCGCAGCTCGCCGCTGAGAAGAAAGCCCGGAAAGACGCCGCCGGAAAGCGCAAGGCCGCACGGGGCGGGGCGCCGCGCATCCTGATCGGGGCGATGAAGCGCCGGGCGCAAGTATCGAGCGGCGACCTGCAAAACCTTTCCGAACGCCAGATCGCCGAAGCGGAAGCCGCTGCAAAGGCTGCACGGGCGCGAATCGAAATCCTGGAGACGATGAAGGTCAGCCTGCCCTCGACCCGCCTGCCGGCGGGCAAGACCGTGCTGGCGCTGCGCGGCGTCACGGCCGGGTATGATCCCGCCGCGCCGGTATTTCGTGACCTGTCCGTTGAGGTGCGCGGCCCGGAACGGATCGCTCTGGTGGGCGCCAATGGATCGGGCAAGTCGACCCTGCTACGGGTGATCACCGCCGCGCTCGCGCCCTTCGCGGGCGAGGTGCGCGTTGCGGTGCCTTTGGTCATGTTGGACCAGGACGTGAGCCTGCTGACGCCGGGCGAGACGATCCTCGAAAACTTCCGCCGGCTCAATCCGCAGGCGGATGAAAATGCTTGCCGGGCCGCGCTCGCGCGCTTCCGGTTCCGGGCCGGCTCTGCGCTGCAACAGGTGGCCACGCTCAGCGGCGGGGAACACCTGCGCGCCGGACTCGCCTGCGTGCTCGGCGGGGCGGACCC
>LNFM01007555.1_pt1 | contig 16930 bp, 14 predicted proteins | sample 596031 | NCBI WGS metagenome assembly LNFM01 (sample SAMN04254537, study PRJNA301005) | activated carbon metagenome | isolation source: dual media filters at the Ann Arbor, Michigan drinking water treatment plant | place: USA: Ann Arbor
TACGACGTGGGGCTCTGACCGGTGTGGCTACGCGTGCAGCGATCACGCCGCGTGGCATGCGGCGGGCATCCCCGCCTCGATGCCGTTCGAGGCGCGCTCGCGCGACATGAACCGGCACATCCACTCGGCCAAGGACACGCTCGAGCAGAGCGGCCACAACGCCCAGCACGCGGCGAAGTTCGCGCGCCTCGCGACGGCCTATGCTGTCGAGCTCGCACAGCTCGACGTCGCGCCGCCCCTCGTGTGCGGCTACGCGCTGCCGCGCGACACTGGCCGAGACGTCGACACCTCGATCCTGTCCATCCTTGGCCTCCTCGGACTCGTCGGGATCGGGTGGGTTCTCACCTCACGCCTCGCGCCCGCTCTGACGAGACAGCCGTGATTTAGACCCGCTCGGACCAGCGCGGCGTTCTATAATCCAGGGCCCGCGCGCGTCATGTCGAAGCTCTTGCGACATAGCCTCGCTACACGCCAGAAGACCGCCACGGCGGTGGGCGCGGCGATCGCGATTCACGCGGTGCTGATCGGGAGCGTGAACGTCTTCGGCGCCGACCTGCGTGGCAGCTCCGGAGGTACCCGCGACGCGAACGGCAAGCTGCTCACCGCCGCCGAGCAGATGAAGCGCACCGAGATCGCGGAGACGTGCAAAGGCAACGTGCTGCTGGCCACGACCGCCCGCGCCGCCCTCTGCCTGGCCCCGTGGCAGGTCGATACCCAGGCGTGTATGGACCTCGTCTCCACGCAGATGTGGTTCGACCTGTCAGGCTGCACGCCGACGGACATCGTCTCGACGATCCAGGTTGTCCCCAACCGCGAGACGCCGAACTTCAAGCCCATCGATGCCGAGCAGCTGATCGAGCAGGCCGAGCAGCTCGTCCGCGAGGAGCAGCAGAAGCCGCCCGACCCCCAGCTGCAGCCGCAGCAACCCGCGCCGCCGCCACCACCGCCGCCGCCGCCGGTGCAGCGGAACCAGCAGATCGTCGAGACCACGCCGACGAACGACGAGGCGCCCGAGAACACGCGGTTCCTCGCCGAGCACAACTCGAAGGTCGAAAAGCAGAAGGTCGCGCGTGGCTCCGTCGACGAGCCGCTGATCAACAAGCCGAAGCCCGAGGAGCTGACGGCGAAGCAGAATCCCCAGGAGACGCCGCAGGTCGCGAAGCTGGAGCCCGACCGCGATCCGGGGCGCAACGAGAAGGCGCCCGACAAGCCGGGCCCGCTCTCGATGCGCAAGCCGGGGGACGTGAACCCGAGCGAGACCCCGCAAGAAGCGCGCGAGCGCGGCTCGCAGAACGGTAACCAGGGCACGCCATCGCCCGACGGCTACATCCAGAAGCGGGGCGACGGCAGCGTCGATCAGGTCAAGCAGGACCCGGGCGAGAAGACGCGCGGCGAGGGCGGGGCGGGGGGCGGTGCGCCTCGCGTGCCCGACCTCACGGACCAGAAGGAGATCCTCGAGCGCGTGGCCGGTGGCGGCTCCGTCGATCACCTCGAGGATGTCGAGGAGGGGGACGAGAACTCGCTGAACGCGAAGCAGTTCGTGCACGCGACGTTCTTCAACCGGATGAAGCGCTCCGTGGCGCAGCACTGGGACCCGAGCAGCGTCATGCGGGCCGCGGATCCCGATGGCTCGAAGTACGGCGTCAGGTCCCGCGTCACGGGCGTGCGCGTGTCGCTCGACAAGACGGGCGCGGTGAAGAAGGTGATGGTCATCCGCGCCTCCGAGGTCTCCGTCCTCGATGACGAAGCCGTGCGCGCGTTCAAGGCGGCGTCGCCGTTCCCCAACCCGCCGGAGCAGCTCGTGGGGAAGGATGGGCTCATCACGTTCGACTTTGGCTTTCACGTAGAGAACAATGTGGCCCGCACGTCGTGGCGCACGATCCGGCAGTAACTCGCGCGCGCATCGCAGCGGGCGTCTTCTCGGTCGGGCTCCTCGTCGCGACGCTGTCGCCGCTCGCCCGCGATCCGAAGGCGCGGAAGTCCGATGGCTATCCGCTCTCGACGTTCCCGATGTTCGCCGAGAAGCGCGCGACGAAGCTGACCATCACCTACGCCCTCGGCGATGCGCCGTCCGGCGCCCGGACGCTCACCCCCGCTCTCGTCGGCACGGGCGAGGTCCTGCAGGCCCGCGCGATGTTCGAGACCGCCCTGGCCGGTGGCCCCCGCCGGATCGCCGAGCTCTGCGCGCAGATCGCGACGCGCGTCGCGGCCGATGGGGACTACGCCGACGTGACCGCGATCCGGATCGTGACCGGTACGCACGACGCTGTCGACTACCTGATCGACGGCAAGCACGGCCCCGAAAAGCTCCGCGGCCAGTGCGAGGTGAAGCGGTGAACTGGTTCTTCGCGGATGCTCCTCGCGAGCGCCTCGCGGCGGTGCGCATCCTCATCGGGACGTGGGCCTTCGTGTATCTCGCGGCGCGCTCCGTCGAGTTCTTCAAGGTCGCGTCGCTGGGCGCGCCGCACTTCGAGCCGGTGGGGGTGACGCGGATCCTCGGCGGGCCCCTGCCGGTGAGTGTCGCCATGATCACGCTCGGCGCATCGCTCGGGCTCCTCGTGCTGTTCGTCCTCGGCGTCGGCTACCGCGTCGTCGGGCCGCTGGCCGCCGTGGGGGTGCTGTGGAGCACCACCTACCGGACGTCGTGGGGCATGGTCTTTCACACCGACAACCTGCTCGTGCTGCACATGATCGCGCTCGCCTTCGCGCCGGCGGCGCATGCGTTCGCGCTCGCGAAGCCCCCCACTCGACCCGCCCGCGCCGGGTACGGCTGGGCCCTGAAGCTGCTCGTCGCGCTGACGGCGGCCACGTACGTGATCGCGGGCATCGCGAAGCTGCGGCTGGGCGGCCTGGGCTGGCTGGATGGGGAGGTCCTGCGCAACCACATCGCCCTCGATAACCTGCGCAAGGCGGTCCTCGGAGATTGGCTGGCCCCGCTGGCGACGCTGTTCCTGGCCCACCCCGGTGCCTTCACGATCTTCTCTGTGATGTCGCTCGCTTTGGAGCTCGGGGCGCCGATCGCCCTCGTCGGCGGGAAGCCCGCGCGGTTGTGGGCGGTTGGAGCGTGGAGCTTTCACCTCGGGGTCGTGCTGCTCATGAACATCTGGTTCGTCTATCCGCTGACCGGGGTGGCCTTCGCCGCCCTCCTGCCCGTGGAGCGCCCCGTGGGACGGATCGTTTCGCGCTTGCGGTCGATACTACGGACGTAGTAATGCTACGAAGGTCGTCGTAGCCATGCCTGCCGTGCCCGTCACCAAGGACCTGACCACCGCCGAGCTGCGGGTCCTGAAGGCGTTGTGGGCGGTCGATGCGGGCACCGTGGCGGACGTGCGGACCGAGCTCGGCAAGCGCGGCCAGGACCTCGCGTACACCACGGTGATGACGCTCCTCGGTCGGCTCGCCGCGAAAGACGCCGTCACGGTGGACCGCACGCGCGAGCCCTTCATCTACAAGGCCGCCCAGCGCCGCGAGAGCGTGTTGCGCGAGCGCCTCCGCGAGTTCGTGCGCGAGGTGTTCGACGGCGAGGCCGACTCGCTCGTGTTGAACCTGGTCGAGAACGAGTCGCTGACGCGGGCCGAGTTGCGCGCGATCGAGCGCCGCATCGCCAGCGCCGAGGGGAAGAAGAAGTGATCGAGCTCGGCGCGCAGGCAAAGGCGCTCCTCGGGGCCGTCGGCATGGCCGCACTCCACGGGACGGCGCTCGCGCTGGTGGCGTTCGTGCTGACCCGCGGGACCCGGCTCCGCCCCGCCTGGCAGGCGGCGGTGTGGCTCGTCGTGCTCGTGAAGTTCGCGGTGCCGTACGCCCCCGCGCTGCCGTGGTCGCTCGCGGATCTCCTCGCGATGCTGCGCGGCGAAGCGACGGGTGGCACGCTCGTGCTGGCGCCGGCGACGGGCGCGCGGGCCCCGGTGGCCGTCTCCATGGCACCGGCGCTCGGCTGGCTCGCGCTCGCGAGCATCTGGCTCACGGGCGTCATCTACGTCATCCAGCGCGCGGTGCGCGCCGAGCTGTCCGCTCGCCGGACGGCCCACGCCGCTCCGGTCGCCCCGATGGCCGCGCTCGCCGTCCTCGACCAGCTCGCTGCCGAGCTGCGGGTCGGCGCGCCGCGCCTCGTCACCGTCGACACCACCACCGCCGGTCCGCATGTGGTCGGCGTCCTCCGTCCGGTGATCGTGATCCCCATGGCCCTCGCCGCCGAGCCGACGCTCCTGCGGGCGGCCCTCGCGCACGAGCTGGCGCACGTGCGCCGCCGCGATGCGGTCGCGCGCATCATCCAGCTCGCGGCGCTCGCGCTCCTCTGGTTCTGGCCGGTCGTGCGGCTCGTCAATCGTCGCCTCGAGCTCGCCCGCGAGCAGGCCTGCGATGCCTGGGCCCTCGAGGCCAGCGCGATCGAGCGCCCGGCGTATGCCCGGCTCCTCGTGCGGATGGCGCAGCTCCCCGCCTTCGCGAATGCCCTCGCGGCCCCACGTGCCCTCGACGCGCGGGTCACGGCCGTCCTGGGGCCGGCGGCGCGCGCGCGGTTGACCCCGCTGCATCGGCTCGCCCTCGTCGCGTGGATCGTCCTCGCGCTCGGGGGCGCCCGGACGGCGCAAGCCCGCGGCAAGGCCGAGGTCTGCGTGTATTCGCCCGAGCTCGCGGAGGCGCTCATCGAGGCGCACCCCGCTGCCGACCGCGATGGCGATGGCGTCGTCACCCGCGAGGAGGCGTGTGATTTCCAGGCCGAGATGCGCCGCCTCGTGGTCGACCCGCCCGCCGATGCCGAGCTGCCGCCACTTCAGTCGCTGCTGGCGGAGCCCCTATGTTGCAATTGCGACGAGTCTCTGGGACGTTCCAGCGCCCCGGAAACAATGTCGCTCGAATCGCAGTGTTTTCGAGACGAAGGAGCCTACTGAAATGTCGAAGCTGTCCATCATTGCGCTGATCTTCGCGGTCAGCGCCTGCAATACCGATACGAAGGCGCTGTCCGACAAGCTCGACAGCATCCAGCGCGAGCAAGTCGCGCAGCGCAAGATGCTCGAGGACATCAAGGCCAAGGGTGTCGGCGGTGGTGGCGGAGCCGGTGCGGGGCAGCAGCGTCCGCCGCGCGTCGAGCCCGACCGCACGAAGACCTACTCGGTGCCCGTCGACGGTGACCCGTTCGACGGTCCGGCCGACGCCAAGATCACCCTCGTGAAGGCGTACGACTACGCCTGCCCGTACTGCGAGAAGGTCCGCGGCACGATGGAGGACCTCCGCAAGCGCTACGGCAACGACATCCGCGTTGTCTACAAGCAGCTGGTCGTCCACCCGCGCAACGCCATGGCCGCCGCGCTCGCGTTCTGCGCCGGTGCGAAGCAGGGCAAGGGTAAGGAGATGGACGCCGCGATCTGGGACAAGGGCTTCAACGTCCGCCAGATGGATAACTCCGACGTCCCCGCGGCCGAGGCTGGCCAGCCGGCGACGAAGTGCTGGGACACGGCCGAGGGCTGCAAGAACGTCGTCGGCTACGCCCAGGAGCTGGGCCTCGACGTCGCCAAGTTCAAGGCCGACATGAAGGCCTGCATGCCGCAGGTCCAGCAGGACATGAAGCACCTGCAGGCGCTCTCGGTCGGCGCGACGCCGTCGTTCTTCGTGAACGGCCGCTTCATCGCCGGCGCGGTGCCCATCGAGAACTTCGTCACCGTCATCGACGAGGAGCTAAAGCTCGCGAACCAGCGCATCCAGCAGGGTACGGCGCAGGCGTCGTACTACCAGACCTGGGTCGTCGAGAAGGGCCTGAAGTCCGTCACGCCCGCCGGTCAGTAGTCACTCGCGCGGCGGGTACTTCTGCAGCTTGCGCTGCAGAGACCGGCGATGAATGCCGAGGCGGCGCGCCGCTTCGCTGATGTTGCCGCCCGCGTCGGAGAGCACGCGGTTGATGTGCTCCCACTCGGCCCGGGCCAGCGACGGCGCCTTGTAGTCATCGGACTCGGGCGCCCGCGGCTCGAGGGGCGGCGCTTCGCCACGCGCGAACGCCCCGATGATGTCGTCGGCATCCGCCGGCTTGGACAGGTAGTAGGTGGCGCCGAGGCGCACCGCGTCGATCGCGGTCGCGATGCTGCCGTAGCCGGTGAGTACGCACGTCTTCGTCGCCGGATCGATCTCGACAAGGGCCTTCACGAGCTCGAGCCCGCTCTTGCCGGGCATCTTCAGATCGACGACCGCCATCTCGGGCGAGTCGGCCGTGGCCGTCGCGACGGCCTGGTCGAAGTCCCCCGCCGTGCGCACATCGTAGCCCCGGTCCACGAAGGCCCGCGCGAGTCGGTTCCGGTACACCTCGTCGTCGTCAACCAGCAGGATCGACGGACGATGCTCGGTCGTCATGTTCGGTTGGATACCACCGAAGCCCCACCAGGTAGGCGGCGGATTGTCGCAGTCTTGACCTGCGCGCCGGCGACATCCGTGGGCAGGGTGACCTGGACCTCCGTGCCATCGCCGTCGACCGAGTCGATCGTGAGAGTTCCGCCGACACCCTCGATGACGGCCCGGGCCAGGAACAAGCCGAGGCCCATCCCGCGCCCCGGCGCCTTGGTGGTGAAGAACGGCTCGCCGATGCGCTGCATGACCTCGCTGGGCATCCCCTTGCCGCGGTCGCGGATCGCGATCGAGAGCGTGCCGTCGTCGCGGCGCACCCGGATGACCACCGAGCTCTGCGGCGGCGATGCATCCTGGGCGTTGGTCACCAGGGAGCGCAGGGCCTGGCTCACGGCGCGCGGCGGCAAGCGCAGCTCGTAGCTCGCCAGCTCCGTCGGAACGTCGGCGTGCACGGTCGGCGAGGTGCGAATCCCGACGAGGGTCTCCGCGATCAGCTCGCTGACCCGACACGTCGCGACGCTCTCGCCGACCGTCCCGCCGGCCCCGGCCGCCATCTGCTCGAGGATCGCGCGGCAGCGCCCGACCTCCTCGCGGATCAGCTTCGCGTCCTCGGCGAGCTCGGGGCTCCCCGCCTTGGTGAGCGCGCGCTCGAGCTCCTTCGCCGCCAGCGCCATCGTCCCCAGCGGCGTCGACAGCTCGTGGGCCGCGCCCGCCGCCATCGTGGCCAGCGAGGCGAGCCGCTCCTGCCGCGCCGCCAGCCCGCGCGCTTGCTCGAGCTCCTGGTCTCGCGCCCCGAGCGCACTCGTGATGCGCAGGAGGAAGTGCACCACGAACGCCGAAGCCACGCCCAGTGCCACCCACACGCCGACGGCCCGGTTGTCCTCGGTGACGGGCAAGTTCTCGTGCACCACGAGCAGGGCGCCGAAGCCCACGAACGACAGGCCCGTCAGGATCCACGCCCAGTGAGCGCGCAGGAGCACGGTCGCCATCGCGATCTGCACGACGTAGAGGAAGCCAAAGGGGTTGTGGGGCCCCCCGGTCAGGTAGAGGAGGCCGGTCAGGATGCCGACGTCGAGCGCCATGAGCGCCGCGATCCACCACTCGCTGACCGGCCGGGCGACGGCATTGCCGCGGCGGCGGTCGCCGAAGAAGTACAGCTCGACGCCCAGGTTCGACATGAGGCCGACCGAGATCACCAGCAGCAACGAGGTGATGGGCAGGGCGCCCTCGAGCAGGAACTGCCCGACGAACACCGTGGCCGCCTGGCCGGCGATCTGGGCCCAGCGCAGGCGCGCGAGCCACTGGATGTTGACCCAGTTGCGCTCGGGAATCGCGACAGGCGGTGGCACGCGTCAGACCCTACCTCACCGACGGCGATCGGGTGGCGCCTGCGACGCCGCACCTCACCGACGGCAATCTGTACGTGGCCTTCGACCCGTGGTTTCATCGCCGCGATGGCGTCGGCTCCCCCGCGCAGCTCGCATGCGTGGACCCTGCTGGCGCAGGTGATCGGCGGCGGGCTCCTGGGGCTCATCGAGGCCGCGAAGCTGCGGAGCGCGACGGTCGGCGTGGTGCTCGTGCCGCTGTTCGCCCTGACGGGGCTCATCGCCGGGGCCCTCATCGCCGGGGCCGGGCGGCTCGCCGACCGGGTCCTCGCTCGCCCGACGCCGGCGTGGCGCGCCGATGGGATCCGCGCCGCGCTGGTCGCGGCGCCGAGCTTGCTCATCACGGGCCCCGTCGCGCCGTCGCTGTTCGCCGGCCCCTACGCCCAGACGTTGCCGCTCGCCAGCGTCCTGCCGTTCCTCCTGCCCGTCGTCGCGTGGGGCGGCATCACCATCGCGATCGTGATCGGTCGTCGGCTCGTGAAGCGAGGAGACCTCGTCTCGCGCGCCATCGCCATCCTCGCCGTCGCGGGGCTGCTCGGCGCCATCCTGTTCGCCAAGAAGCGCGTCCTCGGTACGGGCTATCCCGAGGCCCAGACCGCGGTGGCCCTGACGGCCATCGTGCTGTTCGGCGTCCTGGTGCAGCAGGTCCGGCGCGCGGCCCCGTCGAAGCTGATCGCGGCCGCCACGGCCGGCCTCGTCATCGGCGCCACGGTGGCGGCCTCGGTCCGCGGCCTGACGCTGGCGCGTGACCGCAAGCTCCTCGCCGATACCCGCGGCCTCGGCTACGACCTCGTCGAGTGGTGGCGGGGCATCCTCGATCTGGATCGCGATGGCAGCTCGCCGTGGCTCGGCGGCGGCGACTGCGACGACTTCGATGGCGAGCGACGACCGGGCAAGATCGACACCCCCGAGGACGGCATCGATCAGGACTGCGATGGCCACGATGCCAAGCCGCCTCCGCCTCCGCCGGCGCCCCCGAGCGCGAACGACCTCGCCACCTGGCGTGCGCTGCCCGCGGTGAAGGGCGTCCTCGATCGCACGCGGACGATGAACGTCGTGCTCATCTCCGTCGATGCGCTGCGCTACGACCTGCTCGCGCCCGATGCGCCACATCGCGACGACTTCCCTCGGCTCCGCAAGCTCCTCGACGACTCGGTCCTGTTCACCCGCGCGGTGTCACCGGCGGCCGGTACCGACGTCTCGCTCTCGACCCTCGTCAGCGGGCGCTCCGATCCGTTCCAGCCCGTCGAGCGCACGCTCTGGGAAGCGCTCCAGACCCTCGGGCTTCGCACCAGCGTCGCGTTGCCGTCGGAGGTCACGCGCCACGTGGGCGAGGTGCTCGTGCACCGCGGCATGGACACGACGCGGGTCGTCCACACCGACTGGGCCAAGGCCAACATCGGCGATCACATCAGCGGCGGCACCACGACCGCCGAGGGGGTGCGCGCCATCGACAAGGCGCTCAGTGGCTTCACGGGCGCCAACACGCCGAACGGACCGCCACGCCGCTTCGCCGCCTGGGTCCACTACTTCGACGTGCACGAGCACCACCAGCTCGAGGTCCCCGATGCGTTGCTCACGCGCGTCCACGACGGCGGGAGTGAGGCGGTCCACCGATATCGCGCATTGTTGCTCGGCGTCGATGCGGCCATCGGCAAGCTCCTCGACGAGCTCGCCGCGCGCGATCAGCTCGCGTCGACCATCATCGTGTTCCTGAGCGATCACGGCGAAGCGCTCGGCGAAGATCCGCGCTTGCCGGCCACGCACGGGCAGGCCGCGTATCCGCCGCTCGTGCGGATCCCGATCGCGTTTCACATCCCCGGAGTCCCGGGCGGCGTGCGCACCGATCCGGTCTCGCTCGTCGACATCGCCCCGACGCTCCTCGCGCTTCTCGGCGGACCCGATGCGATGCAGCCCCTCGATGGGATCGACCTCGTACCGGCGCTGCTCGATGGCCCGGCGGCGCTCCGCCCGGCCCCCAACCGCGCCCTCATCGTGCACGAGGAGAAGCAAAAGGCCGTCGTGGAGTGGCCATATCACCTCGTCCTCCGCCCCGAGGAGGATCTGGTCGAGCTCTACAACGTCGAAACCGATCCGACGTTCACGAAGGATCTTTCGGCCGACGATCCGGCGTTGACGGCTCGGCTACGGGCTCGCTACGCGGAGGTGCCGGAGGTGCGGATCGATCGGACCGCCGCAGGACGCGCCTGGCGAGAAGCGCAAGCGCAAAAGCCCCCGCCGCGTGCGACACCATGAGCATGAGCGGCGATAGCCACGCGGTGTAGCGCGGCACGACGGGCGCGACGTCCTCTCCCAGGACCGCCGGCCAGGCCCCGGTCGCCGTGAGCAGCGCCGCCAGCGCGGAGGCTGGCAGGGCGAGCTGCGCGACCAGCACGCGCCCGAGCGTGGCCCGACCCAGGCCGAACCAGACGGACCCACCGAGGACGAGGAGCGCGGGCAGCCACGTCACGGCCGCGATGCGCCCGCTCCCTTCGTACACGAGGCGCATCGAGAGCGTGGGCTCGCCCCGGATGGCGAGCAGCGACGCGCACGCGATCGGGAACCACAGCGGCGCGAGCCACCAGCGACGGACGCCCCAGGTCGAGGCGGCGAGCCCGGCCACCAGCGCGAAGATCGCGAGCGCGCCCTGGTGGAGGGGCAGCGGCGGGATCGCCTGGTCGTCGGCGAGCGGGGCGGCGAGGGCGGCGGAGAACGGCCGACCGCGCGACGTGCGATCGAGAGTGGCGCCCGTCGAGTCGGCGATGGCGCGCGAGACATCGACCATGTGCACGAGGCCGCTCGTCGTGCCGGCCGCGATGCCCGGTCCGGCCACGCACGCCTCGACCTGCCGGATGTACGGCTCCTCGCCGCCGTGTCCGCCCTCCGGACGATGCCCGTGGTCCGAGAGCAGGAACCAGCGTGCCTCCGGCGCGAGCGCCACGAGCTCGGCGATCATGCCGTCGGCGTCGGTCGCGGCCTGGCGATACGCGTCGCTCGTCGCGCCCTGTTTGTGCCCGGCGGTGTCGACGCGCAGGATGTGAATGAACGCGAGCCGCGTGTCGCTGGCGACCACCTCGCGCGCGCGGGCCTGCCAGCGCTGCTCCCACGCGGCGGGGTCGGCATCCTTGGCGGGCGTCGCTCCGGCGGCGGGCTCGGCGACGCTGAAGCCGAGCGAGCGCACCAGGTAGCCATGATCCTCGGCGATCGCGATCGAGCCCGGCACCTGCGCGGGGATCCCGCGACGGTCGAGCGGTGGATTCAACGGGCGGCCGGACCGGAACACGATGCCCGTTTGCTGCTGCGTGAGCCCCGACCACAGCTCGACCTCGACGGGCAGCGAGACACTCGGGAAGCCCACGTCGACGCGCAGGCGAGCGCCGCGCTTGCACACGTCCGACCAGGCGGGCAGGGTGCGCGCGTGCTCCTCGGAGAGCCCGTCGACGAGGATCACGCGCGTCTTCGGCACGGCGGCCAGCCCCGGGCCCGTCGCGGCGGGCAGCGGCGCGGGATCGCCCGGCGGGGCGTCCCAGGTCGTGATGTCGTGGATCACCGAGCGCCGCAGCCGCGGGAGAAACCACGCCGTCACGCCGAGCCCGACGAGCGTCACGAGGGTCGCGACGACAATCGCGATCCGCTTCGTCACCGGCGGGCCTTCTGCTTCGAGGGCTTGCCGGCGGTGGGCAGCGGCGCGAGCGTACCGGGCTCCTGCGTCCACGGCAGCGTCGGCAAGAGCTCCAGCGGGAGGAGGCGGATCAGCGACGGCAGCACGACGCCGTTCGTCACCAACGCCATGTGCGGGAACTGCGCGCGCACGTAGACGTGTTGTGCGGTGCGAGCCTCGGCGGGCCACAACCACCAGGTCGGTGGAAACCGCTCGACGAGCACGGTGCCGGGCACCATGTCCGCGAGGTTCTCGCTCGCGAGCAGCGTGTCCTCACCGACCGTGATCAAGCGCCGGCGGGGCGACGCCTGCACCCACTGGGCGAACGGCGCCTCGTCGATGTACAGCGCGTCGATCAGCACCATCGTGTCGACGGTCGGCTCGTCGAGCCACGCCGCGAGCGTGCGCACCGCGCCCGAGTGGCCGAGCACGGCGGTGTGCAGCAGGCCGCGCGTGACGCCGAGGGCGTCCTCGACCACGGACAGCAGCTCGCCGAGGTTCGGGTACGCAACGGGCACGCCCTTCTTGTTGGGCGTCTCCGGAACGATGAACAGGGCATTCGCCGCCGACAGCGCGAACTGCTCGGCGAGGCGATGATTGGTCCACGCGCTGTCGGTCGTATCGAAGTAGCCGTGGACGTAGACGATGGTTGCGCCGGTCGCGGCCTCGTACCCCGCGGGCACCCAGACATGAATGGGCCCATGCGGGCCTTCGATGCGCTGGTGTCGCCCGGCCGCGACCGCCGCCAGCAGCGGATCGGGCGTCGCCTCGGGCGCGGTCGCCACCACGATGCCACCCCCGATCGCGGCCAGCGCGACGGCGGCGACGGTGGCCGCGATGAGACGCCGGGAGGACACGTTGGCAGCCTACCGCGTTCCTCTGGTCGGGCCCGTCGCCCGTCGCTCGTAGCCCCAACGCGCCGTCCGGCGCGATCTCAGGCGCCGCCGCGCAGGATCTTGAGCGACGACCTCACCCGCGCCTTCTCGGCCGGCGCCAGCGCCGCCCGCAGCAGGGGCGAGCCGGGGCAGCGGGCGAGCCCGGCCTCGCAGGTCGCGACCGCGGCCTCGTGGAGGCCGAGGGTGTCGAGGATCGTCGTCTTCTCGTAGTACAGGTCCTCGAGGAGCCAGTGGTCGTCGGCGGTGAGCTCGCGCAGGCCGCTCTCGATCGCTCGCAGGGCCTCGATGTGCCGGCCCAGATCGCCGAGCACCGCGCCACGCCAGTACAGGGCCTCGGCCCGCCGCGGCGCCCGTGCGTACGCCATCTCCGCCGCCGCGAGCGCCGCGATGTCATCGCCCGCCGCCGAGGCGACCTGGCACTTCACCAGCCAGCCGTCGACGGACTCGGGGCGCAAGCGGAGGGCCTGGTTCACCGCGACGTTGGCATCGCCGACCTGGGCGTCGTCACCGCTGCCGAGCAGCTCGCGGGCTCGTTCCAGCAGTCGGTCGAACTCGTCCTGCACGTGCACGCAGGTTCAACGCTAACACGCACCCCCCGGCCGGCGCCCGGATTGATTCTCACCCGAGGAACGCGGACAGCACGGGCGAGCGGCGCTTCGACAGGAGCTCGTCGACCATGCCCTGGATCGTCTCGCGGATCTGATCCGTGAGGCGATTCACGAGGAGGCGATCCTCGGCGGCCGCGGGGCCGTGCTGCGCGGCGAGATCGATCGGCTCTCCGAACATGACGAACCACTTGCTCGGCAACGGCAGGAGACCAGCCGGACCGAGCCACGGGAACGTCGGCGTGACCGGGATCCATGGGATGCCGATGTTGCGCGCGAACCACGTGACCTTGCCGAGCATGGGCGCGGCTTCCTCAGCGCCGACGACGGCGACGGGGATGATCGGCGCGCCCGTCCGCAGCGCGAGCTTCACGAAGCCGCCCCGACCGAAGCGCTGCAGGCGATAGCGGTCGCGCCACAGCTTGCCCATGCCCTTTTCGCCCTCGGGAAACACGGCGACGAGCTCGTCCTTGCGGAGGAGGCGCTCGGCGTTCTCCGGATCGGCGCGCACGCCACCGATACGGTTCATGATCGGGCCGAGCCACGGGAGATGAAAGACGGCGTCCTCGACGAGCGGACGGACGTCGCGCCGCGACGGGTGATCCCGCCGCACGGCGTGCATGACCATCGCGCTGTCGTAGGGCAGGGAGCCGGCGTGATTCGCGACGAGCAGCGCGCGGCCCTTCGACGGCACGTGCTCGAGGCCCTGCGCGTTCACGCGGAACCACTTCGAGTAGAGGAACTCGAAGAGCCACTCCCAGCGCGCCGTCGCCCGCGGATCGCGACCGAAGTCGTCGACGACGTCCGACCGCCCCAGCATCGCGAGCGCACGCCAACGTCGCCACAGGCCCTGCAGGGGCAGCTTGCGGCGCAGATCGATCGGGAAGGCAGGCGTCCGCTGCTGCTCGAGCCGGCGCTCCAGCTCGCGCAGCTCCGCCGGTGACTCGAACGAATCGTTGATGCGCGCGCTCGCCGGATCGTCGCGGAGGAATGCGTCGTCACCGGCGAACGAGTCGTGCTCGGGCCAGCTCGCGGCGACATCGGGGACGCGCGGATCGGCCTCGCCGTACCAATCGTCGTCGACGGGCTCGAGGGTATCGTCGGTGGGCTCGTCCGCCATGATGTCAGGCCTGGGCTCGCGCGACGTCGGTGGCGCCGTCCTCGGGCGCGACGCCGAGGAAGTCGAGGATGGTGCGCTTGATCGAGAGGCGCGCCCCGAAGCCGAGCTCGCGCCGCGCGCGCTCGCCATCGGCGACGCACATGTAGAGCAAAAAATCGAGGAACGAGGGCGGCGAGCCCACGAGCTGCGTCGTCCACAGCAGGCTGGTGAGCGCGCGCGCCGCGAAGCGCGGCATCGGGACCGGCACGCGGCCGAGCAGCGCGAGCACCGTCGTGTACGGCAGCACGCCCTTGCCGACGATGTTGAAGGATCCCGTCGCCGAGCTCGTCACGGCCCGATACAGCGCGAAGGCCGCGTCCTGCTCGTGCACGAACTGCATCAGCGGATCGTGCCCCATCATCACGGGCGCGACCGGCCGCGAGAAGAAGCGGGTGTACATGTTCGAGACCGTCGGGCCGAGGATGGGCGCGAACCGGAGGACCGCGACCTCGACGTTCGGGTGCTCCTTCGCGAAGCGCTGCACCTGCCGCTCGGCGCGGACCTTGTCGTTCACGAAGCGCGAGTCGCGGTGACCGCGCAGCTCCGACTCCTCCGTGAGGAAGTTCGGATTCTTCGGATGCGCTCCGTACACGAGCGTCGTGGAGATCATGACGAACCGCCGCGGCTCGACGCCCGCGCACGCGTTCAACACGTGCATCGTGCCCACATCCTCGAGCTCGTGGGCCCATTCCGCCTTGTGCGTCGGGTGCGAGAGAAAGGCCCCGTGCACGAACGTGTCGACCTGGTAGCGCGCGAGGATCGTCGCGAGCTCGTCATCGACCGTCGGCTGCGTCAGGTCGATCTTCACGAACTCGACCTTGCTCGCCGAGGCGAGGGCCGGCGGCCGGACATCGAGCGCGAGGACGCGATCGACCGTGCGATCTTCGTCAAGCCGCCGCAGCAGCTCGGTCCCGAGGAACGTCGACGCCCCCGTAATCGCCACGACTTTCGTCGCCATGCGCCGGCACCATATCGCTGCCGCGTGCTACTGCCAATCCGTGGACACGGTGATCGCCGTTCTGCCGCCGCACGTGGTCGATCAGATCGCGGCCGGGGAGGTGGTCGAGCGGCCGGCCTCCGTCGTGAAAGAGCTTGTCGACAACGCCCTCGACGCCGGGGCGAGGTCGATCTCGGTCGACACCCAGGGCGGGGGGCGCACCCTCATCCGTGTCTCCGACGACGGCGTCGGCATGAGCCCCTCCGATGCGCTCCTCTGCTTCCAGCGCCACGCGACGAGCAAGCTGCGCCAGGTCGACGACCTCTGGGGCATCGCCAGCATGGGGTTTCGCGGCGAAGCCCTCCCCGCCATCGCCAGCGTCGCCCGCGTCCAGCTCACCACGCGCCGCGTCGCCGACCTCGCCGCCACCCGCATCGCGATCGACGGTGGCTCCCCGCCCGTGGTCACCGAGGCGGGCGCTCCCGCTGGCACCACGGTCGAGGTCACGGACCTCCTCTACAACGTCCCCGCGCGCCTGAAGTTCCTGAAGGGCGACGCGACCGAGGCCTCCCACGTCACCGACGCCGTCGCCCGCCTCGCGATGGCCCACCCCACCGTCGGCTTCCGCCTGCGCCATGGCGGTCGGATCGCCCTCGAGCTCGCGCCCGAGCGTGACGGTTTCGCTCGGGCCCAGGCGCTCCTCGGCTCGCGGACCTCGGCGGGGCTCGTCCAGGCCTCCGGCGAGGAGAGTGGCGTCCGTGTGACGGCCTTCCTCGCGGCCCCCGAGCTCGCGCAGACCACCGCCCGCGGCGTGCAGCTCTTCGTCGATCGCCGCGCGATCCGTGATCGCAATCTCCTCCATGCCGTCGCCATGGGCTACGGCGAGCTGGTCCCGCGTGGCCGCTATCCCGTCGCGGTGGTGCTCCTCGACATCCCGGCCGGCGCCGTCGACGTGAACGTGCACCCCCAGAAGGTCGAGGTCCGCTTCGTCGATGCTCCGGCCGTGGCCGCGGCCGTGCGCCATGTCGTGCAGAGCGGCGTCGCGAGTGCCCCCTGGCGCGATTCCCTCGGCGCCCCGATCCAGGTGCTCGCCAGCATCGCGCCGCCGCGGCTCCCGGTCGACGGCCCGGCCACCGACCTCGCCGAGCGCTACGCCCGCGACCTTCGTCACGGCACCCAGGGCTCCCTCGGCTTCGACGCCCCCGTCGCGCGCCCCGTTCGTCCGCGCGCGTGGGCCGCCGACGTCCGCGCGCGTGCCTCCGGGACCTCGCCGGCCGACCACCCCAATCCCGCGCCGCGGTGGCAGCCTGCGCCGACGAGCGACGCCGCGCCGCCCACGACCAACGCTGTCCGGACGCCGGACAGCCAGGCGCCCGCCCCGGGCCCCGCCGCGACCTATCCCGACGACGGCATCGCCGCGACCGTCCCGGGCTACTTCTCCTCCCTGCGCTTCCTCGGCCAGCTCGACCTGACCTATCTCGTGTGCGAAGCCGACGGCGAGCTCGTCCTCGTCGACCAGCACTCCGCCCACGAACGCACCGAGCTGGCTCGCTTGCTCGCCCGCACCGATGCCCGCGACGTAGCCACCCAGCGCCTCCTGTTCCCGACGACCGTCGAGGCCTCGCCCGCGCACACCGCCCTCGTCGGGCGCATCAGCGCGCTCCTCGCACAGGTCGGCTACGAGGCCGAGCCCTTCGGCGCGACGACCATCGCCATCAAGGCCGTGCCGGCGGGCATTCGTCACGGCGACCCCGCCGTCCTCCTGCGCCGCATTCTCGACGACGTGGCGCGCGACCCCGATGCCGATCACATCCGCCGCATGCTCGCCGAGATCGCATGTCACTCGGTGGTGCGCGCCGGCGATCGCCTGGCCCCGCCCGAGGCCGAAGCGCTGCTCCGCGCCCTCGACGGCATCGATCTCACTGGCCCCGCGCCCCACGATCGCGCGCTCGTCCTG
>LNFM01007558.1_pt1 | contig 16928 bp, 15 predicted proteins | sample 596031 | NCBI WGS metagenome assembly LNFM01 (sample SAMN04254537, study PRJNA301005) | activated carbon metagenome | isolation source: dual media filters at the Ann Arbor, Michigan drinking water treatment plant | place: USA: Ann Arbor
CGGGCCCTAACTTCATCTCGGTCGTTCCGCATGCAGGGAACGAAGTGCGGCGGGGATTCGTTGGCGTCGAAATCCGATGTGCTTGCCGAATCTAATCCGTCAGCGCGCGCATGACTTCGTAAAGCGCATTCTGCGCTTCGAACCCGATTCCCGGCCGATCGCCTACGTCCATCGTGCCCTCGATGACGCGTGCATCATCGGCGAAGCCCCCGAAGATGCCGAAGACGCCCGGATAGGATTCGCATCCGCCGAGGCCGAACCCGGCTGCGATGGCGAGCGACATTTGATTGCCGCCGTGCGGGTACAACGCAGCCCGGCTCCACCCCCGGGACTCCAGCATGGCCACGCTCCGCGCAAACTGGACGATGCCGTAGGACTGCGGCGGATCGATCTGAAGGATGTCTCGATCGGGACGCAAACCGCCGAACGTCACGAAGTTCTGTACGTCCTGGGTCGAGAACAGATTTTCGCCGCCCGCGATGGGTGACGCGTAACAGGACGCGATCTCCGCGTACAACGCGTAATCGAGGGGATCGCAGGGCTCTTCGAACCACCGCAATTCATACGGAGCAAGTGCCCGCGCATACGCAAGCGCATCCTCGCGCTCGAACCTCGCGTTCGCGTCGACCGCGAGGGCAACGCCCTGGGGCAAGACGCGCATCACCGCCTCGATGCGGCGACAGTCTTCATCCAGAGGAAGCCCGCCGACCTTCATCTTCACCATCCGATAGCCGGCATCGACGTGGCCGCGCATTTCGTCCTGCAGATCCTCGACGGTCTGGCCCGGCCGATACCATCCGCCTCCCACGTAGACCGGCATGGGATCGAGTACCCGACCTGCGCTATAGCGATCGGCAATCACCCGGGCAAGGGGCAGGCCCTCGATCTTTGCAACGGCATCCCATACGGCCACTTCGATCGTCCCGATGGCGATGGAGCGCTCCGTGTGCCCGCCCGGCTTCTCGGCATGCATCATCGCGGCCAGGATCTTTTCGGGCGCCAGATTGCGGCCACGCTCGTCGAGCAACGTGTCGGGGTCGGCCCTGAGGATTCTCGGGATGAAGCGCGCACGCATCTGAGCGCCGCACGCGTAGCGCCCCGTGGAATTGAATGCAAAGCCCGCCACCGGTCGTCCATCGCGGATGACATCGGTGATCACGGCAACCACCGACGTCGTCATCTCGCTGAAGTCGAATACGGCGTTGCGCAAACTCGATTTCAACGCGATGGCCGTTTCACGAATGTCGAGGATACGCATGCTGCCCTCCGAGCTTCGAATGGTCGATCGGTGCGTCAATCCACGCGTGCGCCCGACGCGCGAACGACTTCGGCGTACTTGTCCAACTCGCGCTTCACGAAGGCAGCGAACTGTGCAGGCGTCACATTCGACGGTTCGGCCCCCAGGTTACCGAGTGCGGTTTTCACATCCGACTGCCCCAGCGCGTCGGAAAACGCTGCATGGAGACGCTCCACCCCTGCCTGCGGCAGACCGGCCGGCGCGAATACGCCGAACCAGGTGCTGACATCGAAGCCCTTGAGTCCGGCGGCGGCGATGGTCGGCAACGAGGGCACGCGAGGCGACGGTTGCTCCGTGGTGACTGCCACCGCCCGCAGTCTGCCGGCCTTCACGTGAGGCAACGCCGACGCGAGATTGTCGAACATCAGATGAATCTGGCCGCCGAGGAGATCCGCCACGGCGGGCGCTGCCCCCTTGTACGGGACGTGAACCATGTCGACCTGGGCGAGGACCTTGAAGAGTTCGCCTGCGAGATGTCCTGCACTTCCGGTGCTGCCGGAGCCGAAGCTGAGCGCGCCTGGCCTGGCCTTCGCGACCCGGACGAGATCACCGACGCTCGTCACGGGAAGGGAAGGATGTACGACCAGCACGTTGGGCACCTGAGTGATGAGCGTGACCGGCGTGAAATCACGAATCGGATCGTAGGGCAGTTTGCGATACAGATGCGGGTTGATGGCATGCGTCGCCACCGCGCCCATCAGGATCGTATGGCCGTCGGCAGGTGCCTTCGCCACAAGGTCGGCACCGATACTGCCACCCGCGCCCGCACGATTGTCCACCAGCACCTGCTGCCCGAGCATCGGCGCGACTTTCTGCGCCAGCGTACGCGCGACGATGTCGAGCGGACCGCCGGGCGGGTACGGAACAATGTAGCGAATGGTCTTGGACGGGAATCCGCCGGCGCCTTGCGCGGCAGCCCATGACGGCGACGATGCGATCAGCACGGCGACGACACAGAGCCCGGCGGCACGCAGGCTGGGTACGAATACGTTCAACGGATGTCCTCCCTCGATCCCTCGCGCGCCCGTCTCGTTGCGGCCGGTCGAGCAGAGCGACGATTATAGCGATCGGTGCAGCGCCGATCGGCTCGCATTGTGCTACCCGGCGGGCATCGCTCATAATTCACGGTTCTTTCACATCGACGCCCAAGGACCGCCCCATGACCCTAGTGAACGTGCAGACGACGACCGAGAAGCTGCTGGCCCAAAAGGAAGGGCCGATCGGCTGGATCACCTTCAACAATCCCGCGCGTCACAATGCCGTCTCGATGTCGATGTGGGAATCGATTCCCGGCGCCCTGAAAATCTTCGAAGACGACCCTGAAATTCGGCTCGTGATTCTGCGCGGCGCGGGGGAGAAGGCCTTCATCTCCGGCGCGGACATCTCCGAGTTCAAGGAAAAGCGCAGCGGCAAGGAAGCCACCGACGCCTACAACGCCGCCGGCGATGCCGCCAATCGTGCCCTGCTGGAATTCTCCAAGCCCCTCATCGCGATGATCCGCGGCTACTGCATCGGCGGCGGCTGCGGCGTGGCGCTGGCGTGCGACCTGCGGCTCGCAGCCGACGACAGCATCTACTCCATTCCTGCCGGGCGTCTGGGCCTGGGCTATCGCTACGAGGGCATCCGCCGACTGGTCGACGTCGTCGGCCCGTCGTTCGCCACGGAAATCTTCTTCACCGCACGCAAGTTCAACGGTCAGGAAGCGTTATCCATGGGCCTCATCAATCGCCTGGTGCCGGCAGCCGAGCTCGAGTCGTTCGTCCGGGGTTACGCGGCGACGATCGCCGACAACGCGCCCCTCACGCTCAAGGCCGTGAAGCGCTGCGTGCTCGAACGCGCGAAGGATGCCGAAGTGCGCGACCTTGCGGCCTGCAAGGCGTTGGTCGACGCATGCTTCGCGAGCAAGGACTACGAGGAAGGACGTACGGCATTCATGGAGAAACGCCGGCCCGTGTTCCGCGGGGTATGACGCGGCTGTGGCAGCGAGTGAAACGTGAGCGGTGACGAGGACGGCTGCGCAGTCGCCCGGTGAACCGCGGTGCCGGAAACGCAAGGGGCTTCCATCGTCCACGATGCAAGCCCCTTGCGTTTTTCACGCTTCCCACATCAAGGCCGCTAAGCGGCCTTGATGCCCGGCATCCCGAAGTCCAGCTTCTCCAGCCCCGCGAGCAACTGCTTTTCCTGCGCCGCATTCAGTTCCACAAGCGGCGGACGCACCCGGTTCCAGCCTGCATCACCCGAGTAGTGAGCGATGGTGCGCTTGAGGGCCGGAATCATCGGCACGCTCTGCAGCACGTTGCGGATGTCGTCGATCGCGTTCTGCATCGAATCCGCGCCCGCACCCTTCCAGGCATCGTAAAGCGATGTGATCATGGCGGGATTGACGTTCGCGCCTGCAGTGATGCAGCCGGCACCGCCGTTGCGCATGTTCTGCAGCAGGAACGACTCGCTGCCCGCAAACACATCGAATCCGGTTTTTGCGAAGGCATCCAACACGGCCTTCGTGTTGCTCCAGTCGCCCGAACTGTCCTTCAGACCCACGACGGTGTCCGGATATTGCTTGATGAGGCGTTCGATGAGGCCGAGCGTGATGGGCACGTTGGAAACCGGCGGAATGTGATAGAGATAGATGCGCAAGCGCGCATCCCCGACGCGCTGGATCACCTCGGAGAAGTTTCGATAGAGCCCTTCGTCGCTCACGCCCTTGTAGTAGAACGGCGGCAGCATGAGGACGCCCGATACACCCAGCTTCACGGCATGTTCGGTGAGACGGATCGAATCCGAGAGTGCGCAGCAGCCCGTACCCGGCATCATGTGCTTTGGGTCGACGCCGGCGTTGACCAGCGCTTCGAGTAGCGCCATGCGCTCGTTGGCAGACAGCGAATTCGCTTCGCTGTTCGTGCCGAAGACAGCCAGCCCGACGCGCTGCGACACGAGCCACTTGCAGTGTTTGATCAGGCGCGCGGCATCCGGCGAGAGGTCTTCGTTGAAGGGGGTGACGACGGGCGACAGTACGCCCCTGATTCGTTCCTGAGACATGGACGAGCACTCCGAAAGGGAAAGGATCAACGGACGCCCGGATGATATCAGAGGGTGACGAGGGCGCTGCGCATCCTCCGCAGTCGCCACGAGCCGTCGCGCCCCCGAACCAATCAATAGATCGCGCGCGCCTTCATGTGGTCTTCGCGGTCGATCGACTGCACGACGACGTCCTTGACCTCCGCCCCCTGCAGCACTGACAAGGGTATCTGCGTTCCCGCGGGCCCTCGACTCCAGAGCTTGCGATAGAAATCGATCTGGCCCGTGATGGGCTCGCCCCCCAGGCGGACGATGATGTCTCCCGTCTTGAGGCCGCTCTTCTCTGCCGGACTACCTTGACTGATTCGGGTGACGACGAGATGCCCGCCTTGCATCTCCTGCGTGTTCACGCCCAGCCAGGGCCGTGCGGGGCCGGCCACGCGTCCGCTGCCGATGAGGTCCCCCAGGATGGGCAACAGCAGATCGATCGGGACGAACATGTTCCCGGGCGAATAGGTCTGCGGTTTGATTGCATCGGTCACGACCAGCGAGCCGACGCCATAGAGCTTGCCGTCGCGCCCGATCAAGGCAGCGCCGCTCCAGTTGACGGTGGCAGGGGCGGTAAAGATGGCGCTGTCGAGCAGGTACTCCCAAAAGCCGGCGAACGGGCGCTTCGATACGACATAGGCAGGCGCGACCCCGTCGAAACCGGCAATGAGTACCGGCTCGCGTTCCGGCAACGTCTTCGAGTTGCCGAACTCGATCGGTTTGACGGACAACGGCAGCGTGGCCCGCACGAGACCGAACCCGGTGGCGTTGTCGTGCCCGACCACCGTTGCGGGAATCGGTTTGCCGTCCGCGGGGACGATCTCGACGCCTTCAGCCTCCACGATGAGGTAGCCGATGGTCAGGATGAGACCGCTGTCATCGATGACGATCCCGCTGCCGGCGCGCTCGGTACCGAGCGTCGATGAACTCCGCGCATCCTTCGACGCCTTGGCGCGGAGCAGCACGACCGAGAGCGCATCCATGTTTCGAATCTGTGCCCCCTCCGCCGGCACACCTGACTGAGGCGCTTGTGCAGCATGGCCAGCACTGGGCTGGACACTCAACACGGTGAGTCCGGCTGCCAACAAAGCCGATCCCAGCCAAGACACGCGACGTGCTGCGAGAAGTGGTCTCAAACGTTTACGACATACGCTCATCATCGTGATGACCTCCTGGTCGTCCTGGCGTACCGTTGGGATGCAATCGACGTGCCATGCTGCTCGTACCTTCCCGTGGAGACATGCTATACGCGCCCGCGAAACACAAGCACTCGTCGATACGCGCCCGGATGAAGACGATAGCTTAGTCCCGAAATCGCCCGCATGGCACGGTCATTCCGCGCAAAAACCTGCATCACTGCACCGCACTCCCCTTCAAAATCGATTCGACCCAGGGCAGATAGCTGTACAGCAGGGTACCACCGCCGATACTGCCGAATCTGGATTGCCCCGCCCCTTGCGGCGCGACGAACGTATTGACTCCAGCGATCCACCACGCCCCCTGCGGCCCGGGCACGAGCGCAGGCGATCCGGAGTCCCCGCCGGCCAAGGTCGCTTCGACACCGTTGCCGAGAGTGGGACCCCCGATCCGGTTGCTGGTTACATCCGGACCGTCGAAGTCGAAGAGGTAGATTTCGAAGACACCGCGACCGCCGTTGTCGCGTACGACCCGATCGAGCACGTTCCTGCCGACCCGCTTCACACTCGGATGACCCGGGATCGTGATGCCGTTGATTCCGTCGCCCGATGCCCCATAGCCGACCAGCGTGATCACGGTACGCGGCGGCAACGGTTGCGGGTAGATCCGGTAGAGTGTCACACCGAACGGCAGAGGCGACGACAGACGCACGATGGCGAGATCGTCGTGCACGAAGCCGGTGCGCTGATCCGCGCGAAATCCTGCGTAGTCCGGATGGACATGCACCTCGCTTGCCGCTATCCGGTGGGTGAAGTCGCCGCCGAAATTCAAATTGAAAAGAATCTGCTCGGGCGATTTTCCGTGCACCACATGCGCCGCCGTCACGATGTGAAGTACATCGATGGCCGATGCCGTGTAGGTTCCCTGAGGCTCGCCGGTTTCGGCATGCAACACGGTCAGGCTGCCCACGCCTGACCAAGGCGACGAACTCGAGTTCGGATCGACCCGTCGTTCGGGTGAATCCGCAGGTTCGAGATCCGGTGCTCCGCCGATGATGGCGTGGGCACGCCGAGCGCCGAGCGAAGCTGCGAGCAGCCCGGAAACGAGAAGCGCCCTGCGTACACGAAACACGTCTGTGCAACAGACGTTCCCTGACGGGCGCCGGCCATCCGACGAGCCTGCCGTCAAGCATGGATCATCGCTGCGGCCGCACGCCAGGTTCATCGACACCTCACCAGAAGCGGAAATCCTGCGTGTAGAGGATGTACGCCCCGAGCAGGCCATTGGTCACGGCGTGCGCGACGATCGGCACCCAGAGCTTGCCGGTTCGGATGTAGAGCCAGCCGTACACCAGTCCGGCAATGAAACCCGCGAGCCACTGGCTGTGTTCGAGCGCAAACAGGATGCTCGATATCAAGAGGGCCCGGGTCCCGACACTGGCGGGATCGACGCTGAGAAACGTCTGCTTCTCCAGCCAACGCATGAGGAACGAGCGCCAGAACAGTTCCTCGATGATGGGCACGACCACCGCGAGGCCGAGCAGCCGAAGTGCCGTGACCGGCCAGTGGATGCTTTCGCTGCCGAACGATCTCGGATCGAATCCGGGCGAGAGCGTAAACGTGACCCAGCCCTCGTCGAGCAGCACCCAGATGATCAGCACCGCAATGCCGCTCGCTACGGACAGCGTCCAGTCCGAGAGCCGCAACGGCGCACCGGAACGAAGCTCAGCGTACCGCCGCCACAGGAGGAGCAGCACCGCACCCACCACGATCGCGCGTGCCCCGTAAATCCAGCGCGTGTCGAACTCGCCGGGCGCGACAGGCACCGGTGGCGGAAGATAGGCACTTGCCGCGACGAACAGGATAAAGAGGGCGAAGGGAAGGATGCGATGAAACGCATCCGAATCCAGCCAGCCCCATGATCGGGATTCAGCCTCGGGGCGCGACGGTTTGTCGTTTTGATCGTTCATTCGCAGTTGACAGGCAGCGCAGGGAGCTGCGCGCTGGCACGGCCATCCATGCTGATCGGTTCGATATCCGGCAAAAATTTCACTGCCGACGCAGCAATCCATCACGCGATGGCGGTGCCCCACGATCCGCGATCAGCCACGTCGACGCTCCCATCCGCACCTCGCCTCGCTGCGCTGCCGTCAGCGCAGATCGAGGACGACCTGCCCCATCCGCTTTCCGTTCTCGACGAACGCGTGAGCGTCGGCGATCTCGAGGAGCGGGAAGCGGCGTGCAATGGCGAACTTCGGTCTGCCGCTTTCGAGCCACTGCCCGATATCGGCTAACGCCTGACGGCGCGCACGCTCCGGCATGGTATAGACGTAGACCATGCGCAGGGTCAGGTTCAACTGGCGCAGGCGCAACGGCAACGTCGCCGTCTGACTCGCCACCGAAGCATAGCAGGCGATGGTCGACTCCGGATTGAGCAGCGATGCATAGGTCGGCAAATTGACACCCAATTCGACATCGACCACCCGATCAATGCCTGCTCCGGCCGTGAGTTCGTTCAATCGAGCCGTCACGTCTTCGCTGCGGTAGTTGACGACTGCATGGGCGCCTGCCTTCTTGGCATGCGCCGCCTTCTCGTCGGAACTCACCGTCGCGATGACGCGCGCCCCGCCCCATCGAGCCAACTGCACTGCATAGTGCCCCACGACACCGGCGCCGCCCGTCACGAGCACGGTCTTGCCCTCGACTGATCCATCGCAAAACACGCAGCGATGCGCCGTCATCGCCGGCACGCCGAGGCACGCGCCCGCGGCGTACGTTACATTTCGTGGCAGCGGGACGGCCAATCGCGACGGCACCGCGACGTACTGCGCCGATGTGCCGAACGCGCGTTCGTGCTGTGCGTTGTAGAGCCACACCCGCTCGCCCAGCCGACGCTTCGGTACGCGCGACCCCACTTGATCGATGACCCCGGCGCCGTCGCTGCCGGGGACCACGAGCGGTTCGATCATCGGCCGGTTGCCGCCTCGACCCTTTGCATCCGAAGGATTGATCCCCGATGCGTGCAACCGGACGCGGACCTCACCCGGGCCCGGCTGCGGGTCGGGCAATTCTCCGACCTCGAGCACCTCGTGTGCGGGGCCGTTGCGCTCGTACCAGGCCGCGCGCATCAGGTGACCGTCTTGGTGAAGCGCACCGTGGTTGCACGCGCCGTGAAGTCCGTGACGACATTCACCAGCGCCGGACGTCCATCCTTGATCTTCTCCTTCGCGCGCAGCAGGGCCGGACCGATATCTTCGGGCTTCTCGACCTGCTCGCCGTGGCAGCCGAGCGACTGGGCGAAGAGATCGAACCGCGTGTAGCCCAGTTCGCGTCCGGGCTTTTCCTTCTTCGGATCCGCCGTCCAGCCGCCGTTCAGACTGATCACCACGATGATGGGCAGCTTGTGCCGGGTTGCGGTATCGAGTTCCATCGCGTTCAGGCCGAACGAGCCGTCGCCATGAAGCACGATGACCTGCTTGTCCGGCCGGGCGGCCTTGGCCCCCACGCCGAAAGGCATGCCGACGCCCATGATGCCGAACGTTCCGGAATTGATGCGATGGCGTGGGTTGAAGGTAGGGATCGACTGGCGACCGAAGTTGAGGATCTCCTGGCCGTCGACCACGAGGATCGCATCACGGTCGATGAAGTCTCGCACTTCCTTGCACAAGCGCAACGGATGGATGGGCACATTGCTCGTCGACATGGTCTGCTCGGCCTCGGGACGCTTCGCTTCCTCGATCGATGAGAGCTTTCCGCGCCAATCGGCAAACGCGCCGGCGTTGATCCGGGTACCGCCAGCGGCAAGCAACTGCCGCATGACTGCCTTCGCGTCACCCTGAATACCGATATCAACGCGCTGGCTCGTCGTGACATCGGCCGGGTCGATGTCGATACGGATGACCTTCGCAGACGCAGATACGCGCGGCGGAGCAATATGGCCGAACACGTAGTTGAGCCGCGTGCCGACGATCAGCAGCAGATCGGCCTCCTTGAGCGCCGTCGAGCGCGCGTTCAGGAATGCGTGTGGATGATCCTCGGGCAACACGCCGCGGCCTTGAGGCGTCGTGTAGATCGGCATCCCCGTCTTGTCGAGCCACTGGCGTACTTCGTCGATGGCGTCCGACCAAAGGACGCCGCTCCCCGTGAGCATCACCGGACGCCTTGCAGCTTCGATCAACTTCAGTGCTTCTTCGATCAGCGCGGGATCGCCCTGCGGCCGATGCCGATGCAGCGTCTTGCTGAAATCCGGCCACTTCACCGTGGCGTCGTCGATCACGTTGTTGATGACGTCCGACGGCAAATCGAGATAGACCGGCCCGGGTCGCCCCGCGATCGATTGCTTGAAGGCGAGGTCGACCAGTTCGGGAATCCGCTTGGTCTCGTAAACGCGATTTGCCCACTTCGTGACGGGCTTCATGACCGCGACCTGATCGATTTCCTGAAACGCACCGTTGCCGTATTCGCCGATCGGGCTCGAACCGCCGAAGGCGACGATCGGGCTGCAATCGATCAGCGCATTGGCAAGACCCGTCGTGAGATTGATCGCGCCGGGTCCCGAGGCGCCCAGGCACACGCCCGGCTTGTTGGTGACTCGTGCATAGGCGTGCGCGCTCATGGCGGCGGCCTGCTCGTGACGAACGTCGATGCCCCGTATGCCGCGCTTCATCGAATGCGTGAGCACGTCGTTGATCGGCCCGCCCATGATGAAGAAGAAATCCGTGATGCCGATGCGCTTGAGCGATTCGGCGACTAATTCGTTACCTGTGATGTTGACCATCTTCCGTATCCTTTGTGGGTTGCTACTGCTTTTTGGTCAGCTTGACCGGCGTTTGCGCAACGTACTCTTCGATCTGCGCTGCACTCATGCCGAGCCACTGCCCCAGCACCTCGGCCGTATGCTCGCCGAGCAGCGGCGAACACGTCACGTCGACCTGACTGCCCGACATCTTCACAGGCCAGCCGGGAATCACGACTTCGCCACGCTTGGGATGCTGTACCGGCGCAAACATGCCGCGCTTGCGCAAATGCTCGTCGTTCGACAACTCCTGCGTATCGAGCACGGCACCGGCCGGCACGCCGGCATTCTGCAGCATCTCCATCGCTTCGATCTTCGTATGCTGCGCGCACCATTCGCCGACGAGCGCATCGACTTCGGAAGCGTGCTTCACACGCGCGGCCGGCGTTGAGAACCTCGGGTCCTCCGACAAGTCCTCACGACCGATGACCTTGAGCAAACGTTGCCAGTGCCAGCTGCCCGCACGCGAGGTATAGACCATCACGTAGTCGTTCGGACCGCCCGGTTTGCACAGATAGAGTTCGCTTGGCGCTGCTGCCCCGATGGAGCTTTGGTTCCCTGTTCGGGGAACGGGTTTGCCGAACATGAGCTGGCCGGCAAAGCAGATGCGATTGAAGTTGATCACGGCATCCTGCATCGACACTTCGATGCGCTGCCCCTTGCCCGTGGCATGGCGCTGATTGAGCGCAGCAAGTATGCCGACCAGGCAATGGATGCCCGCGCCGGTATCGCCGACGTGCGGCCCGGGACGCAGCGGCGGGCCACCCTCGTGCCCGGTGATCGCGAATGCGCCGCCGACCGCCTGGGCGATCATGTCGAAGCTGAGGTAGTTGGCATACGGACCATCGGGGGCAAAACCCTTGATCTGCGCGAATACCAGGCGCGGATTGATCTTCTGCACGACATCCCAGCCGAAGCCCAGTCGTTCGATGCCGCCGGGGGACATGTTCTCGATCATGACGTCGGCCTGTTCGATCATCTTGCGGATGATGGCCTTGCCGGCCTCGGACTTCAGATCGCACACGAGGCTGCGCTTGTTCGCGTTCATCATGATGAAGTAGAACGAATCGACGTCGCCGCTGTTCGTCGAAGCAAAGCGGCCGTTCTCGCCGGTCTGCGGCTCGACCTTGACGACATCTGCGCCGAGCCATGCGAGCGCCTGTGTGCACGACGTGCCGGCTTCGTACTGCGTCAGATCGAGAACCTTGATGCCGGCGAGCGCGGTGGATCCAGGTGCCGAGGTTTGGGTCGTGCTCATTGCTGCTCCTCCCGAGGGGGTGTGTGATTGCCGGCGGCCGCAACGGATGTGCGGCCGCCGGCAGGCGTCCGACTAGACGAAAAATTCGGTGTAGTGCTCGTAGATGCGCTCGGGCATCTCTTCCTGCATGTAGTGCCCGCACGCCATGGGTTCGAAGCGCGTGACTTCGGTCGCGTACTGCTTCCAGATATCCAGAAACTCGGCAGCACGTTCGGGCGGATGCCCTCGCGCGCCCCACAGCAGCATGAGCGGCATCTCGAGCTTCTTGTCCTTGTCGGCCGTGTCCATGGCGTGATCACACGTTGCGGTGGCGCGGTAGTCGCGACAGGAACCGGTGATCGTCTTGAGCGTGTAGCAGCGCACATACTCCGCCAGGGCGGATTCGCTGAGAAAGCCGAGCCCCGTGCCGCCGCGGATGACCATCCGGCTGCGCAGGAAGTACTCGGCGGGCACGGCGCTGATCAGGCGCTCCGGGAAGGGCTCCGGCTGTGCCATGAATCCCCAGTGCCATGTGCCGATCACCCAGTTCTTGGTGATGTGCGTCCAGACGTAGTGATTCGGCACGATGTCCATGAGGCACACCTTGAGGATGCGCTCGGGATGATCCATGCACATGCGGTGCGTCGTGCGCGCACCTCGATCATGCCCGGCGACGTAAAACTGCCGGTAGCCGAACTGATCCATGATCTCGAGGAGATCCTGCGCCATCGAGCGGAAACTGAAGTTGATGTTGTCCGGCCCGGGGTCGGGCAGGGAGCTGTCGCCGTAACCCCGCAGGTCCGGCAGGATCACGTGGTATCGCTGCGCGAGCCTGGCCGCCACCTTGTACCAGCACGTGTGGTTCTGCGGATTGCCATGCACCAGCAGCAGCGGCGGACCGGAACCGCCATGGCGCAAACGAACGATCGCACCGCTGGTGCGCACATCCATGTGCTGGAAGCCCGGGAAGTGCGCTGCGACATCCCGGTTGCCCCAGCGGGTGGGATCCCGCGCGTAGTCTTCGTCGGTCGCCACCGCCATGATGTTCAACCCAGTGCTGCCGGAACTGCTCATCCCTGCTCCTCCGCAAGATGCATCGTCGAATTCATTCTAGCCTGCGCCCGACGCCGTGGTCTGCCCCCGCGGCAGGTTGGATCAGTGTTCGAACGAGCGAGTCAGATCGTCGAACAGTTCTTCGACCGAGAAGCGACGATCGATAAGCCCCTGCCGATGGCAGTACTCGATGGCGATGTCGAGGTTGCGCCTGTTGGCGGTGACGCCGAGCGGGATGGGATCAGGCTGCCCCGCCACCGGTAGCCCCGCCGCAGTCTTGCTCTCGCACAACAGGCGATACACTTCGCGCACCGCTTCCGGGTGGGTGCGACACAGACTTTCCTTCACGACGACCATGTGGTTGATCTGGATCGCCTGGTGTTTTTCCTGCCAGGCTCGTGCGGCCGCATCGGGCGACGGGATGACCGGTTGCAGGCGAGGATCGGTCGGAACAGCGCCCATCACCGCGGCGTCGATCTCGCCATCGAGCAGCATGGTCGTGATGTCCTTGCCCGAAGCCGCGCGCACCGCATTCGGCGGATCCCGAAACTCTGCGACATGCGGTTCCTCGAACGTCACCCACTGCACGCTGGCCGGATTGAAAGCGTACGCTTCGGCGAGCACCCCCCTGATCCACGCCACGGTTGTGACCGAATACGCACGAATGCCGATGCGCTTGCCCGCCAACGACTCGGGGGTGACCACGCCACGCTCGGCGTTGTAGACGAAAAACGGATGCTGATTGCGCGAAAACAGGATCACGGGCAACAAGACCAGCGGCTTGCCGTGCGACTTCGCCATGAGATATGTGACCAGGGCCAGCTCGGCAACGTCGAACTCGATATCGCGCACGACGCGCTTGAATGCGCTGTGAGGCGCCTTCACATCAGAGAAGTCGAACTCGACGCTCGTCGAGCACACCGCCCCGCGCTTGAGCGCCGAAGTGTTGGGGTAGTCGCCCAGAAGGGTACGCAGCACAAGCGGAGCCGGGGCAGGCATCGATGAGTTTCCTTCGGATGGAGGGCCCTCGTCGGGGCAAGGACGGGAACGATTTTGCATGAAGCGGGTCAGCCGCGAAAGCAAATGCGTAACCGAGGCCAGGTTCGAGCCGCGGCACACGCGGCATTTCCCTCATTGCAGCCAGGAGATCTGGATCGTGCACACCCTCACATCCCCGCCGGCACGGCACGGCCGAATCGCAAGTGTCGCGATTGCACTCTCCTTGGCAGCCATGCCGGTGCAAGGCGCCTCGCAGGAGTGGATCTTTCGGGTTTTCCTGGGTGAACAAGAGGTCGGAGAACACCGCTTCCGGCTCGAGCAACGGACCGAGGGCACGCTGCTCAGAAGTCAGGCCCGCATGAACGTGAAGTTGCTGGGCTTCAACGCCTTCTCCTACGTCCACGATGCCACAGAACGGTGGACGGGGGATTGTCTCGATCGCATCGAATCGCAGACCGACCGCAATGGTCGTCCCTATGCGGTCACCGGGGAGCGCACCGACGAGGGTTTTCGCGTTCAGACAATGAAGACGACAGAGGCACTGCCTCGGTGCATCATGAGTTTTGCGTACTGGAATCCGAAGATCCTCGGACAACGCCAGTTGCTCAATCCGCAGACCGGCGAATTCGTCGATGTCAGCGTCGAATCGAAAGGGATGGAAACGATCACGGCGCGCGGGACCACGGTGGATGCAAGACGCTACACCCTGGTCGGCCGCAAGCTTCGGATCGACGTTTGGTACGCTCGCGATGGCACCTGGGTAGGCCTCGAATCCATGACCGACGCGGGGCGCGTGCTGCGCTACGTGCGCACATGACCCGCCGCGGATGGTCCCGACGCTGGGCGGCTGCAGCGATCGCCTGCCTCGCGCTCACGGGGTGCCAGACGTCTGCCTACCCGCCCTTGCGTACGGCGCCTTCAGTCGATCTCGCGCGTTTCATGGGCGACTGGTACGTCATCGCCAACATCCCTACCTTCATCGAGAAAGGGGCCTACAACGCGGTCGAACGCTACGAGCTCGCCGCCGACGGCACGATCGCGACGACCTTTACGTTCCGGGCGGGCGGGTTCGACGGCGAACTGAAAACCTACCGACCTCGCGGCTTCGTCTACGATCGCGCCTCGAATGCCGTGTGGGGCATGCAGTTCCTCTGGCCGATCAAGGCCGATTACCGCATCATGCATGTATCCGCCGAATACGATGTCACGATCATCGGTCGTCAAAAGCGTGACTATGTCTGGATCATGGCCCGCACGCCGACGATCCCCGAGCCGACTTACCAGAAGCTTGTTGGGATGGTAGAGCGCGAAGGCTACGACGTGACCAAAGTCGAGCGCGTACCGCAACGCTGGCCTTAGCTGGCCAGACACCGTGCTGATCGACGCGCTTCTGCCTCTGGCACCTGCCGAGGATAGGGACCGATAATCGACGCCGTTGCGATTCGATGCGTGGTTCCATGACGAAGACATTCGCATCCAGCCTTGTACACTTTTTCGATGCTCGACCACCGAGCGCGATTCGATGCGATCTCGAACACGACCACATGGTGCTGTCCCAGCCCGTGGTCGACAAACACGGACTGCACTACACAGCCGATTCCAGGAGCAATGGCGTGCCATACCGGATCCTGCTGCGCTACGAGGCGGCACCCGAGCACACCCACTGCTATTCCCTACAGATCGAACTCTCCTGGCACGACCAGCCCGCCACGGCACACGACCGCCACAGCCGGAGTTCCGCGGCTTGGCTCGCTCTTCGGTTCAGCCGCCACGAACCATCGAACCCCGCACCGGCCAAAGGTCGTGCCGAACGACGGTATCAGGACGAAGTCGCCGCGGCGGTATCGTTCGAAAGCCATCTCGTCGATGTTCCCGCCCCGCAGCAGGCCGTACTGCAGGGCCTGCGCACTGGCGGTAGCTTCTCGACTTCGCACAAGGAAGGCGGGACGCGCATCGTCTTCCGCCAGGGGCGCTATGTTCGCTCCGACCACGGCGAGAACGTCTCGAATGAGCGCTATCCCGACGAGACCACATTTCTTGCTTCGCTGAGGCAGTTCTATGACTGGCAGACTTCACGCGGGAGCTATCCCGAGAAGGTCGACGAGCAGACCGCCTGGAAACTCATCCTGCGACTGCTCGACCCGCATGATGTGCAAAGCAGCCCTTCCAGCACCGGCACCTCCAACCGCTCCGGCTCGACATCGCCCCCCACCGGATACAACAGCGCAGTCCGGAGCAAGCTGGCCCTCGTGCTCGCCGGCACCGTTGCCGCAGCAGCAATCGGATGGGGGGTGCTTTCAGAAGCAATGGCCGTGAAGACGACCGGCAGGCCCATCGGCACAGCCGTCGGCAGCCCGACCCACATCGCGATGCTGATCAGCACCCAGGTACCTTACCTGCCCAGCCTGCACCTAGACGTAAGCAAGGACCGGTTCCGCATTGCACTGCTCGTCCAGCAGCGCCAAAACGGCGACGAAAGGCGGCTCCTCCCGATTCTCGACAACCTCGACGCATCGCAGTCTATGCATGCGGCAAAGATGCTGGGTTACGATGGTCGCATGTTCTGGTTTCTGGCGAAGAACATCGTGGGTTACGACCCTGCAGCGAAACGACTCGTCCGCATCGAAGATCTGCAGCGCGCCAATCCCAGCTTCGAAAGCCTCTGGGGTGTCGCCCAGTACGACGCCCAAAACAGGTTGATCGCGAACACGCGCGACCGCCGAGTGATTGTAGAAGTCGACCCCGAGTCGCTCACAGTGCGCACGCTGGACCGCCTGCCCTCTCGCAAGCACGTGTTACCCCCCCGGGCGATGGCATGCTCGCCACCGCGCCGGCGGCAACCCCCGACAAGCTCAAGGCCGCCCACGTTCGGCAAGACTACGGCCTACCGCCGTTGCGACGGTCGAATCCCGACAGTTCGCTGCTGCACTTCTGGCGCAAGACAGGCACGTTGCAGCGCATGCTGTTTATAGCAAGTGTCACCCCCGATGGAACCATCCTCTGGGAAACACAAACGGGGATCGACGAACTCCATCAGGTCTTGCCGGACCTCGCCGCGCCTGCATTCATCGGTGCGCGACCACACGTTCCGGGTAAGGTCTCCGAGCCGATTCTGGTCGTCGTCGATGCGAGTTCGGGAAGACTGGATCAGCGGTCGTTGTGGATACCGAACTGACGACCAAAGAAAAACGGGCTTGGAGATTTCTCTCCAGCCCATTGAATTCTGGTGCTGTTGGCGGGACTCGAACTCGCGACCTACTGATTACGAATCAGTTGCTCTACCAACTGAGCTACAACAGCGAAGATCACGATTATATGTGCGCGCGACTCCGGCCAGCAATCATG
>LNFM01008166.1_pt1 | contig 16927 bp, 16 predicted proteins | sample 596031 | NCBI WGS metagenome assembly LNFM01 (sample SAMN04254537, study PRJNA301005) | activated carbon metagenome | isolation source: dual media filters at the Ann Arbor, Michigan drinking water treatment plant | place: USA: Ann Arbor
CTGGCGGGCGCGATGCGCGACCGTGCCGAGGCTGCCCTGGTGCTGATCGACGCCGCCGAACGCCAGCGCGAGATCGATGCCGATGGCAAGCAGCTCACCGGGCTCAACGCGCAGCTGCTCGGCGCCCAGGGCGACACTGCAGGTGCTGCCGCGATTCAGATCGAGCAGCGCTATGGCGAGCTGATGGAGCGCCTGCAGGCGCGCGGCGATACGGCCGGTGTTGACCTGGTCAACAAACTGATCAACGTCGAGCAGGCCCGCGCCCAGCTGGACCAGCTCAACCAGCAGCTCGATGGCCTGTTCAGCGAGCAGGCGCGCCGCGAGCAGACCATCAACACACAGCTCGATGCCGGGCTGATCAGCCAGATCGGCGCTCGCCAGCAGATCCTCGCACTCAACCAGCAAACGGCTGACGAAGTTGAAAAGATGTTGCCAGCCATGCGCGAGCTGGCAGCCGCAACAGGCGACCCGGCGGCGATCGAGCGGCTGAAAGACATGGAGGTTCGACTGCAGGGGCTGCGCACCGTCGCAGACGAGTTCAGCCAGGCGCTGAAAGCCGGTTTCGAGACCGGCATCCAGAACGCCCTGCAGGGTTTGGCTGACGGCACGATGAGCCTGCAGGAAGCGGCAACGGCGTTTCTGAGCAGCATCGCCAGCTCACTGGCTGACCTCGCCGCGCAGCAGATCGCCCAGCAGGCCACTGATGGCCTGTCGAACATGTTCAAGAGCTTGATCGACACTGCGCCGGCGGCGATCGCTGCCGTGCAGCAGACCGCCGTGGCTCAACAGGCGGCGATCACGACGGTGGTGGCCACCAAAACCGCTGCAGACGCGACCATGACCGCAAGCTCTGCAACCGCTGCCGCCGCGAGCACCGCGACTCAGACCGCCGCCGCAACCGCCACAACGGCAGCATGGACACCCGCCGCAGTGGTCGCCTCGATCGGTTCGTTCGGTACCGCTGCCGCTGTGGGACTTGCTGCTGTGATTGCCGCACTGGCATTCAGCGCGTTCGCAGACGGTGGCCACGTGCGCGGCCCAGGCACAACCACCAGCGACAGCATCCCGGCACTGCTCAGTGACTATGAGTTCGTGACCCGTGCCGTGGAGGACTTCAACACACGCGGCATGTCCGCGCTCAACGACTGGGCCCCAGCCCGCCACAACACCGGTGGCCTGGCCGGTGTGCCAGCGCCGGCGCTGCCTTCACCTGGTGCGGGTACGTCCTCGATGTCGGAGACCGGCGGCGGTGGCGGTACCAACGTGAAAAACGCCGTCAACCTGTACGCCATTCAGCGGCCCGAGGACATCGCGGCGATGGCCTGGGGCAAATCCGGCCAAGAACACTTCGCGGTTTACCTGCAACAGAACGGCGCCGAAGTGCGCCAGATCCTGGGAATCTGACATGCCTCATACGATCGGTTTCGTCGACAACTCGGGCGGCGTGCTCGCCCACTACAAGATGCTGGAAACCATCCGCGACTTCGCTGTAGCCAACGGCTGGACGGTACTGCGCTACGACACCGCCCCGGACAACCGTGAGTTGATCCTGCGCGGTGCGGGTTACACCGGTGAAGAGGAGATCTTTGTGGGGTTCCGCACCTACCAGGACGCCTCGGCCGACTACTACAACCTGCTGGCGGGTGTGTTTACCGGGTACGTGGCCGGCAACACCTTTGACACTCAACCAGGTGCGCGCCTGAGCGGCGTGCCGGCTCACAACAACCGCATCGACTACTGGCTGACCCTAAACCCCCAGCGCATCGCGCTGGCGATGAAAGTCGGCACGCCGGTGTACGAAAGCGCCTATGTGGGCAAGTGCCTGCCCTACGGACGACCAAGCCAGTACCCGTATCCGGTGGTGTGCTCAGGGATGTTAAACGGCGCATCAGCAACTCGATTCAGCAGTACTTCCGATAATCACTCGATCGGTTTCAAAGGTAACTCCACCCGCTTGGGCCTACGCAGCAACGACGGCTGGATAAATGCCTACGGGTACCCATGGGGTAATGCACAGATCGCTGGTAACAACCAGCTGCGCGATACCGGCAGTAACTACCATCCCTTACCTGTGGAGCTACATGACAACGTCAACAACCTGTGGGGGGCTCTAGACGGCATTTTCTACATAAGCGGGTTCAACAATGCTGTGGAGAACACTTTCGAGCTAGATGGACACGATTACGTAGTGATCCAAGACGCTGGCCGCAACGGTTTTACTGACTACTACGCTCTGAGGCTCGATAACTGATGGCCTATTTCAGCGGTGCAGCGGTTGATATGAATGCGGTACAAGCCGCACTGATAGCAGCCTGTGTTGATCAGGGCTGGAGCTGGAATTCAGGTTCTAGCGTACTCAGCAAAGGGACCATGTTCCTCAGAGTGCAGGTGCTAGACGGCTACCTGACATTACTAGGGCGGACATCTGAATCAGCGGGTTCAATGCCAAACGTGGTTCGGATAGGTGACATCGGAACCCTCCCTGTCGTATTTCCGCTCTCTTATGAGGTCCATGTGTTCGATAACGAGGTTTACCTCGTTATTCAGTACTCGGTTGATTCGTTTCAATGGTGTTTTTTTGGACAGTCGACTGTCTCTGGCCTTTTAGGCACGGGGATGATCGTTGGGGCTACCTCAGGTAGCTCGACCACTACCAACTCAACGCCTATCAACATCACCCCATCATCTGGTGGAACCATAGGATCCTTCAACACTACCTCTGCAGCATTATTTTGGAAAACTGTTGGCACCAGCGGTAATGCTGTACTGAATGAGTATGTACACCACGACCTTGACGGTGCTGGATGGAATATTTCATCCGTTTCGGCGTACATTGGCATCTCATCTCTTCAACCTCTGGTGAGCATCCAGCCGAATAACTGGAACAGTGAAGCTGTCCTCTTGCCGATTCGTGCATTCACCCAGCGGCCCTCATCAAAGGTTTCGATGATTGCGGACCTAGAGCATGCCCGATATGTGCGACTCGACAACTACAGTCCGGGGCAAGTCATCAGCATAGGTCCAGACAAATGGAAGCTTTATCCGTGGTTTCGCAAGAACGCTGCATCGCGAGATGGAGGCGTCCAGATAGGCCATACAGGAACGATGGGGTGGGCCATTCGATACGAGGGGCCATGACATGCCAGCCATTCTTGCTCAGGGTGTACAGGTAACACTGGCCGGGGTTTCAGATAATGCTCACCTCTCAATTGCTCTGGACTCTTTTGAGTGGGTTAACCAATTTGATCCGGTGCCCTTTGTTTCAAACGCTCAACGTTTGGGCTCTGCAGCTATCGCATCAGCATTCCCTATTTCAGCCAACGGCCGTTCCATCAGCGCTCAGAAGTGCGTTCAGTTTGTCGATGATTTTTACAATCGAATTCACATAAGCCCTCAGATTCTGCAGCTTGGAAATGTGGCTTCGTCCCAGACGGAAGATCTGTTCATTTGGAATAGTTTTTTTGAGCCGCGCACGCTTGAGTCAGTCCTTGGCGGTGACGAAGGTGTTCTGGTTACTGGCCAAGCGGATCCACCACTCTTATTTAATCCTCTGAAAGAGCGAATTTGGCAGGTCACAGTCACCCCAGATGGCCAACCGGTGCTCGACACAGTCGTGACCTGGCAATTCGACGGTGGGAGCAATGCCAGCCTGCGCATAACCGCCAACCGCATCATCGCCTGGTCATTCATACCCGACTGGGGCGATGGCATCCGCGAGACACTCACTGCCAGTACCGACATCATGCAGAGCGAGTCCGCCGTCAGCCAACGGCGGCAACTGCGCCTAGCGCCGCGCCGTGAGTTCAGCGGCCCGATGTATGCCGAAGGCCGTGAGCGTCAGCTGCTCGACCTATCCCTGTTCGGCTGGAGCGATCGCATCTGGTCGATGCCGATTTGGCCGGACATCCAGCTGCTCGAAGCCGGCATCGCTGCCGACGTCGATTTCATCCCCTGCAGCACGCAATACCTGGATTTTCGCGTGGGCGGCCTGGCCATGTTGCGCGGTGAGGATGCTTTTACCACTGAGACGGTCGAGATCCTCGACGTGCTCAGCAACGGCCTGCAGCTCAAGCGCAACACCCAGTTGGCCTGGCCAGCAGGTTCGCGCCTGTACCCGGCACGCCAGGCGCAATTGGTTGAGGAGCCTTCACTCAGCAAGCTGACCGACCGGCTCATCGAGGCCGAAGTGCAGTTCCTGGTTGTCGAGCCCTGCGACTGGCCCGCCTGGTTACCTGCCACCTTATATAGAGGGCGCCCGGTTTGGGACCGCCGCCCGGACGACAGCGAGAGCCTGACCCAGAGCGCCCAGCGCCTGCGCTCCACGCTAGACAGCGGTTTTGCCCAACCGCTGATCACCGATACCGCCCAACGCGCGCTGCAGATGCTCGGCCAGCGTCACCTCGACCTAGGCCGTGAGGCACGTGCCCTGGTGCGCTCTTTCATCTATGGGATGCGTGGCCGGCAGGCTGTGGTGTGGGTGCCTACGCACATGGATGACGTGACGCTTGTGGCCACCGTTTCGGCCGTAGGTACTACCCTCGATATCGCCTACATGGGCTACACCCGGTTCAGCGCTGGCAAGCCTGGGCGGCGTGATATCCGTATCGAGCTGTGGAATGGCAGCGTGTTTATGCGCCGCATCACCGGTTCGATCGAGGTCGACAACCAGGTCGAGCGCGTTGCCCTGGATGCTGCCTTAGGCGTTGAGGTCCAGCCCAGCCAAGTGGCACGCATCAGCTGGATGAACCTCATGCGCTTTGAGAGTGATGAGCAAGAGATCGAGCACATGACCGACAGCGAGGGCGTTGCCGCCTGGGCAACGGTGTTTCGTGAGGAGCGCGACGATGAGCTTTGACAGTCGCGAGTTCTCGCTCGCCGCCGGCGCGCCCATCCGTTACTACGAGTTCCGCCGTGGCGTTTGGCGCTGGCTGTACAACAGCAGCGATCGCGACATCACCATCGGGACGCAGGTGTATCGCACTCTGCGCGGTGGTATCAGTGATGCTGGCATTCGCCAGTCCGGTGTGGCCAAGCAAGACAACCTAGTTATCACCGCCCCGGCCGACATCGAGGTCGCTGAGCCGTGGCGCAACAGCCAACCGAGTGCGCTGATTGGCATCCTCATTTACGACGGCCACTACGGCGAGCCAGAGCGCAAATGGCGTATGACCGGAAACATCGCCAACGTGCGGTGGCCATCGCTCGATACCTGCCTGATCACCTGTCAGGACATCGATGCGGAGATGGACCGTCCGGGCCTGGTCGATACCTACAGCCGCTCCTGCACCACGTACCTGGGCTCGCCCTGGTGCAAGGTGGATCTCAACCCGTTGCGCGTCGATACCACCATCCAGTCCAAAACCGGGGCATCGATCAGCAGTGGCGCGTTCGCGGCCTACCCGGAGGGGTGGTTTAGCGGTGGCACGGTCGAGTGGCCAATCGGCCAGGGCGAGTTCGACAGCCGCACCATAGAGTCACACGCCGGCAGCGTGCTGGTGATGCTCGGCGGCACCCTGGCGCTCTCGGCCGGGCAGGCGATTCGTGTATTCCCTGGTTGCGACTTCCTAGCCAGCACATGCCACACCAAGTTCAACAACCTAGCCAACCTGCGTGCTACGCCGCAGATGGACGGTAAATCCCCATTCGACGGCGACCAGGTGTTCTGACATGTGGCTACAGATTGCAATTCTCGTTGCTGCCTTCCTGATGAGTTCATCCAGAAGCCCACAGGTCGCCAAGGCCAAGCCTGCAGCGTTTGAAGACTTCGACTTCCCCCGTTGCGACGAGGGTACGGAGAAGGAATGGATCTTCGGCCAGGTGTGGGGCAAAGACTGGATGGTGCTGTCGGTGCGCAACCAGCGCAGCCGGGCGATCAAGAGCAAGGGGAGCAAGAAGTGAGCAAACGCCTGATCGTCACCGTGCAGCACCTGCATACAGTGCCAACCTGGACGACTCGCACGGGTTATTGCGCCAAGCAGTCCCGTGCATTCTTTACCGAGCAGGGCCTGGACTGGCTGAAATTCGTGCGCGAGGGCATCGATGCCGAGGTGCTGTTGGCCACTGGCAATGCGCTGGCAGCTCATCTGGTTGAGCACGCACGCTCGGTTGAGGAGTTAGGCAATGGGCAGTAAACCCAAGGCGCAAACAGTCGGTTTCCGCTATTCGTTCGATATCCATTTCGGCATCGCCAAGGCCATTGACGGGCTGCTGGCCATCCGCGCCAGCGGCAAAACCGCATGGACGGGCAACGCCACTACCAACCAGACCTTCACCATCAGCGCGCCGAACCTATTTGGCGGCGACAAAGGCGAAGGCGGTATAGATGGCACCTTCGACCTGATGATGGGCGCTGAGGATCAACCCGTTAATACGCGGCTGGCGGCGGCACTGGGTGGTTCGTTGGTACCTAATTTCCGTGGATTTGCCGGCGGCTTCTTTTCCGGTCTGGTGACGTCCATTAACCCATACCCGAAAAAGTGGGAGCTTCTGCGCTACCGCCAGTTGGCTGGCTGGGATGGCGCGGTTTGGTACCCGGAGACGTGCGCGATCAACTTGTCTGCTGGGCAGATCCGGGCGATGAATCCAGCCCATATCCTCTATGAGGTTTACACCAACCGCGAGAACGGCCTAGGGCTCGATCGCTCAATGCTCGATGACAACGCGTGGCGAGCTGCTGCGCTTACGCTCTACAACGAGGGCTTTGGCTTGTGCATTGCCTGGAAGCGCTCATCGGGCAAACTGTCCGACTTCCGCGACCAGGTGTGTGAGCACATCGGTGCGTACTGCGGGCCTGATCGTAATACGGGTCTGATCACCCTCAAGCTGTTCCGCGACGATTACAACGTCGATGACTTGCCCCTATTCGACGAAGACAGTGGCCTGCTCAGCATCGAGGACGAGGAGGCCAGCAGTGCACTCATTGCACCCAGCCAGCTGTACGTTGAGTACACCGACCCCATGACTGGCGAGATTCGCCGGGCACGCGCTGTCAATCAGGCCATCGCTCAACGCCAGGGCGGGCCATCTGCTGAGACCGTTAGTTATCCATGGCTGCCTACTGCCGACTTAGCTGCACGTGTGGCCCAGCGCGACATGCGCATCAAAGGCAGCAACCTTCGCAGGTACAAGGTCCGTCTCGACCGTCGCGCCTCGAAAATCGGCCCAGGCGATGCCTTCCGCATTCGCGCGCTCAAGCGTGGCATTGAAGTGCTGGTCGTACGCGCTGGCAAAATCGAGGACGGCACGCTGGCCGGCGGCGTGATCACCATCACCGCGCTGCAGGATGTATTCGGCATGCCCGCAACATCGTTCGTCGCGGTGCCCCCAAGCGGCTACGTGCCGCCCAATCGCACCCCAACAGCACCAACGCTGCGCCGGCTGATGGAGGTGCCGTACCGCGAGCTGGCCGGTCAGCTTGACCAAGCCAACCTGACGCTGGTGGATGTGACTGCAGCATGGCTCAGTACACTAGCGGCGCGCCCCACAGGTCTATCGCTCAGCTACTCCCTCGTCACTCGACCAGGTATCAGCGGCGCATTCGTTGATCGTGGCGTTGCAGACTGGTGCCCGACTGCTCAGCTGGTGAACATAATGCCGATCGCCGCAGGCCCAAGCGTTGTGAACCTTACCAATGGCATCGACCTCGACCTGGTTACTGTCGGCCAAGCTGCACTGCTCGATGACGAGATCGTACGTGTAGATGCCATTAACCTGGTGGCGGGCACAGTCACACTAGGCCGAGGCTGCGCAGACACCGTTCCAGCGCGACATGCTGCAGGCGCTCGCATTTGGTTCTATGACGGGTTTGAGGGTGTTGACGAGATTGAGTACTCGTCTGGAGTCAGCATGCAGGCCAAGCTATTGACTAACACCAGCGAGGGGCAGTTGGCAGAGGGCCTTGCCAGTTCTGACAGCCTGGCGCTGGTCGGGCGGCAGGGTCGACCATATCCGCCTGGGCAGTTCCGTATTGGTGGCAGCTACTGGCCTGCCTCTATTTCTGGCAACGTACTGCTGACCTGGGCGCACCGTGATCGAATATCTCAAGCCGATCAGCTAATTGATTTCGCCTTCGGCAGTGTTGGGCCTGAAGCTGGATTGAGCTACAGCTGCAGACTACTCAGAGCGGATAACAACGCTGAGTTGGCTGTTCAAGATTCATTGACAGGTGTAACTGCCACCCTGATATCAACCTTTGTTGGACAAACCATAGTAGAGCTGTGGTCTGTGCGCAGCGGTTTGTCGAGTGCTCAGCGCCACAGATGGCAGTTCTACTTAGATGGTGGTGTTCCAGCTGACCCCGACTGGGCTAGCGTCTCTTCGTTACTGCACCTGGATGGTCCTGAAGCTTCTACCGCTATTCTTGATGCCAAGAGCAAAGCCTGGACTGCCCTTGGAGGGGCACTTCTTACCACGAGCAATAAACGCTTTGGTACCGCAAGCCTCTCACTCAATGGCACCTCAGCTCGTATATCTACCAGCAGCAGCTCTGATTTTGACTTTGGCAGTGGTCCCTTTTGCATTGAGACAGAGGCCTACCTACCGACCTCGGCATCATTAGCCAACGCTCCCACAATCATCAGCAAAAGACCAAATTTCACCGCCACAGGTAGGGCTTGGATTGAAGTCTGGTTGAATACTGCCGGTCGTTTGGAGGTTGGCGTTGCAAGTAATGCTTCAACCTGGGGCCTGCGTCTGACCGCATCAACGAGTGTGCCTCGTGATGCTTTCTTCAGCTGGGCTCTTACTCGATCAGGCAATACCGTTAGGCTTTTCTTGAATGGTTCTGTGGTTGCGAGCGGAACCTTTTCTGGCGCTGTTCACTTTGACGGTAGTGCACTGCTCATAGGTGCTGACCCAGGTGCTGCAGGTGCTGGCGATTACTTTTGGACTGGGCTTATTGACGAGGTGAGGATCACCAAAGGTGTTCCTCGGTATGTTGCACCCTATACACCTGCATCCATTGCTTTTGCTGATTACTGATGGCAATTCTATTGCCGTAGCGGTAATCATTTTGGCGCAGCCTTTATCTCGCTTCTAGTTCGTGAATTTCGCGCGGCGCTACACTTGCCGGCCCCCGAAACTACTCTCATGCCCTCGCTCCCCATCTCGTTATTGTGCTGTGCAGCACCATACTGCCAAGGCGGGTCCGGCACCAGTGTCGGCAACAGGCAGGCAAGCGCGATGCGCCTTGGCAGGCAACGAACGAGCGGCACAGGAGAGGGAATCAGTGACAGGCGAAAGGCGGGGTAAATCACGCAACAGCCGGGCGATTCCGGCTGTTGCGCTCACACACGTCAGCGCTTACGGACGGGCTTCAACCTCGGCCTCTACGCGACGGTTGATGGCACGGCCAGCTTCGGTCGCGTTATCAGCAACCGGACGGGACTCACCGTAACCAACTGCGTTGACGCGGGTACCGGCAACACCATACTGATCAACCAGTACGGAACGCACAGCAGCAGCGCGACGCTCGGACAGACGCTGGTTGTAGGCATCAGTGCCCACGGAGTCAGTGTGGCCTTCCACTACGGTGGTGGTTTGCGGATACTGGGTCAGGAAGTCAGCCAGGTTTTTGATGTCGCCATAGCTGGCTTCTTTGACCTGAGCTTTGTCGAAGTCGAACTTGACGTCCAGCTCAACACGCACAGCCTCGGCAACCGGCTCAGCCATAACAGGCTCTTCAACAACCACAACTTCTTCAACTTCAACCAGCTGCTCGCCACCGGCGCCATGGACCCAGCAATATGCTGCAGCCATACCTGCACCGACTACAGCGCCGCCACCGGCCCACGTCGAGCTCTCGATCGCGCCCAGTGCCGCACCACCAACGCCACCCACTGCAGCACAGGTAGGCCAATCAGTTTTTTGTACACCCGCACAACCGGACAACACACCGGCTGCGAGGATCAGAGGTACCGCTTTCCTTGTGATGCTCATAGACAAGTCTCCTAATGGGAATCGGTGCAAATCCGACACCTATGAAGTAAAGACGGCTGTTTTAGAATCCGCCACATAGGATTTACACAGGTTTGCAGGCCACATGTCTAGGCTATATGGCCCTGCCACGCTAGTCTTTTCCGCCTTTTTAAGGATTTTCCATGAGCCTAACCGCATCTTCACGTACCCCGCAGCAGGCGCTGGCAGCGCTGCTGGCGCGCTACACACCGCAACGCTTGCTATTGATCGGCGCACAGCAGCTGCCGGCCGTTGATGCGTTCGCCGCTGCGCACCCAACCTGTGTCGTGGTGCGCAGCCCTGCTGGCGCACTCAGCGCCGAGGTCGCCGCACAGCGTTTCGACTTGGCCCTGGTGGTCGATTGCCTCGAGCACCTGCCAAAGCGCAGCGGCCTGGAGCTACTGGGCGGTATCCGTAATCTGAACGCCAGCCGCATCGCTGTGCTGGTCGACCTGAAAGCCAGCCAGTGGCAGGAAACCGACTTTTTCGCCCTGGCACTGCAAGCCAGCGAGTGCTTTGTCCGCGACGAGCAGGCTCTGCACTTATTCACCTATGACTTGCTCGACTACAAGCAGGTACCCGACTGGCTCAACGCCAAGTTCTGGGCCAACCCGGAAAACTATGGCAAGTACTGGTGGTAACGATGCAGACCCAACATTCACCCGCGTGCCCCTGCGGCAGCGGTGACTCGCTCGAAACCTGTTGCGCGCGTTACCACGCGGGCCTGCGACCGACTGATGCCGAGCAGCTGATGCGCTCGCGCTACAGCGCCTACGCGCTCGGACGCATTGACTACCTGGTCGAGACGACGCTACCGGCCCAGCAGAGCGGCCTTGATCGCGCTGCCATCAGCGCCTGGAGCTTGCACAGCACCTGGCTGGGCTTGGAAGTACAGGGCAGCGAACTGATCGGCGGCCAACCCGAACACGCCTGGGTGAGCTTCACCGCGCGCTGGCACGACGCCCAAGGGGAACATGCCCACAGCGAGCGCTCAGCGTTCGTGCAGCACGATGGGCGCTGGTACTTCCTCGACCCGACCGTCAAATTGAGCGCAACGCGCAACGACCCCTGTCCCTGCGGCAGCACTCTGAAATTCAAGAAATGCTGCGCACGCTACCTGAGCGCCTGAGCATCCCTACTCAAGCAATTTGAGGTGTGAGGTATCGGGTGCTGGCCCAGCAGGGGCGCGTGCGAGCTCGCCCATGTCGCTGCCAACAGGCGCAAGGCTGAACTGTGTCAGATCCACCGCAGGCGCCGCTGGGGCTGCAGTAGCATCCTGCAAATCATCGCCCAGCGGGGCGATACCAAAATCAGGCGCTTGCACGTCGGCAAACGCCGCCATGTATTCATCCCGCGGGGTGACCTGCAATGACCGCTGCGCGGCTGGCGGGGCGGGATCAGCTGGCGGCGGTGGCGCCAGTTCGATTTCCTCAATTTCACCTTCATCCATCAGCGCCACTGCAACCACCGCGCCCGCACGGGCCAGGGTGCTGCGGTACTTCTCAGCGCCCGCGGCATCGAGGTTCTGCTTGATCACGATTCGCCGCCCGGAAAACAGCGCGTCAACGCGCGCTGCATCGGCCTGAAACAGCTTTGCCAGATTGGTTTTGACCGCCTCAATCTGGGCTCCAGGCACCAGCTCAGCGGAAAAGGCGATCTCATAACGCGCCATCGTCACACTCCTGTCCTTAACGTCCGTTAGGTTCTGTGCCGCAATCGAGCTAGCGTACACCGACCGTTCACCAGCCGGATGCTGCGCCAGGGCCTGCACCACAGGTTTTTTCCGCTCACAACAGTGGCAGCCAAGCACTTGCTTGTTACACTGCCCCGGTCCGACGGAGTATGAAATGTTTTCTCAGGCGATAACGATAAGAATTCTTAGCCTACTGTTGTGCATGGGTGCGCTCGCCAGCTTAGGCGGTTGTTCCACGTGGATGAGCGGTGGTTTCAAAGACCCTGATGTGCGGTTGATCAAGGTCGACGTGATCCGCGCCAAACTGCTCGAACAGCAGTTCACCTTGCGTTTCCGTATTGATAACCCCAACGACATGAGCCTGCCCATTCGCGGCCTCGACTACAACGTGCACCTTAACGAGATGAAGCTCGCCGAGGGCTCGTCTGACGTCTGGTTCACGGTACCCGCTAATGGTCATTACGTATTCGATGTACCGGTGCGCACCAACCTCTGGCGCCACGTCCGCCAGATCGTGAAAATGCTCGAAAAGCCGGATGAGCCGATACGCTATCGCCTCGACGGCTCCGTCAAGACCGGGTTGATGTTCGGCCGTAGCGTGCACATGGCGCGCAATGGCGAGATAATCCCTGGTGATTTTCTTCCGGAGTAGCTGTTCATGACCCAACACGACCACGTTCACGGCCCAGACTGTAACCACGACCATGACCACGCACACGACGACCATGGTCACGTGCACGGCCCTCACTGCAATCACGGCCACCAGGAGCCGGTGCGCAACGCCCTGAAGGACGTTGGCCGTAACGACCCGTGCCCGTGCGGCAGCGAGAAGAAGTTCAAGAAATGTCACGGCGCCTGACATGCAGATGAGCGCCTGGGGCTGGGCCCTTCTGCTCATCGGCGCCGCCCTGCTGGTGGCGCTGGGCGGTTACGCACTGACGCTCTGGCGACGCGTCTGGAGCCTGCAGCGTGAGCAGGCCGCGGCACTGGCCGAGCGCCGTGAGCGCCTGGCGGGTGACCTGCGGATTCTCGCCGGCAGCCTGCTCGACGGGCAGCTGCCGTTAATCGAGGGTGCCATTCGTATCAAGGTGCTGCTCGACAACTACGACACAGCGCTTAGCCTCAACCCCAACTGCACGGTATTCCACCTGTTGTATGAAGCCACTGCACACGTGCCGACTCATACCGACTGGAAGGCCCTGGAAAAAACCGAACGCAAGCGCCACGAGAAGCACTTCAGCGAGTTGGAGCTGCAACACAAGGCCTCAGCGCGCACCGCCGCGCGCTGGCTGCTGGATGATGGCTTGCGCCACTGATCCCGCCTCGTGTGCCCCTTGCCAGGGGCACACCGTCTCTCTACCTTAGCGCTGCCGAGCCAGCTATCGCGCCCGTCCGCGAGCTGGCCTCCCTACTTCCGTCCGCCCTGCCCTGCGCACCGCAAGGAGTTCGCTGCATGTCACCGCGCGTCTATCGCCCACTGGCCAAAGTGGGCCTGTTCACCCTCCTCAGCGCCAGCGTGTTTATCAGCGGCTGCCAGTCACTGCTCAACAGCCGCTACAGCGACAGCCTGCCGCCCGAACAGGGCATCGTGGCGATCAAGGGCTTGGCCAGCAGCGTATCGGTGCGGCGCAACAGCCTCGGCATGCCGCTGATCGAAACCACCAGCTTTCACGATGCGCTGTTCACCCTCGGCTATGTGCACGCCGGCGATCGCCTGAGCCAGATGGTCAGCTTGCGCCTGATGGCTGAAGGTCGCCTGGCTGAGATGGCCGGACCAGGCGTGCTGGAAATGGACCGGTTCATGCGCGCAGTAAACCTGCGCCAGAGCGCCGAGGTGCTGTACAGAGACGCATCACCGCGCATGAAAAAGTTCTTCGAGGTCTATGCCCGAGGCGTCAACGCCTACCTGTTCCGCTACCGCGACAAGCTGCCGATGGACCTCGCACAGGCCGGTTATAAGCCCGCATATTGGAAGCCGGAAGATTCGGTGCTGGTGTTCTGCCTGCTCAACTTCGGCCTGTCGGTCAACCTGCAAGAAGAGATCGCCGCCCTGGTCATGGCCCAGAAGGTCGGCAGCGATAACCTCGCCTGGCTGCTACCAACCTATCCGGATGAGCCGCTGCCGTTCGAGGAAAGCGAAAAGCTCAAAGGGCTCAACCTGGGCGGAGCAATACCCGGTTTGAAAGCCGTGGCCAGTACCAGCGCACAGTTCGCTGACGCGCATATGCTCGGGGTTGCGGCCTCAAACAACTGGGCGATTGCCCCGCAAAACAGCCGCAGCGGCAAAACCCTGATGGCCAACGACACGCACCTGCCGCTGTCCATGCCCTCGGCCTGGAACTTCGTGCAGATACGTTCGCCGAAATTCCAGGCCGCCGGCGTCTCGATCGCCGGCGTACCGGCCATCGTCGCGGGCTTCAATGGCAAGCTCGGCTGGGGCATGACCATGGTCATGGGCGACAACCAGGACCTGTTCCTAGAACGCGTCAAACGCGAAGGCAACCGCCTGCTCTACCAGGCTGATGGCAAGTGGGTAGCGGCACGCGAGCGGCAGGAAACGTTCTTCATCAAAGGCGAGCGCCCGATCCGCGAGACGCTCTATGAAACGCGCAACGGCCCCCTGCTCAACTCGGTCCTGGGCGAGCGCAAGCACCCGCTACAACCCCTGCAGATGCAGAGCGGTTACGGCTTGGCCCTGAAAACTACGCAATTGGAAGCCGACACCAGCCTCGATGCATTTTTCGACCTGTCCCGCGCGCAATCGGTGGACGAAGCCTTTGAGGTCACCCGCGATATACGCGCCATGCCACTGAACATTGTGTTCGCCGATGCTCAGCACATTGGCTGGCAGGTCACCGGCCGCTTCCCCAACCGCACAGCAGGCCAGGGCCTGGTACCTTCGCCGGGTTGGGATAACCATTACGCCTGGGATGGTTTTGCCGACCCCATGCTCCACCCCTACGACCAGGACCCGCAACAAGGCTGGCTGGGCACCGCCAACCATCGCACGGTCCCGCGGGGCTATGGCATGCAGCTGTCGAACTCCTGGTTCTACCCGGAGCGTTACGAGCGCCTGGCGCAACTGGCAGGCAGCGGCAAACACGATACCCGCAGCATGATTGCCATGCAGTACGACCAAACGTCACCCTTCGTCGCCAAGCTGCAGGCCATGTTCAGCGCACCCGGCATGACCGAGCCACTGCGCGCTGCCATCGACGCGCTGCCTGCGGCGGAGCGCGCAAAAGCGCGTGAAGCACTTGATCGCCTGCTGGCGTTCGACGGCAAACTGGCGGCGACCTCTTCCGATGCTGCGCTTTACGGCGCCTTCCTGCATGAAAGTGCGCGGCAGATCTTCCTCGACGAGCTAGGCCCGGACAACAACCCCGCCTGGCAGGCGCTGATCGCCACCGCCAACAACTCCTACTCGGCTCAGGCCGACCACCTGCTCGGCCGCGAAGACAGTCCGTTCTGGAACGACACCCGTACGGCGACTCAGGAAGACAAGCCCGCCATTCTTGCCCGCAGCCTGGCCGCGGCCGTGACCTACGCCGAACAGCACCTGGGCAGCGACCGCGCAGCCTGGCAGTGGGGCAAGCTGCACACCTACAGCTGGACCACCGAAACCAGCAAGCTGGCGCCCCACCTGAGCGCCAGCCAACGCGCCGGTATCCAGTCGCTCAAAGGCTATCTGGATCGCGGCCCCTACCCGGCCGGCGGCGACCACAGCACGCTCAACGTTTCGGCCTATAACTGGGGGCAGGACTTCGACACCTGGCTGATTCCTGCCATGCGCCTGGTCATCGACTTTGGCCGCGAGGAGCCGATGATCGGCCTGAACAGTTCCGGGCAGTCGGGCAACCCTGCCAGCCGGCACTACGCCGATGGTATCGACGCCTGGCGTAAAGCTCAGTACATGAGTTTCCCGTTCCAGAGCCAGAACCTGGACAGCGTCTACGGCACCCGTCGACTGATGCTGACGCCCGCGAAGTAACCCCAGTGGGAACTTCGCACCGACCGCACAGTCACAGGTAACGGACTTACTCCATCGATCATTTTCAGGGCACCCTCGGGTGCCCTTTCTTTTGACCGCTAATCGATGAAACCCGGCACCCAACGAACTTTACGCCGCATCAGCACTCACACCTTTGCATCGATTGATTCTCCGGGCGCCTCCGTGGCGCCCATTTTTTTGCCTGCTCGTTGCGCAAAATCCAGGCGAAAAAAAGCCGAGCACCCGGCTCGGCTTTGTCCTATCGCAAGCACTTACGCGCGAGGCAGGGTCACACCCAGTTGCCCTTGGTACTTGCCGCCCCGGTCTTTGTACGACACTTCACAGGCTTCATCCGATTGCAGGAAGAGCATCTGTGCCACGCCTTCATTGGCGTAGATTTTCGCCGGCAGCGTGGTGGTGTTGGAGAACTCCAGCGTCACATGACCTTCCCACTCAGGCTCCAGCGGCGTGACGTTGACGATGATGCCGCAGCGCGCATAAGTACTTTTGCCCAGGCAAATGGTCAGCACGTCACGCGGGATGCGGAAAAACTCCACCGTCCGGGCCAAGGCGAACGAGTTTGGCGGGATGATGCAAACATCGCTCTTCACGTCGACAAAGCTCTTCTCATCGAAGTTCTTGGGGTCCACGGTGGCAGAGTTGATGTTGGTGAACACCTTGAATTCATCCGCGCAGCGCACGTCGTAGCCGTAGCTGGAGACCCCGAAGGAGATCAGTGGCTGTGCACCCTCGGCCCGAACCTGGCGCTCGACGAAGGGCTCGATCATGCCGTGCTCTTGAGCCATACGGCGAATCCACTTGTCCGATTTGATGCTCATGGCGGGTGTCCTGATCTACGGGTGATAACAATGTGCGCGCATCTTACCGGGCATGGCGAGTCCATTCAAAGGCTGTCGTACCCGGCAAGACGCCTCGCCCTGCGACAATTTTGCAGAAAGTCTGCACGCAGGCATCGCACTACGCGATAAAAGCGAGTATGGTGATTCCACTGTGCTGCATGTGTCACCGCGAATCGCTACTTGATGCCTAGATTTCGATCCAAACATCGTCCGACTCCTAGTACTCGTTGCACTCAGTCCCGGCCTGGGCTTTTCCAGGGCTGTTATTAAAAATTGTTAGGAGACATAACATGTCGAATCGTCAAACTGGCACCGTCAAGTGGTTCAACGATGAAAAAGGCTACGGCTTCATCACTCCGCAATCCGGTGACGATCTGTTCGTACACTTCAAAGCTATCCAGAGCGATGGCTTCAAGAGCCTGAAAGAAG
>LNFM01019266.1_pt1 | contig 16926 bp, 17 predicted proteins | sample 596031 | NCBI WGS metagenome assembly LNFM01 (sample SAMN04254537, study PRJNA301005) | activated carbon metagenome | isolation source: dual media filters at the Ann Arbor, Michigan drinking water treatment plant | place: USA: Ann Arbor
CGCGCGATCTCGGCAGGCGCATCCGGGCCAGCCAGCCGATCGAGCACCAGCATCATGACCAGCGGCGTCGCGAGACCGAGCAGGTTGATCGCCATCGACGCGATGGCGAGTCGCAGCATCGCCGGGCGCAGGCGACGCCACAGCGGCCTGTGCCAGGCGCCGGGCGCGCGAGCCGGTGGCCCCTGGCGCAGCGCCAGGACGCGCCGGCCCAGCGCCATCACCTCTCGCCGAGACAGGCGACGGGCACGCCCCTCGACGACGTCGAGCGCCACCCAGCTGTCGCCCCGCCCGCCGACGACGACATGAGTCATGCGATCGCTCGCCACGACAGCAAACGGGATCGCGATCTCGTCCAGGCAATCGGCGTCGAGGTCGGTCGCGTGAGCGGCAAGCCCCAGGCGCTCGCCGACGGTCAGGAAGGTCGGTTCGTCGACGCCGTCGGGTGGCACGACTGCCAGCCGGCGCAGCTCGGGCTCACCCAGCGGTCGTCCGGCCTGTTGAGCGAGAAAAAGCAAGGCCCGCAACAAGGCGTCGACCGGCGGGCTCTCGACCGGCTGGCCCCCGGGCGGCAGTCCCCCGGGTTGCTGCGCAACGTCGCCGGCCCGATTCCCGGACCGCAGTCCGCCGTCCTCGAGACGGGCCATTCGCCCTCAGCTCCGCGCGCGTTCCAGAGGTGCGAAATCTAGATAAAAAATCAGGTAAAATCAATAGTTTATAGGAAGATTCTGATTCCTCGATGCCAGTGCAAGCAGATTATCCACCTCGCTCGATCTCCGCGCCCGCGCTGAATGGCCGGTCGAGATTGTGCATGCTGCGCGACATTCCCATATTTACAGTATTCCAAGGTTCATCTCATGCCTCTGAACATAAAGGACCCGGCGACGGAAAAGTCGGTGCGTGAGCTGGCGGCGCTGACTGGCGAGACCGTCACGACATGTCCGTCGCGAAAGAGCTGGACGCAGTTTGGCCACGGAGATTCTCGAGATCGGCCAGCGCTGTGCGGCCCTTCCCAATCTCGACACGCGGCCGCCGGACGAAATTCTCGGCTACGATCAACACGGCCCGCCCTCCTGATGGTCATCGACACATCATCCCTGATCGCCGTGCTGCTGGGAGAGCCCGAAGCTCCCCGCCTTGCCCAGGCTATCGAAACAGGTTCTCCGCGGCTCCCTTCGGCCGCGAGCCTTCTCGAGGCGTCGATCGTCGCCGGAACGGCTAGCGGGCGCCGAAGGCCCGCTTGAGCTCCGGCACGAGGTCGGTCCGCTCCCACGAGAAGCCGCCGTCCTTTTCCGGCTTGCGGCCGAAATGGCCGTAGGCGGCGGTACGCTTGTAGATCGGCTTGTTGAGCTGCAGCGTGCGGCGAATGTGAGTCGGGCGCAGCGGGAAGATGTCCGACAGGACCTTCTCGAGCTTGCGCTCGTCGACCTTGCCGGTGCCCTGGGTGTCGACATAAAGCGACATCGGGTCGGCGACGCCGATGGCGTAGGCGACCTGGATAAGGCAGCGGTCGGCGAGGCCCGCCGCCACCACGTTCTTGGCGAGGTAGCGGGCGGCATAGGCCGCCGAGCGGTCGACCTTGGTCGGATCCTTGCCCGAGAACGCGCCGCCGCCGTGCGGCGCGAAGCCGCCGTAGGTGTCTACGATGATCTTGCGCCCGGTCAGGCCGCAATCGCCATCCGGCCCGCCGACCACGAAATTGCCCGTCGGGTTGACGAAGAAGTCCGACGCCTTCCTAGGCATCCAGCCCTTGGGCAGGGACTTCGTCACATGGCCGGCGATCATCTCCTTGATCAATCCGGAGTTGTACTTCCTGCCCTTGGCGTTGGCCTCGCGATGCTGGGTCGAGACGACCACCTTGGTCGCGCCGACCGCCTTGCCGTCGACATAGCGCACGGTGACCTGGCTCTTGGCGTCGGGCTGCAGGTCGGGCAACTCGCCCGAACGGCGCGCCTTGCTGAGCATCTCCAGGATCTTGTGGGAGAAGTAGATCGGCGCCGGCATGAAGGAGCCTTTCTCGTACTCCTCGCTGTCGCGGCAGGCGAAGCCGAACATCAGGCCCTGGTCGCCTGCACCTTCCTGCTCGCCGAGGTTGCCGCCCTTCCTCTTGGCGTCGACGCCCATGGCGATGTCGGGCGACTGGCCGTGCAGCAGCACCTCGACATCGGCGCCGTGGAAGCTGAAGCCGTCCTGGTCGTAGCCGATGTCGCGCACGACCTCGCGGGCGATCTCCGTGATCGCCTCGCGGTTGACCACGGTGTGCTTGCCGTACTTGCGCATGTAGGGCTCGGAGGCGCGGCCTTCGCCGGCGATGACGATCTTGTTGGTGGTGGCGAGCGTCTCGCAGCCCAGCCGCGTGTTGGCGTGGCTGTCGTCGGCGTGGCCGAGCTTCACGTCGTTGCCAATGAAGGCGTCGAGGATGGCATCGGAAATCTGGTCGCAGACCTTGTCCGGATGGCCTTCGGAAACCGACTCGCTGGTAAAGATGAAATCCTTGAGCGCCAAGGCAGCCCTCCCACGGTTCGCACTGGACTCCGGGCAGGGCGGCGGGGCCGCCAAAGTCCGGCTTAGCCTTTATTGTCGCGGTGGCAAGTCGTCCAAATCCGTCCGCGGCGGCGTCGACCATCGAGGCCGCGCCGCTAAAAACTCCAGATGCCTGGGGAAATCAAGAGCCTCTGTCGCCATCCCCGAATCCTTTGCGTGGCCGGGGAGGCAGTGGTCTCGCCGATCAGCGGGCTTTCTTGCCGCCCAGCGCCTCGGCATGGCTTGCCGCGCCGACCGACTTCACCATCTCGAAGATGCGCTTGCGCACGCGGCTTTCGCGGATCTTGTAGTAGGCGCGCACCAGCTCGAGCGTCTCGCGCTTGATCAGGGGATCCTTTTCCTGCTCGAAGGGCGTGCCGGCCTCGCCGAACCCGCCCTTGCGGCCGCGGCCCGACATCGGCCGGCCGGACAGCACGTTCGACGGCATCTCGTCGAAGAAGTACGATACCGGCACGTCGAGCACCTTGGAGAACTCGAAAAGGCGGCTCGAGCCGATGCGGTTGGAGCCGCGCTCGTACTTCTGGATTTGCTGAAAGGTCAGTCCGACCGCCGTTCCGAGCTTTTCCTGGCTCATGCCGAGGAGGGTGCGACGCTGGCGCATGCGCGCCCCGACATGGACGTCAACCGGGTGTGATCTTGCCATTTCTCCTACCTTTTCGCCGCTACCCTGCGGAGCATCGCCGAAGTTGTAAAAGCTATCGACAATACAACTCGCATGCTTACTCTGCTGATCTTACCTATATGCAATTTTGCATATCTGCACGCTAAAGCTGCATATTAGATAACCCTGGATGGCCACTATTGCAAGCCAAACGTGAGTTTGGCCACATACAACGTGACTTTACTCACAGAGTTCCCGGAGACCGTGTCATTTCCGCCGAATGAGCAACGAGCCGCCGAAGAGCAGTCCCAGTATCAAAACCGTCATGTCGCCCCACCGACCATAAGGTGTGGAACCTCTCGCAGCCGGCAACTTGTGGTCGATAACACCTTCACGCTCCATTCCGAGCGAAGCCACAACCTGTCCATAGGCGTCGATTACCGCTGAAATGCCGGTATTCGCCGCCCGGATCATCGGCAGCCCCTCCTCTATGCTACGCAGGCGTGCACTCGTCAGATGTTGGAAAGGCCCGCTCGACACGCCGAACCAGGCGTCGTTGGTGATGTTCAGCAGCCAGCGCGGCCGGCCCCCCGGACCGGTCACGGCGCCCGGGAAAATGACCTCGTAGCAGATTATGGGCGAGAACGGCGGCAGCCCGCCGAGGGCGAGAGTCACGCGAGAGCGGCCCTCCTCGTACGACCCGCGGCCGATCAGGCCCGAGACCGGCGCCAGTTGACGGTGAAACGGGATGTACTCGCCGAGCGGCACCAGATGGACCTTGTCATAGGTGGCGACGACGGCGCCCGCGCGATCGACCACGAGCAGGGAATTCCAGACGCCGTCCTCGGGCCGGTTCCCGCTGCGCGAGGCACCGGTCAGCAGGAGGCCGTCGGGTGGGACCGCGCGCGCCATGATTGCCAGGGCTGGCCCGTCCGGCCCGATCACCAGGGGTAGCGCGGTTTCCGGCCAGATCACCGCGGCAAGGCCGTCGAAGCCCGGCTGCCGGCTCAGCTCGACGAGCTTCGCCAGCTGCTGCGCCGCCAGCTGCGGGCGGAATTTCTCGGCCTGCGGCGTGTTGGGCTGCACGATGCGCAGCATCGGTCCGGCGTCGGGCAAGTGCCAGGACGACAAGAGCGGCGATCGATGCTCGCCATCCGAGCACGGGTGCCGCGAGGACGAGGAAGCTCAGCAGGCCGAGACCGTAGACGCCGACCAACGCGGCGCCCTGCAGCAACGGGGTGGCGAACGCCCAGACATGGGCGAGCGGATTCCACGGATAGCCGGTGAAGACGTGGCCGCGCAGCCACTCGGCGGCCGTCCACGCGAGTGCCAGCACCAGCACACGACGGTAGCGCCCGTCGAGGCGGGGCCAGCGCTCGACCAGCCAGCGCGCCACGCCGGCCGCCAGCCCGGGGAAGAACCCGAGCACCAGGGCGAGGCCGGCGACGATTGGCGGCCCGAGCAGCGCGTAGTCGGCCGGCGGAACGAAAAATGCCTCGACGATCCAGTAGGAGCCCACGGCGAAGTGCCCGGTGCCCCAGGCCATGCCGCGCCCGAACGCGGCACGCGGCCCGGGCGCCGTTCGCCACAGCCAGACGAAGGCCACGATGCCGACGACGGCAAGCGGCAGCCAATAGAGCGGCGGCATCGCCAGGGCGCAGAGCGCACCGGCCAGAAATGTCGGGTGCGGCGTTCAGGCGGGCGGCGGCGCAGCGACCGCGGGCGGCCGTACGCGCAGACGGCGAATGCGCCGCGGATCGACATCGAGCACCTCGAACTCGACGCCCGACGGATGGCGCACGACCTCGCCGCGCTCGGGAATGCGGCCGAGCAGCGAGAAGATCAGGCCGCCCACCGTATCGATCTCGCGCCGCTCGTCATCCGACAGGACCCGGCCGATCTCCTGCTCGAGCATCTCGATCGGCGTGCGGCCATTGACGTCGAGCGTGCCGTCGACGCGTCGCGCCAAGGTCGGCGGCTGGGCGACGTCGTGCTCGTCCTCGATCTCGCCGACGATCTCCTCGACCAGATCCTCGATGGTGAGCAGGCCGTCGGTGCCGCCGAACTCGTCGACCACGAGTGCCATGTGCGTGCGCGAGCGGCGCATGTCGAGCAGCATGTCGAGCACGGGCAGCGTCGGGGCGACGAACACGACACGGCGCAGTATGTCGCGCAAATTGAACTTCTTCGAGGTGCCCCAGTAGGCCAGCACGTCCTTGATGTGGATCATGCCGATCACGTCGTCGAGCGATTCGCGATAGATCGGGTAGCGCGAATGAGCCTCCGCCTGAATCAGGCGCACGACCTCGTCGAGCGGCGTATCGGCGGCCATGGCGACGATGTCGACGCGCGGCACCATGACGTCGGCCACCGTCTTGTCGCGCAGCTTGAGGATGTTGGCCAGCAGGACACGCTGATCCTCGCTGATCGGCGTGTCGCTCTCCGGCGTTCCCTCGATCAGCTCCTCGATCGCCTCGCGCACGGCATCGTTCTTCTCGCGCCGCCGCAGGCGACGCAGGATGGCGCGCAGGAGGCCGCCGCTGGAAGGAACATCGGACGGAAGCGTCGCGGCTGGCGACGCGGGAGATTCACCTGAAGAAGCCGGGCTGACCAGACCCGGCCGTGTTGGGTGCGCTGTGGAATCAGGCATGGCTGCTAAGATAGGCTATCGCCCGTGCGTTGCAATCGTGGGGTTCCTGATGCGTTCCTGCAAGCTTCCCTCCGGAGCGGCCATGCCGATCCTGGGTCTCGGCACCTGGCGCATGGGCGAAAGCGCTCGGCGGCGCAACGACGAGCTCGACGCGCTCGCGCACGGCCTCGATCTCGGCTACCCGATGATCGACACGGCGGAGATGTACGGCGACGGCGAGGCCGAGAGGATCGTCGGCCAGGCGATCGCCGGCCGCCGCCAGCGACCCTTCATCGTGAGCAAGGTCTATCCGCACAACGCCACCCGAAGCGGCACGGTTGCCGCCTGCGAGCGCAGCCTCGGGCGCCTCGGAGTCGAGCGCATCGACCTCTACCTGCTGCACTGGCGCGGCAGCGCGCGACTGTCGGAGACGTTCGAGGCCTTCCACCGCCTTCGCGAGCAGGGAAAGATCGCCGATTTCGGCGTCAGCAACTTCGACCACGACGACATGGCCGATGCGGCGCGGCTGGACAACGGGATGACCGCCAGCAACCAGGTCCTCTATTGCCTGTCGCGCCGCGGGCCCGAGTTCGACCTGCTGCCGGCGATGCGCGCCCGCGCCATCCCGCTGATGGCCTACTCGCCGCTCGACCAGGGCGGCCTGGTCGCCGCGCCGGCCATGCTGAAGCTCGCCGAGGAGGCCGGCTGCACGCCGGCCCAGCTCGCGCTGGCCTGGCTGCTGGCGCAGCCCGGCGTCGTCACCATCCCCAAGTCGGCGAGCCGCGAGCGCGTGAAGGAGAATCTCGGCGCGCTCGACGTCACGCTCTCGCCCGACCTGCTGGCCAAGCTCGACCGCGCCTTCCCGCCGCCGCGCGGCCGCCAGCCGCTCGAGATGCTGTAGGGGCGACACCGGAAGACTCATCGCTGGGAGTGCGCCGCTCTGCGGCGCCCATGTTCTCCTCCCCAACGCAGTTGGGGAGGTGTCCGCGCCTGCCCTGAGCGAAGCCGAAGGGTCTTCGCGGACGGAGGGGTCATGAGCCTCAGGCCCAAGCCTCTCCCATGACTCATGACCCCTCTGTCGCCTGGGCATTTTGGCCGCAGAGCGGCCAAAGGCCCTTAGACGGCGACACCTCCCCACGCATAGCGTGGGGAGGAGGGTCTAATACGGATCCGCGATCCCCAATCGCGCCAGCACGCGGCGCTCGAGGGCTTCCATGCGATCGGCCTCGGCGTCGTCCTCGTGGTCGTAGCCCGCCAGGTGCAGCGTGCCGTGCACAACGAGGTGGCTCACATGATCAGCCGGATTCTTCCCCTGCTGGCGCGCCTCGCGCCACACGGTCTGGCGCGCCAGCACGATGTCGCCCAGGAAGGCGCGCTCGCCCGAGGGATAGGACAGCACGTTGGTCGGCTTGTCCTTCTTCCTGTCGCGCGCGTTGAGCGCGCGCACGCGCCGGTCGTCGGCCAGCGCGATCGTGAGCGACCGCTTGCCGGAGCGGCGCGCGCCGGCGAGTGCCGCGCGCGCGGCGCGACGCACCAGGCGCTCGACGCCCGGCAAGCCCCGCGGCCATGCCGGATCGAGCACCACCACGGCGCAGCGCAGGGTGAGACCCGACGGCACCCTCAACGCGGCTCGTCGCGCGCCCGCTTGTCACGCGCGTCATAGGCCTCGACGATGCGGGTCACGAGGTCGTGGCGCACGACGTCCTTCGAGGTCAGGCGGACGAAGCGCACGCCGTCGACCGAGCCCAGCGTGTCGACTGCGTCGGTCAGGCCCGAGCGCTGGCTGCCCGGCAGATCGGTCTGGCTGGGATCGCCGGTGATCACCATGCGCGAGCCCTCGCCCAGGCGGGTGACGAACATGCGCATCTGCATCGGCGTCGTGTTCTGCGCCTCGTCGAGGATGACGTAGCAATGGGCGAGCGTGCGGCCGCGCATGAAGGCGAGCGGGGCGATCTCGATCTCGCCCGATTCCATGCGGTTGGCGATCTGCTCGGCCGGCATCATGTCGTGCAGCGCGTCGTAGAGCGGCCGCAGGTAGGGATCGATCTTCTCCTTCATGTCGCCGGGCAGGAAGCCCAGTCGCTCGCCCGCCTCGACCGCCGGCCGCGACAGCACGATGCGCTCGACCTTGCCGGCGAGCAGCAGCGACACGCCCATGGCGACGGCGAGATAGGTCTTGCCGCTGCCCGCCGGCCCCAGCGCGAACACCATGTCGCGCTCGCGCAGCGCCGCGAGGTAGCCGCGCTGGCCGGGCGAGCGCGCCTGCACGGTGCGGCGGCGCGTGCGGATGCCCTCGTCCTCGCCGGTCTCGGCGCCGGTGCGGGCGAAGCGCACGGCGGCATCGACGTCGGCCATCTCGATCGACAGGCCGCGCTTCAGGCGCTCGTAGAGCCGGCCGATCGCCTTGTGGGCGACCGCGGCGTCCTCCGGCACGCCGGAGATCGAGAGCTGGTTGCCGCGCGCGCTGAGCTGCACGCCGGACAGCTGCTCGATGCGCACGAGGTGGCGATCGTGATTGCCGTAGAGCGCCGCCACCAGGGCATTGTCGTCGAACGTCATGCGACGCACGTCGGCCGAACGACCGCTTGCGCTCGCCGACGACGAATCGCTCATGCAGCTTCTTCCACGCGCGTCGGCCCGGCCAGTTCCCCGGCCAGGCTGTTCGTGTGGCCCGCCGTCAGCCGGGCATCGACGACACGGCCGATCAGGCGCGGGCTGCCGTCGAGGTGGACCGACTGCAGCCACGGCGTCTTGCCGATGATCTGGCCCGGCTTGCGGCCGGTCTGGGCGAACAGTACCGGCACGACCTGGCCGACCTTCGACTGGTTGAACGCGCGCGCCTGCCCGGCCAGCAGGCTCTGCAGCGCGGCGAGCCGCGCCGTCTTGACCGCCTCGGCGACCTGATCCGGCAGCGCCGAGCCGGGCGTGCCGGGGCGGCGGCTGTACTTGAAGGAGAAGGCCGAGGCGAAGCCGACCCGATCGATCAGCCGCATGGTGGCGTCGAAATCGGCGTCGCTCTCGCCCGGGAAGCCGACGATGAAATCGGACGACAGCGCGAGATCGGGCCGCGCCGTGCGCAGGCGATCGACCAGGTCCAGGAACAGGTCGCTGCCGTGCCGGCGATTCATCGCCGCCAGGATGCGGTCGGAGCCCGACTGCACCGGCAGGTGCAGGTACGGCATGAGCTGAGGCACGTCGCGATGGGCGCCGATCAGGTCGTCGTCCATGTCGCGCGGATGCGACGTGGTATAGCGCAGCCGGGCCAGCCCCTCGATCCCGGCCAGCGCCCGGATCAGGCGGGCCAGTGACCAGGTCGCGCCGTCGGGTCCCTCGCCGTGATAGGCGTTGACGTTCTGGCCCAGCAAGGTGATCTCGATCGCGCCGGCCGCCACGAGCGTGCGCGCCTCGGCGAGAACCGCCGCCGCCGGACGCGAGTACTCGGCACCGCGCGTGTAGGGCACGACACAGAAAGTGCAGAACTTGTCGCAGCCTTCCTGGATCGACAGGAAAGCCGACCCGGCGCGCACGCCGAGCGGCGTCGGCAGGTGGTCGAACTTGCTCTCGGCCGGAAAGTCCGTGTCGAGCACGCCGGCTCCGGGCAGGCGCTTGCCGGCCCGCTCGAGCGCCGACTTGCGCTCGGCCTCGGCCAGAAGCTCGGGCAGCCGGTGATAGGCCTGCGGGCCGACGACGATGTCGACCGCCGGCTGGCGGCGCACGATCTCCTCGCCTTCGGCCTGGGCGACGCAGCCCGCCACGGCGATCGTGAGGTCGCGCCCGGCGCCGCGCCGCTCGCGCTTGACGTCGCGCAGGCGGCCGAGCTCGGAATAGACCTTCTCCGAGGCGTGCTCGCGGATGTGGCAGGTGTTCAGCACCGCGAGGTCGGCCTGCTCGACCGAGTCGGCCAGCCCGTAGCCGAGCGAGCCCAGCAGATCGGCCATGCGGTCGGAATCGTAGACGTTCATCTGGCACCCGTAGGTGCGGATGAACACGCGCTTGCGCTGCCGCTGTGAGTCGGGGCGGACGTCCGTCATCTGTCTCCGTTGCGGGAACGGCGAATTTTCTAGCATCAGGCGCCGGCCGGGTCGAGCGGCGGCAACAGCTCGAGCCGGCCCGAGTTGGCCGACTGCACGCCGGCCGAGACCTGGCGGTAGCAATGCTCGGCGAGCTTCTTGCGGTCGCCCAGGCGGTCGATGTCGACCGGCGGGAAGAAGGTAACCACGGCCTCGGTCTCGCCCAGGCACACCATCTGCCACAGATGCGGCACCAGCTCGAGGTCGCCGAACCAGGCGAACAGCGGCCGCCAATAGCGGCCGAGCGGGATGCCGTCGAGACGCGTGTAGGAGATCGACACCGGCTGGACGCAGATCGGCCTGCCGTCGCGCCGCAGCTGGGCGACGCCGAACAGGGCCGAGCGGAACGGCAGCACGCGCGTGCCGTCGCTGCTGGTGCCTTCGGGGAACAGCATCAGGTTGTCGCCGGTGTCGAGCCGGCTCATCATCTCGTCGCGGCTGCGGCTGGTCTTGCCGGAGCGTCGCTCGACGAAGATGGTCCGCTGCGCCTTGGCGAGCGTGCTGAAGAACGGCCACGTCGCCACCTCGGCCTTGGCCACGAAGCTGCCGGGGATCAACCCGCCCAGCACCTCGATGTCGAGATAGGAGACATGATTGCAGACATAGAGAGTCGGTATGACCTGCGAGCGCCGGCCCATGACGCGGACGCGGATGCCGAGGATGATGCAGACCGTCCGATGATACATCACCGGCATCCAGCGGATGACCGGCCGGATCCTGAGCGCTGCCGCGAGCAGATAGATCGGCAGCAGCACGAGGGTGAGCAGCAGGTAGCTGGCGAGGCGAAAGATGCCGCGCAGCGGGGAACCGATCCACATTGTCGCGACAGGCGTCTCAGTCGTTCTCGCGCATCCCGCGTTCGTAGTGACGGATGTACTTCTCCGTCACCAGCTCGGTCTTGACGATGATGAAGACGTCCGTCGTGTCGAACTGGGAATCGATCACCGCGCCATCGCCGACATAGCCGCCGAGCCGCAGATAGCCCTTGATGAGCGGTGGCAGTCGCGCCATCGCCTTGCGTGGGTCGTAGCTGCCCGGCGGCAGCACGTTCATGTCGACGAAACGGCTGGCCAGCGCGCGCACGCGGATCTCGGGCGGCGCCAGGTGATGGTGATTCAGATAGCTCATCGCCATCGAGTGCTGCGACGGATCGCTGCCCGGCAGGCTGGCGCAACCGAACATCACCTGGATGTTGTAATGGAACGAGTAGAGGGCGATGCCGCGCCACAGCATCTGCATGGTCGCGGTATTGCGCGCGTCCTTCTCGATGCACGACCGCCCGACCTCGAGGACCTCGCCGGGATAGTCGATCATCGGCTGGATGTCGTACTCGGCGGACGAGTAGAAGCGGCCCATCCTGGCGGCGGCCGACCGCCGGATCAGGCGATAGGTGCCGACGATGCCCTGTGGCCCGTCGCCACGCCGGCGATCGAGCACCAGCAGATGGTCGCACACATCGTCGAACGCATCGAAGTCGCGCCGCTGCGCCGCCATCTGCGGCGTCGGATGCGCAGTCATCTCCTCGTAAAACACCCGATAGCGAAGCCCCTGCGCGGCGGCGATCTCGGCAGTGCTTTGCGCGAGCCTCACCTCGAAATCACCGGCAACGACCTGGACGATCTCCCGGCTGGAAGCGGGAGCGCCCAGGAGTTCGGCTTCGCTGTCAGCGCGGTCTATGCGCATGTTCCATCCGCAATGGGGGCCGCCCCGATCATGGGCCCATTATCGGGTTGGCGATGACGCCGTCCACTCATTTTTGACGGTCGGTTTTCCCGCCCAGCGGCACCCCGTACAACTCCAGGCGATGACCGACCAGGCGGTATCCCGCCTTCTCCGCGATCCGCCGTTGCAGCTCCTCGATCTCGTCGTTGTGGAATTCCACGACCTTGCCGCTTTGAATGTCGATCAGGTGATCGTGATGCTCTTCCGGCGTCTCCTCGTAGCGCGCGCGCCCGTCTCCGAAATCGTGCTTGGCGAGAATGCCCGCCTCCTCGAACAGGCGAACGGTCCGATAGACGGTGGCGATCGAGATGTTGGCATCGATCGCCGTCGCCCGGCGATGGACGGCCTCGACGTCGGGATGGTCCGATGCGTCCGACAGCACGCGCGCGATCACGCGTCTCTGCTCGGTCATCTTCAGACCACGTTCGACGCAGAGCAGTTCGAGCTTCGATTTCCGGTCCGGCATGCGAACATACCCTACACCGGTCCGCGGCCGCGGTATAGTTGGCGAACGATGACAGTTCCCGTTCACCACTCCATCGACATCACCGGCGAGGTCTGCCCGATGACCTTCGTGCGGACCAAGCTCGCGCTCGAGCGGATGCACGCCGGCGAGGTGCTGCGCGTGCGACGTGCCCCGGGCAGCGCGCGACGAAGGTCACACGATTCTCGCCATCGAGGCCGACGGCAGCGATCACGTCGTGATCATCCGGCGCGCCGCCGGCACCTGATCGGCGGGGCGCGCTGGACGAGGCGCTCGCCCCGTCGCAGGCCGTCACTTGAGAGTAAGACGCATCACCAGAGCATCCGCCGCACTGCCGTCGCCGCGCAGATAGTAGGCGGCACGTTTGCCGACCGACTGAAAGCCCGCCGATTCGTACAACCGCCGGGCCGCCTGGTTGTCCGCCGCAACCTCCAGGAAAAGCGCACGCGCACCCGCGTCCTGCGCCTGCATCCTCACGGCGGCGAGCAGCCGCCGGCCGGCGCCGCGCCGTTGCAGCGTCGGACGCACGGCGAGGGTCAGCAACTCGGCCTCATCGGCGACAACCCGAAAGAGCGCGAAGCCGACACCGTGATGGCCGGCCTGCAGCGACACTCCGGCGACGCCAGGCGCTGCCAGCAGCTCGGCGATTTCCTGGCGCGTCCAGCCGCGTTCCCCGGCGGGCGCGAACGCCTCGCCATGCAGCGCCGCAGCTCTCGTCAGGTCGAGCGCCCCGAGCGCGTTCACGACGAAAGCCCGATCGTCCATTGCGGCGCCCCTCGTTCAGTCCACCGTCCGTCGGGCGCCGTCGGGCAGGGTGATATTGACCCCCCGCAGATAGAGCGGCCGCGGCAGGCCATCGCGGGCGTTCGCGGCACGCCACACCTCGACCCCCGCCGCGCCGGCAAGGCGGCCGAGCTCGACCGGATCCGGTTGCACCTCCTCGCCCACGGCATCGACGCCGGCCGGCGCGAGCGCGGCGGCAAGCCGGCTGGCCCCGCTTCCGGCGACCAGGCAAGCCTGGCCGGCCAGCAGCCCGGCGAGCGCCGAAGCCGTGGCGAGGCGAGGCATTCGTTGGTCCCCGTCGAGGGCGCAGAACCAGTCGCCCAGGCGACTGTCGATGGCGGCGACGGCGACACGGCCAGACGAGCAGCACCGTCGTCGTGGCGATCCCGGCCAGCGGCACGCCGAGCCCGATCGCCAATCCGCGCGCCGTCGCCAGGCCGACGCGCACGCCGGTGAAGCTGCCCGGGCCGATCGTGACGGCAAGCAGCGACACGGCGCGCCGGTCTACTCTCGCCGCGTCAAGCGCCGCCTCGATGGCAGGCAGCAGCCGGGCGGGCTGATCGCGGCCTTCTTCCCGGATCGCCGCCAGGCACTCGCCGGCGCCGAGCACGGCCACGCCCAGCCCGGTCACCGAGCAGTCGATGGCCAGGATCGTCGTCATGGGCGCCGCGCCCCGGCATCGCCCGCGCAGGCCAGCAGGCCTGCCCGGAGCGCAGTCGAAGGGCGGCGGCGTGGAGGGATCTTTCTTGTTGCTGCAGCAGCCAGAAAGGCCCCTCGGCTGCGCCGCCAATGGCGCTGTAAACAGCGCCCTCCGGGCGACTTCGCTCGATATGACGGAGTTCTTGTCATGCGCGATAGCCCTGCCTGGGCTTGGAGGATCCCAGGTTTGATGGAACCGCAATCGGCTCCATCAGGCGCGCATCGCGACAGGGTGCCCCCGATCGAAAAGGCGCGCCCGCCAGGCGGCTGCTGCGGCAGGCACACTCCGCCCGGCTGGAACAGCCGAAAGGAATGTGCTCTAGGCATCCTCGGATCATGAAGCTCGATCTGGTTGAGATTGCCCCGCCCGACTTCGACGTCGATATCGCCTTGGCCTATGCGACGGATGCCAATCTATCCGGCAAGCCGGTCTATCGAAATGCCGAATGCTGGCTGCATCGCGAAGCGGCGGAGAAACTGGGCGCGGCCGTCGCGCTCGCCCGTGCGCTCGGCCTCAGGCTGCGCATCTTCGATGCGCTTCGGCCGACGGAAGCGCAATGGGTGCTGTGGCGGGCGAGGCCCGATCCCGAGTTCCTCGCCGACCCGCGCCGCGGCTCGCCGCATTCGCGCGGCGTTGCTGTCGATCTCACCCTGCTCGACGAAACCGGCCGCGAGCTCGACATGGGCACGCCGTTCGATGACTTCACGCCGCTCTCGCACCACGGCCGAACCGACGTGTCGGTCGCGGCACAGCGCAATCGCCTGCTGCTGATGGGGCTGATGACGGCGGCAGGCTGGGACTTCTATCGCAATGAGTGGTGGCACTATCAGCTCTTCGAGGCGCGCCGCTACCCGCTGATCAGCGACGCCGACCTGCCGCGCCCGATGATGTAACGGCAGCCCCGGTTTTCTCGGCGTCGTGGTGCGCGCCGGGAGTGCTGGGTGTCTCCCCGGCTTCGCCGGGGAGACACATGGAATCAGAACCTCGAAAGCCGCGCCCGGTCGAAGTCGACCAGGTCGTTCTCGCGCATGATCTCGCGGACGAACTGGACATAGCGCTGCCCGAGCTCCGAATAGCGCAGCAGGGTGCCGATCAGGTGATAGCCGTCGAGCTGGCTGCCGCGCGCGCGCAACGCGGCGCGCTCGCGCCGAAAGGCAGCATAGGCCGGATGGGTGTTGAGGTTGGCGATGTAGGCTTCGGTCGCCTCGCCGATATTCGAGAACGGTTGCGGCATGCCGCGACCGGGCTGCCATGGAACCGAGACCGCGTGACGGCCCGTCGCCTGGATCTGGCCGAACAGCGAGTTGCCTTCGCGCGCCGCGAACGAGGTGCCCCAGCCCGATTCAACCCCACCCTGGGCGATCGCCATCGACGGCGGCACGATGTCGACGCGCATGAGCAGCTCGTCGATCCGGTCGGGCGACGTGTTGTAGCGCTCGGACAGATCCTCGATCCACATGCGCTCGATCGCCGACCATTCGAGCTTGTCGCGCAGGCCCAGCAGATGCTCGCGATCGGCAAGCACGCGCTGGTTGACCTCGAGCACGGCCGGCAGGACGGCGGTGATGAACAGCGCCTTGCGCTCGTTGCCGCCCTTGCTGCCGAGGTCCTCCGGCACGCGCTCGATCTTGACCGGCGGTACCGCCTCGCCCTGGCGCACGTCGTTCAGGGTGTAGGAGGCGGCGCGGAAGAAACCCGCCAGCTCATCGGCCGTCCGCGGATTGAAGGGGCGCATCTGGACCTGGCGGCGCAACGCGTTGCCCGGCGCCGCGAACCGGCCGTGGCCGAGAAACGCCTCGGTGAGCTGCCGATTGAACGTGTCGTCGGGATGGCTCGACGGCTGCTCGACGAAGACCAGCGATTCGGGCTCGGCATTCAGCGGCGGCAGCTCTGCCTGATCGCCTCCCGCGCTGGACGCGAAGAAAAGATGGGATTCGATGTCGGGCGCCGGCGGCCGAGGCTCGGCCAGCGCCACCCCGGTTGCAAATAACGTCGCCCATACAACCGGGAAGGCATAGGGACGCCCGTACCCCACTGCGGGCAAGATCGATGATCTCATGCCTCACTCTTCGCTTTGCTTTACGGAAAAACGCCCCTCTGCGCCCGGCCCCCCGGCCGAGACGCATCCGTTACGCTGTACGCTCGTTCTGCGGGCGGCCTACTGCGCCGCCTGAACTTCCACGACTTCCGGCACGTAGTGCTTCAAAAGGTTCTCGATCCCCATCTTCAGCGTAGCCGTAGAGCTGGGGCATCCCGAGCACGAGCCCTGCATGTGCAGGTAGACCACGCCATCGCGGAAATCCTGGAACACGATGTCCCCACCGTCCTGCGCCACCGCCGGACGGACACGTGTCTCGAGGAGCTCCTTGATCTGCGCGACGACCTCGTCATCGTCGGTCGCGGCGGCATCGACCTCGTCAGCCTCGATGACCACCGGCTCGCCCGAGGTGTAGTGCTCCATGATACCGCCCAGAATAGACGGCTTCAGAATCTGCCAATCACGGTCGACCGACTTGGTGACGGTCACAAAATCCGAACCCAGGAAAACACGCTCGACGCCCTCGACCGCGAACAGCCGCTTCGCCAGCGGCGATGGCTTCGCCGTATCGGCCGTCGCGAAATCCATCGTCCCCTTGGCCATGACGACGCGGCCGGGAAGGAACTTCAAGGTCGACGGATTGGGTGTCTGCTCGGTCTGTATGAACAAATGTACCTCCTTGTCGAACGCGTCGCGGCCAGCCGCTCGGCGTCCCGGGAGAAGGCAGAAACCTGCCCTGCCCCCGCTCGATGCCTATCGACGTAGGAACCGCACCTAAGTCAATCAAGTCGATTCTCAGGCAGGTCCATACAGGAGTTACGGAAAATTAACCAAAAGGACCAGCAATTTCACTGACAAACTGAAAGAACACGCGTTCTGGGGTGCGTCCCCGTGGACACGCGTCAACAATCAATGAAGATTCCAGATCGGCAAATTGCCGCAATTTATGCACACCGGAATCACGAGATCGCGTCGATCTCCGCCGTGCTCAGGGAGCCGGGGACGATCGTCAACGGGATCCGCATCTGGCTGCCGAGCTTGCCGGTGAGCGCGGTGATCAACGGACCCGGCCCCTCGCTCCCGGAAGCGCTGCCCAGCACGAGCACCGATATGGAAGGGTCCTCGGTCAGCAGCTTGACCAGCTCGTCGCGGCTGATCCCTTCGCGGATGTGAATGGCTGGCGGCTGGCCGGTGAGGGCAACGGCGGTGTCGGCGTGGCCGGCGATGACCTGCTCGGCATGCTGGCGCGCCTCCTCGCGCATCAGATCGGCCACCGCGCCCCATTGCTGGGTCTCGGGCGGCGGCATGACGTAGAGCATCGCCACCCGGCCGCCGGTGCGCTTGGCGCGCCGGCAGGC